>MDTB01229888.1_pt1 | contig 12983 bp, 15 predicted proteins | sample 811161 | NCBI WGS metagenome assembly MDTB01 (sample SAMN05326650, study PRJNA326480) | marine metagenome | isolation source: seawater | place: Mediterranean Sea | collected 2009 | reverse complement strand
AAATACATGACAGCTGCTGGTGCAAAGCGAACACAGTTTGTCACAGCTGCTATGAAAGACGCGGCTATCAGCTTCCGCTATGAAGAAGAGCGCGGCGCAGATGTAGAGCCGTATGAGAATGCGGCTATGCAAGCGTACTACCGGGCGCAAGGCCGGATCATGGATTTCGAGCGTGAAAATCCCGGCTTGTCTGGCGCACAGATTAGAGCAGAAGCGCAAAGCATTATACGCGAAGAAAAGCAGGGGCTGGTTATTGTTGTGCAGACAGAAGCTATACAGCTGCTGCGTAACCTAGAAAAGCGCACACCCGGCCTAGAGCTATCAAAGACTGCAAATGGCGAATATGACTATGCAGCCATACCAGCTGACTTACTTGCTTATTTGAACGAAAACCCAAGCAGACGCATAGAAAGCGGCCTGACTGAGCTGAATTATTACCTCAACATGATAAGGAGCTTGCGCGGTGAATAACCTACAAAACGAGCCGTTAGCCGAACTCAATACTGATGATGAGGTAGAAAAGTATTCTTATGCAGCTGCAGCGCGTGAGCTGGGGCATGAGCCTTTCCCTGTCGTAGCAGCTGACGCTGGTGGCTTGCGTTTGCCGCAAACTGACGCTGACGAATACTTTGCATCATTGGCAGAAGCCACAAGGCAGTTTGGCGATGTTGCTGCAGAAACAGGTAAGTCCATAGTTTCTGGTGTGCGGCAAGTCGGACAAGAAGCAATCAACACAGGGATTGATTGGTTCGGCATGCAGCTGAAAGAGTTTTACAAGGTTAATGGTTTTGCTTCAGACGAACAGGTAGACGCAATCTTGCCGGAAAGCATGCTGCAGCACCTTAATGACAAGGGCATCAACACTGAGCTGCCGCTAAAGCACATTGCGCCAAACACAGAGCTAGGCATTACAGCGCGTGAGCTGACTGCGTATGCTACAGGCTTTCTGATGACTATGGGCAGAGGGCAGGCAAAGCAAGCAGGCGAATCTGTCATAGATTATCTGGGGCGGCATTCACACAACTTGCTAAGAGCTGTGCGCGGCAACACAGGCGGCGCGATGGCGTTGAATGTAGAAGAAGCAAACCTGTCTGATTTGGCGGTAGAGCTGGGCTTTGACGAAGAGCTACGCGCATATTTTGCAGAAGGCAGCGTGGCTGACACAGCTGCAGAGGGCGTGGCAGATGAGCTGGCTATCCGGGCAAACCCAAAGCTAGAAGAAGGCACACAGCTGACTGCAGAGGGCAGGCTGGCGCGTAAGCTGGACACAGTGCTTGAGGACAATGCGCTGGGCGCAATGTTTGGCGCAGCCATCCTGACAGCGGCTAAAGGTTTCAAGCTGGCTAAAGCTGCACCTAAAACCACAGCACTAGGCACAGGCGCAGTAGTAGCTGGCACATCTAGCGATGCAGAGAGCAGCCCTGCATCTAAAATAGGTGCTAACATTGTCGAGGGTGCAACAGACGCAGCTGGCGCAGCTGCAAAGCAATTTGACACAGATTATCTGGGCTTCTACAGCAAGGCTCTTGATATTGCTAGAGGGTTGCCGCAAAACAAAGCAACTGGCGATCAGTATCTACGGATGTTGTCAAAAGCAGGCGTTACAGATGACGAGCTTTATTGGACAGGGTTGCAAGATTACGCAAGCGAAATTGGCAAAATGGACAAACAACAGCTTGTCAATTTTTTAAAGCGTAACCGCGTGGAGTTAGAACAAATTGAACTGCGTAGCGTAGAAGAAACCCCTGACTATATAGACTTTATTGAAGAGGCTGTAGATGGTGCAGACGAAATAGAATACCAAAAAGAATTTATTTACGAAACAGCGGCAGACCGCGTTGGTGAGTTTCAAGATTATTTAGAAAGATTTATGTATCTTAAAGATGACGAAATAAACCGCATTGTGGGCAACTTCAAAGAAGCTCTGGTTGATGGTGATGCGGTAGATACGGAATACCTTGATTTTGAAACAGAAAAACTGTTTGACGAATTTGCATATTACAGTGCTAAAGAAACATATGATGAAAACCCAGTCATAAGATACACACCAGACAGAGAGCCAGAACAAACGCAAGTTGAATATGAGATTGTCGGGCAAGACGGTTTATACACCGTCTTGTCGTCAGATGGTAAAGCAATAGATTCATTTAGTAAATTCGGTGACGCAAAAGGCAGAGTTGAGCAACTGGCTTCGGATGATGGCTCATTGAATACAGAGCCAGCTCAATATGAAAAATGGACACAGCCCGGTGGTTCTGATTATCGAGAGCATATAATTAGGTTTGATGATTATAGAGGCGATCCGGGCGTGACAGATGCTTATGCAGATTTTAGCCCAGAGTCCCAAGACGAATGGCGGCGGTTGCAAGACTTAAATGAAGAAGCTGTAGCGCGTGGCACAAGATTAGAAGAGGCAGACCAGCGCAAATTTGACGAACTAAAAGCTCGCGTTGAAATGATGCGAGAAAGAAATGAAACGGCTAGAACTTTTGATGCTGACCATTTTGCAGAACAAGAAGATAATATCGTAGCGCATTATCGCACAAAAGAACGCCGGACATCAGACGGCAAACGAATTTTGTATGTAGAGGAGATTCAATCTGATTGGGCTGGCGAAGGAAGAAAGCGCGGTTTCATGCAAAGCACAGCTGCAGACGATCAAGCGCGTATCAATGAAATTGTGGAAGGCAACGCACAATACAGAAACGCAAAAAATAAATTGAATGAATTAGAAAATTTATTTGCGTTAGATAAGTTAGGGCAACTTCCAGAGGATCGTGCGAATTATGCAACAGAATTTTTCCCAGAATTAAAGGGTGAAACTTTTGCCAGCAAAGATGAAAAGCTAAACAAAATAAGAGAAAAAACTAACGAATTAAGCAACAAAATGATGGAATACAGAGAAATGGCTGTGCGGAGGCAAGGCATTCCAAGCTCACCATTTTCTGAATCTGGTAAAACAAGAGTGCCTCGTGCGCCGTTTGTTTACAATACGCAAACAGGCAAAGAAAATACTGGTGCATGGACGCGGTTGGTGTTAAAGCGCGTTTTGATGCAAGCGGCAGAAGAGGGGTATGACGGCATTGCTATAGCTTCTGGACGCGCAAGCGCAGACCATTATAATCTTCGCAAATACTTTGAATGGGTAGACATTATTCGTGATGCAACGCCGCATCCTGTAGATGGCAAGCCGACATATTCTTTAGTGGCAAAGCCTAAAGGCAGCGGCGGCAGTTATACGCAAGATTTGCACAGCATACATCAGGACGAATTGCCGGGAATTATTGGGCAAGAGCAAGCAACAAAAGCTATCAAAGCTCTTGAAGCAAAACAGCAGCGCACTGATGTTTTAGCACCAGATTACAATCAAGATGACAATGCACCGTTGCGTTTAGCTGGTAGTGACTTAGCCTCTGGCGGCGAAGGTATGCTAAACTTTTATGATAAAATTGTGCCTGCCAGCATGTCTAAGGTTTTGTCAAAAATCGACAAAAGCGTAAAACCCCAGCAAGTAGGTGTTAGAAAGTCAGGAGACAAGACAGGTGGGCAGCGGTCAGATTTGGATTTAGGCTTAATATTTACAGATGAGCTTAAAGAAAAATTGAAGAAAGGGTTGCCGTTATTCATGCCGCCTGCGCTTGTGGTGGGAGCTGAAGCAATGTCTGACAAAGCTAACCAGCAAGCTAATACAGCGCAAATGGAAATGCAGTTTTAAGAACGCTTCACGAATGCGCTAAAATAGGGTATATTAAAACTACAATATGGGTGCGTTTACGCGCCCTTTTTTTATGGGTTTTTCATGGCATTTACGACTGACGATCAGAACACCGCTATCAACGATATGCGGCAAAAGTCGCTTATGGATATTGTGCGGCTAGGGCCAGACGAAATGGCTGGTAGCCCGGCGCAAGCCTATGATGTGGCTAACTTTCTAGGCCCTTTGTTCAAGGGCGCGACAAAGATGTATGGCGACTCCGCAACAGCTCGCATGACAGATGCTGTGCCTAATGTCGATGGCGTTGGTCAGCCTGCTATTGATGCCCGGCCTCGCGTGGGTGCAGAAGGTAATCTAACACCCCCAGATTTAGGGTATAAGCAAACACAAGATGCAGCTGCAGCTGATGTGCTTAGTCCAGAAGGTCAAGCCAAATTTGCAGAGCAAGGCAATCGCCCGACAGATTTGAGCCTTGAGGGGCAGCGTGACGCGCAGCTGCTTGCAGAAGCAGAAGAGGCTGCAGAGCTGTCATCAGAGCAGCAGCTGCAGCAGACAGTATCTACAGCGCAGCGCGGCGTACAGAACGAGCAGCAAGGCTTCAACCTGACAGATGCCAGCAGCGGTTTAGCAGACGAAGGCCAAGCCCTAGAGGTGCTGGAAGGCGCAGCACTTGGCAGGCGTTACATGCAAAGCATCGAGGAAGGTGCGCCGTTCAACTGGAACTACATCGACACAACAGACGATGTAAAGGCGTTGATGCAGGCAGTATCGGACAGTATGCCCGAAGCGCAAGAAGCTGCTATGCGTGGCCCTACAATAACAAATGCAGAAACACTGGCAGACGCACAAGGCCAGCTGGTAGACGCGCTGGGCATCACTAAGCGCGTATTGAAACGCAAAGTCGGCACAACATTTAACAACGCTGCAGACGCAACAGCAGCTCGCCTATTGCTTGCAGACAGCGCAAAGAAGTTGGCTGAGCTGGCAACAAAGGTTGTAGCTGGCGAGGGCGGTGATGTTTCTATGCTGCAGTTTAGGCGGCAGCTGGCGATACACAATGGCATACAGCTGCAGATTAAAGGTATGCAGACAGAGGCGGCTCGTTTGCTGCAATCGTTTCAGATACCTGTTACTGACGGTTTAGACCCCATTGCAGCGGCTGCGCTACGAACAGATGTAGTAGAGGCATCAGGTGGGCAGCATGCGCTCAGACAGGCTGCTATGGGGCTTGTAGAGGCCGCTAGAAAAGGCGAGGGGGCTTTTAACCAAACAGCCCAGCGCGGTATTATGAGCCGCGTTAAAGAAGGTTTAGAAACGCTATACATCAACGGCCTGCTATCTAACCCTCGTTCTAATTTTAAGAATGTTCTGGGCAATGCTTTCTTTATGGCCTACCAGCTGCCAGAGGAGTTTCTGGCTGGCATGTTCGGCGCGACAGAGCGAGCTGTTGCTAGAGCTGCCGGGAAGCAAATAGACTACACTAAGCAGCAATATATGGCTGACCCATTGGCTCGCATGGCTGGCTGGTTCTACAGCTTCGGTGACGCATGGGCTGCAGCTGGCGAAGGTTTCCGGCGCGGCATACCCGGCGATGAAATGGGCAAGGTAGAGTTTAACGCATACCGCAATGCTGGCGCGTCAGACATACAAGGCACATATCTGGGCAGAGCTATGACTGAGCTTTACCAGAGAGCGCAGCTGCCTAGCCGCTTTTTGTTAGCAGGCGATGAATTTTTCAAAGTGCTGTCGCAGAACGGCGAGCTGTTCACTATGTCGCACAGGCAGATGCAGGCAGCAAAATCAGCTGGCATGACTGACCAGCAAGCGGTTGATGAAGGCATGATGATGTTTCTCAATCCGCGTGTTGTGCAGCCAGAACTTGATCTGAAGAGCAAGTACGACACGCTGATGACAGATCATGGCAAGTTTAGCCAAGCTATGTCTGCCTTCCAGAATACGATGGTTGGCAGATACATTATGCCATTTGCCACTGCGCCGACAAACGACATGCTGCTGTCCATGCGGCGGTTGCCTTTCATTGAGGGGCTTAACCCATATTTTTATGCAGAGGTGTTTGGCAGCAACCCAGCTGTCCGTCAGAAAGCACTAGGCCGGATGACACTGGCTGGCACGACAATGGCTTACATAGCGCACTACGCTGCAGCCGGGCATATCACAGGCGGCAGGCCAGTAGACAAAAAGACACGCGAGAAGCTGCCGAAGGGCTGGCAACCGTATAGCTTCGTATTTCGGGGGGAGGGCTTCCCAACAGACGATGACGGTGATCCGCTACCATTGTACGATAAGTTTGGTCAGCCTAATGGCCCTCTTAATTATGTGGGCTATTCCGGGCTTGGCCCTGCGTCATCTGTTGTAGGCGTTACAGCTAACGCGCTGCAGTTTATGTCGCAGGCTAGAAGCGCAGAGGACAGGCAGACAATCGCATCAGCTGGTGTGTTTGCTGTGACTGACTACTTTAAGGAGCTGCCGTTTCTGCAAGGCGTGAGCAACATCTTCTTAGCACTGCAACGGCAAGACGCGACATTCCTGTATAGTGGCCCTCTGGGTTCTATGAATTTAGTGCCGGGTGTGCCTAACCCATACAGTGCGCTGACAAGAGCTGGTGAACGCGCATTCGATAACAGAATAACCAAAGTCAACATGGACTTTGACATCTACACAGAAGATGATGTGGTACAGCTGACAGACGAAGGTGCGCTGCCAAAGACACCAGACGGCGACTATGATTTCAGATATGTCGGTTTAGCTAAAGGCGGTTTGTCTGGCGATTTCTTTAGAATTGTAGAGAACGGCTACAATCAGGGGATTGCAACAAACATATTTGCAAACAACGCAGACGCAGAAGTACCGCTGTATGACACGCTAGGCCGCATGATTACAGATGGCCCTACTTTCGAGCAAGCACCATTTACACGCCTGTTCAACGCTATCAGCCCTATTATGATCGGCAGCTCAGAAGAGCAGCCAGATTACATCAAAGAGCTGGCTCGCATTGATTGGCCTATACCGCAAACGCCTAAGAACTATCTGGGCGTTGACCTGACTATAGCGCAGCAGAGCTACCTAGTGTGGCTGGCAAAAGGTGACAAAGAAGATATACCGCCTGGCCTTGCTGGATTAAAAGACAACGAGGGGCGGCAGCTGGTGTCAGAGCCAGTTTATGACCGCAAAGGCCGCACATTCCGCGAAGCATTAGAGGACATGCAAAACAGCAGGCGTTACCGCAAATCAGATACACGCGGCAAACGCTCGCTTATGCGCTCAGTGAATGACGATTTTATAGAGCTTGCTTGGATAGAGCTGACTGCTTTGCCTAGCTTTGAAAGGCTCGGCACAGCAGCAATCGAAATACAAAACTTGAAGGAAGAGGACTACAGATGACAGTTAGCTCTACCACTACCAAAGCCAGCTTATCGGGAGATGGCACACAGCATAGCTTTGCCTATGGCTTTAAGATTTTTGCTGATGCTGATCTTGAGGTTTACATCCGCAACAGTTTGGGTGCAGAAACTTTGCAGACACTCAACACAGAATACATCGTTACTGGCGCAGGCAATGAAGCTGGTGGCAATGTGCTGTTCAAATACAACACAGGCAACAGCTCAGATGCTCATTACAGCGCAACTGATTACCGCCCGGCAAGTGGCGAGACTGTTGTTATCAAGCGTGTGCTCACACTGACGCAAGGCACAGACTATGTGGCTAATGACCCATTCCCGGCAGAAAGCCATGAAGAAGCACTAGACCGCCTGACCTTTATCTCGCAGCAGATGCAAGAAGAGCTTGACCGTTCTATCAAAGCGTCTGTCGGCAACACTATATCAAGCACAGAATTTACTCTGTCAGCAGCTGACCGGGCTAACAAAGTGTTTGCTTTCGACAGCTCTGGCAATCTGAACATCGCGCAAGAGCTGGGCATTTTTAGAGGCACTGACGCAACAACAACGACATCTGCTTATAATGCGCGTGACTTGGTTAAGTCTACAACAGCCGCACAGCTAAACAATGTTTACATTGCGCTGCAAGACAGTCCGTCTGGCACAGCCCTAACAAACACAACATATTGGGCTTTAGTTGTAGACGCAGTGTCTGCTGCTACATCTGCCACAAACGCGCAAGCGTCTGAAGATGAAGCAGAAGAATGGGCAACAAAGACAAATGGCATTGTTGATTCAACTGGCTACAGCGCGAAAGCGTGGGCTATCGGCGGCACAGGCGTTACTGATACGGCTTCTAGCGGTGCTGCAAAAGAATGGGCGACTGAGACTTCTGGAACTGTCGATACATCTGAATATAGCTCAAAAGAATATGCACAAGGCACACAGTCTGGCACAGGCGGCTCTGCTAAAGCATGGGCGCAAACCGCAGAAGATACTGTTGTAAGCGGCGGTGAATACTCAGCCAAGCACTACAGCGAAAAAGCATCCGCAAGCGCAACAGCGGCTGCAGCTGATGCAGTTTCTACAGCGGCTGATGCGGTGTCTACCGCAGCTGATGTGGTGTCTACAAATGCAGATGTTGTATCTGCTGCTGCGTCACAGGTTGCTGCAGCTAACTCAGCTGCTGCACTAGCGGCTGCGCTCGATGGCTTTGATGACAAGTATCTTGGCGCGATGGCTGACACAGACACACAGTCTACCGCCAGCACTACAGGCACATGGGTTGTTGGTGGTGCTACAATCACTGTGGCATCAGCAACAGGTATTGAGATTGGGCAGAATGTTGCAGCGTCAGGCATACCCAATCAAGCCAATGTTATTGCCATTGATGGCACAAGCATTAGCATCTCTCATGTTGCTACGGCTGCGGGCTCTGGCGCAGCTGTTGTATTTACCGGGTACGGCGTTTATGGAAACTTTGATACCAACAAAGACGGCCCTAGCACTGACAACGACAATGGAACATTAGTCTCAGGAAGTTTGTACTACAATAGCACAGACAACGAGATGCGTGTGTACGATGGGGCGAATTGGGTAGCTGCTTCAGCGTCTGGCTCTGCGTCTATGAACATCTTTGAGTTTACTGTGTCAGGCTCAGCTGCAACGACATTCGGCAGCGGCAGCTACGCTACAGACGACAACGGCGCAACAATGTCATACACCGCAGACAATCTGCAAGTTGTTAAAGACGGTGTGTTGCTGCACAGCGATGACTATACAGCGACAGATGGCACAACGATTGTGCTGGGCGCGTCAGCTGCTGTTGGATCAGAGATTGTTGTTTACGCATTCAAATCATTCACTATTGCCGACACAGTATCTAAATCATCAGGCGGCAATTTTCTTGGCAACATTCAAATCAACGGCGCAGATGTCGCCACAACAGGAAAGGCGATAGCTATGGCTATTGTATTCGGAGGCTAACATGGCAGCACCTAATATTGTAAATGTAAGCACCATCACCGCCAAAACAGTAGGGGCGGCACTTGGCACAACACTGACAACATCACTGCTGGCAAACAGCGCATCATCAGGAAAAGTGTTTAAGGTAAACACAATCCTTGTTTCAAATGTCGATGGCACAAACAGCGCAGATGTAACTGTTGAATATTATGACGGCACAAACTCTCGGTTCATCGGCAAAACAATCTCTGTTCCAGCAGACAGCACACTTGTCCTGACTGACAAGAACAGCGTCCTTTATCTTGAGGAAGGCACAAGCATCAGAGGCGGTGCGTCTGCGGCTAGTGATTTAGACATCTTGATTTCGTATGAGGAGATTTCTTGATGCCAAAACTTATTAGCAATAAATCAACTTCTTTCTATCGTACAGGAACATTTACTCCTGCTTTTTCATCAACATCTGCAACTGATCCAGATGCTAGTATTGTTAGTGTCTATGACGCACAAGTTGGACATTATACAAGAATAGGTGATTTAGTACATATTGATGCAACTATAATAACAGATTCGGCTTCTTGGGTTTACACTAATGGTGCGGCTAGTGGTCAAAATTTAACTATAGTTGGTTTGCCCTTCACAGTCAAAAATGTGACAAACTACTACCCTAGTATTTCAGTGGGTTCTTTTGGAAGTTGGGGTAGCTGGAGTGCTAGTTACACGCCAATGGGATATGGTTCGCCAAATACTAAACGCATTTCTATGGCGTATGCAATCGCAAATGGAGTAACTAGTGTTTTAACAACTAACATCGGTGTATTAGGTTCTAATATAGTTTTTAGCATGACTTACGAAACAGATGACGCATAAGGGGAGACAGACATGAGCAACGCAAGAAACCTCTCTGACCTTCTCGGCACTGGCACAACGATTGCGACTGCCAGCATTGCGGATGATGCTATCACTGCGGCTAAGATTGCTGATGGTGCAGTTAGCAAAGGGTTTAGTAATGTTACCACTTACTCCTCTAGCAGTTCATCAAATACAATACCTTCTAATGCCGATAAATTACTGTTTGTGATAGCAGGTGGCGGCGGCGGCGGTGCGGCTTCATTTGCGGCTGGCGGCGGCGATGGCGGCGACAGTACGGTGGTTTATAACTCTATTACATACACTGCAAATGGAGGCACAGCGGCAGACGCTGCTGATGGTGGTTTTAGTGCAGATACAGCCCCTGCTCATTCTGGTGGAACTGCAACTGGCGGCCTTGTTATAACTGGTGGTGGCTCTACTGGTGGAGCAAGTGGTCAGACGATTGCAAGTAACTATTCCTCATCGCCAATTCAAGGGTTGCATGGTGGCATGGTTATTGTTCAAGTCGATGTTGTTTCTGGTCAGACAACTTACGATGTAACTGTTGGTGCTGGTGGAACTGCTGGTTCTGGTACTTATGTTTCAGATACTGCTACTGGTGCGGTTGGTGCGGCTGGGTATGTTTTAGTTTATGACAATGGGTGATTGAAATGTCTTTAACAGCAGAGCAAAAATTAACAGAGCTTAGAGCTATAAGAAACATAAAGCTAGGTGAGACAGACCACTGGGCTTTGTCTGACACTGCGACAATGACCCAAGCCCAGACAGATTATCGTCAGGCATTGCGTGACATTACTGACAACGCCACTAGCCTCGATGATGTGGTTTGGCCTACTAAACCATGAGCAAGCCTACAGCTGCGACAGTGAAGGCGCAGATCGACACGCATGAAGCGGTATGCTCAGAGCGTTGGCGAGAAACGATCATAAGGATTAAACGGCTAGAAGCAATCCTTATAGGCACAGCCGCTGCAATGATTGGCAGCATGGCTGGCATTATCTACAAACTTATTTAATTAAACTGCGAGGACACGCTAATGCTTGCTGAGCTTGCAGCCGCCAATGCCGCCTTCGCAATTATTAAAAAAACACTAGCCAACACTGGCGAGCTTGCAAAAGCTGGCAAGGCTATTTCTGATTTTGTCATTGCTAAAGAAGAGCTGCAGCGCAAAGGCAATAAAAAGAAAAGGTCTGGTGTAAAGACATCTGACCTTGAAGAATTTATGGCTCTGGAAAAAATTAAGCAGCAAGAAGAGCAGCTGAAACAAATAATGATTTACGCAGGGCGAGCAGGCCTGTGGCACGATTGGCAAAAGTTCCAAGCTGAAGCGCGGAAAGAACGCCGGGTACAAGAAGAGTTAGCCAAGCGTAAACGCGCAGAGATTTTGGAGATTCTTGGGCTTGGTGCTGTAGCTATCGGTATAGCCGCAGGGATTGCTGGGCTGCTGGCTTGGGTTGCTTGGTTAAAAGGATGGTTCGATTGATGAGCAGCTTTTTTGAAAAATATCTACGGTTCAACCTGACAGGCCGCTTGGTTATGATTGCGTCTGTGGCTATGTCATGGCGGTGCGCGGAATGGTTCATGCACTTGGAGCAGCCAACAACACAGCAGAGCGCGTTTGTGTCAGTAATCATGGGCGTTATGTCAGGCGTTTACGGAATCTATATCTCGAAAGAATCTAAAGGGGATAGCCAATGATACAGCTGCTAGGCGTAGTCGGCAGTCTTGCTCAGACATTTCTCGAAGGCAAAGTAGAGAAGCAAAAAGCTAAAAGCAAAATCATGCAGACTGCAGCTGACAATGACAGCCGCTGGGAAATGATTATGGCAGAAAGCACAAAAGGCAGCTGGCGTGATGAGCTAATCACAGTAGTCGTGCTGCTGCCCTGCGTACTTAGCTTTGTGCCTGGCATGGAAGAGATTGTGCAGGCAGGCTTTGACAGGCTGAACGAGCTGCCGCAATGGTATCAGAACATACTCTATGTGACTATCTTAGCCGGGCTGGGGCTAAAGGGCGTAGACAAGTTTAGGAAAAAGTAATGAAGCTGACGAAAAACTTTTCTCTTGAAGAGATGACGAAAAGCCAGACGGCTTTGCGTAAGGGCTTGGACAATTCGCCATCGCCGCATCATGTGATATGCCTTGAGCTGCTATGCGAGCATGTACTGCAGCCTATTCGTGATCACTTTGACAGACCTGTGACAATCACCAGCGGATACCGCAGCCCGGAGCTGTGCGCTGCAATCGGCAGCAAGATTACCAGCCAACACACAAAAGGGCAGGCTGCTGATTTTGAGATACCCGGCGTGTCAAATATGGAAGTCGCTGAGTACATCCGCGACAACCTAGATTTCGACCAGCTGATTTTGGAATGCTATACAGGCGGCAACACTGGCTGGATACATTGCAGCTATGTGCATGAGCCGCGCAAGGATGTGCTGACATACGACAAAGACAATGGCTACAGAAAAGGATTGATAGCATGAGCCTTTATAAAAATATGAACAAGCGCAAGGCAGCTGGCACAAGCCGCAGCGTAAAGAATAGCACCATCGACCCAAAGACATATAGCATGATGTCTCGCAAGGTAGGCGGCTTTGATCCTAACAAAGATAAGAAGAAAAAAGAGAAAGCCTGATGGCTCGCGTTAGCGTCATTAACAAGCCGCGCCGGATACGCAAAGGCGAAGCCGGGTATGGCAAGAAAAAGTTTGTGGTCAAAGTCAAAGAAGGCGACAGCGAACAGACCATAAAATACGGCGATGCCAATATGGAAATCAAAGCTGATAACCCGAAGAATCGTGAGAACTTTCGCAGCCGTCATAACTGCGACACTGCAAAAGACAAAACCACAGCTCGCTATTGGAGCTGCCGCAACTGGTAATCAAAAGGAGAATGTAAGATGCCAATGGTTGATGGAAAGAAGTACGGCTATGACAAGAAGGGCATGGCTGACGCAAAAAAAGCTGCAAAGAAAAGCGGTAAGAAAGTAGAATACAAAAAGAGCATGATGAACAAGTAGCACTGCGCTACCTTT
>MDTB01120501.1_pt1 | contig 12983 bp, 22 predicted proteins | sample 811161 | NCBI WGS metagenome assembly MDTB01 (sample SAMN05326650, study PRJNA326480) | marine metagenome | isolation source: seawater | place: Mediterranean Sea | collected 2009 | reverse complement strand
TACAATTACGTCCGCTGCTACAACATGTTTTTGGGATGGTACAACGATTAATATTATTGATACCCCAGGCCACGTAGATTTTACAGTTGAAGTTGAACGATCCTTACGAGTTTTAGATGGTATGGTTGCTGTCTTTTGCGCAGTAGCAGGTGTTCAGCCACAATCTGAAACCGTATGGCGTCAAGCCGTCAAATATGCTGTGCCAAGAATTGCATTCGTTAATAAAATGGATCGAACTGGTGCAAATTACGATAATGTTGTTAATATGATCCGCGATAACCTATCTGCGAATCCAGTGATCGTTAATTACCCTATAGGAAGTGAAGCTGAATTTATTGGTTATGTTGATTTAGTTCAAAATAAAGCCTTTTATTTTGGTGGCGATAAGGGTGAAGATGTTATTGAAGGTGATATACCAGATGATATCTCATCAAAAGTTGAAGAATTGCGATCAGAATTAATTGAATTTGTCGCTGAAGCTTCAGAAGATCTGTTGAATGCTTATCTTGAAGAGGGAACATTATCTGATGATCAAATCATTGATGGTTTAAGACAACGGACATTAGCAGGTGAGGTAATTCCTGTTTATTGTGGTTCAGCGTTTAAAAATAAAGGTGTTCAACCATTACTTGATGCTGTTAAGCAATTGCTTCCATCACCAATCGACGTTGGCGATGTTTCTGCTACCATTAAAGGAACGGATAATTCGCAATCACTTAAACCAGCAGTATCAGAAAAGTTTTCTGCTTTAGCGTTTAAAATAATGACAGATCCATTCGTTGGTAAGTTAACCTATTTGAGAATTTATTCGGGTAAGTTAGATGCAGGTTCTTATGTTTATAATTCATCTTCTGATACTCGAGAACGTGTTGGGCGAATCATGCAAATGCACGCAAACTCTAGAGAAGAGTTAAAAACCTCTGAAGCTGGCGATATCGTAGCTGTTATTGGTCTTAAAAATACAAGAACTGGCGATACCCTCTGTTCTGAGGGACAAGAGTTTTTACTCGAAAATATTGAGTTTCCTGAGCCAGTTATTTTTGTCGCTATTGAACCTAAAACAAAGTCTGACCAAGAAAAATTATCTAATTCACTAGAAAAGTTGTCTGATGAAGATCCCACATTTTCATATGCAACCGATCAAGAAACTAGTCAAACGATAATTTCTGGAATGGGAGAACTACATTTAGAGGTTATTGTTGATCGTCTTTTAAGGGAATTTAATGTTGATGCTAATATTGGTCAACCTCAAGTTGCTTATAAAGAATCAATATCACTAACGGCTAAAGGTGAAGGTAAATTTATCAAACAGACAGGTGGTAGAGGTCAATACGGTCACGTTATTCTAGACGTCGTTCCATTGGAACGTGGTGAAGGTTTTGAATTTGAAAATAAAATAGTTGGAGGCGCCATTCCAAGAGAATACATCCCTTCTGTTGAAAAGGGTGTTAAAGGGTTATTTGAAAGTGGTGTTGTTGCCGGTTATCCAGTGGTTGATATTAAAGTTGTTTTAAAAGATGGTTCTTTCCATAATGTTGATTCATCTGATGTGGCATTCCAAGTTGCGGCATCTTACGCAATTAAAAATGCGTTTAAAACAGCGAAACCAGTAATTTTGCAACCTATCATGGATGTTGAAGTAGAAGTGCCTGAAAACTACATGGGAGACGTTATAGGGGATTTGAACTCTCGTAAGGGAAAAATTGAAAGTATGGATGATAATTCTCAAGGTAATAAACAAATTATAGCTAAAGTTCCACTCGGAGACATGTTTGGTTATGCCACAGCTTTGCGTTCATTTACACAAGGTCGAGGTATTTACACGATGCAGTTTTTTGGTTATAGTGAAGTCCCTAAACAATTATACAATGAATTGGTTGAAAAATCATCAAAAGAAAAGGAGTAAAATTAAATGGCTAAAGAAAAATTCGAACGAAATAAGCCTCACGTCAATATAGGTACTATTGGTCACGTTGATCATGGTAAAACAACACTCACAGCAGCAATTACAACTGTATTATCATCAATTGGTAATGCAGAAAAAAGGGATTATGGTCAAATTGATTCTGCTCCTGAAGAAAGAGAGCGTGGAATTACTATTGCCACCGCTCACGTTGAATATGAAACAGACCCTCGTCATTATGCTCACGTTGATTGTCCTGGTCACGCTGATTATATTAAAAATATGATTACAGGTGCGGCTCAGATGGATGGCGCTATTTTGGTAGTAAGTGCTGCTGATGGTCCTATGCCTCAAACGCGTGAACATATTTTATTAGCTCGTCAGGTTAACGTTCCTAACATTGTTGTGTTTTTGAACAAAACTGATCAAGTTGATGATGAAGAGTTATTGGAATTAGTTGAAATGGAAATGAGAGAGCTTTTAAGTAAATATGATTTTCCAGGAGACGATATTCCTTTTATTAAAGGTTCAGCATTAAAGGCATTGGAATCTTCAGATCACTCACGAGATAATGCAGATGCTAAAGCTATTTGGGAATTAATGGACGCAGTTGATTCATATATTCCAGAGCCTGTTCGAGATACTGATAAACCATTTTTGATGCCAATTGAAGATGTTTTTAGTATTACTGGTCGTGGTACCGTATCTACTGGACGTATTGAGCGTGGTATAGTTAATGTTGGTGATGAAGTTGAAATCGTAGGTATGACAGAAGAAGAAACAAAGAAGACAACCGTTACAGGTGTTGAAATGTTTCGTAAGTTACTTGATTCTGGTCAAGCTGGTGATAACGTCGGAGCCTTATTAAGAGGTGTTGAGCGTGAAGAAATTTTACGTGGGCAGGTTTTATGTAAGCCTGGTTCTATTACTCCTCATACGAAGTTTGAAGCAGAAGTATATGTTCTTAAAAAAGAAGAAGGTGGACGTCATACTCCATTTTTTAAAGGATACCGACCTCAATTTTATATTCGTACAACCGATGTAACTGGTGAAGTTATACTTCCAGAAGGTACAGAAATGATTATGCCTGGTGATAATACTAAATTAACAATTAATTTAATAACACCTGTTGCTTGCGAAGAAGGTCTTCGATTTGCTGTTCGTGAAGGTGGTCGTACAGTAGGTGCTGGTGTTGTAACAAAGATTATTCAGTAGAGTTTTATCGTGTCAGTAAATACAGCTTCCAAAAAGAAATCGTCACAGTCAATAAAGAAACCTCAACAGAAAATTCGTATTCGGTTAAAGTCTTTTGATCATCGGTCTTTAGATAATGCGACAGTTAAAATTGTAAATACTGCAGAAAAATCTGGTGCAAAAGTTGTTGGTCCAATACCATTACCTGTAAAAAAGAAAGTGTGGTGTGTCTTAAAATCACCACACGTCAACAAGCGTGGTGGAGAGCATTATGAAATTCGTATTCATAAGCGATTAATTGAAATAGTTGATCCGCCGTCCACCACTATTGATGCGTTGATGGGTATTGATTTAGCATCAGGTGTTGATATAGAAATCAAATTAATTTAGTAGAGATATTATAATGAAAAATAAAAAACAATTCTTAGTTGGTAAAAAAATCGGAATGTCTCAGATCATTGACGAAAATGGAAAAGTTATTCCAGTAACCGTTGTTAAAGCATTTGAAAATGAAATCGTTGGGTTTAGAACCTTTGACAAAGATGGTTATAACTCAGTTCGAGTCGGGTACAAATCAACAAAGGAAGACAAACTTACAAAACCTAATAAAGGTCAGTTTTCTTCTAAATCATATTTTCGTCATATTAAAGAGTTTCGAGTTGATTCAGTTGATGGCTTTGAATTAAATTCAAAAGTTGATCTTACAACCTTTGAAATTAATTCAAAATTTAATCTTCAATCCAAGACCATTGGTCGAGGTTTTACAGGCTCTATCAAGGCTTGGAATCATCAAAGGGGTCCAATGTCCCATGGTTCAAAAAACCATCGTCTTATTGGCTCTATTGGTCAAGCAACCACTCCTGGTAATGTTAAAAAAGGTAAGCGCATGCATACCCGTTATGGTAATGAGACTGTAACTATCCAGAATTTAACATTAGTTCATGTTGATGGCGATCATTTATTTTTTAAAGGTGCTATTCCAGGCAAAAATAATACAGTTTTTGTTACAAAGGAACATTAATAATGAAATATAAGATTAAATCATTAAATTTAAAATCAAAAAAATCTTCACAAGTTGCGTTCGATTCAGTAGACGTAACACCGAATATTAAACATAATACTTATCTTATTTATAATAATCAGAAAAAAGATCGAATTGTTTATTCTTTTACAAAATCTCGGTCTGATTTCACTTCCGGTGGTGCTAAACCTTATCGTCAAAAAGGTACTGGTCGTGCTCGAATGGGTACAAACCGTTCACCATTAAAAGTTGGCGGTTCTGTTATTTTTGGTCCAAAACCACGCGTGGTTAGAAGAAAATCTAATCGTCAGTTCTTATCTAGTAATTTACAACAGTTATTATTAACAAAAGTTGAGTCATCAGTTATTTTTAATGAATTTTCAAACGTAAATAAAGTTAAAGATGTCATTTCTCATATTGAAATTGATAAAACTTATTTATTTGTTATGGATGTTAACTCACCGGATGATGTTCATTTATTTTCTCGTATAAAAAATATTCCAAATATTTATTTTAATACAGTTAATTCTATTGTGATTGAAGACGTTTTAAGAGCAGACGAATTGATCTATTCAGACGCTTCTTTTAAAAAGTGTTTTAACCAAGAGGGAGCAGATAATGATTAAACGTATGTTAATAACAGAAAAAACGTCTCAGCTAAACGAAAACAATTGTTATGTTTTTTTGGTGGATGATAATACTAATAAAATCGAACTAAAAAATTATATTTTCAAAAAATACAATGTCAAAGTTAATAAAGTGAATATGTTAAAAAAGTTAGGTAAAAAGGTTAGGCGTGGTCGTGTAACTGGAACAACTCAAACATTTAAAAAAGCTTACGTTTTTACTGCAGATAAAATAACTGCATTAGAGGAGGCTGGTTAATTATGGCTACAAAAAAATATAAACCAAATACGCCTGGAATGCGAAATAAAACATCCATAAAGTATGATGAAGTTACGACTAATGTTCCTGAAAAGTCATTACTAAAAACGTTAAATCGATCAAGCGGTCGAAATAACTATGGTAATATTACGGTTCGTCATCAAGGTGGTGGTGTTAAACGTAAGTTTCGTGTAATTGATTTTAAACGTAAGTCAACAAGTGATGGCGTTGTTGAAACGATAGAATATGATCCTAATCGTTCTGCCTTAATTTGTTTAGTTAAGTTTAATAATGGCGATAAACAGTATATTTTAGCACCAAAGGGTATTCAAGTTGGTGATGTTATCCAATCCGGCGATGAGGCTGATATTAATGTTGGTGCTTGTTTAAGATTAGCTAAAATTCCAGTTGGATCATTAATACACAATATTGAGTTAACACCAGGCAAAGGGGCTCAATTAGTTCGTTCTGCTGGTGCTAATGCCGTTTTAATGGCTAAGTCCAGTCGACATGCCACTATTAAACTTCCTTCTGGAGAAATACGACTTGTATTGCTTGAGTGTAAAGCGACTTATGGTAAGGTTTCTAATGAAGCATATGCGAATAAACGCTACGGTAAAGCTGGTATTAAGCGTAAATTAAATATCCGGCCAACTGTTCGAGGTGCCGTTATGAATGCTGCTGATCATAAACATGGTGGCGGTGAGGGTAGAGCACCCGTTGGTTTGTCTGAACCAAGAACAGCGTACGGTAAAAAAGCTAATATTAAAACCCGTTCTAAACGGAAAAGTTCTAAGCATTTAGTCAGGGCTAGAAAGAGGTAGATATGTCACGTTCATTAAAAAAAGGTCCATTTGTAGACGATCATTTAATAAAAAAGGTTGATGCTTTAAATGATAAAAATGAGAAAAAGATTATTAAAACTTGGTCACGTAGAAGTACGATTGTTCCCAGTATGATTGGTCATACCTTCGCTGTTTACAATGGTAAAAAACATATTCCTGTATATGTAAATGAAAATATGATTGGTCACAAATTGGGCGAATTTAGTTATACGCGTTTATTTAAGTCGCATTCTGGAAATAGGTAATCATTATGGCAAAGAAAAAAGAAGTTATAGAAACTCCGATTAAAGAAGTAAAAGCATCTGTACAATATGTTCGTATATCGCCATATAAGATGAGAAAAGTTGCTGATCAAGTTCGAAATTTATCTGCAACCGATGCATCTCAGCAACTACGTTTAATGCATCAGCGATCAGCGTCTATTATGTATAAATTAATCAAATCTTGCATAGCCAATGCTGTTAACAATTTTTCTCTAAATGAAAATGAGTTAAGTATTTCAAAGTTAATAGTTAATGAAGGTCCAAAGTTGAAGCGTTCAAGAGCAAGAGCAAGGGGGCGTATATTTGGAATTTTAAAACCATATGCACATGTTGAGGTTACAATGGTTAATCAAGGAGTAAAAAATGGGTCAAAAGGTTAATCCTAGAGCGCTTCGCTTAAAAGGCACTCAAGAGTTTTTAAATAATTGGTTTGCATTAGATAATTATGCTACTTTTTTAGTTGAGGATGTTAATATTCGAGACTTTATTCATTCAAAGTTATCACGTGCATTTATTTCAAAAGTTTTGATTCGCCGCAAGGGGCAAGATAAAGTTATTGTTGATATTTATTCATCCAAACCAGGTATTATTTTGGGTAAGGGTGGGGAATCCATTAATTCATTTAGAGAACAAATTTCTAAAAAGTTTAAAAAACATTTTATTATTAATGTGATAGAGGAAAAGTCACCGGACAAAAGTGCCAAGCTATTATCTGAGTTAGTTGCTGTACAACTTGAAAAGAGGATTCCATTTCGTCGAGCGATGAAAATGGTTGTTCAGTCAGCCCTTAAAGCAGGTGCTGAAGGTGTTCAGGTTAAATGCTCTGGTCGACTTGGTGGCGTTGAAATTGCTCGTACTGAGTGGTATCAAAAAGGTCGTATGCCATTACACACCATTCGCGCAAAGATTGACTATTTTTTCAAGGAAGCCAATACAATTTATGGCAAAATTGGTGTTAAGGTTTGGGTTAATCATGGTGAAGTTATTTCTGATTCGAAAAAAGTTCCTTCACAGGATCAAAGAGCTAATTCAAAGGCGGGTCTCTAATTATGTTGATGCCTAAGAAGACTAAATATAGAAAGTTTCAACGCGGACGTAATCGTGGAGTTGCTCAATCTGGTAACAAAATTAGTTTTGGTGATTATGGTTTATTAGCACTCGAACAGTGTTGGATGACACAGCGCCAAATTGAGGCTGCTCGTCGAGCTATGACTCGATACATTAAACGTGGTGGTAAGGTATGGATTCGCATATTTCCTGATAAAAGTGTTACTAAAATTCCAGCTGAAACGCGTATGGGAAAAGGAAAGGGTGCACCAGAATATTGGGTAGCTGTTGTTAAACCTGGTCATGTTTTATTTGAATTAAGTGGTGTTACAGAAGACGTAGCGAAAGAAGCGCTTCGATTGGCTGCTCATAAGTTGCCAATCAAATCAAAGTTTATTAAAAAAGAGATATGGGATTAAAATGAAAGTAAGTGAATTAAGAACGTTAGATAAAACAGAATTAGAGAAAAAAATTATTGATTTAAATACAGAATACCTTGACAAAAAGTTTGCTATTCTTAATAATTCTCTAAGTGATACATCTGTATTACGTAAAATTAAAAAAGATACTGCTCGTATTCATACGATAATTAATGAAAGGAAAGATCATGAGTAAGTCTTTACAAGAAAAGCAAGGAACAGTTGTTTCTAAATCTGGTGAGAAGACAATTAAGGTAACGGTAAATACCAAAAAACGACATTCGTTTTATAAAAAGGTTATGAACGTTTCATGGTCAGCGTTGGTTCATGATGAAAAGAATGAAGCAAATGTTGGCGATACAGTTACTTTTGTTGCTTGTCGTCCTATTAGTAAAAATAAAACGTGGCGATTAACAAGCATTGGTGGTTCGGATAAATGATACAGCAAGAAAGTGTTTTATCAGTAACGGACAATTCCGGAGCTAAAGAAATTCTATGTATTCGAGTTGTTGGAAGTACTGGAAAGCGGTACGCATCATTAGGTGATGTAATTATAGCAACCGTTAAGAAAGCAAATGTTGCAGGTAATGTTAAGAAGTCGGATATTGTAAAAGCTGTTGTTGTGCGAACTAAACGTAAAAAGCGACGTTCAGATGGAACAGTTATTAGTTTTGATGACAATGCTGCAGTTATTATTGGTGAAGACGGTAATCCAAAAGGAACTCGAATTTTTGGCCCGATTCCAAGAGAGCTAAGAGATAAAAGTTTTATGAAAATTATATCCCTTGCTAAGGAAGTTATATAAGGACACTATTATGGCATATCGATTAAAAAAAGACGATTTAGTAAAGGTTTTAACCGGCAAAGATAAAGGTAAAGAAGGTAAGATTTTAATGGTTAACCACCAAAAGTCATTGGTTATTGTAGATGGTATTAATATGAGCAAGGTTCATAAAAAGAAAACAGAAAAATCAGAGGGTGGTATATTAGACATAGCACGTCCAATTCATCAGTCAAATGTTGCATTGGTTTGTCCTGAAAAAAAGGTTCCCACCAAAATTGGTTACAAGATAATAAAAGATGGTGAGAAAAAACGTGTTTCTAAAGTTTCAGGCGCCACATTTTAAGGATTAAGATTATGAAAGATATGACGATTGTAATTAAGGAAACGCAAGAAAAGTTAAAAGAGAAATTTAACTATTCAAATATACATGATGTTCCAAAAATAGAAAAAGTTATTCTTCACCGAGGATTAGGTGAAGCGCTTACAAATTCAGCAGTATTGGAAAAGACATTTGATTTGTTTTACGCAATTTCTGGCCAAAAACCAGTATTTACAAAAGCAAAAAAATCAATTTCGAATTTTAAGTTAAGAGAAGGTCAAGTGGTTGGTTGTAAAGTTACATTACGTTCACACAAAATGAAAAACTTTTTAACAAATTTATTTTATTTATCCTTACCAAAAATTCGAGATTTTAGAGGAATCAGTCGAAAGGGATGTGACAATTTCGGTAATTTTTCTTTCGGAATTAAAGACGATTCAATATTCCCTGAATCGAATACAGAGTTGGATAAATTAAGAGGAATGGATATTACTATTTGTACAACATCCAAATCAAAAGAAGAACTTTTATTTTTTCTTGAACATCTAGGTTTACCGTTTAAGGTAAATAACTGAAAGGTATTATATGGCTAAAAAATCAATGGTAGAAAAGAATAAGTCAAAAACAGGTGCTCAACACCGAAACCGATGTAACTTATGTGGACGTCCAAGAGGTTACATCCGTTTTTTTGGTATATGCAGAATTTGTTTTAGAGATTTAGCAACATCAGCAAAATTGCCTGGTGTTACAAAATCATCATGGTAAAAGGAGTAATATTATGACAGTAATAGATCCAATTGCAGATATGTTTACAAGAATTAGAAACGCTCAAATCGTTTCATTTGATTCAATAACGTTTCAATATTCTAATGTTAAATGTGAAATTGCTAAGATTTTAGCTAATGAGGGTTACATTAATGGTTTTGAGATTGTTAATGATGATCTAAATAAACGTATGTTAAAGTTGACCTTGAAATATGATAAGGATGGTCAGCCTTTAATCGAAAGTATTCGTCGTGTCAGTAAGCCGTCAAGACGTGTTTATACGAAGAAAAAAGATATATATAAAGTTTTAAATGGTTTCGGAACATTAATTCTATCAACATCAAAGGGAATTTTATCGGGTAAAGATGCGCGAATTAAGAATCTCGGTGGCGAAATCATAGGCGAGGTATTTTAATATGTCTAAACTCGCTAGAAAACCCATTGATATTACTGGAGTTGACGCTTCCTATAGTAATGATCAGCTAACTATCAAAGGCAAACATGGTGAATTAAATTTGTCACTTAAATCAGACGTTACATTGGGTATTGATGATAATCAAATCACGGTTAAATCAAATGAGGATGCTTTGTTGGGGTTATACTCAGCGTTGATTCGAAACATGATTCAAGGTGTTCAAACAACATTTTCTGAAAATTTAATTTTAAAAGGTGTTGGATATCGAGCCACTTTGTCAAATAATGAACTTAATTTAAATTTAGGTTATTCTCATCCGGTAAAATATAAAATTGCTGATGGTATTAAAGCTGAAATTACATCGCCAACTGAAATTAAACTAACGGGAATAGACAAACAACTTGTCGGCCAGGTTGCAGCTGAGATAATTAAATTACGACCCGCAAAAAAAGATCCGTATAAAGAAAAAGGGATTAAACGCGTTCGTGATCGAATTCTTAAGAAGGTTGGGAAGAAGGTTAAGTAGTTATGAGTACAAAAAAATATCGATTGCGAGTTTCAAAATCATTACATCATGTTTATGCAATAATTTTAGATGAGCATCATAATGTTATTGCATCAAGTTCAACCCTAGAACTTAAGTTTAAACAAGCAAATGTTGAAAACTGTTTTAAGGTTGGTCAGGATATTGGTAAAAAAGGTAAGAGTAAAAAGGTTTCTTCAATTAATTTTGATAGAAATGGTAATTTATATCATGGCCGCATTAAATCTTTAGCTGATGGTGCTAGAGATGCAGGATTGGAGTTTTAATTATGGCATATACAGCAACTGATGATTCAAGAGAGAAGTTTTTTGAAAAGTTAATAAAAGTTAATCGTGTTACGAAAGTAAATAAAGGTGGTAAGAAACTGGCTTTTCGTGCTTTTGTCATTGTTGGCGATCAAAATGGTACCGTTGGATTAGCTACATCTAAATCCAAAGAAGTTCCTATGGCGATAAAGCGAAGTATTGAAAAGGCAAAAAAGAATATGTTCGACATTAATGTTGTTGATGGCACAATTCCTCACAAAATTATTGGTGAGTTTAAAGCATCAAAAGTTGTATTAAGGCCAGCGCCTGAAGGTACAGGTGTTATTGCAGGCGGTTCTATTCGGATTTTATTAGAATCACTAGGAATTGAAAATATTGTAGCGAAATCAATTGGATCAAATAATTCCTTAAATATGGCAAAAGCTGCATTAAATGGGTTACGTAAATTAAAGAAACAAGCTGATGTAGAAGAGCGACGTGGCGTAAAGTTAACGTTAAAGAAGTCTTCAGTTGATGTTAAAGAGGAGGAATCTGATGGCACAGACAAAGACGAAAACTAAAGAAGAATCTACTGATTCAACTACTATATTATTAAACGAACTCACACCTTTTCCAGGATCTACTAAATCTAGAAAGCGTGTTGGACGAGGTAATGCTTCTGGCTATGGTGGTGAATGTGGTCGTGGTCATAAAGGACAAAAATCACGATCAGGTTTTTCACGAAAAAGAGGCTTTGAGGGTGGTCAAAATCCACTTTATAAACGAATACCTAAAAAGCGTGGGTTTACTAATAATTTTAAAACTAAATATGCCATAATTAACGTTGAGAATATTAATTTGGAACGGTTTACTGATACTGTTGAATTGAAACATTTAATTGATTTTAAACTTGTTGGTAAAGCTGAATTAGTCAAATTTGTTGGTAATGTACCAAAAGAATTTCCAATTAAATCAATTGAAACACATGCTATTTCTCATTCTTTAAAAACAAATTTAGAAAAATTAGGTTGTAACGTTATACTATTAAGTTAATGGAACGTTTTTTTTCAATATTTAAATATAAAGATTTACAAACAAAAATCATATACTCATTAATCATGTTATTGTTTTATCGATTAGGATCTCATATTCCAATTGCTGGAATGGATTTATCGAGTTTAAATAATTTGGTTTCTTCAAATAGTTTAATCTCTTTTATTGATCTTTTTTCGGGGGGATCACTTAGTCGTTTCTCAGTGTTCGCTTTGGGGATATTACCTTACATTAATGCGTCTATTATCATGCAGCTTATGTCGTTTGTTATTCCTGAGTTAAAATCCATCATGGAAGAAGGTGAATCTGGTCGAAAACGGATTTCACAGTGGACACGTTATCTAACAGTAATTCTAGCACTGGTACAGGCGTTTGTTATAACCATTGGATTTAAATCATTTATTTTACCGAATGTGCCATTTGGATTTTTTCTAGTTTATTCCGTTATTGGTTTGGTCGCTGGCGCTTGTTTGGTTATGTATATTGGTGAATTAATGACTGAAAATGGGATTGGAAATGGGGCTTCATTGTTGATCTTTATTGGTATCATTTCTCAAATGCCATTTTATATTAAAAATAGTGTTGGTTTGATTCAGGCAGGAACCAGCCCAATTAGTGTGTTTTTTATGCTAGCTGTTCTTGTTTTTATAATTTTTGCTATTGTTTTGATTCAGGAAGCGCAACGAAAAATTGGGGTTCAATATGCCAAACGAATTGTTGGTCGTAAAATGTATGGTGGCCAGGCAACGTATATTCCTTTACGTTTAATTCAAGGTGGTGTATTACCAATTATTTTTGCATCAGCATTATTACAATTTCCATTGGTTATTTCAAACTTTATTCCAGTTGAAATGATCAAAACTTTTTTTGCTAAATATTATACTTATGATGGTATTTTGTATAATGGGTTGTTTTGTTTTTTAATTTTCTTTTTTACTTATTTCTATACAGCTGTATCGTTTAGCCCATCTGAGTTGTCTCAAAATATAAAAAAATATGGGGGATTTATTATGGGGGTTCGTCCGGGAAAACCAACTGAAAAATTTTTAGAGTCCATTGTAACAAAACTAACATTCTTTGGGGCGTCGTTTCTTTCGCTTATTGCTCTATTGCCAATCGTTGCTGCTGCTACAACCAATGTAAATAGTTTTATGGGCTTAGGTGGGACTGCATTACTTATTATTGTTGGTGTTTCTTTGGATTTATTAAAACAAATTGATAGCTTTATTTTACAAAAAGAATACGAAGGAATGGTTAACTAAATGAATATTCTGATTTTTT
>MDTB01012613.1_pt1 | contig 12983 bp, 8 predicted proteins | sample 811161 | NCBI WGS metagenome assembly MDTB01 (sample SAMN05326650, study PRJNA326480) | marine metagenome | isolation source: seawater | place: Mediterranean Sea | collected 2009 | reverse complement strand
TGGTTCCTGCCACAATCGCAGTCGCCGGCGGGGATGTTGGCACAACCGCACTCGTAGACCTGTCCAGGACCGTTGCAGATTCCGCATGCGTCGTACTGTCCGACGCAGTCGTCGTCGACGTCGCACACACCATCTCCGTCCGCATCCGCGACGCAGTCGCCTCCGCAAACCCCGAGCATGTCAAGCTGGTTGCCGCCACAATCGCAGTCGCCGGCGGGGATGTTGGCGCACCCGCACTCGTAGACTTGTCCAGGTCCGTTGCAGATTCCGCATGCGTCGTATTGTCCGACGCAATCGTCGTCAACATCACACACGCCGTCGCCATCGGCGTCCGCGACGCAGTCGCCGCCGCAGACATCGAGGACGTCGAGCTGGTTGCCGCCACAATCGCAATCGCCGGCCGGAATGTTGGCGCACCCGCACTCGTAGACCTGTCCGGGTCCGTTGCAGATGCCGCATGCGTCGTACTGCCCTACGCAATCGTCGTTCACGTCACAGACGCCATCTCCGTCCGCGTCCGCGACGCAATCGCCTCCGCAAACCCCGAGCACATCGAGTTGGTTGCCGCTGCAGTCGCAATTGCCCGCAGGGATGTTGGCACACCCGCACTCGTAAATCTGTCCGGGTCCGTTGCAGATGCCGCATGCGTCGTACTGTCCGACGCAATCGTCGTCAACATCACACACGCCGTCGCCATCGGCATCCGCCACGCAGTCGCCTCCGCACACGCCCAAGACGTCGAGTTGATTCCCGTTGCAGTCGCAATCTCCAGCTGGGATGTTGGCACATCCGCACTCGTAAATCTGTCCGGGTCCGTTGCAAATGCCGCACGCGTCGTACTGCCCGACGCAGTCGTCGTTGACGTCGCAGACACCGTCTCCATCCGCGTCCGCGACGCAGTCACCTCCGCAGACGCCAAGAACGTCAATCTGGTTCCCGCCACAATCGCAATCGCCCGCAGGGATGTTGGCGCACCCACATTCGTAGACCTGCCCAGGTCCGTTGCAGATGCCGCAGGCGTCGTAATCCCCGACGCAATCGTCGTCGACGTCGCACACTCCGTCGCCATCGGCGTCGGACGTGCAGTCGCCACCACAGACGCCCAAGGCGTCCAGTTGGTTTCCGTTGCAATCGCAATCGCCAGGAGGGAGGGAAGTGCACCCGCATTCGAACACGGCGCCAGGCCCGTTGCAGATGCCACAGGCGTCAAATTCGCCCACGCAGTCGTCCACATTGTCGCACACTCCATCGCCGTCCAGGTCGTTCAGGCAGGTGTTCACGCACTCCCCGCAATCGTTGAGGTACAGGCACGAGCCGTCGTCGACGTTGGCGCCCGGGTCGAAGTTGCACGCCAGGACATGGATGCATCCAGGGTACAAGCAGCTGCCGTCGTTGTAATTGGCGCCGTCGTCGTAGTTCATCGCCACGGCATCTGTGCATCCGCACACCACGTCGGTGTCAAACCAAACGTCGAGCCGCAAGTCGTTCTCGTTGTCTCCCTGCGGGAACACCTGCACGCGCATGGAGCCGCTCATGTCGCCTTCGGTCGTCAATTGGGCTAAGAGCACCCGCAAGTCAGGCCCCGCAAGGGTGTTGGTCGCCGTCCATGGGATGACCGTCCATCCCGACCCGCTCTCGCTGTCCTCCACAAACCCTTGCCCGGATCCAAACACGCTCTCCCAACCACTCGCAAACAGCATGGTCACCCCCTCCTCGCCGGCTGCCGACGACGAAGGCCCGTCGAGTCCGATCGTGACCCAGCTGTCGAACGCCAAGTCCGGAAAAAAACTGATCCACGCCGGCGAAATGCCTTCCGGGTTGTTGTTGCCAAACGGGTTTTGGTAAAACGCATTTTCCGGCATCAGCGACAGCGGATACTGGTCGTCCCCCACCGCCGCAGTCACGCGGTCCGTCTCATGCGCCGTCTGCATGTACAGCCGAAACGTCGTCAGGCCCGACAAATCTCCGTCCGCATGCTCCGACACCACCTCCAACTCCAGCCCATATCCCTCCGCAGGCTCCCCTTGCGAAAAGACCAAACCCGTCGCCACCAACACATCCTCGCACTGGGCGCTCACCCCCATCGGGGCCAACACCAACACTGCCCAAATCCAGGCAGCCTTCCATGCGCTTGTGTGCAACTCTTTCACGGACAATTGAATCGAACCATAAAAGTTACGAAAATCCTTGTTACACGGGCCGTCTCACGTTTCACCCACCGGTGGTTTGGGCACAAAAAAACCCCAAACATGTTTGGGGTTTTCTGGGGTTGGAGGTCCGAAGCGGATTCGAACCGCTGTAGCAGCTTTTGCAGAGCTGAGCCTAGCCACTCGGCCATCGGACCCTTCCGTAACGATTACTCGCCGTGGTTGGCGAATATACGCAAGTGGGTTCTCTTGGGTTTCGTTTTCTTGGAATAAAATCCTGAAAGGCGCGCAGGCTGGGCGGTTCAGGGGGTGGGTGGATGCCCTACTTTTGACATCATGAACAGCTTGAGATGGGTGCCCAATGCGTTGACCCTTGGCAATTTGCTGGGGGGTGCAGTGGTGTGTTGGGCGGCAGCGTCCGGCGAATTTTTGGGCCAGGCGTTGTTGTGGGATTCCGCAGGTGCGGACATGGCCCTTGCCACCCAAATGGTGGCCGCCGTGTGGATGTTCGCCATGCTGTGCGACGCGTTCGACGGATGGGTGGCCCGGAAGTTGAAGGTCGACGGCGCGCTGGGCGTGCAGCTGGACAGCCTCGCCGACGTGGTCACAGGCGGCTTGGCCCCGGCGATGGTCGCCATGCGGTTGTTTCAGGACGACGGTGGACCGGGCTTGACCTGGGCGATGTTTGCCAGCTTGGGGGTGGCCGCCGCGGCCGCGTACCGGCTCGCGCGCTTCAACGTGACGGCCGAGTCAGGCGATGGAGGCACCCACTTTGAGGGCTTGCCCGCCCCGGCTGCCGGCATTTTTTGGATGGGCGTGATGCTGGCGTGGGGGGAATTGCGAGGGGGACCTGACGTGTTGTTGCCCGTGGCGTTCGCGTGGCTGGGCTTGGTGGTGGTGCCCCTGGCGATGGTGAGCACCCGCAAGATGTGGGGCTTGAAAGGCTTCGGAAAAGAGCCTGGCGTGGACACCTGGCGCGGCGTGCTCATCCCGACAATCGTGGGGGTGGCTGTGGGGACGTGGGTTGGGCTGGGAAGCGTGTTCCTTGCAGTGCCCTTGTGTTTACTTTTGTACCTCGGTTTGGCCATGGCAACCACGCCACAAGGGTCCGCCGGTTGAGATTCACACCACACGCATCCACGCACATGAAATTCCGCGCTGCCATCGACATCATGCCCCTTCCCGCATTGTTGGATCCCCAGGGCAAAGCCGTCAGCACCAACCTGCCCAACATCGGGTTGTCGGACATCAGCAACGTGCGCATCGGCAAGCACGTCACCCTCGAGGTGGAGGCGGACAGCCGTGAGGCGGCCGATTCTCAGGTGAACGAAGCGTGCACCAAGCTCCTCGTCAACGAGATCATGGAAGGGTTCACCTTCCGCCTTGAGGAGGTCAAATAAACCTGACGAAGCTCAGAGCAAGCCTGCGGCGCTGAGGAGCGCGTAGAGCTGCGCCGGGGTGGCCACACCCTCGACAACCGCCACGCGGTCGGTCCATGCCCTGCTGTCTTCCTTGTACACCCCAAACGTTGGTGCCCCGGATCGCGAGGGAAACGCCGGGCGTTCTTCTCGCAACGTGTACGCCACGTCCATGGGAAAGGTGGAGTCGCCCATGAAGATTTGGCCTTCAGAGAAGGTGTAGAGGATGCCGTCTGAGAAGTGCGTGTCGCCCAACACAAGTTGGCCTTCGCGCACGGTGTAGGCGATGTCCAGGGCGCTGGAGCTGAAGCCGCGATGGAGGTGCACCTCGTCCCACATGCCGTCGTCTTGCAGGGTGAAGGCGACCTCGCCAGACCACGTGGCGCCCAGACGCACGACGTTGTTCTCGACGTGGGCGATCATGTCCCGGAAGACGAGCTGGTCGTCGGGAAACAAGTGCACGCGCTGGCCCCAGCCCAGGGTCCAGGTGCACAGCGTCAGGAAAGCGGCAAGGATGAATCTCACACAGGCAAGTTCGACACCTCGCAGGCGACTTTCCAAGCTTGGGTTGCGTCGGCAATCAAATCTTCAGGATGCTCCAAGCCCACCGACAGCCGCACGAACCCTTCGGTGATGCCAAGAGACTCCTTCGTTGCGAACGGCACGCCGGCATGGGTCATGCTTGCAGGGTGCTCGGCGAGGCTCTCGGTGGAACCCAGGCTGACGGCGAGCTTGAACACCTTCAGGGCGTCGAGGAACGCAAACGCGCCATCGCGGCCGCCCGGGACGGTCAAGCCCACCATGGAGCCACCTCCTTTTTGCTGGGCTTGTGCGATCGAGGCGTCTTCGCCCATGGCGGTGAGGTCTTCCACCCACGCCGATTTGACCGCGTCCGCGCCACACATCTCACGCAAGTGCGTCAGGAGCAGTCCTGCGTTTTCTTGCTGGCGCTCGATGCGCACATGGAGGGTCTCCATGGAGCGCGCGAGCATCCACGCGGTGTGCGGGTCGATCATGCCGCCCAGGAATGTGCGAAATTCTTTCACCTTGGCGATGGCCTCCGCCGTGCCTGAGGCGCCGCCGGCGATCAGGTCGCTGTGGCCGCCGAGGTATTTCGTGGCTGAGTACAGCACGACGTCCGCACCCTCTTCCAAGGGACGCTGCAAAACGGGCCCCAAGTACGTGTTGTCCACCATGACCAGGATGCGGTGCGACTCGGTGCTGTGGGTGGCCGCCCATTCCGCCGCCGTCCGGATGCGTTGGATTTGCATCGTGGGGTTGGCGGGTGTTTCGAGGTAGATGATGCCGGGCAGTTTGCCGCCTGTGGCGATCAAATCGAGGTCCAATTTGTCCAGCCCTTCCAGCTGGCGCACTTCGCGGCCCATGGTGGGCATGACCTCGTCCAAGAAATGGTGCGTGCCGCCGTACAGGGGCCCGACATACCACACGGGACGGTCGGCGCCGGACCAAGCGAGGAGGGCGGTGCTGATGGCGGCCATGCCGCTGGCGAACAGGGCCGACTCTTCGCTGTCGTCCCACGCGGCGAGGCGCGCTTCAGCCATCCGGAGGGTGGGGTTGCCCAAGCGGCTGTAGATGAACCCGTCGGGCGGGGTCTCGGCGCCTTCCACGCCGTACGCCGTTTCCATGTGGGCGGCACCGGTGCGGGCGTCAGGGAACACAAAGGTGGATGCAGGATGCAAAGGCGGCTTCACCGCCATGTTGGCCTCCTCGGGCCGGTAGCCCGCGAACATTGCACGGGTCTCGAGACGAGTCTTCATGCACAGAAGGTTGCAACATCTGTCGATGTATATCAACCAAAACAGAACAAATGAATATAATTTATTTAAATTGACGACATTTGTTTTGTAAGGGCGCCAAAGCTCAGGACAAAAAGAGAACATCTGAACCTCATGGACGCACTCGACCACGCGATTTTGGAGCATTTGAAGTTCGACGGCAGGTCAAGCATGCAAGACCTCAGCGAGCTCACGGGCTTGAGCCGGAGCGCGGTGTTCACCCGGGTCAAGCGCCTGGAAGACCAAGGCGTCATCACCGGCTACACTGTGCGAGTCGACCGTAAGAAGCTGGGCAAGGAGATTCGGGCGTACTGCAACGTGTCGCTGAAGCTTCACGAACGGGAGTTGTTGGAGGAATTCGAGGGCGAGATTGGCCGTCACCGGGAGGTGCGCGCATGCTACCACCTCACTGGGGACTTCGATTACTTGGTGGAGGTGGAGGTTGCCAACATGGACGCGTACCACCGGTTCATCACCCAGCGCCTTGCAGCCATGCCCAACATCGCCACAGTGCAGAGCATGTTTGTGATGAAGGACATCCTCACGCCCTGAGGGCGCGTCAGGCCTCGATCGCCGCGATGCCAGGCAAGGTTTTGCCTTCAAGCACCTCCAGCATCGCCCCACCGCCGGTGCTCACGTAGCTCACGTCGCCGGCCAGGCCCGCCTTGTTGATGGCCGCCACGGAATCGCCTCCGCCGATGAGCGTGAAGGCGTCGTGATCGGCCGTGACTTTGGCCAGGGCCGCCGCCACGTCGTTCGTCCCTCCGGCAAACGCGTCCATCTCAAACACGCCCATGGGCCCGTTCCAAAGGATGGTCCGGCTCTCCAGCACGACGCTCACAAAATGCTCCCGCGTTTCCGGCCCGATGTCCAAGCCCATCCACGTGCTGGGAATGGTGTCCGTGGGATGCACCTCGGTGTTGGCGTCGGAGGCAAAGTCGTCCGCGCACAACGTGTCGGTTGGGAGCAGCAGCTCCGTCCCTGCGGCCTCCGCCTTGGCGAGGATGGCGCGCGCCTTGTCCAGCATGTCGTCTTCCACCAAGCTCGTGCCGATGCTGCCGCCTTGGGCCTTCACGAAGGTGTAGGCCATGCCGCCTCCGACAATCAACTTGTCGACGCGGTCCACGAGGTTCTCAAGGATGCTCAGCTTGCTGCTCACCTTGGCGCCGCCGATGATGGCGAGCAGGGGCTTGGCTGGCGTCGAGAGCACCTTGTTGAGGGCCTCCACTTCGCCTCGCATCAACAGCCCAAATGCCTTGTCTTCCGGGAAGAACTTCGCAATGACCGCGGTGGAGGCGTGGGCGCGGTGGGCGGTCCCAAACGCGTCGTTCACGTACACGTCGCCGCTCTCGGCGAGCTGGCCCGCGAAGAATTCGTCCCCCGCCTTCTCTTCGCTGTGGAAACGCAGGTTCTCCAGCAACGCCACCTCGCCAGGCTCGAGGCCTTGCGTGACGTCAAGGGCCTTGTCGCCCACGCAGTCCTCGGCAAACTTCACAGGCCGCCCGAGCAGCGCAGACAAGCGTCCGATCACATGCTTTAAAGACAGCTCCGCACTGGGTCCTTTGGGTCGACCCAAGTGGCTCATGAGTACGACAGAGGCGCCGCCGTCCAGCAACGCTTGGATGGTGGGCACCGCCCGTCGGATGCGGGTGTCGTCGGTGATGTGTTGGGCGTCGTCCAGGGGGACGTTGAAATCCACGCGCACCAACGCGCGCTTGCCTTGAAGTTCGAGGTCGTTCAGGTTCATCTTGAAGAGGTCGTCGGAGTGAAGGGTCAAGCGGAGAACAAGGAGGCCATGCTGACCAACCCGTCCACATAGGCATTCAATTCGGCAATGGGGATGCGCTCCTGTTGCATGGTGTCGCGGTTGCGCACGGTCACGGCGTGGTCATCGAGGGTGTCGTGGTCCACGGTGATGCAGAGCGGCGTGCCGATGGCGTCCTGGCGACGGTAGCGACGGCCGATGGCGTCTTTCTCGTCGTACTGGACGTTGTGGTGAAGCTGCAGCTGCTCCAGCACCTCGCGCGCCTTTTCCGGCAAGCCGTCCTTCTTGATGAGCGGCAACACGGCAGCTTTCACTGGGGCCAGTCCAAACGGAATACGCATCACCGTGCGCGTGCTGCCATCCTCCAGGGTCTCTTCGCGGAGCGTGCTGCTGAGCACAGCCAAAAACATGCGGTCCAACCCGATCGAGGTCTCCAGCACGTAAGGCACGTAGCTCTCCTGGGTTTCCGGGTCGAAGTAGCGCAGCTTCTTGTTGCTGAATTCCTCGTGCTGCTTCAAATCGAAGTCCGTGCGCGAGTGGATGCCTTCGAGCTCCTTGAAGCCCATGGGGAAGTTGAACTCGATGTCGCACGCGGCGTCGGCGTAGTGCGCCAACTTGACGTGGTCGTGGAAGCGGTAGTTCTCCTCGCCTAGGCCCAGGGCTTTGTGCCACTTGATGCGGGCCTCCTTCCAGTGGTTGTACCACTCGGTTTGGGTGCCGGGCTTGATGAAGAATTGCATCTCCATTTGCTCAAACTCCCGCATCCGGAAGATGAACTGGCGCGCGATGATTTCGTTGCGGAAGGCCTTGCCAATCTGCGCAATGCCAAACGGAAGCTTCATCCGCCCGCTCTTCTGCACGTTCAGGTAATTCACGAAGATGCCCTGCGCCGTCTCGGGACGGAGGTACACCGCGCCGGAGTCGCCACTGACGGCGCCGAGCTCGGTCTTGAACATCAAGTTGAACTGACGCACGTCGGTCCAGTTCTTGGAGCCACTCACCGGACAGGTGATGCCCAAGTCCTCAATCAACGTCTTGACGGCGCCCAAATCCTCCGCGCCCATCGCCGCCTTGAATTTGGCGTTGATGCCGTCGATGTCACCTTGGCGGCGAAGAACCTGGGGGTTGGTGCTGCGGAACTGTGCCTCGTCGAAGTCGTCGCCAAACCGCTTGGCCGCCTTGGTGACGTCCTTGTTGATCTTGGCCTCGATCTTGGCGATGTGCTCCTCGATCAGCACGTCCGCGCGGTAGCGCTTCTTGCTGTCTTTGTTGTCGATGAGCGGGTCGTTGAAGGCGTCCACGTGGCCGGAGGCTTTCCAAGTCGTGGGGTGCATGAAGATGGCCGCGTCGATGCCGACGATGTTCTCATTCATGCGCACCATGGCCGTCCACCAGTATTGCTTGATGTTGTTCTTCAGCTCGCTGCCGAGTTGGCCGTAGTCGTAGGCGGCACTCAAGCCGTCGTAGATCTCGCTGCTGGGAAAGACAAAGCCGTACTCCTTGGCGTGGCTGATGATTTTCTTCAATCCGTCTTCGCTCATGGTTCCTAAGGTTCCTCCGACTGGGCCGGGTTTCGCGCGCGAAGGTACGCCGCACCTTCAGACAGCCCAAGCCGAGGCGATTACCTTTGCCGCCATGAACGTGGGGATCCTCGGCAGCGGAAGTTGGGCCACAGCCATCGCCAAGATGCTGTGCACCAACGTGGACACCCTCCACTGGTGGGTGCGTAGCGAGGAGGCGGCCAACGAGCTTCAGCAGTACGGCCACAACCCCCGCCACAGCCAGAGCATCAGCCTGCCCACGTCCAAACTCCACGTGACCACCGACATGCAAGCTGTCGTGGACGCCTGCGACGTGCTGGTGGTGGCCATTCCAAGCCTGTACCTGAACGACGTCTTCCGGGAGCGCAACATCCAGGGTTTTGGGTCTAAGGTGGTCTTCTCGGCCATCAAGGGAATGGTGGCGGAATACGACAGCATCCCGGCGCGTTACCTGCACAAGGAATTTGGTCTGCCTTACGAAAACATCGGCATGATTTGCGGCCCGTGCCACGCCGAGGAAGTCGCCCGCGAAAAACTCAGCTACCTCACGGTGGCGTGCCCTAAACTAGACCACGCCGAGGCCTTCGCTGAGCTGCTTGAAACCCGCTACATCCGGGTCCAAACCACCCACGATGTCGTCGGCGCCGAGCTGGCGGCCGTCCTGAAAAACGTATACGCCATCGCCGCGGGGATTGCCCACGGTTTGGGCTACGGCGACAACTTCATCAGCGTCCTGGTGAGCAACGCCAGCCAGGAAATGAAGCGGTTTTTGGCCGCGGTGCATGAGGTCGACCGCGACGTGAAGGGCAGCCCCTACCTCGGCGATTTGCTTGTCACGGCGTACAGCCCCCACAGCCGGAACCGAACCCTGGGCACCATGATTGGCAAGGGCTACACAGTGAAATCGGCCATCCTGGAAATGGACATGGTTGCCGAAGGATTCACGGGGTCGCAGGGCATCCACGGCATGAACCAGAAGTTTGACGTCGATATTCCCATCGCCGAGGCCGTGTACCGCATCCTGCACGAAAAGATGGCCCCGTCGATCGAGATGCGGTTGCTCAGCGACGAGCTCTCCTGACACGGCGTTCTTGGGTGGCGTACTTTCGTTGTGATGCTGCCACTCTTCCCTTCCCGACACCGCCACTTTCTGGGCCTCCACGCTTGGGTGAATCGGCTGTGTTTGGCGGCGGCATGCATGCTCGGCCTGGGCCCTGTCACCTGGGCCCAAGACTGGATCCCCAACGAAGGCCAATGGGACGCACCTGTGCAGATGCGGGCCGACTGGGCCGGCGGAATCACCTGGCTGGAGGACCAAGGGATGGCGGTCTGGGTGGCCGGAGAGGGCTACGACGAATTGTGGGCCCACGGGTACGACAGGACGGGCGCCTTGGATTCTTCCGACCCCTACGCGACCGTGCACAGCCACGCCTGGCGCATTCACTGGGAGGGCAGCCATCCGCACCCCATGCGACAAACGCTGACCGAGGCCGGGCACAAAGTCAATTACTACCTCGGAAACGACCCCGACCGATGGGCCGAGGGCCTCGTGCCGTCGACGCGATTCAAGCTGCTGGACGTTTGGCCAGGGATCGATTTGCGGGTTGGCCCGCGCTCCCCGGGCGACCGGGCTGACATGCCTGGTCCGGGTTGGAAGGAGGACTGGATTGTCCAACCAGGCGCCGACCTGGCCGCGCTGTCTGTGCGCCACGAAGGCGTGGGCTTGATGCTGGAACCGGACGGCAGCCTCACGTTCCAACTGGGCACCACGGCAGAGGCCCGGTGGGGCAAGCCCTACGCTTACCAGGATGTGGACGGTTCGCTGCGCGAGGTGGAGGTCTCGTACGTGGTCGAGGGCCAAACCGTGTCCTTCGCCTTGGGCGACCACGACCCTGGCCACCCCTTGGTCATCGACCCGGACATCGTGTTCGCCACCTACATCGGCGCCACCCAGAGCAACTGGGGGTTCACGGCGGCGTACGACGACGAGGCGCGGGCCCTGGGAGGCACCGCCCTTTGGAACGGGAACTTGGAGGAATACCCAACCACCGCTGGCGCAATTTCCACGGGCATGACGTTCGCGTCAGGGCCATTCGATTGCGGGTTCTCCGTCTTTTCGGCGGACGGGACAGCGCTGGAGTACAGCACGGTCTTCGGGGGCGGCGCCCTCGACGTGCCGTCGAGCATCGTCTCGGACAGCCAGGGCGCCATCTACATCCTGGGCACAACGGGCTCGGCGGACTTCCCCACCACCGACGGCGCGTTTGACACGAGTTACGACAACGGACCGTCTGTCAATTTGGACGCCTGTTGCAATTACCCTGGCGGGGACGGGTTGTCCAACGGGGCGAGCTTGTTTGTGATGCGGTTCAGCGACGTGGACGCGGGCTGCACGCTGGAGGCGTCGACCTTCGTGGGAGGGTCGGACGGGCCGTCGGGGGTGAACCGCGGCGATTTCTTGAATTACAACTACGGCGACGTGTTCCGTGGGGAAATCAACGTCGACGCTGGCGACAAACCCTGGGTGGCCAGCGTCACCGGGGCGGACAACTTCCCCCAGGTCAATTCGCCAAGCCCAGCGTTCGGCGGCGGCTCAACAGACGCGGTCGTGTTCCGGCTTTCGCAAGACCTCAGCACGTTGGAATTTTCGACGTTCCTGGGAGGGAACGGGGAGGATGCGGCGTACGGCATCCAGTTCACGCCAGGCGGGGAACCGGTGGTGTGCGGCGGCACGTCATCAGGGAACTTTCCGACGCTGTCCAACGCCGACGACAGTTCGTTTGGGGGGGTGTGCGACGGGTTTGTGGTCCGTTATCCGGTGGGTGGCGGGGCGCCGTCGGGGGCAACCTTGTTCGGGACCAACAACTACGATCAGGCGTACTTCGTCCAGGTCGACCCCGTCAGCCAAGTGTACATCTACGGCCAAAGCATCGGCGGCAAGCCCATCACCGCCGGCACGTACGACGAGAGCCCCACGGCGGGTCAGTTTGTGGCGTGTTTCACGCCGGCGTTGGACGATTTGGTCTGGCACACCCGGGTGGGCGACCCCAACAACTTTGGCAGCATTGACATCAGCCCTACGGCGTTCCTCGTGAGCGATTGCGGGGAGGTGTACATGAGCGGCTGGGGCGGCGCCACCAACAACACCAGCCCCTTCATCTTCACGTCCGGGACCAGCGGCATGCCGGTGACGGAGGAGGGCTACCAGCTGGACACGGACAACTCGGACTTCTGGTTGGGGGTGATGGACCCAGGGGGCGTTGACCTCAACTACGCCACGTACTTCGGGGGCGACGAGAGCAACGAGCACGTCGACGGCGGCACCTCGCGTTTTGACAAAGACGGCACGGTGTACCAAGCCATGTGCGCAGGCTGTGGAGGCAACAGCGACCTGCCCACCACACCTGGGGCGTGGAGTTCCACCAACGACAGCCCCAACTGCAACTTGGGGGTGTTCAAGTTTGAGCTGGGGGAGCTGAACGTGGGCATCGATGTGGCCACCCAAGGGGTGCTCTGCGACGGGCTCGACGTCGAGTTCGACAACTCGTCCACCGTGGGGTACAACTACCTCTGGACTTTCGACGACAACCAGGTCAGCACGGAGTACGAGCCGACCCACACCTTCCCGGGGCCGGGATCGTACGAGGTCATCTTGACGGTGACGGACCCGACGGGATGCTTGGAGCCGGTGGACGCCAATCTGGAAGTGAACATCCAAATCCCGCCCAACCCCAACATCATGCCCATCGAGCCGCTGTGCGCGGGCGAGACGGTGGAGCTGATTGCGAACGGATCGCCGGATTTGGAGTGGACGGCCAACGCTTTCATGCAGGACTTCACCCAAGCGGTGCAGGTCTTCGAGCCGCCCTTGGGCACCTCGATTTACAGCGTGACCGACGTCAACGAATGCGGCGAAGGAAGTGCGTCCATTGAGGTGAACGTGCAGCAGGTGGTGGCCGACGTGATCCCGGGCAACGCGGAGATTTGCCTGGGCGACGAAGTGACGCTCCTCGCGGACGGCGCGGCGAACGCCCAATGGTTCCCCGTGGCGGGGCTCGACAACCCCAACGCCATTTCCGTCCAGGCCTCTCCGACCCAGAGCGTGACGTACAACGTGGTCCTCACCGACGATTTGGGCTGTTCTGACGAGGCGAGCGTGTCCATCACGGTGGTGCCTGAGCCGCCAGGAGGCCAAACCTACCCGACCGAGCGCATCTGCGATGGGTTTGGGCTGCAGCTGCCCGGCGCGGAGGGCGACCAGTGGCTGTGGAGCCCGGCCGAATTTGTGAACGACGCCAGCTTGCAGTTCCCATTCA
>MDTB01133268.1_pt1 | contig 12984 bp, 11 predicted proteins | sample 811161 | NCBI WGS metagenome assembly MDTB01 (sample SAMN05326650, study PRJNA326480) | marine metagenome | isolation source: seawater | place: Mediterranean Sea | collected 2009 | reverse complement strand
GTAGAATTACTTTTAGAGGTTAGGCCTTGTAGCTCAGTAGTAGAGCAGTACCCTGAAAAGGTATGTGTCGTTTGTGCGATTCAAACCAAGGCCACCACAAACTAGTTTTACACATCGAAAAACAATATTTTATCTGTTAATTATTATCTTATGGGTAAAAAAATTGGATTATTTTGGTTAAGAAACGATTTTAGAATTACAAAAAATTATGGTTTAGCAGAAGCTACAAAAAATCATGATCAAGTTGTAGTATTCTATTTATATAAAAAATTAACTTACAACAATCAAGAAGCTCAAAAATGGTGGCTTAATAAATCACTTTTTAATTTTAAAAAAAAATTAAACAATTTCAATATAAATCTTGAAGTAGTCAAGACAGATTCTTTTAAAGACTTTTTTGACAAATTACTTAAAAAAAAAGATTTCTCAATTTACTGGAATAAAGTTTATGAGCCAGACTTTCTGAGATTTGATGAAGTACTTTCCAAAAACTTAAAAACTAATAATATTCATTTTAAAATTTACAAAGGGAATGCTCTTAATGAAATAGATGAGGTAAAAAAAAGTGATGGCACACCCTTTAAGGTATTCACGCCTTATTGGAGAAATGCAGAAAAATATTATTTAGAAAAAATTCCTTCAAAAGACAAAATAATAAAAAAATGTTTGATAAAAAAAAATTACTTTCAAAATTGTATCAATATTCAAGAAATACTACCAAAAAATAAATGGTTTAAAAATTTTGAAAAGATATGGTCACCAAGTGAGGAAAGTGCTTTAAGTGAGTTAAAAAATTTTATTAAATATAGAATAGTCAATTATTCTGATGGTCGAAATTTTCCAAATACAATAGGAACATCAAAATTATCTCCCTTTATTAAATTTGGCCAGATCCATGTTGAAACAATTTGGAGTGAATGCACGGGAGCAAAAAAAACGATTGGGACATCAAAATTTTTAGCCGAAATTGGATGGAGAGAATTTAATCATACGTTAATAAATCATTTTCCACATATGTTAAAAAACAATTATTCAAAAAAATTTGATAAATTCCCTTGGGAAAAAAACACCAAATTTTTATTAGCGTGGAAAAAAGGTTTAACTGGCTACCCGATTGTAGACGCGGGTATGAGAGAACTATATACAACTGGCTGGATGCACAATAGAGTAAGAATGATCGTAGGATCATTTTTAGTTAAACATTTACTAATAAATTGGAAAGAGGGTGAAAAGTATTTTAGAAATTGCCTACTAGATTACAGTGAAGCCAGTAATGTTGCAGGATGGCAATGGGTTGCAGGAAGCAGGGCTGATGCCGCTCCATATTTTAGAATTTTTAATCCAATTCTTCAAGGTGAAAAGTTTGATAAAGAAGGTGAGTATGTAAAAAAATGGATTCCAGAATTAAAACACGTTTCAAAAAAATTTATACATAAGCCATGGGAACTTAAAGAAGAAAAAAATTTTAAGTTAGGAAGAGACTATCCAATGCCATTAGTTAAACATGAAGTAGCAAGAGTTAAGGCATTAAATGCATTTAAAAAAATTTAGCAACTAAATACTACCATGGCAATGTTTATATTTTTTTCCTGAGTTACAAGGACATTTATCATTTCTTCCGATTTTTTGATTCCGAAATTTATTATGGTCTTCTGTTTTTTCTTCATCCTTTTTTTCAGAAATGACTATATTTAAATTTAATAAAAATTTAATGATATCGTTTTTAATCTTTTCTAGTAGATTTTCAAAAAGTACAAATGCTTCCTTTTTAAATTCTGATAGTGGATCTTTTTGTCCATAACTCCTAAGGCCTATGACCTGTCTTAGTTCTTCGAGATACTGAAGATGAGATCTCCAAGTGTGATCAACTATTTGTAAAAATATTTTTTTTTCAATGTCGCTATTTTCACTTGGTCCAATTAATTTTATTCTTTCTTCTTTCTTTATTTTATAGGTGTTTTTTAGTTTTTCAATAAAGTCTTCTTTATGGAGTGACGTTAATGACATCAATTCATCATCAGAAAAAATATTTCCAACTATATTTTTTATTGATGTTAAGTAGTATTTTTTATCATTTGATTTTTGGTAATCCACTCTTATATTTTCTATACTTGTCATCGCCTCATCTAAAAAAGAATTGAGTATTTCATTGATATCATTATTTTTTAGAACTTTTAAACGTTGATTAAAAATTACCTGTCTTTGGTCATTCATTACATCGTCAAACTTAATTAAGTTTTTTCTTATATCAAAATTTCTTGCTTCTACTTTTTCTTGTGCTCTCTCTAAAGATTTATTTATCCATGGGTGGTCTATAGACTCATTTTCTTTAAGCCCAAGTTTTTTAAGCATTCCATCAATTGATTCTGCACCAAATATTCTCATAAGTTCATCTTGCAAACTAATATAAAAAATAGAATTTCCTGGATCACCTTGTCGACCAGCTCTACCTCTTAGCTGATTGTCTATTCTTCTACTTTCATGTCTTTCTGTCCCTATGATAAACAACCCACCATTTTGTTTAACAATAGTCTCATCTTTTTTAATTTGATCAAATTGTCTTTGTTCGTTGTTTTCAATAAAATCTTTATTTCCACCTAATTTAATATCTGTACCTCTACCAGCCATGTTAGTTGCAATTGTAATAGCACCTATCTTACCTGCTTCAGCTATTATTTTTGCTTCCTTTTCATGCTGTTTGGCATTTAAAACATTATGTTTTATTTTTCTATCGCTTAAGTGTTTCGATATTTTTTCTGATTTTTCTATACTGGTAGTTCCGACTAAAACTGGTTGACCTCTTTTACTGCATTCAATTATTTTATTTGTTATCGCGAAGTATTTTTCTTTTTCAGTTCTAAAAATTTGATCATTAAAGTCTTTTCTCTTCATAGTTTTATTTGTTGGCACAGAAACAACATTGAGTTTGTAAATATCATAGAATTCTTCAGCTTCTGTTAATGCAGTTCCTGTCATTCCTGAAAGTTTTTTATAAAGTCTAAAATAGTTTTGATAAGTTATTGAAGCTAATGTTTGGTTTTCCCCTTGAATTTCGACATTTTCTTTTGCCTCTATTGCTTGATGAAGACCATCTGAAAATCTTCTCCCATCTAAAACTCTTCCAGTAAATTCATCAATAATTTGTACGCGACCATCTCTAAGAATATAGTCAGTATCTTTTTTAAAAAGTAAGTTAGCTTTTAAAGCCTGATTAACGTGATGGACTAAATCTAAGTTTTTAGGATCGTAAAAGTTGTTATTTTTTAATATTCCTGATTGTGTTGAAAGTTTTTCAATTTTATCAATACCCCCATCTGTTAAAATTGCATTTTTATTTTTTTCATCAACTTCGTAATCTTCAACTTTTAATTTTTTAATAAAATTATTCGAAGAAATATAGTAATCACTTTTATCTTCCGCCTTACCTGAAATTACTAAAGGCGTTCTAGACTCGTCTATTAAAATACTATCAACCTCATCGACAATACAATAATTGTGTTCCCTTTGAACCATCTCACTGAGATCGTACTTCATATTATCTCTAAGATAATCAAAACCTAATTCGTTATTAGTTGCGTAAGTTAAATCACAGGCATAATTTTTCTTTCTTTCCAGATCATCCATTTGACTGATGATACAACCAGTAGATAGGCCAAGAAAATTAAATACTTTGCCCATCCACTCCGAGTCTCTTTTTGCAAGGTAGTCGTTAACAGTTACAATATGAACGCCCTTATTTGTTAAAGAGTTAAGATACGCAGGCAAAGTTGAAACAAGAGTTTTTCCTTCACCGGTTTTCATCTCGGATATTTTTCCCTGATGTAAAAAAATTCCCCCAGCTAATTGAACGTCATAATGCCTTTCATTCAGCATTCTTTTCGCCGCCTCTCTTACTAAAGCAAAACATTCAGGTAAAACTGAGTCTAAACTTCTTCCTTTTGAGATATTGTCTTTTAGAATTAGTGTTTTTTCTTTAAATTCATCATCTTTTAATAAAGATATACTAGACTCTTGACTGTTAATTTTATTGATTATCGGCTTAATTCGATCTAATTCTTGTTGATTGCTAGTTTTAAATATTTTATTAAGAGTTTTAGTTAATAAATTCATATTAATAGATTTATAAATTTGTTTTCAATACTTCTATATATGTATTTATAATTTAAATTAAACAATAAATATGACAATTAATTTAAAAAATTTCCTTAATGACAAAAGAAAAATGTCAAAAATGGGTGAGTTTCAAGAGTTAAAAGAAATTGAAGGACTAGAAATCTCTTCTATATCAGCAGATTTATATAATAATGGCCAAGATGATTTGTCATTATTCTATTTTAAGGAGGGAGCAAATTATGCAGTTCTTAATACTACTAACAGCATAACTTCGGAAACTATTAACTGGAATCAGAAGTCTAATAAAAAATCTATCAAAGCATTAGTTGTGAACACAAAAAATGCCAATACCTTTACTGGAAGACAAGGAATAGAAAGTTTAGATGAGATTGCTAAAAATGTTTCAAAATCTTTAACTTTAAAAGAGTCTAAGGTTGAAGAGGGTGTAAGTGAAACAGTAAAAATTAAGGATATCATTTTTGCTTCTACCGGAGTAATAGGTGAAAAATTTCCTGTTGAAAAAATAAAGTCAAGTATTCAAGATCTTGTAAACAAATTAAAAGCAGAACAAAATAAATTACTTTGGATGAAGATTAGTTCTGCAATTATGACTACAGATACAAAACCAAAACTTGCTTATGAAGAATTTGTGTTTGGAAACAAGACCATAAAAATTGCTGGAATAGCCAAAGGCTCAGGCATGATTGCACCTAATTTAGCTACTATGCTTTCATTTATTTTTACTAATGCTGATATTCCTTCAAATTTGTTAAAAACTTTATTAAAAAGAGCTTCGGCAAACTCATTTAATGCTATTACAGTAGATAGTGACAAATCAACAAATGACATGGTTGGTATTTTTTCGACAAAAAAAATTAAATTAGGGCAGAATAGAAATATTATAGATCCAATAATTCAAAAATTTGAGACTGCACTTAAAAAAGTATGTTTAAATTTAGCAAAACAAATAGTCGTTGATGGAGAAGGGGCTAAAAAATTTATAACTATTAAAGTTGCAAATGCTAAATCAACTTTGAGTGCTAAAAAAATTGCCTTCTCTATTGCCGAATCTCCTTTAGTAAAAACCGCGGTAGCAGGAGAGGATCCAAACTGGGGTAGAGTTATAATGGGTATAGGTAAATCCGGTGAAAAAATTGACAGTCAAAAGTTAACAATTAAATTTGGTGAACTGCCTGTTGCAGAAAATGGAATGATCTCAGAAAATTATGACGAGGAAAAACTTAAAGAATACATGAAATGGGAGTCAATACTTATTGAAGTAAACTTAAATCAAGGCACCGATTCATTTGAGTGTTACACTTGTGATTTTACTCATGACTATATAGATATTAACGCAGACTATAGAAATTGAATTAAAGTGATTAAATATATTTTAAAATGTAAAAACAAACATGAGTTTGAGAGCTGGTTTTCAGCGTCAAATGAGTTTGATAAATTAAAGAAAAAAAAACTACTTCAATGTATCATTTGCAACTCAAAGGAAATAGAAAAATCTATAATGTCTCCACAAGTGTCAAACTCATCTATTAGCAATAGAAAATTATTTAACAAGAAAGAAGCGAAAGAAATAGAAAAAGTAAAAAATGATCTTTTAAAAATGAGAAAATTTATAGAAAAAAATTTTGAGTTTGTTGGAGATAAATTTTCAAAAAAAGTAAGAGACATGTATTACGATAAAAAAACGAATAAAAATATATATGGAACTACAACCAAAGAAGAAAGAGAAGAACTTAAGGACGAAGGAATAGAATTATCAACGATTCCCTGGGTAGACAAAGACAATTAATTTTTTTTTGCTGTAATAACATAGTTTACAGAAAGATCATTTGACTTACTCCATTTTTTTAAGAAAGGATTATAACTTAACCCTTTTATATTTTTTGTGCTGAAGTTTAGCTTAGATAGTTTGTTTTCAAGTTCTTCGGGTTTTACGAATTTTTCCCAATCGTGCGTACCTATTGGAAGCCACCTCAAAATATACTCTGCTCCTACTATAGCTTTAATGTATGAAGTTAAAGTTTTATTAATAGTTGCAGTAAACATTAATCCGTCTTTTTTTAATAATTTAGAACAAGAATTTAGATATAAGTCTAAGTCTTCTACATGTTCAACAATCTCAAGATTTAATATTACATCAAATTTATTTTTTTCTGACAGTTTTTCTGGAGATGCATGTTGATATTTAATTTTTAAACCATTTTTTTTTGAATGAAGTGAAGCAACTTTTATATTTTTTTCTGAAGCATCAATACCAGTAACATTAGCTCCAAGCCTAAACATTGGTTCACTTATCAGACCGCCTCCACATCCTATATCTAGAATATTTAAATTCTTTAGAGGAAAAGGCTTATTCTTTTTAAAATTAAAATGTTCAGCACAAGTTTCTATGATATATTCAATTCTGATTGGGTTAAACATATGAAGTGGTTTAAATTTCCCGTTTACATCCCACCATTCATCAGCCATTTTTGAAAACTTTTGAATTTCTTCTTTATTTACTGTAGTCATTCAATTCTTTATTATATTTTAATTTACTTAATTAATATTATATTAAAATCTATTTATGGCAAAAAAAGTTTTAAAGTTTGGTGGTACCTCTGTAGGTTCAATTGAAAGAATTGTACATGCGGCAAACATTATTAAAAAAGAACACACAAAAGGCAATAAAGTCATTGTTGTTGTTTCTGCAATGGCAGGAAAAACAAATGAATTGATTGAACAGTCTATGAACATTTCTAAAAACTTCAACAAAAGAGAGCTTGATGTGTTATTAACTTCGGGTGAGCAAGTTACAAGCGCCCTTATAGCCGGGGCATTAAATGAAATAGGCGTTAAATCTAAATCATGGTTAAATTGGCAGGTACCAATTTTAACGCAAGGAGACCATAGTAATTCTAGAATTATCAATATGGGTGTTGAAAAAATAAATAATTATTTAGCCGAAGGTGGTGTAGCAATTATCCCTGGGTTTCAAGGTGTTTCAAAATTTGGAGAAGTTACTTCAGTAGGAAGAGGGGGCTCCGATGCTACAGCTGTGGCAATTGCAAAAATATTTAACACTGATAGTTGCGAAATATATACAGACGTTGACGGAGTATTTTCAACTGACCCAAACAAAGTTCCTGTGGCAAAAAAAATAGATAAAATTTCATATGAAGAAATGCTGGAGCTTTCTTCTTTGGGAGCAAAAGTGATGCAGCCATCAGCGGTACAAACTGCTATGATGTATGATATTCCCCTTCAAGTAAGATCAACATTTACCGATAGAAAAGGAACCGAAATATTTAATCAAGAAAATATTGACTATAACAAAAGCGTTACTGGCGTTGCCTATTCAAAAGATGACGCAAAAATCACTTTGATCAATGTAGAAGATAAACCTGGTGTGGCTGCTGATATTTTTGAACCACTAGGAGACAAACAAATAAATGTAGATATGGTCATACAAAATATATCATTAGACGGTAAAAATACAGATCTAACATTTACAATTAAGAGAGTTGATTTAGATAAAACTTTAGATGTTTTAAAAAATAATAAAAAAATAAAATTCAAAGATTTAAACTCTAACGATAAAGTGTCTAAAATCTCAATAGTTGGAGCAGGAATGGTGACAACACCGGGCGTGACTTATAAAATGTTCAGAGCCTTAGCTGATGACGAAATAAATATTCTTGCAATTTCAACATCTGAAATAAAATTGTCAGTTATTATAAATGAAAAAGATACTTTGAAAGCTGTAAAAAAACTGCATACAATTTTTGAATTGGATTAATAATGGAAATCAGACCACATAGAAAAATTATAAGAAAAAATACAAAAAAAATAAAAGTAGGAAATATTTCTGTAGGAGGAGATTCGAAAATTACAGTTCAATCGATGACAAACACTATTACTTCAGATGTGTCCTCTACTGTAAAACAAATCTTAAATCTTGAAAATGCAGGCGCAGACATAGTGAGAGTTTCATGTCCAGATGAAAAATCGACAAAAGCATTAAAAGAAATAGTGAAAGAAGTTAACGTTCCTATAGTTGCAGATATACATTTTCATCATAAAAGAGCGTTGGAAGCAGCAAAAAATGGAGCCAGCTGTTTAAGAATTAATCCAGGCAACATTGGATCAAAAGATAGAGTTTTAGAAATAATTAAAGCAGCAAAAGATTTTGAGTGTGCAATAAGAATAGGAGTTAACGCAGGTTCACTTGATAAAGTTTTGTTGGAAAAATATAAAGAACCATGTCCAGAAGCTCTTGTTGAAAGCGCTATGTATAATGTAAAATTAATGGAAGATAATAATTTTTTTAACTTTAAAATAAGCGTTAAATCATCAGATGTTTTTTTAGCGATTAGATCTTACGAAAAATTGTCCAAGGTATGTGCATATCCTTTGCATTTAGGAATCACTGAGGCTGGAGGGTTGTTTACTGGCAGCATTAAATCTTCTATCGGAATTGGTCAATTATTAATGAATGGTATTGGAGACACCATAAGAGTATCATTATCTGCCGACCCTATAGAAGAAATAAAAGCAGGATACGAAATTTTAAAATCATTAAATATTAGAAGTAGAGGAGTAAATATTATATCTTGCCCATCCTGTGCAAGACAAGCTTTTCCGGTAATAGATACAGTTAAAATACTTGAAAAAGAACTTTCACATATAAAGACACCTATCACTCTTTCAATAATAGGTTGTGTTGTAAATGGTCCGGGTGAAGCGGCTCAGACAGAAATTGGATTAACAGGGGGGGGCCAAGATAGCAATTTGTTATATTTATCAGGAATACCTCACAAAAAAATTCCAAATAATGAAATTATTAAAAAGATAATCAAACTTGTTGAAGACAAAGTTAAAGAAAAAACAATTAAATAATGATTCCTAAAGAAAAAATAGAGCACATTGTTGCTCGCCATGATGAAATAGAGAAGGAATTATCATCAGGAAATATTGACTCCAAGACCTTTGCGCAAAAATCGAAAGAATATTCAGAACTGGGAAATATAGTAAAGTACGCTCGTGAATATCTTAAATTTGAAAAAGATGAAGAAGATCTTCAACAAATAACTAATGATCAAAGCTCTGACAAGGAAATGATACTATTAGCTGAAAAAGAATTAACATCTTTAAAAGAAAAAAAAATTGAATATGAAAAAAAATTAAAAGTTTTTCTTTTACCTAAAGATAAAGATGATCAGAAAAATGCAATAGTTGAAATTAGAGCAGGTACAGGCGGATTAGAAGCAACCTTGTTTTGTGCTGATCTTTTTAAAATGTACGAGAAAGTGTGTTCTAAAAAAAAATGGAGAATAGAAATAATAAATATCTCAAAAAGTGAAGCAGGCGGTTTCAAGGAAGTGATATTTTCTGTAAATGGAGATAATATATATTCATATCTTAAATATGAGTCTGGCGTTCATAGAGTTCAAAGAGTTCCATCAACAGAGACACAAGGTCGTGTTCATACATCAGCAGCAACAGTTGCGGTGTTACCCGAAGCTGAAGAAGTAGACATACAAATCAAAGAATCCGACTTAAGAATAGACGTCTTTAGGGCTGGTGGCCCAGGGGGTCAATCCGTTAATACTACTGATAGTGCAGTCAGAATAACTCACATTCCTTCTGGAGTAGTTGTAAGTCAACAAGATGAGAAATCTCAACATAAAAATAAAGCTAAAGCCTTAAAAATACTTAGAGCTAGAGTTTATGAAGCAGAAAAACAGAAAAAGGACAAAGAAAGATCTAGTAATAGAAAAAATCAAATAGGTACTGGTGATAGATCGGAAAGAATAAGAACTTATAATTTTCCCCAGGGCAGGGTTACAGATCATAGAATTAATTTAACCCTCCATAAGCTAGATGAATTTCTTAGCGGCGAAATACACGAAGAGATGAGTGAAGGACTTAGGTTAAAAGATCAGGACTTAAAACTTAAAGATTTAACCCAATGATTGCCTCTCAATTAATAAATATTGGGTCAACAAAATTAAAAAAAATGAGAATACAATCCCATTTACTTGACTCAGAGCTAATTTTATCTAACGTTCTCAAAACTAGCAGAGAAAAAATGCTTACTACCTCAGAAAAAAAAGTTTCTAAAAATGAAATAGATAATTTTAACAAATTATTGGCAAGAAGGTTGAGATGTGAACCGATGGCCTATATTTTTAAAGAAAAAGAGTTTTGGAGTAAAAGTTTTTTAATAGATAAAAATGCACTTATACCTAGACCAGAAACAGAGTTATTGGTTGAAAAAATTTCTAAGTATTTCAAAAACAAAAAAGTTTTTATCTTAGATATTGGAACTGGATCTGGTTGCATACTCTTATCTTTGCTAGATGAAATTAAAAACAGCAGCGGTATTGGAATAGATATCTCTAAAAAAGCTTTAGATGTCGCAATAAAAAATAAAAAAAAACTAAAAATTAAAAAAAAATTAAAGTTTTTAAATAGGTCTTTAAATGAAATATTTGGCTATAAATTTGATATAGTAGTTTCAAACCCACCATATATTTGCACCCATCAGATAAAGAATTTATCTGAAGATATTAAAAAATATGAGCCTAGAATTGCTCTTGATGGGGGAAAAGATGGGCTTGACGTGATTAAAAAAGTTATCTACAAGACTAAAACTATCTTAAAGAGAAAAGGTATGTTGGCTCTTGAAATTGGAAAAGGGCAATATAGAGAAGTTTCAAAAATTTTAAAATTACACGGATTTAAGAAAAAATTTTTAATAAAGGATTATCAGAATAATATTAGATGCATAATAACCTTACTAGAATAACAAATATATGAATCATCAAAAAAGAAGACCATTTAGACCAAGGCAAAATAAAAGTAATTTTAGAGGAAGAAGCAGCGGATCAAGACCAAATAACAATAGCCACTTTCAAAACAATAATGGAAATAATAAATTTGGAAGAAATGGCTCTATGACAAATCCATTTAATGTAGAAAAAACTGTTCAAAAATTTCAACAATTAGCAAAAGACGCCCAAAGTATGGGCGACCCAGTTTTAGCAGAAAATTATTTGCAGCATGCAGATCATTATTCTAGAAGATTGTTAGAACTAAATTCAAAATCTAAGACAGTAAATAACGTAAAAGAAATTTCAAAAGAAGCCTCAAAAGAAATCTCAGTCACAAAAACAGATGAGTCTTTAGCAAACGAAACTGTATCTGAAAAATAAAACTATTTATCTTAATTCAGATAATTTTAAATCAATTTTAATTCTTTCAATCTCAAATTCTTTTCTTTCATCACCTTTTAAAATCTTACCCGAAGGCAATTTCAATCTTTGAGAATTAACTTTTTTTCCATTTACAACAACTTCATAATGCAAATGAGGCCCAGTAGACATTCCTGTTGATCCTACGTAACCGATAATTTGTCCTTGCCTTACTTTTCTTCCTTCCTTTATTCCTTTAGCAAAATTTTTCATGTGAGCATAAATAGTTTCATATGTAGAATTGTGTCTAATTTTTACACAGTTACCTCCACCACCACACCATCTTGCTCTAGTTACAGTCCCACTTCCAGATGCCATAATAGGAGTTCCTGAAGGTGCAGCAAAATCTGTCCCTCTATGCATTTTATTATATCCTAATATAGGATGTTTTCTCATTCCAAATCTTGAGGACAACCTAGCTCCGTTGATCGGAGTTTTCATTAAAGATTTAACTATGCTTTTGCCATTTAAATCGTAGTAACCCGAGTCATTTTTATATTTAAAATTGTATAAATTTATTTCTTTATTATTCACATACATAGATGCATAAATAATTTTACCGGTATCCTTAATTACATTGTTATCATCTATAAATTTCTCATAGTAAATTTCAAACCAATCATCTTTTCTTATATCTCTTTGAAAATCTACTTCAAAACCATAAATTCTTGCAAACTCTATAATAATATTAGGCTCTATTCCAACTTCAATTGCAGCACTATATAAATTGTTTTTTATTTTATTTTTTACCACAACTTCTTTCTTAGTCAGCCGAATTATATTTTCTTTAATTACAAAGCTGTTATTACTTTTTCTTATTTCCACTATTAGAGTGTTTGAAATTGGGTACAAAACATTAATAAGATTATTAAACCCCTCCCCAGTATCTTTTATAACAATACTTATTTCTCTACCTGCGTAAATATTAGATAATTTTCTTTTTTTTAACTCATTTGCTATATATTTAATTTCTTTAGCTGAAACTTTGTATTTATTTAAAATTTTTTCGATACTGTCATTATTTTGAATGATGTATTCATATTCTCTATAAGGACTTGAAATGCTTTCTAAAAAAAAACTTTTTAGTCTTGTTGCTTCATTAGATTGAATTAAGGTATTGAGATTTTTTTCTTTTAATTTACTATAAGAATTTATTTGATTAACAAATACTATATATGTAAAAAAAATAACTATAAAAAATATAAACAAGACATAGTATTTTTTATTAAAGGTAATATTTTTTTCATCTTTTTTAGCTGAAATTTCTTCAAACCTCTTCCTTGAAAATTTAATAATATCTTTAAACGTCATTGTTGTTTTCTATAAAAGTTATTTCGAGTTTGCAACATTTAGGGTCAAATAAACCTCAATTTTGCTGGGTTATTTGGTCAATATACGCCTTGACTTATCATACAATTGTAATAAAACCACCGCTCACCTCAAAGTAAAGGTTTTTTATCATTGCTAGAGGTGCGTAGATTTTCTAGTGAAAATTTTAGCTGTTTTAAATTGTGAATTTTTAAGAAGAGAAGTGTGGACGGTTAGGTTAACAAAGAAATTGTCGTACACACTTCAAAAAGTATAAATAATTCGAATGTTATTTATATGAAGCTAGTGT
>MDTB01242306.1_pt1 | contig 12986 bp, 10 predicted proteins | sample 811161 | NCBI WGS metagenome assembly MDTB01 (sample SAMN05326650, study PRJNA326480) | marine metagenome | isolation source: seawater | place: Mediterranean Sea | collected 2009 | reverse complement strand
GCGCCATCGAGACACAACCGATCATTGATGTAAATACCATCCAGACAGGTATTATAATTGCGTCAATTACTCCTTTCCAGAACAGGGAAATAGAGCGTTCGTGTTCCATAAAATTTTCATTCTTGAATTTTTTTTTATGCAAGTTCTGCCGAAATTAGTATATCGGGCACGAGCGAATAGGATTTGGCAAAGAATTTACAAGGGAATGATGGCTGACTTAATGAAGGACATTGGGCAGATCATTAAGCTAAAACTTTTCGTAACGGAGCTATTGATATCCTCGAAAGGTAAATCAAGGTAGACTTCAACTTCCCACGGCTCATTTTCCTATGACCTTGTTTGGTGACTAATGATGACTTCTAAAAAATCTATCAATTTTACCTTTTTTGTGTTTTCTTTGTTTCTCTAAATGGAGGAAATACAAATGAAAATTGCCAGATTTTCTGTACTAGATTTCAGCTCACCAAACGATCTGTATGAATTTTTATTTGCGTATAAGAAAGCTAAATTCTTAGAGACTGCTGAAACACACTGCGTAACTCAAACTGGTGAAAGTTCGTTGTTGATTTTTTCTGTTTATGCAAATCAACAGGCGGCTTCAGAAAATGTCAAAGATCGGCAGAAATTTGTAGATAGTGTTTCACATTTATTGTGTGAAAATTTTTTCTACGAAGGTGAAATTAAACATTATGCGACAGGCAGTGGCGAAGATTTGTTAACTGCCCATACTGCATCTAATGATAAGATCTCAAAAAATTCAAATGCTGAGCTTTATGAAGAGGTGCACGAACTCAAAGGGATGATAAAACAGATATTGACTAAACTCCCCTCTTAATTATTTGACCGTCCCTGTCTGGGTAAAAGCGTTATAAACATTTACATTAGCACGAAGTTCAGGAAAATTTATCACATAGTACATTAAGTCGTATTGCATAACCTGTTTCTTCTTTACTCTGTTAATCAAATCTTCAAAGGGTAAGTTTACCTACCAACTAAATCGTTTATTTAGACCGCTTGATCTGCTAGCTCGACAGAAAGTGATAGTAAATGTTGAGAGTTTGTGTCGATGCGAATAGCTTTTTTTAGCTTATTTGGGGGGGAATTCCGGTTCTCGCCCAAGTTCAAGATCCAGATAATGCGACTGGTCCCAATTGCTATTTAATTCACATGGCGTATTCGAAAAATGCTGGTAAATCATATCAACATGTAGAAAGTGGAATCAAAAATTCTGCATCAGTGCCTGACGCAGTAAGTTTTAGGTAATAAATCTTATCTATTACGTAAATCGCGACTTTGATAAACATTTCATTTATGTTTCAGAATTGAACAAAGATGGGAAATCTTCCAGAATAATAAGCCCAATTAAGTTGGACGGGAAAATCATCAAAGATGCAGTTGATCCTGACGTAATTGAAATCTCAGAGGGTCAGCTAAAACTTTTTTACTATGTTGGTTTGTTCACGAAACCTGTCACGCTTCCGAAACCGAATAAATTCTATTCTGTTATTTCAAAAGATGGCGTAAATTTCAAAACAGAGGGCGTTGTGGCACAGTTGAATAATTCAAGTGACCCTACGGTTGCTAGGTTAAAAGACGGTTCCTATCTTCTAGCTATTCCGCAAATAGCAGAGATGATAATAACCATTTTAAGAAGCGCAGATGGTCGTAATTTCAAAAAGTCAGTAGCATCAATGCTGGGGTACCTGAATTAGGAATTGATCCCGATGGAAATCCTGAAATTCTTTTCTAAGCCCAAAATGGGATGGTTCGCAAAATCTCTTCTGATATTGGAAAATTATGGAAAAAAGAAAGCAATAGTGTCTTGACTAACGGCCTTGTGGGAGCCGCAAGTCCTAGCATACTGAAGATTTCAAATCAAAAACGCTTTCTATATTATTTTCGTCAAAGAAGGGATGCAGGACGGACCCTACGGCTTACCTGGAAAACAAAAACGCCTTGATTCCAAGTGGGCACAAAAATCAGGCTAAGGGTGAGCCACCACTTGGGCACGGGGTGAAGCCTTAAAAAAGTGAATGACTATTTTTTCTGAATTAATTGAAAAAAATCACTATAAAACCTTCCATCCATATGTTGATGTTATTTTGCAAGAACACTTTAAAAATGCGTTCACAAGCTGAAAACAGTATATCTTTTTTTGATCATAAAAGTACTGTTCAATGTGATGTAAATGCTCTTGAAGCTCCATAACGATAGTCTAAAGTTTGCCTTCAGGAGGAAATATGTTCTTAGTTAAGCAAATACCGGTGACAAAAATTGTTGCTAGAGTTGAATGTTATTAATGAGCTTGGCCTTTTTTTTAAACGGTTATCTATCCAGTCGCGTTGTCCGTGGACTAACACCCATTTGAAAGGTCAGATATTTTACAAGCAACAAAGATAATTTTGCCTTTTGTTCGGAATAAGTGTCATTGTCCCAAAGATATTGAGTTTGCCTAGGATCAGCTTTGAGGTCATATAGTTTCCCTTAATCTTCGCCAGCGAATACCGAAAATGTCAAATTTTTTATAAGCGTTCGAAGGCGTGCGGGAGCTGTAAAGTCTAATCTCAGGCCTTTGTCATTATGCTAAATGAAGATTTTCCTTCGCTGGCTAGATCCTCCGTCAAAAGCATTTAAAAAGCTGCAACCTTGAATGCCATTAAAAGAAATAATACCGTATCGATCTAGGGTAGTGGCTGAGCAATCATTTATTACTGTATAAAAAGCACCAACAAAGCAGAGCTCAATTGTATATCAACAAAAATTCAAAAGCGTAACTAATTATCTTAAATGGGATGGCAACGACTTTCCGTCATTTTCAAGCTCATACTGATCCCAGAAACCAATCAAAATTCCGGGTGGTTCCTTATTCTTTGCCATTCTGTTTACGTTCTCCGGCTTTAGAGTAATTCGTGTATGATGTTGACGCGCCCATTTGAAGTGTAGATCTCGCATACGGTTAATCTCACCAGCAAAATTTTCGTTTCTTCCAAGATCTATGAGTTCTTTAGGATCAGAATCTAAATCAAACAAAATGGGAGGCATATTTTCCACGTGAATGTACTTCCAACGTCCGTCAAAAATCATAACCATTCGCGCATCTTTTTCATCAATTCCCAAAGCAGTACGTGAGTCACGAGTAGAGTAGTCATATTCACTGACGCAAAAATCTCGCCAAGTGCATTCTTTACCATGTAACAGTGGTTCAAGTGAACGACCTTCCAAAACATGCGGAATAGCAGGGCCACCAAATGCATTCAAAAAAGTTGGCGCTAAATCAATGGCTTCCACCAAATGATTATTTAAAATACCTCTCGTTTTATCAGCCTGTGACCGCGGATCGTATACAATCAACGGAATACGGGCATTACAGTCATAAAATAAATCCTTTTCGCCCAACCAGTGATCACCAAGATTTTCTCCATGATCAGAGGAAAATACGATCATTGTGTCATCCATACGCCCAGCTTTTTTAAGATATTCAAACAGACGACCCATTTGATCATCTATTTCTTTGATTAAACCCATGTATGCAGGGCCAACGGTATCACGAACTTCATTTCTTGAAAAAGTTTTGCATACACGCATGTCCATCCAGACTTTCAGTAAAGGATGATCGGACGAACGTTCATCATCGGAGCGGTTGACTGAGGGAAGATCCGATGCCGAATACATTTTATGATAAGGCGAAGGAACAAGATAAGGCCAATGTGGCTTAATATAACTAAGATGGCAAAGCCAAGGCTTATCTTCTTGCGTTTCAATGAAGTCTATCCCTCTGGTGGTTAGCCAGGAAGTTTCTGAGTGTTCTTTGGGAACCCTTGCAGGGTATTTTGAATTCTCCAAAACCCAACCAGAACAAAAGGAACCATCGGGACGCACACCAGTATTGGCCCATTCCTCCCATGGATTTTCGCCATCCATACCGTGATCTCTAAGATAGCGGTCATAATCTGTTGAGTGCCTTGTAGGAGTATCTGAATGGTTAGTTCCGTCATCTCGTATAAATACGTCAAAACCGCCCTCGGCAATTCTCTGACCAATAAGACTTGAGGAATCAATGCCTAGGCGAGCCATCCCGACTTCATCTGGAATGACATGTGTTTTTCCAACCAAATTACAACTAACGCCAATTTCCCTTAGGTGATCGCCCAATGTGGGCTCTCCCACACGAAGGGGAAAGCCATTCCAAGTAGAGCCATGACTTCGGGAATATCGTCCAGTGTAAAAGCTCATCCGGCTTGTACCACAAATAGGCGATTGAACGTAGGCCTTGTTAAATATCACGCCGCGAGATGCTAGCCAATCAATGTTAGGAGTTTCAATATGGGACGCGCCAAAGCAGCTGAGATAATCCCAGCGAAGCTGATCTACCATTATCCACAAAACATTCATTCTTTGCTCCAAATTTTTTCCGTTGGGTACTGGGACAAGATTTAATCAGTCTCTTAAAATATAAATCAGACTGAGCTTTCCGGTTGACTTCGTAAAAATTTTTTAAACGATTTCGCATGCCTCGATGAAATCAAGCCTTGGAGCCCTTTCACGAATTTTATCACCACCAATACCATAGCCTAAATTCATAAGCATACTAGCACGCCAAGATTTATCTGAATAAAATGTCTCGTTTATTTTTTTTGCATCAAAACCAATCATAGGGCCGCAATCTAGCCCCAGAGACCGTGCCGCCATAATCAAATATCCAGCCTGAAGCCAGGTGTTATAAATCGACTTTTTGGCTAATATTTCGTCCGGCATGCCCGCAATTTTTTCAGCATCTAAATTAGGAGAAAGCTTCGAAAGGTGACGATGAAATTTAAGGTCGTGTGCTACGATTGCCACCACCGGTGCAGACTTAATCTTTGGCCTATTCCCCTCACTGGCAGCCTCCATTAGTTTTTGGCGCGCTTGCGTTGATTTAATGAACGTCAGGCGCATTGGACAGAAGTTTGACTCCGTGGGCCCAACCTTAAAGAGTTCATATAGTTCACCCAAGAGATTGTCTGAAATGGGCTTATCCGTAAAGAATCGATGAGTTCTCGCGGAACTGAATAGCGTGTTTAAACACTCAATCTGTATCATTAGGTTTCTTTCTCTTTTAAGCACAGTCCAATTCAACTAACCTGCACAACGGATCCTTGAGAAATATCATTGCCCAGTCAATGATTTTTCTGTAATTTTCTCAAATTCAAAATCTAAAGCGAAAAATAAAAGTTTAGACTCAATTGGGGCTTTAGTATTTTCGATATATCAGAAAAATAAAAAATTCTTCACTTACCGGAAAACTATATGAAATGAAATAATTATTTTATTGGAAAGGCGCTAGCAAAAATGACACTTTTAGAGTTATAAACAGATGACCCTTCTATTTTAATCATTGGAGGTGCCAAGGTCATGTTATTAGCCCAGAAACAGGACTTAATGCTAAAAAGGGCAATTGGGAGTGAAATATGTTCAATAAAATTACTACGGCCACCTTTGCTGTTGCTACTATTTTGGCAGCACCAGCTGTATTGGCGCAGGCCAATCTTACTGCAGAAACGGCTTCGCCAGGTAGTGCGCCGGGAGTATCGGTCATTGCCTTGTCCGAAGTGGCTGCCAAATCTAATGTTGCAAATATGCAGGTGAGTACTGGGCAGACCTTAACGAACTCAGTGCAAAACGTTGCTGAAGGTAAAACTGACGTTGCTGCCGCACCCTTTGTTCTTCCGTTTTTGATGTCGAAAGCCGTTGGTCCCTATGCTAAACTCGGAAAAGAAAAGGGCGCAGAACTCACCTCTAAGCTAGCCGTTCTTTATACATATAGAATTGCCTGCCAGGGCCTTTATGCTTATGACAGCGCTAATTTCCCAGGCTATAGCGGTATCAAAGGCGCTACTGTTTTTAACGGGCCGCCCAGAGGTGCTGCATTAACGAATGCCCGCGACTTAGTTCGTATTGTTACTGGCTTAGAAGAAAAAAAGGATTATAATGCTGTTCAGGTGAACTGGGGTCAGGCCGTTAAAACCATCCAAGATGGCTCAGCAGATGCAATGGTTTTGCCTATGAGTTTTCCAGATGGTCGCATGACAGCGGCCCTATCATCAGGCGATATGACCATTTTCTCAATGCCAGTTGAGGCCTTTGAAGGCGATACTTTCCAAAAATTCACCAAAAGGCCAGGGACAGTTGCCGTGAAGCTGCCAATAAGTGATATGGGCTGGAAAGGCGGTGTAACTATCAAGTCGGAGGACGATAGTTTTCGTTGCCCTGGTACCGTTGGAGGCGAAATCGTGAATGTTTCGATGGATTTCGATACCGCTAAGGGGTTAACAAAGGCATTTTTAGATGGGCTGGATACATTTATGGCAAAAGCTCCATTTATGCCAAATTCGTGGCATGGAGAAACAGATATTGCTCTCACTGATATGTGTGGATTGAACCCACTGAAGTATCATTCGGGAGCAATTGCTGCTTGGGAAGAAGCTGGCTACAGTATTCCCGACTGCGCTAAATAAATTATCTAGACTAATGAGCGCGCATGTTTTCCCGTGCGCGCTCATTATTTAATTTTTCCAAAATTTAAGTCTGGAAGGCTGGGTAATGTCAAAAGAGGCAAATGAAATTACTGTCACTGGCGACCTTGGTCTCAAATTCGTTTATTTTTTTACAGTGTTTATGGTTGTGGTGGGCCTAATTAATGCTACACCAGGAATTCCTGGATACGATGATCTCGCTGCACGGATAACCGGGATACAGGGGGCGACATTCAGAAAATTTCCCTTTGAATGGTTTTACCCATCTTTTTTTGCAATTATGATGCTTATTGTAGCATTGAAACATTCAATGTGGCGCACTTGGGCAGATCGCTCGCTTGTGCGGCGCCAATTTGGACTTTTCATGGACATTGCGCTTGTCGTAATGGCAGTAACCGTCTCTTTAACCTATATAATCGAGATCGAGGCTATTTGTCTTATCGATCAAATCACTGGAGATAGGGCTCGGCTAATTGCTGAAAGCCTAAATTCAGAAAAAGAGATGGCTGAGTTGCTTGGAATGGAGCCCCCAACTACGGTGGATGATCCTCAATGTGTTAATACAACCGGTGGCTGGTTGGTTCTGATTGTTGGTCTCGCAATAACAGTATTTCTGGGATACAACGTTAAAGTATGGGGCTTCCCACTTGTATTGGTAGCTATAATTATAGCCGGCTACACTATAATAACAGTTTTAGTCTGGTATTTTCATGGTCCAGACGATATTAATAAATATTTGATGACTAAGCTTGCTGGAGAGCCCCGATTGTTAAGTGACGGGCGCCCTCGAATTCACGACATATTGGTGAACAATTCGACTGGTATGCTTGGTCGCTTTATGGATATTGTTTTAAACACGATTTTTCCATATTTGGTTCTAGGATCTTTATTTGGCAGTTCCGCTGGTGGCCGATCATTGATCAAAGTTGCATTTCGTCTGACGCGTCGACTTCGCGGTGGACCCGCGCACGCTGCAATTGTATCTTCGGCCATGTTTGGAACCATCTCAGGTGGTCCAATTGTTAACGTCTTGTCTACCGGGGTGTTGACCATTCCAATGATGTTAAAACGTGGATTTTCAAAAACTTTTGCCGGTGGGGTTGAGGCGGCAGCTTCTTCAGGTGGCTCAATAATGCCCCCAGTTATGGGTGTTGCAGCGTTCGTTTTGGCGGCACTAACGGCGGTGCCTTACTCAAGCGTAATAATAGCTGCTGTGATCCCAGCCTTATTTTATTTTTTCTGTCTCTTTTTATCTGTAGTTTTTCAGTCTCGAAAACAAAATATCTTGGCGATTGGCGAATTAACTGAAGATATGCGACTTATTTTTCAAGACTTTTTAAATCTGATTATGATCCTAGCTCCAATTTTACTTATTTTAATCTTACTTCTAACCGACAAGAGCTCTGTGGGATGTGGCTTTTTAGGGGGAATCTTGGGTGCAGAGCGGACTATTACTGCAGACGGCTGTAATGTCCTTAGCTTATCTTGGGGCCAACAACTGCTTCAAAATGCGGCTGGGGATGCCGGGAGTGCGGGTTGGATGGCCGTGATGTTGCTTTTGACTTTACTATTTCTTGATCCAGACGTTCGTGCACGCCCGAAAAAAATAATCGATGGCCTTTCGAAGGCTGGAGTATTAATCTCCACACTTTATTTGATGTTTCTAGCAGTTTCGATAATAGACTTTTGTTTAAATTTCACGGGGCTCCCTACTTTTCTATCACTTGACGTGTTACAGTGGCTACAGAGTCTAAATCTTGGGTCGGGTGGTCCCTTAGCGTTTCAATTGGTCGCGCTATTTTTAACGATGCTGATTGCCGTTTTACTTGGAATGGGAATGCCTGCTGTCCCTGCCTATATTAATGTGGCGTTGTTAATGGGCCCTGTTCTAGCGGGTTTGGGAATTTCTAATTTTTCCGCACATATGTTTATTTTTTATTTTGCAGTTGCCAGCGCTATAACCCCTCCGGTTGCACTTGCAGCTTTTGCAGCCTCCAGCATAACAAATGCGGGGCCCATGAATACTGCTTTTTCAGCGGTAAAGTCTGGAATTGTAATGTTTATAATTCCGTTTGTTTTTGCACTATACCCTGAAATTTTACTAATCGAAGAGGCAATGATTCAGGCCGGAACGAATAGTGGCGCTATTACTTATTTACCTGGCTATGATGGCATAATTGACATCAAGACTTTATCTCTATTGCTCTTTAGGTTAGCAATAGCACTTTATTTAATATCCAGCGCTCTATCTCGTTATGACTCAGGGCCTTTAGGATTGATTGAAGTTTTTATTAGAATTGGCTTAGCCATTCTGTTGCTGTTCAAAGCACCTTTGGTCTTTGGTTTGGCATTACTAGGCGCACTCATAGTTGTTGCTAATCATAAATTGCGTAACGGACTATATTCCTTTTCGGCAGAATAGCCGAGACTTGCTGAAATTATCAAATAGTACCTAGTAAGTGAATAAGAGAGATTGTCTAACGGAGTAACAAATTGCCTGAGGTTAAATCCCTAGAAGCTCAAGTCGCAATAGTTGGCGCTGGACCGGTCGGCATCTTGTTATCGATTTTACTTGGTAATAAGGGGCATCAAGTCATTATGATAGATCGTTGGCCTGATATTTATGATCTTCCTCGCGCCGTCACAATGGATGCAGAAGTAGCACGAATACTCGCAACGCTCGGAATCGATTGCGATAATGATCAAGCATTCGAAAACCATCGTGAACTTTACTACTGGAAAAATGCAAATTTAGAAGACTTACAAATTGTTGATTGGAAGAGTGTAAGTCCGTCTGGCTGGCATGCCACATATTGGTTTAATCAACCTCAGTTAGAAGCAAAGTTAATGTCAATTGTAACCAAGATCAAAAACGTTAAGGTCATGCGTGGTTGGGAATCTTTAAAAATCTTTAACTGCGACAGCGGAGTTAAATTGCATTTGCAGCAAACACCGGAACTCTTTGGTTCTAACGGAGATAAGTGTACAATTAATGTCCAGTACCTTGTTGGGGCGGATGGGGCGAATAGCCATGTCAGGGATTCCATGGGTGTTTCAATGATTGATAAAGGCTATTTTTTTGATTGGTTAATCCTTGATATAATACCAGACAACGATTACCAAGTACAACCCGCGCAGTGGCAGCTTTGCGATCCAAAGCGCCCCACTACACTTGTGCCAGGTGGGCCCGGTAGACGGCGCTGGGAATTCATGGTTCTACCCGAAGAAGACGCTGAAGAAATTGCAAAACCCGAAAGTGCTTGGCATCTTTTGCAGCCTTGGGGATTAAGTCCCGATAATGCTATCCTGGAGCGTAGTGCCGTATATCGATTTAAAGCGTCTTGGGCTGAGACGTGGCGAATCGGAAGGTGCATTTTAGCTGGAGATTCTGCCCATTTAATGCCGCCTTTTGCAGGAGAAGGAATGTGCGCGGGCCTACGTGATGCGGTAGCGCTGGGATGGCGATTGGATTCCATTCTCGTTGGAAAGATGACAGAATCTTTGCTGAATAGTTACGAGAGTGAGCGCAAACCTCATGCTAAGCACTATATTGAATTCAGCCAGCAGCTTGGAGATATAATTTGCATTATCGACAGCGAGAAAGCCGTTGAACGTGATAAAAAAATGATTGCTGAATTGGCCGCGCGTGAATACGAGCCTATTACCGGTGATTACGTTAAACTCGGGCCTGGAATTTGGTGCGAAGACAAAGCCGGCGCGGGAGAGATTTCAGCGCAAAGTATTGTTAAATTTTCAGGAAAAAAAGATCGATTTGACCAAGCAGTTGGTCAGGGATGGTTTGTGATCGCCGTCAATTGCAGTACTCTGAATTTGTTAGACCTAAGCCAACTAAAGATTTTAAAAAGTTTAGATGGGAGGCTATTATCAATAGGCCCCAAAAAGTTTGAATATGATGTGGTCGACATAAATGGATTTTATGCAGATTGGATGGAAGAAATTGATGCAAACTATCTGATTATTCGTCCTGACTTTTATGTTGCTGCTAGTGCCAAAACTGCCCCTGAATTATCCCACTGTTTTGATCGGGTTATCGGCATGCTAAAACTAGAAACTGAAACAAAAGTTATGTAAAGTTACCGTTATTCAATTTCAAAAAAGTGAGTAAACTGATGATCAGTGCATTAAGCTACATTGGCGTAAGGTCCGACAAAACCCAAGATTGGAGGGACTTCGCCGGCAAAATATTGGGTATGCAAGTGTTAGATCGTGGTGGCAGGAATACCGCATTTCGAATGGATGATCAGGCACAGCGTTTGATAGTATCAGACGAACCAGGAGATACTCTAGCCTATATTGGTTGGGAAGTTGAAAAAAAATCAGATCTTGATGTCCTTGCGGCCCGTTTAGATGCGGTCGGTCATGATGTGTCTTTGGGAAACAAGGCGTTGTGCGATAAACGTTTGGTTTCTGAAATAATTTGGTGTGTAGATCCTGCCGGTTACAGATTGGAACTTGTTTGGAATCCAGTAAAGGTGACAGATCCCTTTGTACCTGGTCGTCCCATAGATGGATTTAAAACTGGTCCTTATGGCATGGGCCATGCCGTGCTTCACGTTGCTGATGCACAAAGCCTGGTGCCGTTCTATTGCAATGTTTTAGGTTTTAAACTGAGTGATTATGGTCTCAAGCCGATCCCACTTTACTTTTTTCATATTAATGGAAGGCATCATAGTTTTGCGATTGTTGGATCGGGTCAGGGAGGATTTCACCATTTTATGGTAGAGTTTGAAAATCTCGATGACGTTGGTCAAGGGTATGACCTTGCAAAAACAGGATTAGCTGAGATAGCTTACACGCTTGGTCGACATACTAATGATTATATGACTAGTTATTATGCTCATACGCCTTCTGGTTTTTTTGTGGAAAGTGGTTGGGGTGGACGGATTATAGATACATCAAACTGGGATCCGTATGAAACAAATGTCGGACCAAGCTTTTGGGGACATGATCGCCCATACTTGCCCGATGCCCAACGAGAAGCCTTTCTTGAACGAAGGCTAAAAACTGCGGCAGAAAATAAACGTACGCCGCATTTGATTGACTGTCCATGGCTATATGGACATCTGCCAACACCGAAATAATTAATCTTGTGAAAACTTTTTATCTGATCGTCTTTTATATTTGAAAATCTTGCTTTAAGCCAGTTAGCTATTTTGAGATTAAAATATCCAATTAATTGTGAATCACTTTCCTTCCGAAACAAGGATGAAGTCAAAATCCACTTTGTAGAAGGGTTTAGTCACGTTGCGTCCGATTTCCAAATCATCAGGTAATAACCCTGGGTCACTATGCTCTACGTAATCCATTACCAAATCTGATCTTACGCCAAAAACCGCGTCTGTATCAATGTATGGGTCTTCATCTGCAAAAACCTCTGTTACCAGATCTTTGTAGCCTTCCGCTTTAATTATGAAATGTAAATGAGATGGACGCCAAGCATTGCGGCCAGTTGCTCGCAAAAGGTCCCCAACTGGACCATCGTCAGGGATCATATATGGCGCTGGCTTAACCGTGGTTAAGGCATATCTGCCATCCTTTCCAGTCTTCATAGTACAACGCAGATTATACTCGTTTTGGGCTTTGTCTTGATTAGAATAAAGCCCATTGGCTGCAGTTTGCCACAATTCCACAACTGCTCCCTTAATTGGCTTATCGCCTGGACACTTTACTATGCCCTCAACCAGTACAGTTGCGCCATCATTATCTTTTTTTAAGTCACCTCCAACCGGCAGTTCTGGCGCTCCGGTAATGTGAAATGGCCCCAAAACGCTAGAAGAGGTCCCCTCGTGCCGTGATCCTATCATATCTACCAAAGATGAGAGGCCAGTTACGTCAGAAGCGAGAACAAATTCATTTCGTTCGGGGGAGGAAATTTGCCCAGCCTCATAAAGAAATTGGAGGCCGCACCTCCATTCTTCGTGCGTTAATTCAACTTCTTTAGTAAATGCGTGTATATGTTCTACGAGTTTGGTGAGTAAGAACATCGTGCGGGGGTCAGTTTCTGAACTGCAATAGTCAAGGAAAGCCTTAGTAATATTATTTATCGTGATATCTCTCATTTCTCCCCCATGGCTTTATATGCTAGTTTCAAGATCCTGTAAGTGAATAATTACCACATGAAGGCTAGTTTACAAAATTTACTTTTACCTTGTTTCAAGACCCTTTTTTTCTGCTGCGTTTATTTTTGTTTCATGTTGAAAATCCAAACACGTACTCGACAAAAACTTTTTTATCTGAAGCAGTAATCTAATCCCGCTGCAAGTCACATTCGCAAAGGCAAAAGAAGTTTGGCATAGCTCTGGAAAATGAGCGCCCCACAAGGAAACCAAGTGGAACGCCCATTCTTCTAATCCAACCCATCAGCTACCTTTAGTAGGAGCTAGGCTTCTACCTCCTGCGACTAAGATTACGATCATAAAACAAGTTTTATTTCCGTAGTCATAGCGCCGATGC
>MDTB01197758.1_pt1 | contig 12986 bp, 21 predicted proteins | sample 811161 | NCBI WGS metagenome assembly MDTB01 (sample SAMN05326650, study PRJNA326480) | marine metagenome | isolation source: seawater | place: Mediterranean Sea | collected 2009 | reverse complement strand
TCTTGATGAACCACCTCTAGACTCAGGCAATATGGATCCAGAGCAGCAGCAAAAGGTATTTGATATTTTAGTTGCTACTGGGTCGGACCCTAAAAAACTCCTTGATTCTGGAGAGTTCCCGGACGTGAAGGCATGAAGATTGATCTTGAGATCGGTGATATTGTCTTAGGCGGCAAGTTTAAGAACAAGCGCATGAAGGTAAAAACTATCGGTGTAGATGACTTGGGTCAACCCACCATCAATGGTAGAAGCCTACTTAAGTTTAGAATTGAAAAGAAGATGCCACGTGATAAGTGGTCAGCAAAATCTAAAAAGGATTCGGAGAAGAAAATGAAAATTACAGAGAAGCAACTGAGAAACATGGTCAAACAGACACTAAATGAATCTTCGGATCGTGGTTACAATATGACCTACAATAAAGCGCCGTTACCTGTTCAAAGTAGAGCTAGCGCAGAATTTACTGCTGTTATCAAGGGCAAAAATCTGACTGAGTCTAGAATTAATGCTGAAGCTACACTCATGTCAGATTTAGATAGCATAGCCTCAGCTATCGAAGATATCGCCGAAGGTATGTTTGGCCTTGTTGATCCTGGCGGAAATGGTGATGCCGGAGATGAAATGGCAGAAGACCTTGGAATGCAAATTCAAAGACTGAATGATCTTCACGCCGCGATGGTGCGACACTTTGAGTCCATGGATGACGCTCTTAACACGCCAGGTATGAGATAGAGTATACAACTCTTGACTTTCCCTATACCTTTCCTACATCTGTTTAGGAATGAAATGGCATGTGGGAAACTAAAGCAAAACCAGGGACAAAATATCTCTGCACGGCGTACGAAGATCGTCCTGAGACATGCATAAAGTATCCCTGGAACCACGCCAACCAGATATTCCCTGAGTGCATATTTTACAATGCCGAGACGCAGTCTTTGCGCACTAATGAAGAGCAGCTCAAGATAAATACTGAACAGGAAATAAGTGACTATTGTGTGTCTTGTGGCAGGTGTTGTCATTTTGGACCTGCAGCATGCTCAATGTTAAAAGTAGTTACAATCGAAGACCCAGCTGGTAAACCTTCACAGACGATGACTAGAATGGAAGAGTGGTTCACAGCTGTAAAAGAAGACTTACAAGAAGAGGACTAAATGAATCTAATAAGAAATAGTTTGCTAGCACTTGCCTTTATAATGACTGGGTGTGTATCGTGCAATCCAAAAGGCACGCAGCCAAACATTGCCGGCTTACATGAAAATGTAACTGCTAATAATATTGCAAAGACATGTCTTGAGCCGGCTGACTACTATTTTATTCCTGGAATACTAGTAGTTGAAACTCCTATGAAAGTAATAAGGTTCAAAGATTGTCTAACGCATCCTGATCTTCTTGTGATGAGCTTCCCCGGCGAAAACACGGAAGTTAATCGTTCTTATGTACATTTGATGATGTTGCTTTATATTGATTCTGTTAAAGAATTAACAGGCGCACAACTTGAATGGGCGCTAATAAGAGAAAGTCAACTAACAAAAGTTGATGATCAAGACGTTACAGCAGAAAACGAAGTGTGGTTTGTTATATACAAATTGTCTCCCAAGGTTGTTGAGACAAAAACAAAAGACGCTACACAATAAATTTTTAAGGAGTTTTAGATGATAAACACCCTACTGATAGTAGGCGTGATGGCGGTATCGTCATTGCAGATTACAGATGCCGAAATACTTTATGAGGCACAAAATAATTGCAGGAGTGCTATTGCTAAAAATGTCGATATGAAATTGCTTAAGCAGCTTTTGGCGATTGAAAAGCAATATAACGTACCGGATTCTTTACGAGGCATGATTCTAGCCTCAGCCTGTCAAGAGTCAGGATATAATCCTAAAGCTAAGGGCGATCGAAAGTTTAGCAAAGATAAGAAGACACCCAAAGCAATAGGCTTGTTTCAAATGTGGCCGTGGTGGAAAAGTAAAAAATGGGGCTATGGTATCGACAGAACAGATCCAAACACCTCAGCTCATGCATACCTTGATCATATTACAAAGCAGCTTCCTAAGGTTCGAAGAAAGTGCAAGATATCAAAACGTCGAGTCAAAACAAACTGGGTTGTTGCATGGGTCACAGGCATCAGGGGCTATAAAAAAGAAGGCAGATGTAATGAGAGGCCAAAACATTTAAGGACACTTAGAAAGTGGCATCGCAATATAAAAAAGAAGCGTGTCAAATTACCAAACTAGAAAGCTTCTAGACTATTTTATGCATAGTTATATAGTGTCTAAGTCATGTTCGGAGATGTTCTAAATGAAGTTAAAGTTGACGAGAGTAGTTGGTAACACCCCGCTCATAAAGATATCAGAAAAGCTCTATGGTAAGCTTGAAACCACAAACCCATCAGGATCAGTTAAGGATAGGTTGGTTGCTTATATTGTTGAAGATGCCTTGCGTAACAATATCATAACAGGCGATACTAAGCTAATAGAAGCAACAAGCGGAAATACAGGCATTTCCCTAGCAATGATTGGAGCTGATCTAGGGCTTCCTGTGACAATTATAATGCCAAGCAACATGAGCGAGGAACGACGTCAAATGATGCGCGCCTATGGTGCAAGTATTATAGACGTAGGCCCGGGCGACTTTGATGCCGCAATATCTCTTAAAAAGACAATGATGAATCAAGACGACAGTTACTGGTCACCTAACCAGTTTAGTAATCCCATAAACATCGAATGTCACTTCTTAACCACAGCTCATGAAATACACAAACAAGCTGGTCCAAGCTGGGCTGCATTTGTCCACGGGGCCGGCACCGGCGGCACTATCATGGGTCTAAAAAAATATATTGATTCTTTCTCACTAAATGTAAAGACATGTCTAGTGGTTCCTGCTGAAGAAGCACACGGAATTCAAGGCATTGGAGACGGACGAGACTTTTTAGTGGATCGAGATGTTCTTGATGACGTATATAAGATAGCCACTGTCGATGCAATTAATAGAGCCAAGAGGATTGCAAAAGAGACAGGGTTACTAGTAGGTATTAGCTCCGGAGCAAATGTCTTAGCAGCAGAAAGGTGGATATCTGAGAACGATCCTGAGGGAGTTGTCATTACCATGCTCTGTGATAGAGGCGAAAGATACATGAGTGTGTATAGCGAAGAGGAAGATCTATGAGTAATAATATGAGACGTCTAAAAGAAATGCTACAGCAAGTTGTAGACGATATTAATAAGTGCCTCAATGAGTCTAGGTGGTCTGAAAAACAGCTAGCTTATGGCAAGAATTTTCTAATTCATCAAGACTGGTTGCCCTTATCTTCAACTTTAGTAAAAAAATACCGTGCAGCCGGATGGCTAGTCAAATTAAATGTTGAAGTTGAACCTGGTCAACGCCAGTACATACTAAATATAAAGCACCCAGAGGCATCAATTTGATAGTTTCTTGTTGACAAAGATATTTAGTATTAGAAGAGAAAATATTAGCGCGGGGAATGAGGAAGATGAAAATCTTTCATATAAAAAGCACCCCGATTAGGGTGCACTGGTCTTTGTTGGCTTTATTAGCAGGCCTCATGACCTGGCAATATACAGTAGCAGGTATGATGCCGGCACTATCAATTGCAGCAGCTGCACTTTGCGTATTTGCAACAGTTTTTTTGCATGAGCTGGCACATGTGTTGGTAGCTAAAGACTTTGGATACAATACTAGAAGTATTACACTATACCCATTCGGAGGCATTGCTAGAATAGAAATGCCTGTTGAAATACCACCAAAGCACGAGCTGTACATAGCATTAGCAGGACCTTTGACTAATGCTGTATTATCACTTATCTTCTTGCCGCTAGCATGGTTTTACGGATCTCCGTACGGGCTGTTAGTCTTGTTAAATTTTGCAATGTTTGCCTTTAACATGCTTCCATCCTATCCAATGGACGGTGGAAGAGTCATGCGATCACTATTATCACGAAAATATGGGCATGCTAAAGCAACAAACATTGCTGTAATTGCATCAAGATTTTTTGCATGGATATACTTTGCAGGAGGCGTCCTACTCATGAGCCCAGCGCTTGTAATGATAGGTGCTTATCTGCTTTACTTGCTATACTATCGAATAAAAAGGGAGGTCATAGATTCAGAAACCAAGAGTTAGTTCTGTAACAGTTATGTTTTAACACTATTATAAAAACCAAAATTGGAAGGGCATTGAAATGAAAAAAGTACTATTCTTAGACGGACTCGATAAGACAGAAACAACGGGTCTCAAGGCATTTTACCTTAATCAAAAGTACGATACATACACGCCATCACTACAGACATCTGACATCAATATTCTTAAACAGAAGTATGGAAACTCTTGGAGTAATGTTGACCCAGAAGAAATGTGGTCTGCAATGGATACCCCGGCAGCGCAGGCTGAAGAGGCTATTCATAAATTTAAGCCAGATGTCGTTGTGAGCTCAAGCTTTGGAGCAGCCCTTCTAACACGCTTAATTGAAGAAGGTTCTTGGGATGGGCCAAGTGTATTCTTGGCAGCAGCAGGCACCAGTACAATAGGCCATTACCCTCCAGAGGAAGGATCGATGCCTTCAGTTTGGATCCACGGAAAGCAAGACGAGACTGTGCCGTATTCACATTCTGTAAAAGCTTCTAAGAAATGTGGTGGCACTCTAATTTTAATTAACGATGATCACAAGCTACACTCAGTTGTAGAAAGTGGCCTAATAGATTGGGCAATCGATTCTGTGGCTGACACTGAAATAGAATGGGCCGAAGAATACTAGACGAGAGGCATCCAGCGCTTCCGTTGCCAATCTAATATCATGTCAACAATTGTCTCTGTAGACTCTTTAATTCGCAGCCTATTGTCATTAGCAAAGCGCAAAAGAGTCTCAGGGCCGATTGTTGAGACTTCAAGAATATGATCACAGTTGATTGTAATCTTGTCGCCTGTCAGTAATGTTACTTCTATCATACAGCATTAACTATAACAAAATTAAATTAATTTGTGTAATGAGTGCAAATATTTCGTGCGTAGGGTATAATAGATCTATACAACGCAGGAGGTATTATGAATCGCGACGCTATTATCAATGACCTAATTCGGAACAGGCCTAAAGGCCCTAAGGGCTTTACTCTCACATATGAAGTTGAGAACAGGTATTGTTACGACTCTGGTCGCTATAAAAACTTTGCGACCCCGTCGTGTCCTAACCATGGTTACGACGCTGGAGTCTTGTTTGACTTAGGTTTTAAGCAGAAGTCAGAGTGTCATGACTATATTCGAACACGCGATTTTGAAGGCAAGTCTGACTGGAACCTTGGCGGGAAAAAGGCTACACTCACACGTCGTGTCAATAGGCTTTGGGAGCGCATTTCTGATGCTGTTAACCAAATTACCCGAGAAGGCGGCCGCGGCATCTATAAAGTCAAGAGCTCCATGTACTCGAGTAGCGTAGTCGGTCATCTTTATGCAGAAACCAAGGAAGAAGCAACTATTACTGCTAAGATTTATTTCGGGTATTTATCAGAAGATCAGAACCGAATGCGTGTTGAGTTTGTTCGACGAGGTTCTGTGTCAGAGATGAAATCCTTAAATGAACAAATGGTCAAGGATCTAGACGATCAGATTGTGCGTTGTGAAAACGAAATGAAAAGCTATCAAAAGCGCATTACAAATCTTAAGGCACGAAAAGAAACTTTGGCGACAGTCGAAGCACAGCAAACTGCTGTTGAAATGGTCAACACATTGAGCGCTATGGAAGGATAACAATTGCCAAGGAAAAAAACAGTATTACGATATTGTGCAGGGATTGTTGACTATGAGTATAGGGACGAAACTCACTGGGTTCAAATGGTTGGCCCAACCTTGACACGATGCGACAATATAGCCAAGACCTCAGGGTGGGGTCTTGTATCACAATTTAACTATCAAACTGGCGGCAAGGCATCTTGGTATGGCAAGCTCCCAGATAATACAGACCCAGAGTTATGGGTTGAAGATCATCATATTGAAACATATGAAACAGAACTTGATGTTTCTTAAGGAGAAAAAATGAGCAGAACATTCGCACTTACTTTCGCAGCCCGGCAAACCCCAGAGTCTAGATTTTCTCATTTTGAGGGAACAGAGACAGAACTCCTAACTTTAGTTTCAAGATGTTTTGACATGGCCCAACCAGGATATCGTGAAGGTGTCTTGTGTGTTCCTGTGCCGTACGATATGTTTCGAACAGGTATCGTGCAGCTTGAAGAGGGGCAAGAGCTCTTAGGGGGTTTTGAATCACGAAGAGCCAGCGAGGAGCCCAGAAAGTTTGTTACAGCTAAGGGTGAGAAAATGCCGGCGAAGTATGTTGAGATTATTCTTTACAACAAGAAAGTCTTAGAAGAAGATCCAGAGTATACAGCAATTGCAGACTGGGAAATCATTTCAATTAATGCCTCACCAACTGATCATCCGGCACCGATCCCACCCAATGCATTAATTGCCAACCACTTTGGCATGTCAGGTGGCACAGACACGTACATGACGCCGGAGGCTTTTGAGGTAGCATTGCGCCAGTCTGTTGAGTTCTGGAAAGACAAGGCTATGTGCGGATAAACGACCTGCTCTATATAGAATAACCCCAGCTAGCAGTGATATTTAGATCTGTTAGACTGGGGTTTTTACTATGCCAATTAAAAATATGGGTACCGCAACAATGCGGTTCAGCGAAGGAATAATCGTATCGGGATCTGCTACAGCCAGTCCTTACGGTGTGCAGCTTTATGTAAGCGGAAATCTGAATCTAAACTCTGCGTCAGAGCCAGCTATTCAGTTTCAGGTAGGTGAAGTAGATAGAGCTAAGATTTCTATCAATACGTCAAACAATCTAGTGCTGCACAATCAATACACGAACAAGCACATTGTTATGAAGGTCAACGACCAGGGAACAACTCGGGAAGGATTGCGAATTGACGGTGCTGTCCCGGAAGTCGTAGTAAATGAAGGGTCTGAGTCCTTAGTCGATTTTCGCGTTGAATCAAATAACAATACACACATGCTCTTCGTGGACGGAGGAAATGAAAAAGTCGGCATCGGAACATCGACCCCCTCAACAACACTTCATGCATATGCCAATGTATCAAACGCGTACGTTGCGACTGTTGACAACGACCAAGCCTCTGCCGGGCACGGTCTTAAAGTGACAAGTGATGGAACTGGGGCAGGAACATACTTGCTTGATCTAGAATCCGCGTCATCAACACTATTTCGAGTCCGAGGCGACGGTCGGGTAGGTATCGGTAAGGTCTCGGCTCTTCCGGATTCTACGTTAACTGTTTCAAGTAGCAACTATGAATCAGACATTTCAATTGCGCACAAGATTCACCACATCGGAGACTCAGATACAGCTTTTACATTTGACAGCGACAGCATCAGCTTTTTTGTAGGCTCCCATGAAAATTTAGTGATTACAGAGTCTCCAGCCGGTGACAAGTTCAAGGTCAACGCCTATGATGCCACATCTCAGCTTTTTGCAGACAAGGTTGATGTATCGTTTTATGTGTCAGGTGCAATTCAGTACTCTTCCGGAATGGGGCCTCAGCACCATACCGAGCCAGGTCACTCAGTTTTCGGCGGTGACTTGATGACATCAGGCAGTTTCGAAGCAAAGATGATGATAACATCTCAAGAAGGAATGAGCTTTGGCCAGAACTCAACCTCACCCATGGGCGCGATGCTCCAAGGGTACGGTCAAGTACAGCTCAACGCAGGTAATAGCGCCTCAGGAAACGAGCTCTATGTCATGTCTTCTTCTATGAACACTGTGCCTGTTATGTCAGCGCTGCCGGCTTCAGGTACAGTCGGCATCGGTGCCTACAGTCCTCAAAATACTCTGACAGTTAGTGGTTCGGTTGCGTTTAGCAGCCTCTACATTGGGGCACCCAATGACCCGGGCTCTTCTTATAACGTCACGCCTCAAGACCACATTCTCTTAATCAATACAAATGGAACAGCACAAGGCGGGATTGATTCATCACTAGATGTGTTTCTACCCACAGCTCAAAAATATCCCGGGATGGTCATAATCATAAAAGACGCCGGCGGCAACTTTGGATCCAACAATGTAATAGTTAAGCGCACTGGCGCAGACTACGTAAATAATTTTGGTTCAACCTCACACACTTTGAATGAAAACGGTGCGTACGCACAGTTTATATCGGATGGCTACAATACCTGGACCCTATTGTTCCAGACTCCATAGGGTACAATAAACACTTAGGGCTAGCCCGTGTAAGATATCATTATGCACGTGGAAGAAGATGATATGAACATAGCACAGAAGTGTTTAGCTTATGGGACAAATGTCACTATTGGATTTTGCATATTAGGCCTTTGCTTGTTGAGCATAGCGCGCCAGAATAGAAAATACGCGCGAGAAGAAAAAGCGAAAAGGACTAAAGGCCGTAATTGGTTCTAAGTTGAAGATTGACTTCGTCGATGAAAACACTGTGCTCTTCGTGCCAGCATGGATATGCGACCCCTTCGTGATCGGCATCAGCGTCCCCGCATGTATGGTGAAGTGCAATATGAACAAGTTCATGAACAAAGGATGAGTCGGATATATCTTCGCTTTCTGCCCATATCCAGATAGTTGATGAGTCTTCCATGAGCCCAGATACCGTTGCGGATTCTAAAAAGTTGCCGTCCATGTCGTATACATTGTTGACAATTTTAACGTCTTTGCCCCATACAATCGTCAGTCGATCGAGTGCTGTTTTAAGGTCCTCGCGATTCCCGCCGAAAGTTTCGACCCAGTTCTCATAAAAAATAAGCATGGCCCATGCAACATTATCTTTTTCGTATACATCACATGAAAACTGAATTTGTGCAGCTTTTGAGAAATACGGTAGTGGGTTAACTTGAGGAAAAGGAGCTTCAGGTAGGCACTCCGGAATTTGGGCGAGAGTGATAAATGTCGGCGGAATCGCGCGTATAGTAATCGGTTCATCATATTGAACGTCTCTATGCGACGTCGGTGACCCGGTTATCATGATCATTGCAATTGACAGCATTATAGCGTATCGCTTCACATTCAAATACTCCTCCTTATTAAGTAATACAGCGAACACGTTCGGCGTAACAATTTTTCTACTTGGTTTTGGTACACGAGAAAAAGTGCGCAGAATATACTTGGTCCAGTAAACAAAAAAACAGGGTTATCAAAATGAAAAAGTACTTAGGGCTTTTTGCAGTGTTACTGTTTATGAATCCGGCGATTGCGGTCACACCGGTTCCGAGCCCAAAAGAAATACTCCATTCAGACAAGTCAATCTATATAGATATCACAGAAGTTCACGGCCCAGACGGCACAAGAGGTACGAGCTCGGACTTAAACGTTCTTATATCACAGCAGGCGACGAGGGTTGGGTCTTTAGAACATAAGTTTCATAGCTATTCATCACCAGATATCTGGACCGGCGTAGTAAGAACATATGATAGACACAATATTAAGTACAAGCCAGGCTATAAGAAATGCAACTATAGTGACGCGCTTAGATGCGGCATCCTTAATAAGCATTGGACAATATTGACTCATGTAACAGTAGGCACAAGATATAGTACAGTTACAATGACACTATATAATGAGCGCGGACAAATAATTTCATCATCTCAAAAAACTGCTTGGGGAAAAGTGCAGTGGACTCCGAAATGGAAAATTACGCGTACTACAGACTCAGGAAATTGTGTCGATGCTCCGGATCCAAACACAGGTATGTTATATCAGCGGTGTTCTACACCTCGTCATACCAGCGTATATGAAGAATGGCCACCCGAAATGAAAGAGCTACCGCCCTTAGTGCTTCCAGGGCATGTATATCAAGTTACCGTTGGGCTTTGGCTAAGTTTAACCCGCGATTTTATGAAAAAATAATTGTAAACTCCGACTATTGGCAGTATAATTGTTATGCTTACAAAAAGGAGTACACACATGAAGAATCATTCAAAAACAATTTTATGCCAAGATGGCTTTAGCATGTCGGTCCAAGCCGGCACACGTCACTACTCATCACCGAGAAATGACACAGGACCATACTCAGCAGTTGAAATTGGGTTTCCTTCGCATAGAGAGGCTCTAATCTTAGAGTTTGCAGAGTCTCCGGACAGCCCAACGGAAACAGTATACGGATGGGTGCCTACTCAAAAAGTTTGGGATGTCATTCTAAAGCATGGCGGCGTCGTTAGCGGAGAATTGCCACCACTAGTAATGAGCGGTGAGTAATGAACATTGGCGACATGGTACGCCCGGTGCCCCTTCCAAGCTCTCAGCCTCGAGATCCGTGGCTAGATAGAAGCGGAATTATTATTGGGTTTCAAGAAGAGCGGGACTACGCCGGCGTGACGGTAGTTTACATGCCAGTAGTATATTGGGGCGATGACTTCCCAGCAGAAGTAGAGTATAGAGAACAAGTTGAGGTGATCAGTGTGGCCAATAGGACCAAGTCTAATATTATGGAAGGAAGGCGATTTAGTCAAAGTTTGTAGTGCACCATGGCATCCTGGCGTGCCTGGCATAATATTGAAAATCACATCGCAGCCCGGGTATTCACATAATCAGTGGTACGATGTTCTTGTCGCCGGCAAAGTAGAGTCTTTAATGCATCTAGACTTTGAACCTTTTTCAATGTTTCAGTGCAAAAATCGTACATATATTGTATAATAGAACTATAAAGGATCATTGGTAGGAGAAGAAAGATGAGTCTTAAAGATATTGCAATTGGAATAGTTGTTGCAACAGGCTACGTCTTTGTAGTCTTTGGCTTGATGGTTTTTGTTAAATAGCAAAAGGGGAAATTGATGTCTAATTTATTTCAGATCACAGAGGACGACGCGAAGCGTCGTCGAGCGGCACTTGCTACGATGCTTAATCAAATGGAGGTGCCCCAGATGCGTAAGGAACTAACGGATACAAACTTGCGATGGTTGATGCGAAATATCGGGTCACGAAACAGTGAGCATCCAATGGCTCAACCGGCGCGAGACTTGATCAAGTGGCTTCTTCGATGGGGCCAGCAACAAGATGCCTAAAATTGAAGTACCATTTTTCGGTGACGTAAAAAGGTATCCGAATGCGAAAATAGGCGACTTAGTTACAGTTGCGATATACGATTCACCACGCGGCGAAATGATGGTTGCTAGTCCGGATTGGTTAAAACAGCCGGGGCATCACAACTCCAAATCGCGCACACGAGCCGTGTCCGCTCTCGTAGTTGATTCGCGTACGGCGACCAACAAACAGTTTGGGCCTCTGCTAAAAGTCATCATAGACGAGCAGGAAATCGTAATCCCAAAAGCTTGTGTCATAGAGGTGATTAAGTCATGAATAAGTCAAAGATAGCAGATGACATCAAGGTAGGAAGTTTAGTGATCGATACGCTCGATCGCTCTCGTGTAGGTGTGGTATGTGTTGCCGCATTTAGAATTGATCTCGGCCCGGGCGCTTGGGTGCTCTGGCCTGGTGAAGACTACGAGTGGACCGCGCTCTCTCGACTAGAATCTGCATCCCCGAGGAACAGATGAAACTGCGGTCGTGTGGGTCATGCGTTGAATGTTGTAACACACTAGCAATTCCCACCCTGCAAAAACCCAAGTGCACCGCCTGTCCCAATCTAAAAAAGCCGAAGAAGCGCAAACGCGGTGGGTGCGGCATCTATCACAAGCGGCCGCCTGAGTGCCGCTCGTTTCAGTGTGAATGGACTGCCGGACACCTCGCTCGCAACAACCGGCCTGATAAGACCGGGATCATGGCTTACTGGGTAGACTCGCAATTTGGGGAATCACTAATCATCACCGAGACACGGGCCGGCGCCTTTGACCGAAATGACCAAGCTCTCGAAGAAGCGATTGAGCTAGCCCACGGTCGGGGTAAAGCAGCACTCCTCGCCACCTGGGATGGGCGGGGTACGGCGGTATTACCCGATAGTATGGCCCCGCCTGATTCTGTGTTAAAAAATGGGACACCAGAATAGCATCTGTTGTACTTCTCGAGCCTTCTCTATATAGTTGTTAAGGGCAAATGAAGAGTTCCTTAGATGATCTTCTGTGAACTCGATCCGATTGATTGTGGATGAAGCTGCCCTAGAAAGGATACATGATGCTCTTGGCTCTCTTGCTGATCGCATCGCCGCCTCACTCACCTGACACTGATATCGTGTGCCCAAGATGGGTACCGGGTACAAACGTGCAAATCCCGCAGGGAGTGACTTATGATTATACACCCACCGAGGAGATCGAAAGCCGACTCCGGTGCTATTGTGCTTGGGTAAAGCCGCTCGAGACCGAGTGTAAAGAAGAGTTCCCGCCGAGCAGGTGCATCGCCAAGACGCACGCTTGGATCGTGGAAAACTTCGGGCCGCCACTGCCGCCCCGCGCGGAGCGCGGGAGAGGAAGAAATGTTATTCTCAATCTCCACCACCGGTAGACGAGGTGCAACCCTGGGAATTGTGTTGGCGCTGTGTGCTCTGATCTCGCTTAGCGCCATTACACTGTTCACGACAACCCATCTGGAAACACTGATCGCGGGCAATATGCGGAGACATGCTGTGGCCAAGCACGCAGCGGCCTCTGGAATGACACATCTCATGAGCTTGAATATTCCAGTGCCTAATCTTGTTCGTGCTCTTAGAGAGCAATCTGTGACATCTGGCACAGCGCTGCCGAAAACAAGTATACCTGGCACTCGATCACATTACAAGGTAGAATTGAGTATTTGTTGTGGCGCTGATGGGCATCTCCTGCCGGGTGACACGATCCTTGCGATATCAACTGGGACGCTGGTCAAGGGTGGGCAGATCATCTCACAAAGTAGCCTGGTTGCGACAATTAAATGGGTGCAATGAGTGCAAATCTCGCGCCGATGTTGTATAATGGATATGTCGATGAGGGGATGGATCCCTCGAAGGAGTAGAGAGAGATTTGGGTTACGGTTACCGAAGCATGAGCGCGGATGAGCTGAAGG
>MDTB01055635.1_pt1 | contig 12986 bp, 11 predicted proteins | sample 811161 | NCBI WGS metagenome assembly MDTB01 (sample SAMN05326650, study PRJNA326480) | marine metagenome | isolation source: seawater | place: Mediterranean Sea | collected 2009 | reverse complement strand
TCTATTATTGCATTTGCAACAGTGCTTTTTCCTGAACCAGATTCACCAACTAATCCAACAATTTCTCCACGATTTATCTCAATATTGATACTTTTAGCTGCATTAACAGTTTCTTTTCTAAGCTTATAGTCAATGCTTAAATTGTTTATTCTTAAAAAACTCATTTTTTTAATTTTGGATTTAAGGTATCTCGCATCCAATCTCCTAATAAATTTATAGAAAACGCCAAAACAACAAGAAAAATTGCTGGAAAAAAAGTTATCCACCATTCTCCTGAAAATAAAAAGTCGTTTCCAAGCCTAATCAATGTTCCTAAGGATGGTGTAGTTGGAGGAACCCCTACTCCCAAAAAGCTGAGTGTGGCTTCAGCAATTATAGCTAATGCAAGTCCAATAGTCCCAATTACTAGAACAGGTCTCATTATATTAGGTAGTATATGTTTAAACATTATTATTAAATTAGATACACCAATTATTGTTGAGGCGGATACATAATCTTTATTTTTTTCAACTAATGTTGCAGCTCGAGACACTCTTGCAAATTGGGGCCATTCTGAAATCCCTATTGCAAAAATTAAAACATATATAGCCATTTCATCATGGAGCTCTCTTGATATAATTCCTCTTGCAATACCATCTACGAGTAATGCCATTAAAATACTTGGAACTGTTAATTGTACATCTGTTAATCTCATAACAATCATTTCATATTTTCCCCCAAAGAAGCCAGCAGTCAATCCAAGTGTAACCCCAAGTAATAAACTAAATATAATTGCAGCAAAACCAACAATTAAAGATATTCTAGATCCATAAAGAATAGTTGATAGCATGTCTCTACCCTGACCATCAGTCCCAATTAAAAATTTTAAATTTCCTTCACTTGTCCAAGATGGAGGGGTGAAGGCATCCATCAATGATAATGATGATGGGTCAAATGGTTTGTAAGGTGTGATAAATTCTACAAAGAAAGAGCAGAAAAAAATTATTACTAATAGAATTGATGAAATTATTGCTGTTGGAGATTTAATATAGCTAAAATAAATTTCTGAGTCTTTAATCTTTTCCCATGTGGTTAGATTTCTGTTATCCACTAGCAGTATCTCCTTTAACTCTAATTCTAGGGTCAATAAAATAGTAAAGAATATCAACAATAAAATTTATCATCACAAATACAAAAGCAATAAATACTAAATAGGCAGACATAATAGGTATATCCACAAATTGGACTGCTTGGATAAAAAGAAAACCCATTCCTGGCCACTGAAATACTGTCTCAGTAATTATTGAAAATGCAATTAATGTTCCAATATTAATACCTGCAATAGTAATAACTGGTATAAGTCCATTTTTTAAGGCATGTTTATAATTTATGCTTCTCTCTGGAATGCCCCTTGCTCTTGCAAACTTTATATAATCTGTTTGAAGTATCTCCATCATTTCTGCTCTTACAAGTCTTATAATATAAGTCATTTGGAATAGACTGAGAGTCACTGAAGGTAATATAATAGCTTTCAAACCAGAAATTGTTAGAAATCCTGTAGACCAAAAACCTAAATCTACAACTTCTCCTCTTCCAAATGATGGAAGTACTCCTAGTATTACTGCAAAAAGATATATAAATAAAATTCCAATTACAAATGTTGGTAAAGACACACCCAATAATGAAACTGCTAAGATAAAATCACTAAGAAAACCTTTTCTTTTTATTCCAGTATAAACTCCTAATATAGTTCCAGAAACCAAGGCGATGAGTGCAGAGATTATTACTAATTCAATTGTTGCAGGCAATCTTTCAACAATCAATTCAGATACTGGTCTTCTAAGTTGGTAAGAGATTCCAAATTCTCCTTTAGAAGCATTAATTATAAATCTAGTGAATTGTATATGAATTGGGTCTAATAAACCTAATGTTTCTCTTAATTCTGCCCTTTCCTCATCCGAAGTTTCTTCTCCAACCATATTATTAATCGGATCACCAACAAAATTAAAAAGTGAAAATGAAACAAAAGCTACAACAAGCATAACCATTGCAGATTGAAACAATCTTTTAAAAAAATATTTTATCAATTTAAGAAGTTTTAATTACAAGCCCTTTATTATTAAAGGGCTTGTAAAGAATTATTTATTCAAAGCTAGCAAAACGAAATAAAGGTTCATTATTTGGTCTTATCGGAACATTTACATCACTTTTTGCAGCCCACGAAATTACTTGATGGTGTAAAGGTAGATATGAGATATCATCTTTAACTATTTTCCAAGCTTTTGCTATTGCAGCATTCCTTTTATCTAAATCTACTTCACCTTCCATAACTCTTATTGCTGCATCAACTTCAGCATTACTAAAATTAACTCTATTCCAGCTAGCTCCTGACTCGTACAAGTAATGAAAAACATAGTGACTATCTAATGTAGGAACACCCCATCCTAACATATAAAAATCGCCTTGATTGTCTTTTAGTTCTTTAAAGTGTTTGCTTTTAGTTTGTGCAAATAAATTCACTTTGACACCTATTTTTCCTAGCATACCAACAACTGCAGTACATATTGCTTCATCGTTTACATATCTATCATTAGGACATCTCAGCTCAACTTCAAAGCCATTAGGATAACCAGCATCTGCTAAAAGTTTTTTTGCTGCATCCACATCATAAGGAAGTCTTTTATCAAGTTCTGTAGTGTAGCCATTCACACCAGGAAATGTAATAATTCCAGCAGGCTCACTTAAACCTCTCATTACTTTTTTCTTGATAGCTTCAATATCAATTGCTTGATAAAGAGCTTGTCTTACAGCCTTCTTTTTAAAAGGATTATCACCAGTGTTACCAGATCTCAATTTATCTGCACTTTGATCCATACCTAGAAATATTGTTCTCATTTGTGCTGTACTCTCAACTTTGTGAGCAGGAGAATTTTTTATTCTTGCTAAGTCTTGGACAGGTGCGTCTGTTACAACATCTATTTCTCCAGATAATAGTGCAGCAACTCTTGTTGCAGCATTTTTAATTGGTAGTAAATGAATTTCTGTAACTTTGTCATCCTTCATTGAACCCCACCATTTTTTATTACGTTTAAAAACAGTTTTAGTATTTGGCTCTCTTAATGTAATTTTAAATGGTCCTGTACCCATAGCATTAGTTGCAGAAAATGTTTCTTGTCCCGCATCCCAATTTTGTGCCATTACAGCAAAATTCTCTTGGCTCCATTCTTTTGACATTATGAAGATGTTGGACAATTGGTTTAAAAGAATTGGATTTGGTTTGCTTGTAGTAATTTCAACAGTGTAATCATTTACAGCTTTTACGCCAGATATAGTACTTATATATTCTTTGAAATCAGACGTTCTCTGCTTTGCTCTTAAAATACTAAACACAACATCATCTGAAGTAAATGGTGTTCCGTCAGAAAATTTTACATCATTTCTTAATTTAAAAACCCATGTATTAGGTCCTTGAGTTCTCCATTCAGTTGCTAATTGAGGGCCAATCTTCATATCAAGTCCTCTGGTGACTAGAGTTTCATAAACTTGTCTTGATACTTGAGTAGTTGGTCCTTCGTTTTGTGCGTGGGGATCTAATGTTAAGCTATCTCCCTGCATCGACCACTTAATTGTTTTTGCATGTGATTGTAAAGGGGCAAAAGCGATTAAAAAGGTCAATATAATTTTGAAAAAAAACTTTTGATTCATTTAACACTCCTATATTATTTAAAAGAAAATTTAGCTTATATAGTATTGAAGAACAAATGCTTTTTTTAAGTAGCAGGCTTCAATAATTTTAATATTTTTTTATGGTTTGCTGAGTTATTGGAAACTAAAATTTTTCCACCCTTTATAGCGTCTTCATTTTCCCAAGTTGAGATTTTTCCACCAGAGGCTTTTATAATTGGTATTATTGGATGGATATCCCAGATCTTATTGCCACATTGAGCAACAAGGTCTAATCGGCCTTCAGCTAATTGACAATATGTTAAAGCATCAAAGCATGGAAAATTTAGTTTTTTTATAAATTTTAATATTTTTTTTTGCTTTTCAAATGACAGATGATCATGAAAGGCTGCTGCCGCTTTTAAATAATTAAAAGTGATTTTCTTATTAACTTTTAAGCTTCTTTTTTTTCCATTTTCAAAAACAAAAGCTTTTTTATCATTTTGATTTAAATAAAATTTTTTCATTTTAGGAAAATTTGCCAAACCAATCTTCGGCTCTCCTTTATAATTTAAAGAAATTAGATTGCTCCACGTAGGGTTTCCTGCAACAAAAGATCTAGTTCCATCAATTGGATCAATTATCCATGAAAACTCACTTTTGGTTTTTTTAACACCAAATTCCTCACCTACAATTTGGTGACTTGGAAAATTTTTATTAATTCTTTGCCTTATAAATTTTTCAAATGCCTTGTCAGCACTAGTAACAGGATCATAACCCTTACCTTTCAACTTATTATTTACTGTAAACTTTTTATTTAGCTTAGAGTAATAAAAATTAGTCAAATCGTGAGCTAGCTTTTTTAAAAATAAATAATATTTCTTATAATTATCGGATTTTTTGCTTATCATTACTATGAAGTATTAAATAAAATTCTCATATTATACAAATAAATTTTCTTGAAAATAATAAAATATAATAGAAAGTTACCACACAATGAAAATTGAAATTGATTCTAAAAAAGTCTTTATTGATAATGGTAATAATAGAGAAGAAATACATCCTTTTTGGTTAAGAGAGAGAATTAATACTACAGAATTACTGGACGAGTCCACACAACAAAGACTATTTGATCCCACTACTTTGAATAATGATATTAGTATTGATAAAATTAATGCGTCCAATGGGATTATCAATTTTTTTTTTTACTGATGGTACCAGTTATTCTATTGAAGAAAAAAAAATTATTAAGGAATTTAAATCACAAAACTTAGATCCAATATCAATTGATAAAATAAAGTGGGATTCAAGTTTTAAAAATATTCAAAAATTCAAATTTAATGAAGAAATATTTGAAAGTAAAGTTATGCATGAGTTGCTTGTTACCTTTTATAAATATGGATTCGTAATATTAGAAAATGTGCCTGTATCAGAAAATTATATTATAAAGTTTGCAAATTCGATTGGGAGTGTCAGAAGAACAAATTTTGGTGAATTTTTTAATGTTAAATCAAAACCTAATCCAAATGATTTAGCTTACACCTCATTAGCACTTTCACCCCACACTGATAACCCCTATAGAAAGCCAGTTCCATGCATTCAATTATTGCATTGTATTTCAAATGATGTTCAGGGTGGCAACTCTACTTTAGTTGATGGTTACAATGTAAGTGAAACAATTAGAGAACAATATCAAGATTTTTATAAAATTCTATCCACTGTTAAAGTTAAGTTTAGATTTACTGATAACACTATTATTTTAGAAGATAGTTCAGAGTTAATTAAACTTGATGACGAAAAGAAATTTAAATATGTGAGATTTAGTCCAAGATTAGATTATGCTCCAATATTAGAGAAGTCAAAATTAGATTTGTTTTACAGAGCAAGAAGTAAACTTTCCGAACTATACAATTCCCCAAATTATAAAATTGAATTTAAACTTAAAAGTGGAGACTTATTAATGATGAATAATTATAGATTACTTCATGGTAGGACTATGTATGATGCAAATGAAGGAGAAAGATTTTTACAAGGTTGTTATATTGATTTTGACAGCACAGAAGGAAAACTAAGACATTTAAAAAGAAAATTTAATCTTTGAATAATGCATCTATTTTCTCTTCTGCATTTTTTATAGATTTTTCATAGTCTATAGACATTTGATCTGCTGCTACGACGTCTATTTTCTTTATACCAAAAAAATTGAGCATATGGATCAACCAAGGTGTAAGAAAATCTTCCTTTCCTTGTATTTTAGTTCCACCAGAAGTAATTACTAAATAAACTTGCTTATCATCTAATAAACCTTTTCGCCTTCCATCATCCCCGTATTTAAATGTTAGTTTTGCTCTTGCTGCTAAATCTGCCCAAGCTTTTAGAGTGGCTGGAGGTCCAAAATTATAAATAGGTACAGAAATAATAATTATATCGCATTCTTTTAATTCATTGACTAACTTATCAGATAGTTCAAACATTTTTTTATGATGCTCAGTTTGGTCTGTTTCGGCAATTTTCATTCCTGATTCAGTGAGTCCTGAAATAAAAAGCATCTCATCATCTAAATCTCTATAAATAACCTCATCATTTTCTTGTTTAACTTTATCAAGAATTTTTTTTGCTAGCATTCTAGAGGTTGATCCCTGCTTTCTTGCGCTACAATCGATTTGATATATTTTCATAATTATCCAAATTTTTGAAGGATAGGAAAATATTTTAATAAATAAAATCCTAATGCCTGTAATTGATTAGTAATCATTAATACACCAGTTATCAACAGCAAACCACCTCCTAATCTTGAAATAGTAATCATTTTTGATTTCAAATTTTTAGTAACTACCATGAAACGTTGAATCAAATAACCAGAAGCAATAAAAGGTAGGGCTAAGCCTAAAGAGTAAAATACCAACAGCAAGATTCCTCTATCTAAACTTTGCTCAATAGAAGCAAGCGCAAGTATTGATCCTAGTATTGGTCCTATACATGGTGTCCAACCAAAACCAAACGCCATACCAATTAAGATTGAACTAAAATTTCCAGATTTTATACTGGTATTAATTCTTTTTTCATAATTTAAAAATTTTATATTAATTAATCCTATTATATGAAGTGAGAAAATTATTATTATACTTCCAGAAATTATCCTTAATTCAAATGAATTACTTAAAATTAATGACCCTAAATATGTTGCTGTCGCTCCAAAACTTATAAAAACTATAGAAAAACCAAATGTAAATAGAACTATTGGAAAAATATTGATTGTTTTTCTTTCGAGTAATTCATTTAATGAGCTTCCGGATATATAAGATATGTAACCAGGTATTAAGGGCAATACACAGGGTGACAAAAAACTTACTAATCCAGCTCCAAAGGCAACAAAAAGCTCTAACATTTAACCTGTATTTTTCATTGCTGCTGAAATTCCAGCAATAGATGTTAGAAGAGCATCGTTTAAATTATTTTTCTTTTCAATACTTAAATTCTTATTTTTAATTTTTTTCATAACTACTGCTTGGATAATATTTAATACTTCGGTGTAAATATTTCTAGCTATAATATTCGATCTAAATTTCTTTCTATTTTTTGAAATTTCATTTGGTGTAATTTCTTTATTCAGTTTTTTAATAAATTCAAACTGAAATCTTAATCTTTTTCCAACTCTCTTTAAATTTTGATCTGCTAAATTTTCTTCATAGATTTTAGAAATATCAGGATCAACTTTAGAAATAACCATATCTAGAATATCCATCATTGAATTAAAAAAAGGCCAATTTTTTTCCATATCAATTAATATTTTTTTAAATTTTTTAATTGATGAATATCTTAATGCCTCTGCACTACCAAGCCACGCAGGCAACATTAATCTTATTTGAGTCCAAGCAAATACCCATGGTATTGCTCGTAAACTCTTAATATTATCAACATTGCTTCTTTTAGACGGTCTTGATCCAATTGATAGTTTTCCTAAAGACACATGTGGCGTTACAGTTTTGAAATACTTTATAAAATCTGAACTTTGATTGATATTTTTTCTGTAAGAACTTTTTGATATATCAGACATTTTTTCTATTAATCTTCTCCATTCTTTTTTTGGAACAGGAGGGGGATCTAAAGTTGCTTCCATTACTGCCCCAATGTAACTACATAAGTTATAAATAGCCAAAGGTTGATATCCATATTTTTGCTGAATTACCTCTCCCTGGTCTGTTATTCTTATTTTACCCTTAACTGTATTTGGTGGTTGCGATTTTAATGTTGCTTGAATTGGTCCTCCACCTCTTCCTGGCGAACCTCCTCTTCCATGAAAAAATGTTACATCTATTTTATATTTTTTGGCAATTTTAGAAATTTCTTCTTGTGCTTTATATTGATGCCAGTTGGCACAAATTTTTCCTGCATCTTTACTTGAATCAGAATAACCTATCATAACTTCTTGTTTGTATTTAATTAATTTTCTATACCACCTGAGTGAAAATAAATCGTTCATAATTTTTTTTGCATTTATAAGATCATCTAAAGTTTCAAATAGAGGAACTACTCTCAAACTATCTTTTATTTTTGCTTCCTTTTGAAGTAGTAAAACTGAGAGAATATCAGAAGCAGCAGAAGTCATAGATATAATATATGCTCCAAGACATTCAGCAGGTTCATTTGAAAGAACCTTGAATGTTGACCAAACTTCTTTATTTAATTTATTTTTAAAATTAAATTTTGCTATGCTATTATTTTTTTTTTTTAATAATAGAAATTAAATATTTAATTTTTCTTTCTTCATTCCAGGCAAGATAATCTGATTTATCTTTTTTTTTCAAAAATTCTTGAATTAGCTGTGAGTGCCTTGATGACTCTTGTCTTATATCTAGTCTCGCTAAATTAATTCCAAAACATTTTACTCTTCTCATTAAATCAAGTAGATCTCCTCTTGCAATATTTTCATTTTGATTTTTTTCTAGAGAATTTCTAACTAGTCTTAGAGGTTTTAAAATTTCTTCTCTACTATTTAAAAGTTTTTTATAGTTTAAGGATTTTTTTTTGTTTATAGATTGTTCGATTTCTCTATGTGTAAAACGCATTTTATCCCTTAGTGGTCTTAAAAAAACTCTATATGGCTCAAATGATTTGCCAGTGATTTTTAAGATTTCTTTTGAACATTTTTTCATTGAATAAGATCTAATTAATTTAGTTAATTCCTTTTCATAAAGTTTTGCAGCCTCCCATCTTGATAATAATATTACTTCTTTTGTGACATCTGATGTCACATTAGGGTTTCCATCTCTATCACCTCCCATCCATGATCCAAATTCAATAGGATTAAAATTTTTTGGCAATCCTTTGCCCATATTTTTAATAAATATCTCATTTAATCTTCTATAAACTTTTGGAACCGCTTCCCATAAACTGTCCTCTATTATTGCTAATCCCCAACGTGCTTCATCTGTTGGTGATGGTTTTGACCTTTTTAAATCATCCGTATTCCAAATAATTGTAAACTCATCATAAATTTTTTTATTTAATTGACTAAAGGTAGAAGTTTTATTTTTGAAAAATTCACGGTCTTCTAATATTTCTGTAATTTTATGGTATTTTTGTATTAAAGTTCTTCTTTTTACTTCGGTTGGATGTGCAGTTAGAACTATGCCAATTTTTAAATTTTTTGCAAAGTCATATATTTTACTATTTTTTATTTTTTTATCCTTAAAAAGTTTTTCAAAAATTTCTTCAATAAAAATATTTTTCAAATCTTTATTTTTTTTTTCATTTTCATATTCATTAAGCTGTCTAGAGGCATCTATTGACTCGGCTAAATTTATAAAATTCATAAAATGGTTAAAAGCTCTTGCGAGCTTGTAAGTATTATTTGGACTTATGTTTTTTATTTCTCTAGATATTTTTTTATATGATCTTTTTTGTATTTTATTAGCTTTTGATAGTTTTCTAATTTTTTCAACAAGATTATAAAAATTTTTTCCCTCTTGTTCCTTTATTACTTCTCCAAGAATATTTCCTAAGAACCTAACATCTTCTCTTAAAGATTTTGTTGGAATTCTTTCATAATATAGGTCTCTTTTGATCACAGTTTATTATATCAAAAAAAGAGAATATATTTGGATTAAATTGCGACTACTTTTGATTTTTGTTCCCCGAGATGTTCAATTGAAAGCCTCATTTCATCACCAGCTTTTAAAAATTTTTGAGGCTTCATTCCCATTCCTACTCCTGGGGGTGTCCCTGTTGTGATAATATCTCCTGGTTGAAGCGACATATATCGACTAACGTATGATACAATGTGATCAACATTAAAAATCATTGTTTTGGTGTTACCCGTCTGCATTCTTTCACCATTTAAATTTAATTCCATATTCAAATTATTTACGTCATCAATCTCATCTTTAGTAACAAGATGTGGGCCGACAGGACCAAAAGTATCATGTGACTTGCCTTTTACCCACTGTCCCATTTTTTCTATTTGCCACTCCCTCTCACTTACATCATTAACTAAACAATAGCCTAAGATATAATCCTGTGAATTTTTTTCTGGAATATTTTTAGCATTCTTGCCAATAACTAACCCTAGCTCAACTTCCCAATCTAGTTTTTTTGAATAACTTGTAATTTCAATATCGTCATTTGGTCCGTTGATTGAACTAGTGGCTTTCATAAAGACAATAGGTTCTGTTGGTGGTTTTGCTCCAGTTTCGGCAGCATGGTCTGAGAAATTTAATCCGATTGCAATGAATTTTCCCGGTTTAGTTATACATGACCCAATCCTAGTACTTTTCGAAATCTCGGGGAGTGATGATATCTCAATTTGTTTAATCTTTTCAAAAGTTTCAAAGTTCAAATTTGTTGGGTCTAAATCACTTATATGCATTGATATATCACGCATATTTCCATCTTTATCTAATATCGCAGGTTTCTCTTTATTTTTTTCTCCCACTCTTAATAATTTCATTTCATCTCCAGTAATTTATTTATAGTTTTTGTATAACGAACTATGATCATAATTACCTAAACCATTTTTAACAAGCTTATTGTACATTTTTTTTACAATTTTAGACAAAGGTAATTCTAGCTTATTTCTTTTTGCACAATCAAGAATGTTGTTCATATCTTTTAGTTGTGAAAAATTTTTTCCCCTTGGTTTAAAATCATTTTTGATCATCCTTAGTCCATGAGTTTGTAAAACTTTACTATCGGCCCAGCCACCTTTTAAAGCATTAAGAACATTTATTGGATCTACATTATTTTTTTGTGATAGTTTGATTGCTTCTGCGACAGATCCAATAGTAATACCAACTATTATTTGGTTGGCCAATTTTGCTATTTGACCTGCAGAATTCTGTCCTACCAAAACAGGGTTACCTAATTTCTTCAATACATGTAAATATTTAATAAAAACTTTTTTTTCTCCACCTACCATTATTGCTAATTCTGCATTCTCTGCTCCATTAGTACCTCCTGATACTGGAGCATCTAAAAAGCTAACTTTATATTTTTTTAATAACTTTGACAAATTCAACGCTGTTTTAGGATTTGCTGAACTCATATCGATTATTGTCAAACCTTTTTTTAGATTTTTTAAAAATTCTGATTTGTAATATATTTTTTTTATAGCCTTATCATCAGATAACATGGTAATTACTAAATCTTGATCTGAAACGACTTCCTTTAACGAATTGCATATTTTTGCACCGTATTTTTTTAATTTAATAGCTTTATTTTTAGTTCTATTGAAAACTTTAACTTGATATTTTGATTTTAAAAGATTTATTGCCATTGGGTATCCCATTAAACCTATTCCAATAAAGCCAATTTTAACATTTTTCATGAATTATTTTTTATTAATTTACCAGATCTTCCTAAGTCTGCAGCACCTCTAACTCCACTTGAGTCACCATGGACATGTTTTAATACTTTGGTGTTTACTGTATCGCTAAATACATATTTTTTTAATTTAGGGTTAATATTCTCATAGATTTGCTTCATATTTGAAACACCTCCACCCAAAACTATAGCTCCAGGATCAACGATATTTATGACTTGGGAAAGTCCTCTTGCAAGATAATCTAGATATTGAGAAATAAATTCTAAAGATTTTTCATCTCCATTATTGGCATTGTCTTGAATAATTTTAGCATCAAGATTAATTTGAAACAAATCATAAAAATGTTTTGAAAAACCTGGACCTGATAAAAAAGTTTCGATGCATCCTTTTTTTCCACAGTAACAATCATGTCTATTCCATTTATCATTTGATCCTAATGGCATCTGATTATGACCCCATTCTCCCGTTATATTATTGTGGCCGTTGATAATTTTATTGTTTATAACAATACCACCTCCTACTCCTGTTCCAATTATTACTCCAAAGACTATTTCGTGTTTTTTTCCAGCTCCATCAATCGACTCTGATAATGCGAAACAATTTGCGTCATTTTCTAAAAAAATATTCCGATTAAGTCTAAGCTCTAAATCTTTTTTTAACGGTCTATTATTCAGCCATGTTGAATTTCCACCTTTAATACAATCGTTTTCAAAAGAGAGTGCTCCAGGAGAACCAACACCAACACTACATTTCGATTTATATTTATCTTCTAAATAACTTACTAGCTCACAAACTATATCAAGTGTTCCATTATAATTTTTTGGTGTTGATTTTCTTATTCTTTCTAGTTCATTACCTTTTTTGTCCAATATAATGGACTCTGTTTTGGTTCCACCTAAATCAATACCAATATACATTTTAATAAGAACTTGATTGTTCCCAGATGTTTATATTACCATCTTTTGCGGTTTTATTAATTATTTTCATTTCAGATGCAGTAAAATTAAGTTTATTTAAACTTTCCAAATTTTCTTTTAATTGATTTAGGTTTCTAACTCCTATGAGGGCGGATGTTATAAATTTATTTGACAAAACCCATGAGATTGCCATTTGAGATAAAGATTGTCCTCTTTTTTTAGCAATATTATTTAAATCTGAAACTATTTTTAAATTTTTTTTTGTTATTAAAGATTGATCAAGATATGATGTCTTATCATTAGCTCTTGAATTTTTTGGAATATTTTTTAAATATTTATCTGAAAGCATTCCTTGGGCTAAAGGAGAAAATACAATACATCCAATTTTAAGTTTCCTTATTGTTTTTGTTAAATCTTTTTCAATCCATCTATTAATTAATGAATATGATGGTTGATGAATAAATAATTTTACATTTCTTGTTTTTAAAATTTTATAAATTTGATTTGTTTTTTTTGATGAATAAGAAGAAATACCTATATAAAGAGCTTTACCAGATTTATAAATACTTTCTAATGCATCTACAGTTTCTTCTAAAGGCGTATCT
>MDTB01024221.1_pt1 | contig 12987 bp, 10 predicted proteins | sample 811161 | NCBI WGS metagenome assembly MDTB01 (sample SAMN05326650, study PRJNA326480) | marine metagenome | isolation source: seawater | place: Mediterranean Sea | collected 2009 | reverse complement strand
GAACAGACCATCGAAAATACTGTCTTCGAACTCAAACAAACCGGGGTCGACGCCATCGGCGTGCGCTGCGATGTCTCAAAACTCGAGGATGTAGAGCACCTTGCGGAGGCGACATTAAACACCTTTGGCGGCGTCCATGTTCTTTGCAATAATGCGGGCGTCGGACTGCCTACTTCTTCAAGATCCATCAAACTCGAAGACTGGAAATGGATCATTGATGTGGATCTCTGGGGCCCAATTTATGGCGTTAAGGTCTTTGCACCGTTAATCGAGGCCCAAGGCGAAGGCCATATCAGTGCGACAGCCTCAATGGCCGGTCTTATTTCCGCCAATAAAATGGGCGCCTATAGCGTCGCCAAACACGGTGTCGTTGCTCTGATGTGCGCCCTTGAGCGTGAACTGCGCAGCAAGCAGAGCCCAATCACCGCATCTGTTTTGTGCCCTGGCCCCATCAACACCAACATCAGTCATAACTCTCTGGCCTATCGTCCTGAACGAGACCCAACCCTTGCGCCGCCTAAAGTTTCCGGCGCCAAGGGCGCCAGCATACAAGCGGCACTTGAAGAGGGGATGCCGCCCAACGAGGTCGGTGAATTAGTGGCGAGCGCCATTGAGAACGATAAATTTTGGGTATTGACCCACCCTTGGTGGGCGAAAGGGGTGCAAAGACAGCTCGATGCCCTGCGGGATGATCAGTCTCTCACCAAAGCTTAACAGCCCATCCATAACTGACGGCCTGGGGCCCTATTCCACTTCGGAGAAACCACATGACCTACCCTCTCAAAGACATCAAAGTTCTTGACTTGTCGCGAGTGTTAGCCGGACCGTTTGCAGGAAGAATGCTTTCAGATTTGGGGGCGGATGTGGTCAAGCTCGAGCCTCCAGAAGGTGACGTCACACGCCTGTGGGGTCAAAAAATTGGTGGCATTTCGGGCTATTACAATCAGCAGAATGCTGGCAAACGAAACCTGTCTATTGACCTGCGGAAACCCTCCGGCGTTGACCTGGTCAAGACCCTCGTAAAAAAGGCAGATGTCCTCATTGAAAACTTTCGCCCTGATGTGATGGGCAGACTTGGCCTTGACTACGAGGTTTTGAGCGCGATCAATCCGCGCTTGATCATGCTCTCGATTTCGGGCTTTGGCGCCAACAATCCCGACAGCCGCCGCGCAGCCTACGCGCCCGTGGTCCACGCTGAAATCGGTCTCATCGAACGTCAGTCATTGATCAGTCAAGCCTTCCCGTCCGATATTGCACTGTCGGTTGCCGACACCAACGCGTCTCTCCATGGGCTTGTAGGCCTGCTTGCGGTTTTGTTTGCCCGAGAGACCAGTGGTCTTGGGGATCATATTGATCTTGCAATGGTGGATGCCAGTATCGTGACCAACGATGGTATGAACTATGCGCTTGATCAGGTCAGACACATTGTTTCCAACGAGGTCTATGACACCTCCGCGGGACGACTGATATTGGCCGGGGATTTCAAATTCATTTGGCACCAACTCCACACCATTTTTGCCGTTGACGATGGACTCGACCCATCGACGGCGCCAAGCCTTGAAGAGAAGATCGCCGCACGACGGGCCGCAACGTCGCATTTTTTTAACCAAACCTGCGCCGATCGAGATGCCGTCGTCGCAGCACTGAACAAAATGAATATCGCCTGGGGTGACGTCAGAAAAGCCAGTGATGTGGGTGAGCTGGCATCGGTGAAGGTCCGAGGCACCATTGCTCAGGTTGATGATCGCGCCGGCGGAACCCGATCGATCCCTCAATCTCCCTATCGTTTTAGACGGCATCAATCCTCTGTCGCAAGCGGTGCGCCCCATTTGGGTGAACATAACCAAGAGGTTCTCAAAGACTGGCTGGATTGGTCCGCCGATGATATCAGAGCGGTCGAAGATGCCTTGATCCATTCGAGCAGCGACAGTGGGCCCGGTGCTTAACCTCGGCGCTTAACCCTGACCCCTCATCTCTGCACTGAAGGCGGACAGGGTAAACGCCCCTTTGAGCCAGCGTGCAGACAAAAGTCTGGGATGTTGTTCCGCGCCGTTAATCCGTATAATTTTCGAGACAAAACACGACGATTTGTTCCATCGTCGAACAGCATTCAAACAATCGCGGATTGCAGGGACCACTTCAGCACAGCAACGAGCAACCGGAGCATCATGAATACTTGGACTTTCAAATCCAGTCGAGCCCGCCGCTACCACACCGCGGCGATCGCTTATGCGCTCCTGGGTTATAGCGCAGGTTGGTGGTTACTTTTTAACGGGGGGTGGGCCGGGTTTATCCCAGGCGTTCTGCTTTTAGGCCACGGGATGATTATCGCGGCTTACCTCATTCATGAGTGTGCCCACAACACGATTTTCAAATCTAATCATCACAACAGCCAACTCGCGAGCTTACTCGCTTGGGTCTGCGGCGCTTGTTATGGCACCATTAAGGATATCCGAACCAAGCATTTTAGACATCACGTGGAAAATGATGATGTCGTCTGGTTTGACTATGAAGCCTTCTTTATCTCTCACCCTCTGATTTATCGAATCACTATTTTTTTAGAGTGGTTCTACATCCCAGCGCACGATATCTTGATGCACACCATCATGGTTTTCAGCGGGTTTATTATTCCCCAGCGCCGCTACCAGTGGCGTCGCAATCTAGCTGTCATCTTAGTCCGGGGCAGCTTGCTCGTTGCCATTGTCTACCTAAGCCCGGCCGCCTTCGTTGGTTACGCTCTGGCGTACATGATGATGATCATTGTTCTACGATTTGTAGATGGTCTCGAGCACGACTACCCCTACCATCTGAACTTGTTTACCGACGAAGTCTCAGAGCACAAAGGTGACCTCCTTTGGGAGCAGGAGCACACGTTCAGTCCAATACTGTCTTGGCGCTACCCGTTCGTGAATTGGCTGATTCTCAACTTTGGGTACCACAACGCCCACCACGCAAAGCCGACGGCTCCCTGGTTTGAACTGCCCGACCTTCATCGACAACTTTTTGGCGATGACCCTCTGACCGTGATTCAATTATGGCCTCAGCTATTGATGTATCACCGCTACAGAACCTACCGAATCTTTCATGATGCCCCCGGACTACAATCTGTGACAGGAGCCGAGTTCTTGAAAGCGGCGCAATCAGCAAAATTGACCGGCGGCAATGCCGCATCTTTTCTCACCGCATTTTAATCCGTGGCCCAAACCCTCGAACTTTATCAATCCCTCTGGGCGATGGAAGACCGAATTCCAGGGCAAGCGGAGCAGCCCAAAGCGGTGCATCTCAAGCGTATTGCGGATGCTGGATACACAGGTGCTTGTCTTGATCCTAACGTTTCAGAGATCGAGGACAGCCTAAAGTTAAAGCCGCTATTTGAGGAGCTCGGTTTAAAGTGCATGATCAATGCTTTTCCGCACAGCGCAGATTCACTCAAGCCGCTGCTGGAAATGTCCGCAGAGCTGCAAGCGACTCAAGTCAATATCATTGCTGAGGTCATGCCCTTAACACCCGCCGAGGCAGTCCCGATCATCGACGACTGGTTGGCTCTTGCCTGCGACTATCCCTTTCCTGTGCTCATGGAAACCCATCGCAACAGCACCTTAAACGACCTGTTCTACACCCTGGAGATTTTAAAACGCGTACCACAACTTCGTCTCTGCGCGGACTTGTCCCATTTCGTCGTTGACCGGGAATTACAGCTCCCTTTGAGTGCTGTTGACGCAGCCTACTTCAGCACGGTCATTGAGCGTTCCGATTCCTTTCAAGGCCGAATCTCAAACAACCAGCAAATTCAAATCGCCATCGAATTTGAGCAACACGCCCTTTGGGTCGCCCAATATTTTGACTGGTGGCGTCAGGGTTTCAACGCCTGGTCAGCCCGCAGCGGCCCCAATGACACCTTGAGGTTTCTGATGGAATTAGGCCCGCCCCCCTATGCGATTACCGACGGGAGCCAGCGGGAGCTGTCCAATCGCTGGGACGAGGCCTTATTGATTCATGACAGAATCCAAGCGATTTGGGCAGCGATCCCAGATTAACCTGTACCGGGATTAAGGGGTCGCTCCGGGAATGGTTAATGAGGGCACTTTGAGATGCGCCTGCATACTGCCGATGAGAGAGTTTCTAATTTCGCGCTTGGTAAACGCCCAGCCATTGGCACCCCGGGGAAAGGCGTCAATGTAGTCCCCTGCAAAAATCGCTTGAAGCGGAAAGTCCGGGGTTTGTTGATAGACAGTCACATAACTGTGGCTGGTAGCGGAGCCCGCAGCCTCATCAACTGTCAAACTCAGATTCGTAATCACGTGTTTTGTTCGCGGGGTTCCATCTTCGTAAAGAATCATGTTGTTCATGGATTCCGGCCCAGGCACCTTTCCCTCGGCGATCCACTGCGCGTTCACAAACAGCTCCGCGAATGTTTTAAGATCTCCTGAATCGATTGCCCTGCAGTACTGATGCATGAGGTTGGTAATTTCTTGCTCTGAGCTCATTGGCATTTATCCTCTCTAGTGACAGAGCAACGTTACGAGGTGGAGTCCCAAAAGAAAAGATCATTGGACGTCGCGCAAGTCGGCGCGGCAGCGGCTACCCATTGAGGTCCAGCAAGATTTAGGGAACGCTAACCGGCAAGGTAGGAACGTAACTCACCAAATGCCTCTCCCAATCGACCGTGAACGAGGAAGCCGATAAAGACAATTTTTGTTGCGTTTAAATTAAATCCGTCCGACTGGTGCTGAGCATTCGGTCAGAACCCAAACGATTAAGATGCCAGTTGCTGCTCCGCCTTTGTCCTCCGGGCCGATCCCAACTGAGCACACATTGATCTGGTCTCACGTAACTTAAGGCGTCGTCTTGCTGGCGATATTGTTCTGTGCGAGGCTTCTCTTAATCATCAATGAATGAGACCACGATGCTCACTTCTTCAAACATTACACCGAGACTGGGGGCAGAACTGGATGCCGCGATCCAACTCAAAGACCTCTCGGAGCCTGAAGTAGCTGAGCTGATCTTGCTTTGTGCCGAGCGTGGGGTCGTCGTTGCTAGAAATCAGAGTCTGTCGCAACAGGAACAATCCGAATTTGCCCATCGACTGGGCGAGCCTCTGACTTTCCCAAATAATCCCGCTCATACTCCTGAGGAGCTGATCGTCATACAAGCTGGACCCAACTCCAAACACGCCGCCGGAGAAGGTTGGCACTCCGATGTATCGAGCGAGGCAAAGCCACCCGGATTATCGATGCTGCGTATGGAGCAAGTCCCGGATCATGGCGGTGATACGCTCTTTGCAGATATGTACCAAGCGTTCGAGTCGCTATCTAAGCCCATCCAAGAATTTCTTGAAACGCTCACAGCACGTCACGAACCCCGTGGACATTATCTTTATCTGAGCGGGGTCAAAGCCTTTGATGAACTCGAAACCACTGACCATCCCGTAGTACGGATCCATCCGTTGACCGGCAAGAAAGTGCTTTATGTAAACGACGGGTTCGTGAGCAAGATCAATGACGTATCCCAGCCTGAGAGCCGCGCTCTGCTAAAGATGCTCTATGACCATATCGCCTACACGGTCAAGATGCACTGCCGCATTGCCTGGGCGCCAAACACGGTTGTCTTTTGGGACAACCGCTGCGTCCAGCACTACGCGGCTTTTGATTATTTTCCAGAAAGACGAAAAGGCTACCGGGTGACCATTCGCGGCGAGCAGCCCATTGCTTGTCATTAACCTTGGACTCATGAAAGCTCGCTCTGAGCCTCGTTCGCAAGGTTGCAAGAAAACCCCATGAATAGCGCTCGCGCCCATGAACCAGGGGCACTACCGGTCTCTTGAACCACGCTGATCAATCTATACAGAGGAAGTAAAAATGAACAATGCTCTACGGCCAACCCGCACCACAGCCACTTGGAATCGCGGCTTGTATATGCTCTTGCTCGCTATTTTTTACTCAATCGCTGAGTTTGTTCTGGTGTTTATCTGTATCTACCAGTTTGTCTCTGGACTGGTCACCGGCGAGCTCAACCGTCGTCTACTCCTTTTCAGCGAGAGTCTTTGTACCTATATTAGCCAGATTCTAAGCTATGAGACTTTCAGGACGGAGCAAAAACCTTTCCCCTTCAGTCAGTTCCCTGAGACAAACGATCCGATTGTCAGTCAGCAGTAGGTTTTTAGAAAGATAAAACAAACCACGCTGTAATCGCTTTGCATCCTCCAGCAGTGATTCAAAGGCTCACCGCATCGGTCTTCATGACTCAACCTTGAGCCGCCTTGAGCCGCCTTGAGCCGCCTTGAGCGACCGATATAATAGCCCCTCAACTTCTGGTAATACTTTGCATTTTTTGGCGCCACTGATTTACTCTGACCAACACGCCAATGCAAAGAGAACCCTATGCTCACTAAAGAATTTATCAACCCGCACGCTATGGGCTTTACGAATACCGTCACCTACAGCGCTCAGGGCGTTAAAACCATCATCGTCTCAGGTCAGGTCGGGTATGCAGACGGAAGAGTGGGTGAGACCTTCGAGGAACAAGCAGAGATCGCCCATCAAAACTTGGTCAATGAGTTGAAGTCGGCAGGGGCTGGGCCCGAAGATGTCGTCAAGCTCAACACCTATATCGTCGATCTTGATTCAGACCGGAGCAAAACAAACGGTCGAGTCAAAGCAAAATTCTTCACACACACCAACCAGCCCGCCTCTACCCTGGTTGGCGTTTCAGCTCTGGTTATGAAACCTTTATTGATTGAAGTAGAAGCGACAGCGGTCATCGAATTGAGTTAGCGGCAGTTGATCCCACAAGGGTGCCCCAATGGCCCCCTTCGAGTCGTCGGCAGGGGCAACTATCGGTCAGGCTAACAAGCGGCACTCTTGTCTAGACAAAGACCGTGGGAGAAAAGAGTCCGTGAAATTGGTGGGGCACATGATGCTTGAGTTTCAATCTGCACACGCAATCGCCAATGGCTTGAGCGCGATGGATTTGGAGCTCGCTAATGTGATCAAAACCGTTATACACCACTTCTAAGAGATAACCATCGTCCTCGGAGCTCGACCCGGTCGACGCCGCAAAAACAGGCTCCGACCCATAATACCCCTGGGGCAAGGTCACGGTCTCAGCGCCACCGTCAAAGTCGACTTTTGCAATTCCGTTGAAAAAACTGTCTGCCCCATTATCAATCGAGCAAGCCGTGTAAGTGAATTGGTGGCGTTGCCCGGCAACAGTCGGATTAATCGTTGGAAACTCTGATTCGGTTTCGACGACTCTTTCGCACTGCAGATCGCCAGTCTTAAGGTTCATGGTGTAGCGTTGATAGTAACCCCCACCAAAACGCCCCTCTGGGTCAAAGACATCGCTCAAGGTATCGTTTGCGGCAAAATTGTCCTGATACATCCCATCGACTATTAGCTCATCTCCCGATTCGAACGCATTACCAAAGTGAATGATCGCCCCCGGGTCGGTTTCAAAGGAACGGACTAACGAGAAGTCTTCAAGATCCAAAACCAGAATCTGCATCGCGATCTTCGAGTCAAAGTTCACTTGATCTGAGATCGTTCTGGCCCCCAATATCACAGGTAACATGTTGCCAAAGACAATGGACCCAACAAAAAATATTGCATACCGATCGCTCAACGCAAAATCATGGCAAAAGGGGAAAGAGCCCAGCGGTAACTGGTGATTCTGAAATAATTGCCCCGCACTGTTAATGCGGTAGAGATTGAGGCAAGGCTTCGGACCTTTCATTCCAAAACCTGAGATTCCGGCGCCAAAATTAATGTAATCCCCGGTTCTAGGATGAATTTTGCCGTGCGCACTGAACACTTGACCTGGCCTCAGTCCCTCTTCGTAACTGAATTCCCCCAGGGTCTCGAGGGTTCCCGGATCGACGGCCCAAGGCCGACCGCCTTCATTCAACGCTAACAGATGGCCGCCGTGGTGAATTAGACTGGTATTGGCTGGGTTGGCTGGCATCTTCAGCCCATTTTTTCGCAACCCCCCAGGAATTTGAGTCCCGAAGCCTCGATAACAAACCGCCTGAGCCTCAGTTTCGGCAAGGTACTTCGGCGTACGAATGTACTGGTTCTTAAAATGGACTCGACCTTCCTGGAAGGTGAACGCGCAAATCATACCGTCACCATCAAACCAATGGCCGTATCGACTGTTACCAATTCTCTGGCGACCGGGTCCGTTGCGAAAAAAGGTCCCTTCAAGATCTAACGGCACCTCTCCCTCTATCTGATCGATCCAGTAATTATGTTCTTCGTCTAGATTCTCAAGGCCACCGTGACAGGACGGAAAAGTATTACTGCCAGGAATTGCGTTCATCAAGCCACCTCACTGTTCAACACTGCAGACCTCATCCTATCATCAGATGATTCCTGGGTCTGCGAACGGCTTGATCCTTATCATGCAGGTTCAGACATCATCGCATAGGCCCAAAGCAAGCCCTCACCTAAAGAAAGTCTTCATGCAAAGAAAGTCCGCATGCAAAGAGAGTCCTCACCCAACAATCGCCCTACTCATCCCGAACTGAGCGGGTCCACCAAATTTCCATCTGCCGCAACTGAGAAAAAAGCACCACAATAATGGCAATCATGACCCCGACCTTGGCCGTCAAGGAAAAACCCAGCGCCCAGGCCAGTCCGCCTCCGAGTAACATCCCAAAAGTAATTAGGTAGACCGACAAGAAGTCCCTCCAAGTCGCAGGACTCGTTTGGTCAAAAAATGAGGCATTTTCTGGATCGCGCCGCGCCTTCAGCATCGTTGTTTGGCCGATCCAGTGGAGCGTTGCAAACAGTATGGCCGTCAGCAGCAGCCAGATCGGGAAGTCTTTGACGCCCATCAATTCGATCAGAAAAAATTGGATCAAGCCGACCCAGAATGGCAGGACCAATTCAAGAAATGAGGGCACCCAAACAAAACGAGTCACCGCACTGGCGTACACCAACCAGACCCCCAAAATCGCCAGAAAGATCGACAGCGACTGGAGCCCAAGAAAAACCCCCTCAAGGTTAAACGTGACTAAGGCATCTTCTGCTGCAACGAAGGTCCACAATAACTCGAGCGCGAAGGCCTGAACAATCCCCAACAGCGGCAAGACCACTGCGGGAACATTAAACTTGACTCACTCTCGTATCTTATTCATTCGTATCTCCGTTGCACGATCGTGAGCTGCAAAACTTTGACCACAGCTTTAAGGGCAGGGCCTAACCATCATCATCTCAGTACGAATTCCCTGAACTCAATCTAGGGGATCAGCTAAAGTCAGCGTTTTCAGAGACATTAAAAAAATAAAATCTGGACCCATTAATCCTTCTACCCTTCATCCTAACTGTTTTGAGCATCCCTCAATGACCCGGGCTCGACCCTGCGCGATGACCCCGAAAACATCGAATTCAGTCGCCCTCAATCCGGCGTCAGGACCTGCTTGGATGCCAGTCACGGCCTGGAACACCTCAACTCAAGGTAAACCCAACCCTGCGCCGGTATATAGCGCCCGTATACAAAGCCTGCAAGATAGATGCTGCGTTCCTTAAGCGCGATGAATCTTCAGGGAGAAAACCGGTCATTCATCACTCGTCATGGATTTTAAAGAGCTCCAAGAAGGTCAAGCAGAGAATCAGATCGACTAGCCGGTTTTTCGTTAAGGGGTTAAGGTGACGGCAAGGATGCAGGGATAAAACATTGACCCTTCGAGCGCTGACGCTCGCACACTCTGCTCATTCTGATCGAGGTCAAGGCCCATGAGAGACTTGTATACCCAGCCCGAGGGACACGCTCAGGCTCCACCGTCGAACTTTGGGGGGCGCGTTCGGCAACTGGGCCCAAGTCTCATCGTCTCGGCCAGTATTGTCGGCTCGGGAGAGATCATCCTCACCTCAAGTCTCGGCGCGGCTGTTGGGTTTGGCATGCTGTGGTGGATTTTATTGTCCTGCTGGAGCAAGTCCATCGTCCAGGCAGAGCTCGCACGCTATGTTGTTGTCACCGGTGATACCTACATCTTGATGCTCAATCGATTGCCCGGAAAGCTCACCGGCCCAAAGGGTCCTGTTTCATGGACGCTGGTCTTGGGCTTACTGGCCTTCATCCCAGGTTTGACCGGTCTTGGGGGACTCATGGGCGGTGCTGCACAAGCCATGGTGCTGTTCGTGCCCACAATCTCAGCGCTCGCTGTGACCGCCGTGCTGGCTTGCATCATCGCGGCCGTTTTAGCCACAGGACAATATCGCAATCTAGAGCGGACCTTGATCCCTTTGGTGTTCGTTTTCACTCTCACGACGCTTCTGTGTTTTTGGATGCTTCAAAATTCCAGTCAGGCCATCACATTTGAACAAACCTTGGCGGGATTGACCTTTGATTTCGACGTCAGCTTCGCCGTACTCGCTCTGGCTGTCTACGGTTATACCGGCGTCAACTCAGCAGAAGTATCGGCTTACAGCTATTGGTGCATTGAAAAGGGCTATCCTGGGAAGATCGGCCCCCCTTCTGATGATCCGGCCTATTACGCAAGGGCAAGGGGGTGGCTCAAGGTTTTACGTCTGGATATTCGGCTGACGCTGGTTCTGCTGACGTTGGCAACGATCCCGTTTTATTACCTTGGCGCAGGCATTCTGCATCCATTGGGTACGGTTCCCGCAGGCACAGAAACCATACGCGTCCTCAGCCAAATGTTTACTGCAACCATCGGCGAAAGTGCCTTTTTATTATTTGCAACTGGCGCGTTTTGTATTTTATTTTCTAGCGCGGTTGCAGGAGTCGCTGCGGGGGCACGTTACATTCCGGATTATCTCATGGAACTTGGCTTTTTAGACCGGAGCCGGCTGGACATCCGTCGTCGAATTATCAAAGGCTATGGCCTTGCGATCCCTTTTGTAGGACTCGCCTTTTATGCCGGTTTTCAGCAGCCGGTATTGATGGTCACCATCGCTGCTTGTTTTGGCGCTTTAATGCTTCCCGTGCAAAGCGGAATGACCCTCTATCTGAGTCGGCGTCATATACCCACGCCCCTCAGAGCAACGAGGCCAGCTTGGTTGCTCTTACAAGCAACCTTTTTGTTCCAGTTGGTCATGGCGGCGCTGGTGATTTATTTTGTCGTGCTCTAGCGCATTTCGCCTACGGGAGGTCATCGCACCATCGAGGATTCACCTCAGCCTTTTCACACAAAGTAGAACGCAACGGGTATCACGCACTTCGCCAGGGTGATATCTGTCAAAAGGCAGATCAGCTGTATTTACGCCCAGGATCGAGACTCGACCATCTGATGACAAACGCAGTCGCCGGCTCCAAGAGTGCCCACGGCACCCTCAGTGGCCACGCCAGATCCAATAAAGCCCTCCCTCCAACGCATAGAGATTAAGAAAGAAAGATAACTGGTTTTTTGATCCCAAATGGTCTGGGTCTGTTAACTTTGTTCCCCAGACCTATTTAGAACTCACCCAATGATACAGTCCTCAATCCGCTCAGCAACGCTTAGAGAAGCGCCTCGGTAGCCTGCGATCAATGTTCCGCAAACTGGCCGCATCGCTACTGGGCCACATAACCAACGACGGTCAGCACAACCGTATAAGGCAGCGCCATATACACCATTCGGCCGTAGCCCAAACGAATGATCGGCGCCAACGCGGAAGTCAGCAGGAATAAAAACGCAGCTTGGCCATTGGGCGTCGCCACTGACGGGAGGTTAGTGCCGGTGTTAATGCTAACGGCTAAGGATTCGAAATGGGCGCGGGTTATATCACCGGCATCAAAGGCATTTTTAACCTCATTAATGTAGACCGTCGCAACAAACACATTGTCAGAAATCGCCGACAAGATGCCATTTGCAAGAAAGAAAGCTCCTGGCTGCTGCTCAATCGGCAGGGTCAGCACCCAGTTAATCACCGGAGTGAACAAGTGCAAATCGTGGATCATCCCGACTACGACGAAAAATATGCACAGCAGCGATACAAAAGGCAGAGACTCTTCAAAAGCTCGACCAATCTGGTGTTCTTCGTTAATGCCCGTCAGTCCAGTCACGACCACCAAGAGACAGAGCCCGATGAGGCCTACTTCCATCAGATGAAGTCCGAGTCCAATGATGAGCAGAACCCCACAAATGCCTTGCACCCACAGTCCATAAACCTCTCTTGGGCTACGCTTTGCATCTTCCTCGGCCACATAAGCGGTCAGTATGTCCCGTACCACCGGGTCTAACTTCTTGCCGTAACCAAACTTTCCCGACAGCTCCAAGAGCACGCAGGTCAATAGACCAGCAATTACCGCAGGTATCGTCACGTGCGCCATGACTTCGACAAATTGTAAGAACTCCCAATCCATTTTCTCAGCGATTAACAGATTTTGCGGCTCTCCAACCATGGTTGTGACGCCGCCAAGGGCTGTGCCGACCGCCCCGTGCATCACCAAACTCCGCATGAAACTCCGAAAATCCTCAAGGGTCTCTTCCCCCATTTCTTCAGAATCAGGAATATTGTCTTGGTTGTCATCGGTGCCCTGGGCGGAATGGACCTTTTCGTAAACACCGTACAACGCCACGAAGACAGCGATGAGCACGGCAGTGACCGTGAGCGCGTCTAAAAACGCCGATAAAAAAGCAGCCATGAACGAGAATAAGATAGAGAGTGCCACTTTGTTATGCACACCGACGATGATTCTCGCAAAGACAAAACTCAACAAGGGCTTCATAAAATAAATAAAACTCACCATAAAAATCAGCAGCGCCAAAACAGGTAGGTTCTGCTGAATCTCGTGCCAAACCGTTTCCGGTGTCGTTAAACCTAGAGCAAGAATGGCAATAGCAATCAGCCCACCGCTTTGTAGCGGATAACATTTAAGGGCCATGGCGAGGGTCAGAATAAACATCGCGATAAACATCCAACCGAGAACAGTCGTGCCTGCGATCAATTGGAGGGGCCAACAAACCACTAAAAATAAAAGGATGACGTTTTTAAACCAGAGCGGGCTGTTGCCCAGAAATTCTTTGTAAGCCAACGCAAGCATAAT
>MDTB01087052.1_pt1 | contig 12988 bp, 17 predicted proteins | sample 811161 | NCBI WGS metagenome assembly MDTB01 (sample SAMN05326650, study PRJNA326480) | marine metagenome | isolation source: seawater | place: Mediterranean Sea | collected 2009 | reverse complement strand
CTCTTTTATAACTCATTTACAATTATCCTTTTTAAAGTATAAGACTACTGCCGGTGATTATTGCGAAGGTGTAATACCCGATCCCATTCCGAACTCGGAAGTCAAGCCCTTCAGCGCCGATGGTACTTTGCCTTAAGGTATGGAAGAGTAGGTCATTGCCAGGCTATACCAATTTATGAAAAATTTCATCGTCATAACAGGTGGTGCAGGATTTGTTGGTTCTCATTTGATAGAGCACTTAATTGCAAAAACTAAATATAAGATAATTAGTATCGATAACTACTCATCAGGTAATAAAAAAAACCATATACTAAATAAAAGAGTTAAATATATAAAAGGAAATACTTCAAATATTTCAAAAATATTAAATAGTAAAAAAACAAAAATAAATTCAATCTTTCATTTTGGAGAATTTGCAAGAATATATCAAAGTTTTTTAAATTTAAATGAGTGTTTAGATTCAAATACAATTGGTACAAACTCAGTTTTCAAATTTTGTCTTAGGAATAAAATAAAACTTATATATTCAGCAACCTCAGCTTCATTTGGTAACAAAGGTTTTGATAAAGATTTGTCTCCATATGCTTTTACAAAAGCAAAAAATCTAGAGTTGCTTAATAATCTAAAAAAATGGTTTGATTTAAAATTTGAAGTTATTTATTTCTACAATGTTTATGGCCCAAGACAAATCTCATATGGAAGGATGGCTACAGTCATTGGAATTTTTGAAAGTCATTATAAAAAAAAATTAGCATTACCTGTTGTAAAACCAGGCAACCAATCTAGAAGATTTACACATATAAAAGATACAGTCAATGTATGCTATGAGGCATGGAAAAATAATAAATGTAATCATTACGCAATTACTCATAATAAAAGTTGGTCAATTTTGGAAGTTGCAAAAATGTTTAAATCTAAAATAAGGTACTTACCAGAGAGAAAGGGCGAAAGATATGCCTCTGCATTAACTAGAAAAAGCAATTTTAATAAAGTCCATAAAAGGTTTGGTAAAATTCAACTTCAAGATTATATTAAATCAATTGTATTAAAATGATAACTTTACAATCCAATTTTTTTTATATATTTAATCTGTATGAAAATTGCCAGTTCACTTAAATCTTTAAAAAAAAGAGACCTCAATTCTAAGCTAGTTAGAAGAAGAGGTAGAGTATATATAATAAATAAAAAAAACCCCAAATTTAAAGCAAGACAAAAATAATCATCTATATTACTATGAGAATATCCTCGATATCAGAGAACCAAAATATTGAAAAAAGAATATCAATTACTCCAGAAATATCAAAAAAATATATCTCTCTCGGTATGAAAGTGAATTTAAAAGAGAATTATGGAAAGCATTTAGGCTTTGAGGATAAAGATTACAAAGAAAATGGAGTAGAATTTTATAAAACAGATAAAGAATTAATTAATAATTCAGATTTATTAATTCAATTGAATATTTTATCAGATGAAAATTTAGCTCTGATGAAATCAGAACAAACTTTAGTGGGAGTACTAAACCCATACGAAAATCAAAAAAAAACCCAAGAAATTGCAAAAAAAAATATAAACTTTTTTTCTTTAGAGATGTTACCAAGAATTACCAGGGCACAATCTATGGATATTTTATCATCCCAAGCTAATTTAGCTGGCTATAAAGCGGTGATAGAATCATTTGCAAGCTTTGAAAAGGCTATACCAATGATGATGACTGCTGCTGGTACTGTACCGGCTGCTAGAGTTTTAGTAGTTGGGGCAGGAGTAGCTGGTTTACAAGCAATTGCGACTGCAAAACGAATGGGTGCAATAGTCTTTGCTACTGATGTAAGGTTAGCTTCAAAGGAACAAGTGGAAAGTTTAGGAGGAAAATTTTTAGTCGTAGAAGGAGCAGAAAATCTTGAGACCGAGGGTGGTTATGCGAAGGAAGCATCTGATGACTTTAAGAAAAAACAAGAAGATCTATTAAGTGATACTTTAAAAAAAATTGATATTGTAATTTGTACTGCTTTAATACCGGGAAAAAGAGCTCCACTAATAATAAAAGAAAATATGATTAGTAACATGAAACCAGGATCAATAATTTATGATCTAGCTGCTATTCAAGGTGGAAATACAGCTTTTACAAAAGTAGACGAGATAGTAGATAACAATGGAGTTAAAATTATGGGTGAAAAAAATATTTTAAATAAATTACCAGTTTCATCTTCAACTTTATATGCCAAAAATGTTTTTAATTTTATATCAAATCTTTACGATAAAGAGAATAAAAAAATAAAAATTAATTTAGAGGATGAGATTATTGCAAAAACGATAATTAAATAATTATGGAAATAGATCCTTTTATATTTAGATTAAGTATTTTTATCCTTTCGATATTTATAGGTTATTATGTTGTATGGAGTGTTACTCCATCGTTACATACTCCTTTAATGTCAGTCACTAATGCAATTTCTTCAGTTATAATTGTGGGGGCTATTATTGCAGCACTAGCTAAATCTGATAGCATCTTTGACACAGCAAATATATTTGGTTATTTGGCAATAATTTTAGCAGCAGTAAATATTTTTGGAGGTTTTTTGGTCACTCAAAGAATGCTTGCAATGTATAAAAAAAAAAAGAAAGATAAATAGATATGTCAGCAAACTTACTAGCAATTTTTTATCTAATTTCTGGGGTATTATTTATTTTAGCTTTACGTGGATTGTCTTCGCCAGAAACTTCAAGACAGGGAAATCTATATGGCATAATTGGAATGGCTATTGCAATAAGTGTCACGATAGTTTCTGCCGGTAATTTTTCAATAGGATTTTTATATTTAATTATTTTTCTCTTAATTGGAGGTTCAGTTGGAGCTTTTATAGCTTTTAAAATACCGATGACAGCGATGCCAGAATTAGTTGCAGGATTTCATAGTTTAGTAGGGCTAGCTGCAGTTTTTGTTGCAATATCTGCATTTTTAAATCCAGAAGTTTTTAATTTAGGCTTTCCTGGAAATATTAAAATAGCAAGTCTAATTGAAATGTCACTTGGTGCTGCAATTGGAGCAATCACATTTACAGGGTCTATAATTGCATTTTTAAAATTGAAAGGGATTATGTCAGGATCTCCCATAACATTTCCTGGTCAGCATTACTTAAACTTATTTTTAGGAATTGCTCTGGTTGGATTGATATTTTATCTATGTAAAACACAAATAGACACTTGGTTTTGGATAATTATAGCAATCTCATTTTTGGTTGGAGTATTACTAATTATACCTATTGGTGGAGCGGACATGCCAGTAGTAATATCAATGCTGAACTCATACTCTGGTTGGGCAGCTGCAGGGATTGGTTTTACATTAGAAAATACTGCATTAATAATAACGGGAGCTTTAGTAGGTTCATCAGGTGCTATATTATCTTATATTATGTGCAAAGGTATGAACAGGTCTTTCTTTAATGTTATTCTTGGAGGCTGGGGAGCAACAGAACAAAGCTCTTCTGAGAAATCAAAAGACCAAAAACCAGTAAAAAATGGAAATGCTGATGATGCAGCTTTTTTAATGAAAAACGCCTCATCAGTAATTATTGTTCCAGGTTATGGAATGGCTGTTGCTCAAGCACAACATGCTTTAAGAGAGATGGTGGATGCACTAAAAAAAAATGGTGTCAAAGTCTCCTATGCAATACATCCAGTTGCTGGAAGAATGCCAGGGCACATGAATGTTTTGTTAGCCGAAGCAAATGTGCCTTATGATGAAGTTTTTGAGCTGGAAGAAATAAATAATGATTTTGCTAATTGTGATGTAGCTTATGTAATTGGTGCTAATGATGTTACAAACCCTGTTGCAAAATCTGACCCTCAAAGTCCAATATATGGAATGCCGATCTTAGATGTAGAAAAAAGTAAATCAGTTCTTTTTGTAAAAAGAAGTCTTTCTCCTGGGTATGCAGGAATAGATAATGATTTATTTTATAGAGATAATACTCTTATGTTATTTGCAGATGCAAAAAAAATGACCGAAGATATAATTAAGAATTTGTAAATTGACTAAAATTTTTTGTGATATTGCCGATAAATCTCTTATAAAGAACTTTAATAAAAAAAAAATAGTTAAAGGTTTTACAACCAATCCAAGTTTAATGAGACAAGCAGGAGCTAAAAATTATGCAAAATATTGCAAAAGTATACTCAGAATTACAAAAAAACCTATTTCATTTGAGGTATTTGCAGATGATAACAAACAGATAGAATTACAAGCCAGAAAAATAAATAAATGGGGACCGCAGGTTTATGTAAAAATTCCCGTAACTAATTCTAAAGGTAAATTTCTTGGGGAGGTTATCAAAAAACTTAATGAGAATAATATTAAATTAAATATAACAGCTGTATATTCAGCGAAACAAACATATAAAATTTTAAAAAAAATTAATAAAAAAACTAAAGTAATCATCTCAATATTTGCTGGAAGAATGGCTGATGCTGGAAAAGATCCAGTCCCAGAGATTTCAAAAAGTTTAAAGCTGTCAAAAAAATTTAAAAATGTTGAAATTTTATGGGCGAGTACTAGAGAGGCTTATAATTATACGCAGTCCAAAAATTTAGGCTGTCATATTATAACTGCCCCTCCAGCAATAATTGAAAAGATAGGAAAATTTGGCAAAACATTTGATAATTTAACAAAAGAAACTGTAAAAACTTTTTTAATAGACTCCAGAAAATCCAAATTTAAATTGTAAATTAAATTATTTCTAAATTAATAATTTATTATCAAGTATTACCATTCATAGTTTCTGTTGTTTTTTTATGATATTATTGCTTATGATTCGTTTGTTTTTGATAAAATCACTTTTATTTCTTTTTATAATTTTAAATGGATGTAATACAGTGACGTCCTCAGTAGAAGGGACTACGAGAGGAGTTATAAATGATGCTAAAACAATATACCATTATAGCACATGTGTTTTTACTGATACACAATGTGGTAATCTAGATTTATATTAATTATAATCATGGATTACAATATTTGTATAACTAGAGATTATATAAAAAAAATTTTATTTCCAATTATATTTCGAGAGTTAGATAATTTTCTTGACTATGAAAAAATTTCTTTAAATGAAAAAAAATTGTTTTTACCAATAAAAAAAGATGTTGATAAAAATCATCTTCAAAAAAAATCTGTAGATCTTAGAGTAAAATTAAAAAAATTTTTAGAAAGTAATACTGAAATTCAAAAAAATGTTAAGCAAAAATTTGCAAATAATTTAGGTGTCAATGAAGATGATGTAGAAATTAGCCCCTGGGTTCCTTTTGACTCAAGATTAAATGTTCCAGTAGATTACATTCCAAATAAAAACAAGAAAATAGCAGGAGCTCTTGGGTGGCATCAAGATACTGGAAGTTGGTATAATTTAGACTTGCAAAAAAATATGAATGAATTCATAGAAAAAAATTATTGGAAAAGAATTACTTACTCTAATTGGATACCTCTTACCGATTGTAATAGTAAAAATGGAGTACAATTGATTGAAAATTCAGATATCTTTGGTCTTCAAAATGTTAAAGAAAAATCTGTCGGATTATTCAGTAATAGATATTATTTTCAAGAGTCTATTAAAACTAAAGATATTAATAATCTAAAGAAAATTAACTTAACCCCAAAAGCGGGAGTTTGTAATTATTTTAATTCTTTAGTATTTCATAGATCAATGATAAATACTTCCGATGAAATAAGATGCAGTTTTGAAATGCGATTTTCATTAAAAAAAATTGAATATGCAAAAACGATTTCCAAAAAAATTTTACTTAAGAGGTTTATTTTTCAAAATTACCCAAATTTATATAATATAACTTTTTTACCAAAGTATATTATCAATAAAGTCATTAAATGAAAAAAAATTACCTTCTCAGTCTTTATAGAAAAGTAAATCCAAGTTTGAGGTCAAACTTTAAAAAACATTCTTTAGATAATCTTAAAATTTTAGAAAATAAATTTAATATAGATATGTCATTTTTTAAAAAAAAAAAAGTATTAGATATTGCAGCTGGAGTTGGCGATAATGCAATTAATTTTGCAAAAAATGGTGCTCATGTGACGTTAATTGATTTTAACGAGATATCAATTAATGCTGCTAAAAAAATTTTCAAAAAGAAAAAAATTAAAAACTGTAAATTTTTGGTTGGAAATTTTTTTACAAATATAAACAAACTAGGGAAAGGGTATGATTTTATAAATTGCACTGGTGCTTTACATCATTTTGATTTTAGTAATGAAAAAAGTTTAAAAATAATCTCTAAATTACTGAATAAAAATGGATACTTATTTTTAGCTGTAGGAACTGACTCTGGAGGATTTCAACATAAAGTAATGAAAGCTATTTCAAGAAGATGGGGAATGAGAGAAAAAGATATTGAATCTGCCTCATCAAATTTATTTAAAGAGTACATTGATAGATCAGTTAAATATGGCATGAGGAAAAAAGACCAAGTGATTAATGATCAATTTATTAATAAAACTCACAAGTATGTTAACATCGAATCTATAGGTAAATTATTAGAAAAAAAAGGTATTAAAATTTTACATTCTGAACCATCTTTAAATTCTTTAAATGGAGATAGTGTAAGAAAAAATTTAAATAATGTTAAAAAAAATTATGGGGACAAATTTTTAAGGCAACAATATTATTGGACTCTTAAATACAATAATGATGATGAAATTTTTAAAATAAATAAAAATTTTTGCTCAAGTTATTACGATCTAATTGATTTAGTTAATAAAAATGCTGAAAAAAAAAATTTTTTCCTAAATAAAAAAATCATTAAAAGCTTAAAAAAATTTAATAATTATCATAAAAGTTATATTGATAATGAAATTAAAATTATTAAAGAAAATAGTAAATTTTACCATGAATTATCAGATCTCTTGATACCTTTGTTTAAACAAAAAAAAATAAAATTAAATGAGGTTCAAAAAAAAATTTCAAACTCAAAAAAATTATTTAAAAATACATCAGGTTTAACTTTGAATTATTTTTTATGTAAGAGATACAAATAAAACAATATAGTGATAAAAAATTTAATAAAAAAAATAATTGGCAAAAACAATATTTTAAAAATTAGAATGTTACTTTTTGCGTTGAATGGAAATTATTTAACATCTAAGCCAAATGGCTCAGAAACAATTTTTTTAGAACTGTATGAAAAATGTAAAAAAGATATTATAAAAGATGATTTTGTTAAAGAAAATTTTGACAAAAATGAAATTGATTTTATTAATGATTTAGCATTAATAACTCAAATTACCAAAAAAAAGTCACAAAATAATTATTTACATGGTTTTGTAATAAGTAAATTTTTAAAGGATTATATTAAAAAAACTAAAAATGATAATTTAACTATTTTTGAAACAGGGACTTCTAGAGGTTTTTCTTCTATAATTATGTCAAATTTACTAAATAATTTGAATGTAAAATTTAATATTCATACAATAGATATATTACCAAATAAAAAAAAAATTTATTGGAATTCAATTACTGATTTTAGCAGAGGAAGAATTAGCAGAAAAGAGTTGTTAGACAAATATGAAGGTTGTTTAAAAAATATAAAATTTTACCATGGAATTTCTAACGAAATTATTAAAAAAATAAATCTAGAAAGAATAAATTTTGCTTTTCTTGACGGATCTCATGAATATGACGACGTTAAAGAAGAATTTAATTTTGTTAATAAACTTAATTCTTCTGGAGATGTAATTATATTCGATGACTACACGCCAAAACATTTTCAAGGTGTAGTGCAGTTAGTTGATGAGATTTATGATTTCAAAACCTATGAACAAATAATCTTTAAAAAAAATATTGATAGAGGTTACGCAATTTTAATTAAGAAATAGAAATAAAATTATAATGATTAAAAAACTATTAATAAAACAAATTAATAAACTAGGTATTGATTTAAAAAGATATAATCCAAAGAACAAAGAAATTAATTTTGACGATTATTAAAAGATAAAATTTCTAACAATCCAATAATATTTGATGTAGGTGCAGATAAAGGTCAATCAATTGAAAAACATTTAAAAATTTTTGACAAACCTATTATTCATTCATTTGAACCAAATAAAACTCAATTTGATTTAATGTGTAGTAAATTTAGAAATAATAAAAATATATACCTTAATAACTTCGCTCTAGGTGATAAAACTGAGGAAAAGGAATTTAATGTTACAGCAAAAACAGGTAATTCTTCTTTTAATAAAATAAATCTTGGCACAGATTGGTTAAAAAAAAGGTCTAAACAATATAATACGTCTGAAGAAGGTTATGTTACTTCAGTTCAAAAAGTTAATGTCTTAAAATTAGATGATTATTGTAAAGACAAAAACATTAGTGTTATAGATTTAGTAAAAATTGACACTCAGAGTTATGAGGACAAAGTATTAAAAGGAAGTTTAAATTCTATAAAACAACATAAAATAAAAGCAATAGTTACAGAAATTATGTTTGATAATGTATATGATAAATATTTTTCATTTAGTGATTTAGAAAAATATATAATTCCTTATAATTTTAGAATGGTTGGAATACAATTGGGGAATAATAATTTATTTTCAGGTGAAACATTTGTTGCCGATGTTTATTATTTTAATGAAAATTTTTATAAACTTTAATAAAGATTATTAGTTGTTAAGGGGGGCGTTCTGTTGCCAGGTGCCCCAAACCCCGTAACTTAATTAAAATAATTAAGCTGCAAGAGCAAATTTATTATTTGCAATTATAATTTAGCCCATTACGGTGGAACCATACCGGACGAAAAAATAACTTTTAGACACCCGTCGATTCTATGTCACCCCCAATTAATTATGTATTTTTTGGTGGAGGTGGTGGGTACTGCCCCCACGTCCGCAATGTTTATTACGATATTCGTTTATCGCCATAGTTGGAAAACCAACAATAATAATATAAAACCAAATAATATTAATTCAACAAATTTATCATTGTATTAATTAAACCATAATTTTATGAAACAAATGCTACAAATAAAAGATTTACCAGTGGTAATATTAGCTGGTGGTCTTGGATCTAGAATAGCTGAAAACAAAGGAAGGCTTCCAAAAGGTTTAGTAAAAATTGGTAATGATCCAATAATATACCATATAATTAGATATTTTAAATATTATGGTTCAAAAAAATTTATAATTTGTACTGGGTATAAAGGTAATTTAATTCAAAAATATTTTAAAAAAAAAATAAATTCCCAAAATTTTAAAAACCTTGAAATAAAAATAATATATACAGGTTTAAATTCTAATACCGGTCTAAGGTTAAGAAAAATTAAAAATGAAATTAAAAAACATTTTTTTTTAACTTATTGTGATGGGTTAACAAATTTAAATTTAAAAAAACTTTTAAATATTTATAAAAAAAATAAAAAAATTGGAGTTGTAACTTCAGTCAACCCACAGAGTAGGTTTGGCATTCTCTCAATAAAAGGTAATAATGTTTATAATTTTGATGAAAAAAAAAAACTTTACAATATTTGGATAAATGCTGGATTTTATATTTTTAGTAAAAAGATATTTAGCTTTATAAAAGGAAAAAATCCAGTTTTTGAAAAACAGACACTAAAAGCTGTATCTATTAACAAATTAATTTTATCATATAAACATAAAGGTTTTTGGAAATGCATGGATACTTTAAAAGATAACAAAGAGCTAAATAATATTTGGTATAAGGGAGCACCATGGAAAATTTGGTAAAAAAGTTTTATAAAAATAAAAAAGTCCTTATTACAGGCGCCACTGGATTCAAGGGTGCTTGGCTTTGTATGTGGTTGAATTTAATGGGGGCAAAAGTTTATGGGATAGGAAGTAGCCCAAATAAAAATAAAAATTTATTCTATAGCTTGAAGCTCAATCATAAAATCAATTTAAAAATAATTGATATAAGAAATAAAAAAAAATTAAAAAAAACTATTAACTCAATTAAACCACAAATATTATTTCATATGGCAGCTCAACCATTAATCATTGAATCTTATTTAGAACCATATAAAACTTATACAGTAAATAGTTTAGGCACTCTTAATATACTTGAGATAGTGAGAGAAACTGATTTTGTTAAATCTCTGGTGTGTATAACATCTGACAAGTGTTATGAGAGTAACAATTCTATTCAAGGCTTTAAAGAAAATGATAAACTTGGGGGAGAAGATCCTTATAGTGGATCCAAGTCTGTCGCTGAGATTATGATTAAGACATATTATAAAAGTTTTATTCAGAACAAAAAATGCGGTGTTGCTAGTGCAAGAGCTGGCAATGTAATAGGTGGGGGAGATTGGTCAGAAAATAGATTAGTTCCAGACTGCATTATGTCTTTACTAAGTAATAAAATTATAAATATTAGAAATCCAAATTTTAACAGACCTTGGCAACATGTACTTGAACCTTTAAACGGTTATTTGATGCTAGCAAAAAAGATTTACATAAATCCAAAAAAATATTCTGGACCGTGGAATTTTGGAACTCAAAAAAATACTGTAACGGATGTAGAAAATATTGTCAGAAGTATCATTAAATTTTGGGGTAGCGGAAAGATAAAAATTAAAAAAAAAAAGAAAATATTATGAACAAATAAATTTACAACTTGATATTTCTAAATCAAAAAGACTGTTAAAATGGCGACCAAAATACTCTATTAAAAAAAGCGTAAAGGTTACAGTCGATTGGTATAAAGAAGTTCTAATTGATAAAAAAAATCCTATCAATATTACTGAAAAACAAATTTTAGATTTTATGAGTTATGGTAAATAAAATTAAAGCAATAAAACTTGAAGTTATACGAAATCCAAAAGGTGATATTTTAAAATATTTAAATAAAAAAAATAAACATTTAAAAAAATTTGGAGAAATTTACTTTACAGAAATTAAAAAAAATAAAACAAAAGGTTGGAATTTGCATAAAAAGAATACATGCTTATTAACCGTCCCATATGGCAAAGTAAAATTTACATTTGCTAAAGATATAAAAAAACGAAAACAAAGTATAATTATTGATAAAAAAAATTATAAAATAATTGTAGTTCCACCTAAATTTTGGTTTAAATTTATTTCAATGACAGACATTTCTATTGTTGCAAACACACTTGAAGAAATTCATAATGACAATGAAACCTTAAAAATTCCAATAGGAAGAATAAGGTGATATAAAATCTAGATGTACAAAAAAATTTCAATTATCATACCTGTGTATAATGAAAAAAATACAATTTCTCAGTGTATAGATAATGTTGTGAATTCTGATACAGAGAATATTGAAAAAGAGATAATTGTATCTGATAATAATTCAAATGATGGAACAAAAGAAATATTGGAGAAAATGAATTATCCAAATCTAAAAATATTATATAGATCACAAAATAATGGAAAAGGAGCTAATTTGATAAATGCTTTAAATTCAGCAACAGGAGATATAATTATATTTCAAGATGGAGATTTGGAATATTCTCCAAAAAACTATAAAAGTTTATTAAAGCCTTTTTTTAATAATAAAGCTGATGTGGTTTATGGTTCTAGACTTACTGGAGCAAAATTAACTAAAATAACTGGATTTCCAAATTATGTAGCTAATAAAATAATAACATTTTTCGTAAATTTATTTTTCAATAGAATATTTTCAGACGTAGAGACTGGTTCAAAAGTTTTTAAAAAAGATGTGTTAAAAAATTTAAATCTTATTTCCAATGGATTTGAAATTGAAGTGGAAATTACTGCAAAAATATCTAATGACAAAAATCTTGAAATCTTTGAAGTACCAATAGATATTAACTCGAGAAAATATGAAGAAGGTAAAAAAGTCAAACTTTCAGATTTTTTTATTGCAATATACAATGTATTTAAGTGGAAAATATTATTATTATTCAAAAAATAAATTTTTATGAAATTAACAAAAGAACAGATCAACGATATAAAAGAGCAACAAGCACAACAAAGTCAAACTAAAAGGGTAACCGTACCTCAACTTGAAAATATTTTATATGAAGCAGTTCCTGCACTAGATCATGGATTTGTAAGAGTTGTTGATTACATGGGTAATGATAATTCAATTGTGCAAGCTGCCAGAGTGTCTTATGGCAAGGGCACAAAACAAGTTTCAACTGACAGTGGTTTAATCAAATATTTGATGAGACACTGGCACAGTACACCATTTGAAATGTGTGAAATTAAATATCATATAAAATTACCAATCTTTATCGCAAGACAATGGATAAGGCATAGGACAGCTAATGTTAATGAGTATTCAGCAAGATATTCAATTTTAGATAAAGAATTCTATCTTCCTGCTTCAGAGAATTTAGCTGCTCAGTCATTAAGTAATAGACAAGGAAGGGGAGATGTTTTGGAAGGTGATCAAGCCAAAGAAGTTTTAGATTTGTTAAAGAATGATGCAGAGCAAACTTATAAGAATTATGAAATAATGCTTAATCAAAAGTATGATGGATCTTCAATTGATGATAATAAAAAAGGTTTAGCCAGAGAACTTGCCAGAATGAATTTAACACTCAACACTTATACACAGTGGTATTGGAAAACAGATCTACTTAACCTTATGAATTTTTTAAGACTAAGAGCAGATGGTCATGCTCAATATGAAATTAGAGTTTATGCAGATATAATGTTAAATTCTTTGAAGAAATGGGTTCCCATTACTTACGATGCATTTATGGATTATAGGGTTGGAGGTACTGAGGTATCTCAAAAAGGAAAAATTATAATAACTAAATTAATCAAAGGTGAAGAAGTGAGTATTGAAAGTTCTGGACTTTCAAAAAGAGAGTGGAATGAATTAATGATAGCTTTTGATCTTAAAGATAAGTTGATTTAATTTTTTTTGCAAAATCTAAATAAATTTTAGAAATTTCATGGTCAGGTATGTCCTCAACAATTGGTCTCCCAGAGTCTCCACTTTTTCCAACTTTGGAATTTATAGGAATTTCACCTAAAAAT
>MDTB01083789.1_pt1 | contig 12988 bp, 8 predicted proteins | sample 811161 | NCBI WGS metagenome assembly MDTB01 (sample SAMN05326650, study PRJNA326480) | marine metagenome | isolation source: seawater | place: Mediterranean Sea | collected 2009 | reverse complement strand
TTAATTTACATTTAGGAAAAAAACTACGGATGAGAAGACTTTCTCTAGGGTTAACCCAAACTAAGGTAGCTGAAGCAATCAACGTTACATTTCAACAAATACAAAAATACGAAAAAGGCACTAATGGTGTCAGTTCTAATAGATTGATGCAATTATCAAATTATTTAAAAGTCCCAATTACTTATTTTTTTGAAGATTTCAAAAATTTTAAAGATCAAACTAACATCAACGATGAAAATGAAGATTTAAACTACTCTTTTCTAAATAAAATCTTTTCAGCTTTATCAAAAAATCAAAAAGAAAAAATTCTACACATTCTTAAAAATACAGTATCACTGGAAAAGACTGGTTAGTGGCTCCTCGGGCAGGACTCGAACCTGCGACCAATTGATTAACAGTCAACTGCTCTACCAACTGAGCTACCGAGGAATGAAAACAATACTAATGCTATTTTTTATATATTTTTATTAATAAATCAATTTTTTATTTTAATTAATTGTGTGATTAAATAACAAATAATCAATATAAATGCATTTTAATACCTTTAAATAACTTAAAATGATTTTTTATTAAATTAACTTGATAGATTAAAGGAATTAAATTTAATAAAATATTTGATATAATCCTGTAAATTAAAAATGAGCTATAAAAAAAATTTATATTTAGTTGGTTTATTTTTTGTAATAGTTCTTTTTTCAAAAGTATTTTTGTCATTTTTATTAGAAAAGCACGTTAAAAAGAATTTCATAAATGAGTATATTTTATCGAAGTATTCTAAAGACATTAGATACGATCAATTTTATTTACTTAATAAAAATAAATATAGTTTTAAAACTTATTTATTTTGTACTTCAGCCTGTCTTGTAATGAATCCTGATAACTTGATACAGAACGGTAGGGGATTTAATGTATCTATTGGTGCCGGTCAAATGTCAGACTTTATAAAATATTTTAGGTGGATAATTAAAAATAGGTCAAACCCAAAAAAAATATTTATTGGAATCGAATTTTATAGCTTAAGTGATTTTCCTTTTATAAAATCCAATCCATACGAGATTGAAGATAACGTATTGAGCAAAATTAAGAATTTATATTTAGATTTAAGCTTCGAAAAATTTATTTTTGATAAATATTTATTAAAAAGAAATGCTATTTTTAGTGAAATTGAAAAACAAGAAGAAATAGATTTTGCCAATAATGGGAGAAGATTATACAAACAATATTCTGAAAGAAAAAATAGTAAGAAAAAATTAGACGAGCATAAAAAAAAATTAATTAATCAAAAAATTAAATTATTTGACGGAAAAATAAGTTCAAAAGAAATAGAAAACCTAAATAAATTAATCAAAATTGCATCACAAAATAATGTCAAAATATCATTATTTTTTGTTCCAGTACATTCTTCATATTTAAAATGGGAAAATGGAAGGCAATTTTTTAATGAATTAAAACTAATAAAAGAAATTCTATCTCAAACAGATATAAGTGAAATAATTTATTTTAATAATTTCAATATTATAAATAAAGATATAACTTACTTTGAACACGATGTGAGTCATATGAACTACGATGCCGGAGTATTAATAGAAGAAGATTTAAAAAATAATAAACCCGAACTAGGAATTAAAATCAACAAGCATAATTTGATTACGCAACTTTCTAAATTAAAGATAATATATGAAGAAAATTAAAGCATATTGGAAAAAAATTGCAGAAAATATTATTTGGCAAAAAAATCCGACTAAAATTTTAGAATGGAAAAGTAATAAATATTTTTGGTTTTCCGATGGCAAAATAAACGTAGCTGAAAATTGCTTATTAAATTCCAAAAATAAGGAAAAAAAAAAGAATGCAATAATTTTTATCGATAAGAACAAGAATATTAATAAGCTCAATTACTTCGAACTAACTAATAAAGTAAATCATTTTTCAAATTATTTGTGTCAAATTACAAAAAATAAGACTATTAAAAATGTAGTTATTCATTCTTCAGCAAATAAAATCTCAGCTATATCAATGCTTTCACTTTCAAAATTAGGTATCCATTTTTCTGTTATTTTTGAAGATTTGCCTAGTAATGCAATTTATGAAAGATTAAGATTAATTAACCCTGAAATTATAATTACTAAAGATGCTAGTAAAATAAATTTCTTTAAAAAATATATAAATAAAAATAAAAGTTTAAAAAAAATATTAATTTGTTCAGGAAAAAAAATTAATCAACAATCGTTATTTTATTATAACTTTGATAAAAAAGAAAAAAAAAAGAAAATTAACTATAATCATTACGAAAGTAATAATAAATTATTCACTTTATTTACTTCCGGATCTACAGGTGTACCAAAGGGTATCCAGCATTCATCAGCCCCTTATTTAATATATTCAAAGTATTCTTCTTCTAACAAATTTGGAATGAATAAAAATTCTGTAGTTTTAACTGCATCTGATGCTGGATGGATAAATGGTCATACTTATTCTCTTTTTGGACCTCTATCTTTTGGCGCTACAACTATTTTAGTTGAGTCACCTTTTATGTTATTAGATTACCTCTTTCTATACAAAATAATTAAAAAATTAAAAATTACGATTTTATACTTACCAGTAACTTTACTCAGACTTTTGAAAGGCGTTATTCCTAAATCTAAAAAAATGCTTAAACATAAACTAAAAGCACTAGGGTCAATGGGCGAACCTTTAGCTGCTAGTATTGCAGAATGGTATTCCCTAAATTTTTTTCGAAAAAAAAAAGCTATTGTAAACACCTATTTCCAAACTGAAACCGGAGGAATTATTTCTTCTCCGAATTATGATGAAATGGGCGGTGATACCTTCGGAACAGTCGGTACTACACTTAATAAATATATGAAATATGTTAAATCAAAAAAAAATAAATTCGAGTTGGAATTAATAAATCCTTGGCCAGGTTGTATGATAGATATAATCAACGGTAATAACTATTGGAAAAAGTATTGGAGGGGAAGAAAATTTAAATTATTTGACTATGGAAGTTTTTTAAGAAAAAATTTAGTAGTACATGGCCGAACTGATGATGTAATAAATATAAGGGGCCATAGGCTAGGCTCTGGTGAGGTAGAGTCTAAAATTTTGGAAATAAAGGAAATCATAGAAGTTTGTGCTATTGCAATATCTGATAAAATCGAGGGTTCTTCTCTTGTTTTATTTGTAGTTACTTCAAAAACAAAGCAATTAGAAATGGTAAAAAACAGGATTAAAGATACAATTTATGAGTATTTTGGAACATACGCACTACCAAAAAAAATATATTTTATCAAAGAACTACCAAAGACAAAGAGTGGTAAAATCTTAAGGAGAGTATTAAGACAAGTAAGCATAAATAAAAAAACTAAAAACTTGGGGGATTTAAGTACTATACTTAATAAACAGAGTATTGATAACATTAAAAAAATTATAAGATGAAAAATGAAATTAAAAATGAAGCTTTTTCCATTGTTGCAGAAACTCTCAAAGTTAATACTAAAATTTTAAATATAAATAGTAGCTCTAAAAATATTAAAAACTGGGATAGTTTAGCTAATTTTAATATTTTAATAGCAATTGAAAAAAAATTTAATATTAAAATTAAAGCTAAAGATTATTCTAAATTAGGAAACTTATCAGAAATAGTAAAACTAATTAATCTATATAAAAAATAATGAATTTTGATAGTTTAGAATTTTTGTTTTGTTTTTTGCCTATAACTTTAATTTTTTTTTGGTATTTTGTTAAAATCAAAAAAGAAAATTTTGCTATATTTACAATAATAATATGTAGTTTATTTTTTTATGCATGGTTTGAGTTAAAGTTTCTACCAATTATAATTTTTTCAATATTATTCAATTATTTTTATTCAAGATTATTTTCAAATACAAAAATTAAATCAAAAAAAAAAATTCTAGTATTTGGTATATTCATAAATATTTTTATTTTGTTAATTTTTAAATATTCTAATTTTGTTATTATAAATATTAATCATTTCGTCGATAATAATTTCATATTATTAAATTTAATTTTTCCTTTAGCTTTAAGTTTTTATACACTTCAACAAATAACTTTTTTAGTTGATAGCTATCAAAATCACGGCATTAAGGTTTCTTTAAAAAAATATTTTTTATATGTTTCTTTTTTTCCCCAGTTAATTGCAGGACCAATAGTTTTATTTAATCAAATAAATAACCAGTGGGACAACATTCTTAAATCTGAAAAAATATTAGAGAATTTTTATAAAGGTTTATTTTTTATAGCTATTGGCCTTTTTAAAAAAGTAGTTATTTCTCAAAAATTATCAATAATAGCAAATTTGGGTTTTGATAATTATGAAAATATTAGTCTTGTTAGTTCTTGGATCTCATCTATTTGCTTTACACTACAATTTTATTTCGACTTCAGTGCTTATAGTGATATAGCGATAGGTTTAGCATTATTATTTAGTATCAAATTACCAATTAATTTTAATAGTCCTTTAAAATCCTACTCAGTTCAAGAATTCTGGACAAGATGGCATATAACTTTATCAAACTTTATTAATTTTTATATGTTCATACCTGCACTAAGATTGTTTAATAACCTTACACTAATTAAAACTGTTTTTTCAATTATAATTATTATGACAATAATTGGATTTTGGCACGGACCTTCGTATAATTATATAATATTTGGACTATTACACGGAATAGCTCTAGCAATAAATACAGTTTTAAAGAATAAGAATATCACTTTAATACCTTTTAAAAATACTTTTTCAAACAAATTTCTTTGTTGGTTAATTACTTTTTTATTTATTAATTATACTTTCATATTTTTTAGATCTGAAACATTACTTCAATCCCTTAGCATGAGCGGCGCATTATTTGGTGAAAACTCTTTTTTTGAAAGTGACTTATTAATAGAGTATATAAAGAATAGCTTAACACCAAAAATAATATTATTTTCATTTTTTTTAATATTTTTAAAAAATTCGTCCGAAATTGTAAATAATTTAAAAATAAATGTTAAAAATTCAATTTTACTATCGTCCTTGTTTTTAATTATTACTTACGTAATTATGTATAATTCAGAAGTTCTTAATAAATTTATTTATTTTAATTTTTAATTACATATACTAAAAACTCTATCATGATCAAAAAATCTTTTTATCGACCAGATATTGATGCCCTTCGGGGATACGCAATATTATTTGTAGTCCTTTATCATGCAAATTTTAAATTATTTAATAATTATATTTTTCCCGGAGGATTTATTGGGGTTGATATTTTTTTTGTAATTACAGGTTTTTTAATTACAACAATTTTATTAGAGGAATATAATAATAATAAATCCATTAATATATTAAAATTTTATGAAAGAAGAGTCCGTAGATTAATACCAGCGTTACTTATCATAATATTTATAGGCACAATACTAGCTTACATAGTTCTCGATCCAACAAAACTAAAACATTTTTCAGAGTCTGTATTTGCATCACTTGGTTTTGTAGCAAATATATACTTCCATTATTTTGGAAATATTTATGGTACAGAAACTGCTCTGATGAAGCCATTACTTCATTTATGGTCTCTTGGTGTAGAAGAACAATTTTATATAATTTTACCCGTAGGTCTATTAATCATTCTCAAATATTTCAATAGGTTTTTACTTTTATTATTAGCGTTGGCTTTTATTTTAAGCTTAGGTTTTACCTATTATGCTTCAATTAAACACCCTATGTTTAATTTTTGGATGTTACCTTCAAGAGCATGGGAGGTGATAGCTGGTGCTCTAGTAGCCTTTTATTTGATGAAGTATAAAATTACTATTAACGAAATTTTAGTAAATATAATTAAATGTATAAGCTTACTGACTATAATATCTTGTATATTTTTTTTTAATATTCAATTTAAGCATCCTGGATTAATAACCTTAATACCAATTATAGCCACTTCATGCTTAATATTATTTGGATATCAAGTTAAATTTGGAAAAATTGATAAAATATTTTTTAATAAATCTATTATTTTTTTAGGTAAGATTTCTTACTCACTTTATCTTTGGCACTTTTTATTATTTTCAATTTTTAGAAATTCACGATTTGATGAAACCAATGTGTCAAAATTTTTATTAATAATATTGTCTTTATTTTTATCTTATTTAACTTTTTTATTTATAGAAAAAAAATTTAGAGACAAAACTTATAGTTTTAAAAAGACAGGAAAATTTATAATAACACTATTGATTCCAATTATTACATTAAACGTTTTTTATCTTAAAAATGACAATATATTAAAAAAGTATTATTCAATTGATGATATTAATTTAACAGAGTGGCATGATACAAGTTGGATGATAAGAAATATAAAAAAATTTAGTAATAAAAATTTTTTAGATAATGATAAAAAAAATATTTTAATAGTTGGTAACTGTCATGGCGATGATATTTTTTATACTTTTGCATTAGATAAAAAAAGATATAAAAATTATAATTTTGTCATGCATCCAAGAATAGAGATCAGTCAATTTAAAAACATAATTAAGAATAAAACAAATTTATATGAAAATGCAGATATAATAGTATTTGCTACAAAATGGAGAACCAATACTGAAAGTCAGGACGGTTCTAATGATCTTTTAGTTCTTGATAAAACTATTCAACAAATTAAAGAAGATAACAAAAAATTAATTATTTTTGGTCCCAATCCTGAATTTAAGTATACTCTTAATAAATATCGTCTTACTAAAATATACTTAACTAATTACAAAAAAAAATTGATTGAAGAAGGGACAACTAATTTATCCAATACTGAGTTGCTAAGTTTAGAAAAAGTATACTATTCTCAATATGAAAATAATAAAGATATAATAGAAACTAATGAAAAACTTAAAAATATTTCAAAAAAGAATAATATCAAATTTGTCGATTTAATATCAATTGTTTGTGATAAGGATAAAAAGGTTTGTAAATTTAGATCAAATAAAAACAAAGATGAAATTTTTAGAGATTATGGAAGATTTTCATTGACAGGTTTATCTTATTTTGGAAATAGATTTTTTAATGGAAAAGTCCTTAAATTTGATTAGTTTGTACTCTTAATTGGAGGCCACGCCCAGAATCGAACTGGGATAAAAGGATTTGCAATCCTCTGCGTAACCATTCCGCCACGTGGCCAATAGTGCTTATTTAAATCATTTAATAGCTTCAATAAAGCAAAATCTAACTCTTTTAGGTTTTTGTTCATTTGATATAAACTATATAAATCATAATAATGGAATTTAAAAAATATAATCACTTAGAGGAAGAAAAAAAGATCTCTGATTTTTGGATCAAAAGAGGTTGTTTCAAACCTAAAAAGGGTAAAATAAAAAAAACCTTCTCCATTGTTATTCCACCTCCTAATGTCACTGGAAGACTTCATATGGGACATGCTTTAAATAATAGTCTTCAAGATGTTCTCGTTAGGTACCACCGAATGAGAGGATTAGAAACATTATGGCAGCCTGGAACAGATCATGCGGGCATCGCAACCCAAGCTGTAGTGGAAAAAAATCTACAAAAAAACGGTATCCAAAAAAATGATCTAGGTAGAGATAAATTTATCGAAGAAGTTTGGAAGTGGAAAGAAGAGTCTGGTGGAATTATTTTAGATCAACTTAAAAAATTAGGATGTTCTTGTGACTGGTCTAGAACAAGATTTACAATGGATAATGATTTATCTAAAGCAGTAATTAAAGTATTCGTTTCTCTTTATAAGAATAAACTTATCTATAAAGATAAAAAACTAGTAAATTGGGACACAAATCTTCAAACAGCTATTTCAGATTTAGAAGTTGTGCAAAAAGAAGTGCAATCACAATTATATTACATAGATTATCCAATCCAAAACTCTGATCAAAAAGTTACTATTGCAACTACTAGACCTGAAACAATGATGGGAGACACCGCTGTGGCAGTAAACCCAAAAGATCAAAGATATATTAATTTAATAGGAAAAAATGTCAAAATTCCAATTGTAAATAGATCAATTAAAATTATTGCAGATCACTATGCAGATCCAGAACAAGGCTCAGGAGCAGTTAAAATAACGCCAGCACATGACTTTAATGATTACGATGTAGGAAAAAGAAATAAATTAGAAATAATAAATATTTTTGAAAAAGATGGCAAAATAAATAATAATGGTATTCAAGAATTTATAGGGATAGATAGATTTGAAGCCAGAAAACTATTAATAAAAAAATTGAAAGAAAATGGCTATCTAGTAAAAATTGACAATATTAAAAATAAAGTTCCTTATGGTGATCGATCAAATACTATTATTGAACCACTTTTAACAGAACAATGGTTTGTAAACGCAAAAAAATTATCTAAAAAACCTATCAAAATAGTCAATAATAAAAAAACTACATTTTTTCCAAATAATTGGACAAAAATATTTTTTCAATGGATGAAAAATATTGAACCATGGTGTGTATCCCGTCAAATCTGGTGGGGACATAGAATTCCAGCTTGGTACGATGATAAAAAAAATATATTTGTTGCTGAAAATGAGAGTGAAGCACTTATTTTAGCAAAGAAAAAAAACAAAAATAAGAATGTAAAATTAGTTCAAGAGACCGATGTTTTGGATACTTGGTTTTCATCTGCTTTGTGGCCTTTTGCAACTTTAGGATGGCCTTCTCAAACAAAAACACTTTCAAAATTTTATCCCACATCTGTTCTTGTCACTGGATTTGATATAATTTTCTTCTGGGTTGCTCGAATGTTGATGATGGGAAATTATTTTAACAAACAAACGCCATTTAACAAAGTTTATGTTCATGCCTTAGTAAGAGATGAAAAAGGTCAAAAAATGTCTAAGTCCAAAGGGAACGTAATCGATCCTCTTGATTTAATTAATGAGTATGGAGCAGATAGTTTGAGATTTACATTAATCTCAATGGCTTCCCCTGGTAGAGATGTAAAATTATCTAAAGATAGAGTAACTGGAAATAGAAATTTTATTACTAAAATCTGGAGTGCTAATAATTTTTTAAAAATCAATAATTGCAAATTAGATAAAAAAATTAATTTAAAAACAATAAAACTTCCGATTAACCAATGGATTTTTAGTGAATTTGTAAATACACAAAATTTAGTTTCAAAAAATATTGAAGAATTTAGATTCGATGAAGCTGCAAAAAAAGTTTATCAATTTGTTTGGCATTCATATTGTGACTGGTATTTAGAGTTTTTAAAGCCAATTTTTAATTCTAAAATTAAATCTGAAGTCAAAGAGGCAAAAATGTTTTCTTCTTTTATGATGGCCAATATTCTTAAAATTCTTCACCCATTTATACCTTTTTTTACAGAGACTGTTTGGTTAAAAAATAATTATAAATTAATGTATAAGGATGATTTAATATCATCTGAATGGCCTAATTTTAAAAAGATAAGTAAATTTTATAAAAATCATAAAGATATAAATAGAATAATTGAATTTATTTCTAACATAAGGTCTACAAAGGCAGAATTAAAAATTACACCTAAATTATTCTGCGATATATCTTTTTATGATAAATCCAAAAAACTTAAGAAATTAATAAATAATAATTTTAGTTTGATAAACCAGGTAGGTAGAGTAAATAGAATTACAAAATCTAATTATGAAGATAAAAATTCTATTGATATTATAGTGCTCAAAGAAAAGCTTTCTTTAAGATTCAATGAGGACGTTAACCTATCCTCACAAAAAGAGAGGATTGTTCAAAAAATAGAAAATATAAAAAAACAATTAGACAATCTTAATAATAAGCTAAAAAACAAGGCTTATTTAAAAAATGCACCTAGAGAAATAGTTCAAAACGATAAAAAATTAGTTAAAGAATTAATAGTTGAAGATAAAAAATTAAGAAGTATTGTATCAAGTATAAATTAAATATGCCTAAAATTAATAAAAAAAAATTACCAAGTCGTCATACTTCATTAGGGCCTGATAGAGCACCACACCGTTCTTTTTATTATGCCATGGGAGAGACAGAACAGGATGTTGCAAAACCATTTGTTGGAGTCGTGTCTACCTGGAATGAAGCTGCACCTTGCAATACAGCTTTAATGAGACAGGCTCAATCTGTAAAAAAAGGAGTTAAAGAAAATGGTGGAACTCCAAGAGAATTCTGTACTATTACAGTTACCGATGGAATTGCTATGGGACATGAAGGCATGAAGTCATCACTTGTCTCAAGAGAAATAATAGCAGACTCCGCCGAATTAACAGTTAGAGGACATTGTTATGATGCTTTAGTAGGTATTGCTGGATGTGATAAATCTTTACCGGGCTTAATGATGTCTATGCTCAGATTAAATGTTCCGAGTGTTTTTATATATGGTGGTTCCATCTTACCTGGTAAATATAAAGGCAAAGACGTTACAGTAGTAGATGTATTTGAGGCTGTAGGAAAACATTCGACTGGCTCAATGTCTTCCGAAGAATTACGAGAATTAGAATTAGTAGCATGCCCTAGTGCTGGAGCTTGTGGAGGACAATTTACAGCTAATACAATGGCATGCGTATCCGAAGCTATTGGATTAGCACTCCCTTATTCAGCTGGAACACCTGCACCTTACGAAGAGAGGGATAAATACGCCTTTGAAAGCGGACAAACTGTGATGAATTTATTAGAGAAAAATATTAAGCCAAGAGATATCGTAACAAAAAAATCTTTAGAAAACGCTGCTACCATCGTAGCTGCTACTGGCGGCTCTACTAATGCCGCTCTCCATTTACCTGCACTTGCAAACGAAATAGGTGTAAAGTTTGATTTAATGGATGTTGCAAAAATATTCAAAAAGACGCCTTATCTTGCAGATTTAAAACCGGGGGGACAGTTTGTTGCAAAAGATATGTGGGAAGCAGGAGGCGTTCCAATGTTATTGAAAACTTTATATGATGGCGGTTTTATACATGGCAGCTGTATGACAGTTACTGGTAAAACTATGAAAGAAAATCTTAAAGATATAAAATTTAACCCTAATCAAAAAGTTCTTCGAGAGTATAATAATCCTTTGTCTCCAGATGGCGGAGTAGTTGGTTTAAAAGGTAATTTAGCACCGGATGGTGCGATAGTAAAAATTGCTGGTTTAAAAAAACTACAATTTACTGGTAAAGCCAGATGCTTTGATAATGAAGAAAATGCGATGAAAGCTGTTCAAACTAAAAAATATAAAGACGGAGATATAATTATAATTAGGTATGAAGGACCAAGGGGAGGCCCAGGTATGAGAGAAATGCTTTCTACAACTGGTGCAATTTATGGTCAAGGGAAAGGTGAAAAAGTAGCTTTAATAACCGATGGAAGATTTTCAGGAGCTACGAGAGGATTTTGTGTTGGCCACGTTGGCCCTGAAGCAGCATTAGGCGGTCCAATTGCTTTAATAAAAAATGGAGATGTAATAGATATAGATGCGAAAAAAGGGACAATTAATGTTAGGTTAACTAAGGCGCAATTATTATCTAGAAAAAAAAAATGGAAAACAAAAAAATCTTCTTTTGGTTCGGGAACTTTGTGGAAGTATGCACAAACAGTTGGTCCAGCTTATCTTGGTGCACCAACACATCCTGGTAAAAAAAAAGAAGTGAAAGAATATTCTAAAATTTAATGAAAATTAGACCTGTTATTTTATGTGGTGGAGCAGGCACAAGATTGTGGCCTAATTTAAAAGAACATCAGGCAAAACAATTTATAGATTTTGGAGGGTGGACTTTATTTGGAAAAACTTTAGAAAGAATTAAAAGTTCTATATACGATTATCCTATAATCAGCACTAACTTAAAATATTTAAAAAATATCAAAAAAATATTAAATAAACATAAAATTAAAAGATACAAAATTATATTAGAGCCCTCAAAAAAAAACACAGGACCCGCTATCCTTTCTTCAGGCCTAATAAAAGACATTCCAGACAAACAACCTTTAATTTTTTTATCAGCTGATCACATAATAGAGAAATTCAACAAATTTAACTTAGAAGTAAAAAAAAATGTAAAATTTTTGAATGGTAATAATATATTTATTTTTGGAATCAAACCTAGTTCACCATCTGATCAGTACGGTTATTTTGTCACAAAAAGAAAAAAAAATTTAAACGTTGTCTCAAGATTTATTGAAAAACCAAACAAAAAAAAAGCTGAATTTATCATTAAGAATGGTGGATATTGGAACTCAGGTATTTTTTTTTTAAGAAAAGATTCTTTAATAAATAATTTTAAAAAATATCAAAACAATATTTATCAAAACTCATCAAAGGCAGTTATTAGTAGCAGGCATAAAAATAACACCTATTTTTTAAATAAGAAAGCATTTGATAAAAATATTTCGAAGTCATTTGACTATGCTATTTTAGAAAAAACTAAAAATGTTAATGCCATTAAATTAAACATACCTTGGTCAGACTTAGGTAGCTGGAAAGAAATATTATTAATGTTTTACAAAAACAAAAAAAAATATTTCAATAAAAAAAATATTTACCATAGGCCTTGGGGAAGTTATACAAATTTATATAATGGTCATAATTTTTTAATTAAAGAATTAATTGTAAAACCCAATGGTATATTAAGTTTACAAAAACATTTTCACAGATCTGAGCATTGGGTTGTAATTCAGGGGCAACCTCAAATCACCTTGAATAAAAAGTTTTTTTCTAAGAAAACTAGGGAAACAATTTTTATTCCAAAGGGTGCTATACACAGAATTCAAAACTCAGGTCGCAAAATAGTAAAAATAATGGAAGCTCAACTAGGTTCAGTGTTAAAGGAAACAGATATTGTTCGATACGAAGATATCTACGGTCGAGTTAATTAATTTCTAACTCAACAGGTGTATGATCCGAAGGTTTAATTTTTGATCTAGGTTTTTTATTAATGTTTATAGAAACTATATTCTCAAGTAAATTATTTGATAACAGAAAGTGATCAATTCTCATACCATAATTTTTTTGCCAAGAGCCAGCAAAATAATCCCA
>MDTB01068701.1_pt1 | contig 12988 bp, 13 predicted proteins | sample 811161 | NCBI WGS metagenome assembly MDTB01 (sample SAMN05326650, study PRJNA326480) | marine metagenome | isolation source: seawater | place: Mediterranean Sea | collected 2009 | reverse complement strand
GCTCACCGACCGAATCATGTCGAGATCAACCGAAGTCGCTACATTTGCTTCTATGAGTAGCGAGAAGTTCACCGATGAATATGGCTTTACTGGCCCGCTGCCCACGACCAGCTCACAACGGATGGTCCCCACGGGGGATTTCCGACCAGGACTGTCGATTGGGGAGCCCGCACCCGACTTTGAGCTACCTAACCACCGTGGGGAGATCGTCTCGTTCCACGCGGATCGCAATGGTGCCCGAACGGCACTGCTTTTCTACCGATCAGTCGTCTGGTGACCGCCGTGCCTCACGCAGCTGGTCGAGCTGCACAACAGTTATGACGAACTGACCGCCGCAGGCATCAAGCTTTACGCAGTTAGTTACGACGACCCTGAGGCCCTGAGCGCCTACGTGGACGCCTCAGGTGTTGAATTCCCGCTCTTATCTGACGTTAATTCTGATGTCATCAGGCGCTACGACGTGCTGAACACCATCGTGCAACCTGAAGAAGCACCGTTTTACGGTATTCCGTTCCCAGGATTCTTCCTGTTAAACGAAGACGGCGTCATCGTCGACAAACTCTTTAACCGACACCTAGCCCACCGCGAGGGCATTGAAGCGATTCTCGACAGCTTCGCTGGCCGAATCGCTCCAAGTGACAACGAACCCACCGCATCGATAGCAGAGAACGACGGCATTCGCGTCAGCGCATTTCTTCGCGGCGGCGGTGGCGTACTGCGCGTCGGGCCCCGGCGCCGGCTAGTCGTGCGAATCGACATACCGGAAGGTCTCCACATCTATGACGACCCGGTACCCAACGGCATGACTTCTACGACGATCACAATTGACGGACCCGACGGATTCCGTCACGAACCCGCCGAAAAGCCGCCAACATATGCCTTCGACTTGCCGGGAGTTGACGAACCACTGCAGGTCTGGGACGGTACCGCAGACTTCGTGTTCCCCGTTTACGCCGCCAGCACCCTTGGTCAAGCGGTCGAAGACGGCGTTGCATCCATCGGAGTTGAAATCACCGTCCGTTACCAAGCATGTGACGAAGCACAATGTTTCATTCCTCGAACACAGACCCTGCACCTTGAGGTGCCGATCGGTCTCGGGGCTATGCCGAACCTTGGTGAGATGTATGGCATCACCGGCCAAACAGTAGAGATGGACTCCATGGCCCACATGAAACGACTGGTTGAACGCAAACGGACTGGCTAATTGCCTTCAAAACCATGAGCGAAGGGTGGACGTTATTTTGGGAGCTACCCGAGAGTGAAAAAATGGCTCGCCTCCGACAACCTTGATTTTCGCAGAAGTTAACCAAGTCACGTAACGCCCATATCCACAAAAGATAGCTACCAGAGCGTGTCGGGCTAGGGGGTAGGCGGCACCGACCGTTAACAGCCCAGCGGTGGGGCATAGTAGATTTGGGTCGTCGACGTTCTCAGCACGACAGCGGGAAGTTCCCGATGGAGAGCGCCGGCATAACGGAAGGGAAAACGTTATGGATCCAAAAGAACAGTTTTCGCAGGTCTCTGACCTGCTTTCAGCTTTGGTAGCAGGCACCGACGTCGACAAGTTGAACAACGAGACTCCGTGTAGCGATTTTGATGTTCGGGACTTAATCGGTCACTTCACGTTAGGAAGATTTCTGTTCGCTGCGGGCTTGAGCGGTGACAAGGCTCGCGGGGAAGAGCTAATCGGCGGCATGCCTGCACGGATGGGCGATGTCCTTGGAGACGATCACCACGGCACCTACTTAGATGCCTCCACCCAAATGAACTCAGCGGTAGACGGCGTTGGGGACATTGACGAGGTAGTCAGTCTGATCTTCGGTGACATGCCGGCTGGTGTCGCTATGCAACTGATTTCTGCTGACAACTTCATCCACTGCTGGGACTTAGCGAACTCAACCGGACAAGAATTCGACCCTTCAGTCGATCTTGTCGAGGCGGTCGATTCGTTCTTTAGGGGATTCATTACCGACGATGTGCGGGCCGGTGGAGGGTTTGGCACTGAGCTGGAGGTCCCAGATGACGCCTCCGCCATGGATCGTCTGCTGGGTTTCTGCGGTCGTAGCGCCTAGAGGCGATACCGCTTCTTCAACAAATATCTGCACCGGTTTCCACCAATGTCGACCGGTTCCCTTTTCGTGGAAGCACAAAATTGCGACCTCTCAATGGGAGACGTTTTGAACTCGATCACTCGACTGACGAGACTTCGTCCATTTCGCGATCTAGTTGGGCCCAAATATCCTTTACGACAGAAACACATACGGACACGAACAGGCCGTATGAGACGAGTTTTGTGTCTATTTCGTTAGGTGCCTGTAGGGAAGCGGCGGTAACGAGGAATATGCCTCCCACGATAAAAATCTTGTTGTATGCGTTGGAGGTTCTGATTAACCAGATATCCAGAAGCAAAAAAGCTGACAGAAAACCCACTGACCAGATGGTGATGTCAGGAAAGCCCACAGCTATCGGTAGCACGAGTGCCATGATTCCCATTACAACCGGCGCAGCTACTTTCAAGATGGCGGAAAGCAACCTGAAAGTCTTCTTATCGTTCTCTTGCTTGTGAATTTTGTTCATTACGAAATCGTTCCGTCAACTGCAGGCGCTGCAGGTAAGTAACGCAGCGAGGTTAAGCATTAAAGGTCGCCTGCGCCCAAAGATATCTCTATGAGAAGCTTATGAAGATCATGGCTCCTAGTTCGCGATTTCGCGCTGATGGCCGGGTTCAATCCCCAGGTCGATCAGCGAAAGTGTTGAACCAAACTCAGACCTAAGAGGTAATAGATCGGGTACATGAGACCCCGGCACCATTTCCCTAATGGAATAAATATTCGACGAGCGTGAGGGGCCAGATGTTTCTAGGAGGTCGGGAGAGAAAGTAGTTTCTTTATTGGTTGTGGTTTACTAGCTACCAGCAGTGTTAAGCACGGGGGGATTGCGGAAGTGGACACGAATAAAGAAGGTGCACGGCATTTAACGAAATGCGCATACCTATTTGATGCGGTTTTGGCTCGGATTCCAGAGGACCGCTGGGATGCACCGACTTGCTGTGATGGTTGGACAGTAAAAGACTGCGCTTCTCACGCGATTGGGGTGATGGTGAACCTCAGAAACCGGGCATTAGGTGAGGAGCCGGTGGACTATCAGGATGGATCGTGGGCCGGGGATAACCCCCTTTCCTCATGTCGAGAACGCCTTGACGATCTAGTTGAAGCGATTCAGGGTGCTGACCTTGACATGCAAGTCAATTCACCGGTTCTTGGTGATCAGATTTTGGGTGAGTTCTACGGGCTGATGGCATACGACTTGTTGGTCCATGCCTGGGATTTAGCGGATGCCGTGGGTATCGCTCATGGGATTGACGAAATAACTGCAGGTGTTGCCGTGGCTAAGTCAGGGCATCTGACGTCCCTGGTGCGGTCCGAAGACTACGAATTTGATCCGGCCTGTGGAGATAGTGTTCTGAACCGACTCATCGAGTCAACGGGACGGACCCCAGTTAACGGCTGGTAGTGGGTCGGTTTACGGCTCCGTCAAGCGCTAGACGCCCTAAAGGATTCGGTCTGACGACAACGACTGCGTTGAGGCCTGTCTTTCAATGCAAAGTCAGGCGGAGCGGAGATGAGAAATAAGGCAGGCGTGTATCTCAATGTGAGATAGTCGACCACGGCTTAAGCCCCTAAAAAGGGGGCTCACGAAGGGGAATTATGACGTACTTAGTTGGAATACAGATGCGCGCAGCAGACAGTGCAGGGTTCGCAAGCGAATTCGAAAGCTGGACCAAACCACTTTTTATGGACTTAGGAGCTACAAGTGCTCGGTTGTCCCAAACCATCTTCGGCAGCGACCAGGCCGGCATGTTGTTGGCTGCGGCGACATTTGATTCGATTCAAACAGCTGCTGAATGCGAGAAGAACATGAATGCTGACCCTCGTGTGGGCGAGACTATGGCAAGAGTCGGGGCGCAACGTGTAGGTCGTTCGCTGATGGTGGTGCGAACAGAGCGGGGAGAGCTTGCGGGTGAGTACGGATCTGGACTAATTATTTCCTCAAGCTCCCAACCAACCGAAGACGAGGTTCAGAAAATGTCTGACGATGGTTGGTCCATCATGGGAGACCATGTAAACGGAATTCGCCAAGGTCAAATGATTGCTGCTGGAGAGCGGACCGGGATGTGGGTCGCAGGTACCTACGCCGACAATCTTGATGACCTTATGGCAGGCAGCGCCAAACTCTTTGCCGATCCTCAAACACAAGAAAACATGGTTCGCTTTGGAAATCAGCTCGTCTCGCGCACGCTATGGAGAACTCTTGTCTAATAGGTCACGGACACCTGTAGATAGTCTGGCTGTTTAGATAACACCCCCTTCTAATTCGGAAGGGGGTGTTTGTTTCTCTAATTATCAATGACTTAGGAAGGGTCTCGCATCCACTCGCCTAGTGGCGCAATCATGCCGACGGTGTGGCCAATGGTTATAGGTATGAACCCGGCGTCGCACACCCATCGGGATGCAAGTACTGGTTGCTGTTTGAGTTATCCCACTCCATCGCAAATAACTAGTGGGCCTTCAGAGTTTGCGAGCCGGGCCGGCAAAATAGCTTGGTAGCTGTCGGAGTGTTTCCATGCCATTGCAGCATCTGCATCAGGGAATTCGATCACAACCGTAATAGGGTTTGGGTCGTCTTCTGAGTGCAGTTTCTCATCCATATGTCGCACCAAGAAGCGGCCTCCATGTTCGGTGACGGTGTCTTCTACAGCGGTCATATACGGAGCCATTCCTTCCATATTGGTGACCTTGATCATTCCGACCAAATACGCCTTTGTCATCATTCCACCTTGCAAGTTTGAGATGTGAGAAGGTTATCGGCCGATCTCTTATCGAACCCCCTGAACTTAAGTAGTAACAGGGAGCGATGTGTGTCGCTTACGCTCCAAGTCACCTGCGGCCAAATTTCGAGCACTGGTCGTTTGAAACCGGAGGTATCGCATCGAGGGAATGTGAAAGACTTTCCTCATGGCCTGTCTCGAGATAATTTCACTGCCTGACGCCCCTTTCGGGGCTCTGGTTTCTGGCTGGGAACCAGCTGAGCCACTTAGTGCCGCAGAAAAGCAAAACATCACCGAAGCGCTTCATCGTCACCGACTCTTGTTGTTCCGAGGGCAGCCTCAGCCCACTGATAAGGACTTAGTGACATTTGTCGAGTCGTTTGGTAACCCGATTAAAGGGTCCGAGTGGTTCCGAAATGCCGGAGCGCTTCCAGAGATCTTGCCGGTGACAAACATTCGGGGCGAGAACGGCGACCGTTTGGGAGTGGAGGGCGCCACCGACCTAGAATGGCACGCCGACTATTCCTATGCTGCAACACCTGCCAAGACAAGCTTCCTTAATGCCGTAGAGCTCCCAGCTGAACCACCTCGAACGTACTTCACCGACATGTATGCGGCCTATGAAACGCTCGACCCTAGTTTGCGGGCTCGTCTGAGCGACCTGCGAGCCACGCACAGTATTGCCGACTACATGGCCGAACCCGACAAAGATTTTGCTGCCAAAGTCGAACGCGACGAGGCGGCCGGCATTGACCGTCCCGATATCCCAGAGGCTGAACACCCAGTGGTCGTGCACCATCCGGACACCGGCGATGCGATCTTGTATGTGTCAAGGGGCATAACTCGTCAAATAGTGGGAATGGAGCGAGCTGAGAGCAGCGAGCTGCTTAAACAGTTGCATCTGCATGCCACCCAACCCGACCGGGTCTACGGCCATGACTGGCAGGTCGGTGATCTAATTATGTTCGACACTCTTGGAACCATGCATCGACGTGACGCATGGGACGCCAGCGAACGCCGGCTCATGCGTCAACTCAGTACTGCTTGCGTTATTTGAATAAGCAGGACCCATTAGGGGAAGTGGACGACAAGTCGAAGTTTCGTATTGCCCACACTCAGAATCGTATGCCATCAATATTCGGAAGTTTGATTGCCCGAAACCCAGGTTGAGGACAATCCTTAAGGGAGAATTTGTGGCTGCTGATCAACCGGGAGAGAGACAAACTTGTCGAACTCATCGACGAAGTCCTCCATTGTCATGCCGTAAGTGTGGAGGAAGGCACCGTCATGGCCGAACAAATTTCAACATGATTACCTTCAAATTTCAGTCTGTCTCTTGCGCTAGCTCCATGGTCTTTCGAAACGTTGCTTCCACTGTGGGTCATCTAATTCGATAGGTGTCCCGTCTTCAGCCCCAGTTTGGGTTTCTGAAGCTGGCCGTCGCCCCAACCACATGCCAAGACCAAAGACAGTTAACGCAAGTAGTAAACAAGAACTCATAGGAACAGTCTGGCAGGCCACTCGCTGAGCGACACACTCAGGGGGAGAGAATTCAGTTTCGGTAGAAATCAGGTCAAGTGTCGCCAATATTGATTGTCACGCGACCACTTGCGTGAAGTGAACAGAACCCCTCCAGAGTGGCTGCCTCGGCAAAACGCGTATCAAGGCGACCGCCAGCAGGAATAACAAAAGGGCCGATCTGATGATCGGCTGAGTCATCATTCATCACAGTTAGGTGATCTCGAAGCCGAAAGTCGAGATCGACAGGAATGATGTCTACGTCAATCCCCGAACTAAGCCGCATAGCGGTTCCTAATGGGATTGTGATGAAGTGTTGACTGGGCTCTGGCTGGCCTACAACGCGGCTAAGGCCGATGCTGCCGACAATCATCCCAATCGCTGCAAGAGTGAAAAGAACCAACACACCTGGCGAGGCACGATCCGAGCCATCGCCGGAATTTCTCGCCCCGAAAGCGTCCACAACACCCAAACCTAATAGGTGTTCGATAGAGTTTCACCGGTTTGCTGAATCGGCAGCAGATTAATTGGGGGAGCAACGGCGTGACACAGGTTGACGAGCCGGTGTTCGAAGCTGGCGAACAACCTTTGGTCGGACACTTAGACCTCGAACAAGTGCAACGCCGAACGGTCAGAACGCTCCTTGCCAGTCAGATGGCTGGCGGAATCGGTTTAGTTTCCGGCTATTCCGTGACCGCCTTGCTGGCCGATGACATCACCGGCTCCAAGACGTTGGCAGGTCTTGCCGCTGCTTCATTGTCGATCGGGGCAGCAATCGCATCCTTTCCGCTAGCGCGTCTTATGGCTCGCAGTGGACGACGGCCCGGTCTGCTGATGGGCTATGTCCTAGCGTCGATCGGTGGGTTTTTCGCGGTGCTGGCAGCGATCACCCGTCAATTTGTTTTCCTGCCGATTGGAGTGGCTCTGATTGGCATCGGCAACGCAACCAACATGGCGACTCGTTACGCCGCAGCCGACCTCGCTAAACCCGAGCGTCGAGCGTCGACTATCGGCTTAGTTGTAGCTGCTACGACGGTTGGTTCTGGTTTCGGATCTTTGGTCTCTTTGTCGGTGTTCGACCCTATTGGGCGTAGCGTCGGTCTTCCTGACTACGCAGGTTCGTTCCTTATCGGCGGCCTGCTCTTTCTTGTAGCCGCAGCGATAGTGGAAGTTCGATTGCGACCGGATCCGCTGGTGCTTGCGGGTGGAGTGGGTAGCGAAGGAACCGATAACAGAATTCCCTTTCGGGCCGCTATGGGGTTGATCCTTGCGAACCCGAAGGCTCGTCTGGCTGTGCTCGCAATGATGGTTAGTCAAGCCACGATGGTGGGCACCATGACCCTCACACCGTTGCATATGAATGACGGAGGCCAAAGCAACGGTGCGATCAGCATCATGCTTTTTAGTCACATCCTCGGGATGTATGCATTTAGCCCGCTAGTTGGCCGGCTTGCTGATCAGGTGGGGCGTTACCCGATGCTGTTTTTTTCTGGTGTCCTAGTCGCTGCTGGAGCTTTATGGGCTGGCTTTACACCGCCCGAAGGATTTATAGGAATCACTGGGGGTCAGACCGTGATCGGTATCGCTTGGTGCTTCGGCATCATCGCAGCCAGCGGACTGTTAACAGAAGCTTTTCCAGTAGAACAGCGTGCGAGTGTCCAAGGTGCCGGCGACATGTGCATGATGGGTTTCGGCGCAGTAGCTGGCATTTCTGCTGGAGCAATCGTCGCCTATCGCAGCTACCTTGACCTCAATTTGGCGGCTGCCATCCTCGGCGCGGTCTTAGTGATTGCCGTTTTGCTGACTACCGCCTCAACAGCCCGGCGCGGCGAACGTGGTCGAACTGTATTTACTGTCACTCCGGTGCCCGGACATTGAGTATTTCGCGAGCCTGCTGTTTTCGTAACCACAGAATCAAGTTAACTTTCCGTTGTTGGGGTCCCGGACCTCGAAGTTCTGACGTAAGCGGATGATGATTAAGGAATTCCTGGATCTCGATCTTGGGACCAGACAAGGAGGCAGTCATGACTAACGTGACAACTGAAGAGTTTTTGATTGAGGCCGAAGACTTTCAGGACTACGGCGGTTGGGTGCTGGACGCGCAGTTCGATCATGAGATGGGATCGCCATACCTCCTTGCGCACGGCTACGGGCAACCGGTTGCCGATGCATCGACAACAATTCATATTGACCAGGCAGATACCTATGAAGTTTGGGTGCGGACCAAAGACTGGGTGCCATCGCACCACCCAGGACGTTTCGGAATATCGTTCGGGCTTGTCACGCTCGAGCACGAATTCGGTGCGAACGGACTGGACTGGAACTGGGAAAGCGCTGCATCAATCGAACTAGCTGCCGGCCCAATAAACATCTCCCTTCACGACTTAACTGGCTTTGATGCACGCTGCGATGCGATTTATCTTTCATGTAACGGTCAACAACCTGTTGATGGAGCTAGTCCCGATTCGCGTGCATGGCGTCGCCAGATGCGTGGCCTTCCCGATCAGCCCGTCGACGAGGAACCCTTCGACGTGGTTTTCGTCGGCGGAGGGGTGACTGGTTCTGTTGGGGCGCTAGCAGCGGCGCGTCTCGGGCTTCGTGTTGCGGTAGTCCAGAACCGGCCAGTGCTTGGTGGTAATGCGAGCATCGAGATTGGGATCGGGCCGCGCGGTGAAAAAGGGTCGCTGGTTGCCGAGGCGATTGCGCGCAAACCTGACGGCGATCTCCAAGTTGGTCAGCTACTTGAAGCTGAGCCGAAGGCGACGATCTATCTACATCATCAGGTTTTCGATGTGGTGTTAGATGGTCGAGTAATCGAATCTATTGATGCCCGCGAGGCGGTTAGCGGGCGCGAGATTCGTATCACTGCCTCTCAGTTCATCGACTGTACAGGTACGGCCATTCTTGGCGTTTTGGCTGGGATTCCGACGATGTTTGGAGTCGAATCTGCTGCAGAGTTCGGTGAGAGCCTCGCACCGCCCGAACGATTAGACCAACATCACGGCCACACTGTTTTCTTTAGAACTCGTATGGCTGATAAGCCGACGGACTTTCCGGAGGTTCCTTGGGCAACCGAAGTTGCTAAAGACTTCGCAGACCTGGGAGGACAGGCCATAGAGCCGGGAAGCGATAACGGCGACGGACCAGTAGTAGAAAAGTTTCGTCCGCCAGCCGACGATAGCTTCGCTAACTTGGCCCGGCGCTTAACTCATTATTGGGAATATGGCCAGTGGTGTGACCCATATACCGAGGGTGAACATATCCGTGATCATCTTCTGCGAGCGATCTACGGGACGATGTCAAACGTCAAAGCGATGGAGCCTGAGCAATGGGCGAACCTAGAATTTGAGTGGGTTGCCCACGTCGCAGGTCAGGGCGAGTTCCGCCGTTATATCGGCGACCATGTTCTTACCGAGACAGACATTAGAAACCATGTCGCTTTCCCGGATGCAGTCCTGCAGAACTCCGGTGCATTTTGCTTGCACCATCCAATTCATGAGGATTACGACTTTCGTCTTAAGAGCTGGACCTGGGATACCCGCGATGACGAACCATTCGATGTTCCGTTTCGATGCCTGTATGCCGCAGACCTCGACAACGTCATGATGGCTGGTAAACACATCAGCGTTACCCACGTAGCGGGCTCTGTCACCAAGTTCATGGGAAACGGCGCACAGCACGCTATTGCGACAGCAGCGGCAGCTGTTCTGTGCAATAAGTACGCGACGACACCTCGCAGCGTTTACGAGCATCATCTCCCAGAGTTACAAGACCTCGTCACTGAAATCCGAGGCAGTTGATCGGAAAGACAATTTCTTATAGGGACAAGCCGTTTCCACTCATTCGAAGGCGGCCCACGGTTCGATAGCGGACCTTGATGGTTTTAGATCCGTTTTCGACCGATACTGGTTGTATGGGTGAACGATTAAAAGACCGCACAGCAATAATTACCGGAGGGGCTCGAGGGCAAGGAGCGGCAGAAGCCCGCCGTTTTGTCGAAGAGGGCGCCTTCGTGTTGATCGCAGATGTTTTGGATGGTGAAGGGCGAGCCCTCGCCGATGAGCTTGGTGACTCAGCTGCTTTTCATCACCTAGATGTGACAAGTGAAGAAAACTGGGCCGGAGTTGTTGGTTCTCTAGTGGACCAAGGTAGATCCATAGATATTCTCGTTAACAACGCAGGAATTCTCTTATTCGACCGCCTCACTCGGTCCACTCGAGAAGATTTTGAGCGAGTGATGGAGGTGAATTGCACGGGCGTTTACCTGGGGATGCAGGCTGTAGTTGATGAGATGAAGAAGCAGCAAGCCGGTTCCATAATCAATATTTCGTCTGTGGCGGGTCTCCAAGGCGTCGGATTTCAATTTTCCTATTCGGTGAGTAAGTGGGCAGTAAGAGGCATGACGAAGTCCGCTGCCCATGAACTCGCTCGCCACAACATCAGAGTCAACTCTGTGCACCCAGGGTTGATCGAGACAGCGATGCTCGACCAGTTCCCCGATAATCTCCAACCCAGCGTTGAGTCTTTGGTCCCGATGGGTCGAAGCGCTGAGCCAACTGAGGTTGCTGAGCTGGTGCTCTGGCTAGCATCACAAGAGAGCAGCTATTGCACAGGAGCAGAATTTGTCGTGGATGGGGGCCTATCAGCCGGATAGCCCTTACATATTTTCGTTCTTGGCCAAGCAATGAAGCTGCTTGACTCAAGCGGGGGGAGTTAGCGCTATGACAAAAGACAAGCCGGGTAAGACACACGAGGAGTGGATCTCTAAAGTAGTCGAAGAGGTTTTAGAACCGGAGCTGCCGATTCTGGACCCGCACCATCACTTGTGGCTTGATGAAGGTCACACTGGATGGCCATATACGATCAACGACTTCCACATGGACACTGGAAGTGGTCACAACATTGTTGGCACTGTGTTCCTCGAATGTCACGCCGAGTACCGCCAAGATGGTCCAATCCATCTTCAATCGGTCGGTGAGATCGAGTTCGTTGCCGAAATAGCTGAAGCAAGCGTTGCATCACAGGGGGCAGAGATCAAAGCAATCCAGGGCAACGCCGACGTGTCATTAGGAGCTGCCGTTGAAGAGGTCCTTGAGGCCCACGAAACCGCAGGGCGGGGTCGCTTTCGTGGAGTCCGATACATCACAGCCAAAGATGACCACCCCCCGTTAGCGGGGTATGCCAACGCCGCTATGGACGACCCGTTATATCTTGAAGGGGTTCGTCGAGTCGGAGCTTTGGGTTACACCTACGACATGATGGTGTATCACCCTCAGTTATCTGAGATTGTTGACGTAGCGCGCTCTTGCCCTGATACTCCAATTGTTTTAGACCATCTCGGAGGGATCTTGGGCACTGGGCCATACAAAGACCGACGAGACGAGATTCTTGAATATTGGAAAACCCAAATGGCTGATATTGCCTCATGTGGCAATGTTTTCCTGAAGTTGGGCGGTATCGGAATGCCGATGATGGGCTTCCGATGGGACAAGCGAGACCGGCCTGCGAGCTCTTTAGAGTTAGCGGAAGCCTGGACTGAGCCAATTCAGTACGCGATTGAAGTTTTCGGGGCAGACAGGTGCATGTTTGAATCCAATTTTCCTGTCGACAAACGCGGTGTCGGTTACGTGCCGTTATGGAACAGCTTTAAGCTCATGGCAGCTGGTTGTTCGGCTGAGGAAAAACAAGATTTGTTCCATAACACAGCCGCTCGGGCCTATCGACTTCCGCTCCTAACATAAATCTCGTAGGGGACCTTGTTGGTGTTATGAAATCGAGTGTCCAGCGCCATGGATGAATTTGCGACTGACACTAGGATTTCGTAATGGTGCGTTGGCTTGCGCTGATTTTCGTTGGACTCGTGCTTACTTGTTTTTTTGTTGGTCTCGACGGATTTCTGTCCTCTGGGGATAGCCCCAAAACTTCGCTTCAAAACAACGTACATATTGTTAGGGGCCACGATCTTCAACAAGACCAGGTTGCTGAGCTGATACAGGAAATCACGTACAACCGTAAAACAGACAGTTTGGATGTCTGTTTTGTGATGGGTGAGTGCCTGCGATACTGCCGGGTCCCTTCTTACGAGTTCGACAGTCTCCGGTGGTCAGAACGCGCCAACTCCTATTTCGAATCGGTTATCGGTTCTGAAAGTTCAAGATATAAGTGTTGATATGTGGCGGTCGGTTATGGCTGGTGGCTTGACTGCAGTTTTGGAAACGTTCGAGGTTGCTTGCGACAGTGAGCCCAGGTCTTAGGGGCAAAGACCCGAAAGGTTGAACGTTTTGTAAGTTCGATGCGTGTTCGGAGATCCTTGGCAGAGTTAGGAACCATGATGGGTCTGCTTTAGGGCCGTCGTTCAGTTCCAATGCTTCGTCTAGTTCAATACAGAATTTGCAGGAGCAAGTAGTTGAGCACCTGAGCTTTGATTTGCTCCCGTTAAGAAAATAAAAAACTATTGAGGGCCAGACCGATGGCAGTGAAAAAGATGAATACACCAATGCCAACTGTCGGGCCGTATTTACGGTAGAGAGACACAGTAAGGGACCAACGAATCACATAGTTCGGATCATGAAGACGTTTTAGTTTTGCCGTTAAGGCAAGACAAGGACAGCCCATTAGCCCGATCTGCAAAGCCACGGTCGT
>MDTB01145454.1_pt1 | contig 12989 bp, 15 predicted proteins | sample 811161 | NCBI WGS metagenome assembly MDTB01 (sample SAMN05326650, study PRJNA326480) | marine metagenome | isolation source: seawater | place: Mediterranean Sea | collected 2009 | reverse complement strand
GAAGGGCAGATAGAAGCAATAACTTTAGCTGTTAGAGAACAATTTAATGAAGAAATATCTAGAGAAGATGCAATAGAACTTTTAGAGGGCATGAAATAATAAATAAATGGAAATAAAAATTCCAACAAAAATATCTGATAAGTATAATTTTGATAAGCCTAAATTACAATCGGATGATAAACCAGATTTTGACACATCTAAATATATAGTAAAAATTAATCAAAAAGATTTAGAAAATTTTGAAGATAAAGATAGAGAACTATCTGGTGCAATGGCTTTTGCATTTGGACTAGGACTATCGGATACAGCAAGAGGTGTTCAACAAATAGCAGGTTCTGAAAAAAATTATCTCACGGGTAGAAATATGAGAGATGAACAAGATGAACTAAAAAGATTAATGGATGAACATGGATTTGCTGTGACTGCAGCTTATTTTGGAGGTGCAATATTAGACCCTGCATCTTGGTTGTTGCCTTTTATGAAAGCAAAAACATTATTAAAAATGGGGCAGTACGGAATGGTATCAGGTGGTATAGCAGGGGCAACTGGATATGTTGATGAGGATAGTTATATAAATACTAGACCAATGCAGGCAGGCTTAGGGTTAATAGGTGGCGGTGTTTTATCTCCAACTATAGGAGCTTTAAAAAATTTAGGTGTTAAAGTGACAGGAAAAGGAAAAGTAATTCCCTTATGGGAAAAACCTATGAGACCTATGCAAGTAAATTATACTACAAAAGATGCTGCAAAATTAGGTCTTAAAAAAGTAACTCTTCCTGGGCAAATGACAGAAAAAGTTGTCAAAGGAAAAAAAGTAATAATAAAATCTTCAGATAGAAAAGATATATTTATTAGACCTTCAAAGCTAATAGAAAAAGATTTAATAGATGCTAATAAAGTTACGGATGACTTTAAAAAAGATACAGGATTTAAGACAATACTACCTAAAATATTTAAGGATGAAAAGGGTAAAGTAGTATTCGGTAGAAAAAATATTAAATTAGGAATAGACGAAGCAAAAGCAAGAAAAAATGGAGTGGCTGGTAAGATAAATTTAAGAGATGATAAAGATTTAGAGTCTATGATTCTAAAAGGAAAAAGAAGTAAAGGAACATTTTTAGGAGGCCCTAAAGTTTTTTTTAATCAATTTATTGCAGCACCTTATCAAGAAAAAATAGGAAGACCCTTGTGGCAAAATATAAAAACAGGGGAAGGGGGAGGAGCTTTTGCAGGTAGTTTGATTGGATTCTCTGGTCCCTTTGAAGATGAAGAAACAGATACAATCACTAAAAAGTTAGGAAGAGCATTTGCTTATGGTCTATTAGGATATGCAGGATTAAAAGGTAAATTCTTTAGAAATGCTTCTGGAGAAAAAGTTAAGTTAATGGACTTGCCCATGGCAAAATTCAAATCTCCATTTCAAAGTGTTATAAAATCTAAAGTAGGTCCAGATGCTGAGGATTTTGATGTAGATGAAACTATAGGTGAATTTTTTGGAAGACAATTAATTGATGGTTTTGGAATACCTAAAGAAGTTAAAGCTTTAAAAAACAGGTCATTAGGAGAAGCTAATTCTTTAGCATCAGAATTTGAATACCAACTTAGAAATATGGAGAGACTATCTGCATCAGAACTAGCAGTGGTACATAATCTGATTGAGGGAGATATAACAGCAGCGGTTGTTAGAAATAAAGCATTAGTAAAAATAGCAAATGATACTAGAGATGTAATACAAAGAATAAGTCAAAGACTAGTGGACTATGGTTTTATAAAAGAAGATGTAATGAAAAGAAATTTTAATAGTTATCTTTCAAGGGTGTATCTAGACCAAGATAGAATAGATATCAAAAGTATAAGCGACCAATTAAGACCTAGAGGACACATAGAAGAAGTGACTGTAGATGATTATTTAAAAGTAAAAAGATTTGAAAAGGCTTATAATGAAAACAATAAAAGGATACTTGTAAAAGGGGGAATGGATGAGCCTGAATATATTTATCACAGAGGTTGGGAGTTGCCACCAGGAGCTACATTAGAAGATTTACAAACAAAAGCTGGAATACAAAAGTTAATAGACAAAGGGATTATAAATAAAGAAAACAATACCATATCAATCAGATGGGAAATGACAAAACCTGAAAGACTAGGAAAGGGTGAAATAGAGGATGCTTCTTACGCTATAAATCAAACCATGAGAATGATGACTAGCGCTGTAGGTATGGCTAAATTTTATAATGATATGGCTGTAAACTATGCAGTAAAAAAGAGTCAAAAATTATATAGAGGTTTGACTGAAAGTCAGATGAATAAAAAGCATGGGCTATTTAAATTACCAACATCTAAGATAGACCCAAGAAATCCTAATTCTCCTTTTAGATATGGTAAATTAGCGGGCAGGTATGTGCCAAGAGAAATATTTGTAAACATAGTTGAAAGACAAAGAATAATAGAAAAGAAAAATAAAACATTTTATAGAGGGTATAAAACTTTAAATCAAATGTGGAAAGCAAGTAAAACTGCTTGGAATCCAACTGTTCATGTTAATAATGTTTTTGGTAATGTATTCTTTACAGATATGGCAGATGTAGATTTTAGAAATCTGCCCCTAGCTGCAAAGATGTTAGCAAATCATAATAATTTAAATAAAGAATATCAATCTAAAATAATAAGAATGGCAAAGGAGCATGGTGTTTTTGATGCGGGTTTTGTAGACAAAGAACTTAGAAATATAGATAAATCAGGACTAACACAGATATATAAATATGATTTTAAAAAAGATGCATGGACTAACAGTGTAGGAATGGTTGAAAAAACATTTGGATTTGTTAGAAATAATAAATTTACAGGCACACTAAATGATTTCTATAGAATAGAAGACCATGTATTCAGATTAAATGCTTTTATAGATAGGTTACAAAAAGGATATAGTGCAGATGAAGCCGCAATGTTTGCTAGAAAATATTTTATTGATTATGATATAGATGCACCTGTCATAAACGGTTTAAGAAACACACTAACACCCTTTCTAGCCTTTTCCTATAGGGCTGTTCCTTTACTCGCAGAAACAGCAATAGTAAGACCTTGGAAATATTTAAAGTATGGAACTATGGCATACTTATTAAATAGAGCAGGTGAAGAATTTGGTGGGGGAGACCCAAAAGTAGAAAGAGCCTTACTTGAAGGAGACTCTTTTAGAGGTGGTAAGTTAATGGGTATGCCTTTTATGCCATACAAAAATATAAAACTACCCTTTCAAACTAAAGAAGGACAATCTAAATATTTGTTTATTGAAAGATATTTTCCGGGGGGAGATGTCTTAGAATTAGGTACGGGTGCTGTTCCAGTTCTACCCGCACCATTACAACCAAGTGGTGGATTTGGAGGCGCTGTTCTTCAAGCTTTAATAGGCTATGATATGTTTACAAAACAACCTATAGAAGGAAGAGGTATTAGTAGGGCTAGGGATACAATAGCATCTTTAAAATATTTAGGAAAATCATTAGTGCCTAACTTTCCTTTTGTTCCTGGTTCTTATTCGACACAAAGAATAAATAGAGCTACAGTGGGTAGTAGGTCTAAATATAGAGAGGAAGAAAGTGAACTATCGGCGATACTTCAAACAGTAGGAATAAAAGTAAATAATGTTAGTGTTGAAAATTTAACAAGGTCTGAAGTTTTAAAAATGGAAAAGAAAATAAAAGGATTAAAAAAAGAATTAAGAACTTTAAGAAAAAAAGTAAAAGACGGATTAATAACAAAAACAGAATACGATGGTGAAAGACAGGATATAATACAAGAAATAGAAAACTATGTATTAAATAAAAATTTGAGAATAGACGGTTTTGACCCATCATTAATAAGAGAACCACAGTTTATATTAGATTTATTAGGACAGTATGGAATTATAGATAAAAAATATGCTGATAAAAAATATAATTTAAACATATTAAAAGATTTATAGGAGGAAATATGTTCAATATGTTAATAGGACCACTTGCGAATATAGTGGGAGATACGATAAAAGGTTTCATTGAGACGAAGAAGGCAAAGGCAGATTTAAAACTGACGGAGATAAAGGCACAGAAAACTTTAAAAGAACAGCAGATAGCAGGTAAAGTTGCGTGGGAGGCATCAGCCGTAGACCAAATGAAAGGGTCGTGGAAAGATGAATTAATTTTAATATGTCTTTTAGCACCTGCAGTGGCAGTATTTTTTCCCGGAATGACAGACAATATTCATGCAGGATTTATTGCACTACAATCATTGCCAGATTATTATAAACATCTTTTATACATAGCTTGCTCTGCCAGTTTTGGTATCAAAGGTGCAAAAGGTGCTATGGGTTTAATTAAAAAGAAGTAGGAGAAAAAAATGACTGATATAATTAAAGACGAATTAATGGAAAGAATTAAAGAGCATGAAGGTTATCGACTAGACCCTTACTACTGCACAGAAGGATTCTTAACAGGGGGATATGGCCACCGCATCATGGATGGTGAGGATGTACCTACAACCAAAGAAGGTTGGGATAAAGTATTTGAACAAGACTTTAATAAAGCATGGTCAAGTATGGAAAGACTATGTGAAGAAAATGAATTAGATATACCTTTAAAAGCTCAGGGAATATTATGTGAAATGATTTTTCAAATGGGAGCTACAGGTGTTTCTAAGTTTAAAAATATGATTCTTGCATTACAAGGTCATTCGTATATGGATGCGGCATCCGAGATGCTCGATTCGAAGTGGGCAAGGCAGACCCCGAACAGGGCAAAGGATTTATCTTCCCGAATGGAAGAACTAGCTAGTTAATTTATTTAATAGTTGTTGGGTAGTATTGTAAGAGTGATTGTACTCATTCTTTAAATGCACTATCACTGATTTTAATATGTGAGGTAAGGGTATTAGAAGTTTCTTATCTTGTGAATATGGCTCGTTAGTCCCATACTTCTTTTTAAAATCTTCTATCAATGCTTTAGTATTAATAGTTTCTTCATCCCAAATAAGATTACCATCCAATCGAGAGTAAGACACCTTACAACTATATAAAATAAACGTCTCTTTACTTTTTGATAAAGTCTGGGGAGATGTTTCCATTGATTTCCGTAAGCTCCATTAATAAGTTAATAAGTTTTTGAACCTCAATAAAAGGTCTATTGGCTAAGTATTGTAACAGAGAGTTTCTCTGTGATTCACTTAGTACATAGTTCTTTTGTTGGGGTTTTTTATTTTCATCTTTTGTCATGCATTTCTCCTGCGATTGCAATGTAGGCAGCACCGTCTGTATAACTATCAGGACTACTACTACCTGTTGTTGTTCTAGCTATTTTTAACATAGCCATCATCATAGCTACTTGTTCTGCGCTAATATCATAATCAGTATAGGCAGACCACATAGTAGCTATTTTATCATGGAGTATTTTCTTATCTCCATAAGCTTTTGCTCTGTCACCAGAAACTAGTTTTGCAGCGTTCTTTAGTATGCTTTCAGTTTTCATTTATATTCTCCTTGTAATTATCAAAGTTAATTAGTTTTGCAATAGGTATTAAATAACCCCATGAGGTGTTGTTATCTCCTCCCGGAACTGATTTAAATTTATTTGATTCTATTATATTTCTTAAATCATTTGTTTTCAATGTTAAATTAAAACAAAATCTATCGCCGCTATAAAAGTTTATAGTCCACCATTCAGCTTCTGTTTTTCTAATCCCGCTATCTTTACCTCTGCTTTGATACTCACAGTAGTGGTTGCCTGTAGTAATCCACTTATCTCTTTCAGATTTTACTTCAGTCTTTTGGCCTTCTTGTATTTCCCCAACAACTATCTCTCCCTGTTTGCCCCACTCTAAATCATGTTTAAAGTTAGAATTGTGTTTCATAGCTACTCCTAGTTTAGATTTTTTGTATCTAAATATTTTGTTAGGTCTATAATATTACTTTCGTCTGATTCTTTTACAAACTCTTGAGTATCAGTAATATCAATGTTATCCATTTCTGCAGAAAGTTCAATACCTCTTTCATAAAAAGGGTCAGGGTCTTCCAGTACACACTGTGCTACACCTAAAGCAACTAGCTTACACATTTCTTTTTCGGGAGTATCGGCGATATAATCAGTAGTTAAACCTACTGCAAATTTACCCTTTGTATGGGGTTTGATTAGTATGACAATGCCGTCATCTATACTACTTTTCTTCTTGGTCATTATTGTTTCCTCTATCTGCTAAATGAGTATACCAATAATATCTAGGACTTTTTGAACGAGGTTTTCCTTCACTATCGAAAACTTGCTGAGGTAAGTATTCTATTTTATCACCCCAACATTCTTGTTTAAAAGAACAAAAACTGCAGACACTATCCAGTACTCTATTACCTGTTAGTTTATTCCTATACTTTTCTTCTACATCAGTAAAACATCTTTCAAATGGTTTGTTTTCCATTAATGCTTTGATGTTGTCTTCTGCTACTTTTAATGCTTCTTTTCTATGATTTGCATCGTCTTTAGGTGGAGATACAATGCACATTTCTCCAGTTGATTTGTTAATAACAATCCAACCCCCAAACTTTTTATTCTCTGCATCTGCATATAAATATCCCTGAGACTTATATCCAAACACATCTTTATCAACAACAGCGTCAAAACCCATAGAGAATTTATTTTTAAATGCCCAGTCACTAGCGGATTTAATATCATATATTTTTCCGTCTATCTCTACATCATAAGTTCCTGTCAATCCTGTTTCAAAATATTTACTTGCTCTAGATACTTGCTTTTGCTCACTATCAACAGTAGTTCCAGATGCCTTTAATAAAAGCATTGTAATCGCTTCTATCATATCGCCAAATAGAAATCTTAACTTACTATTATATGGCATCTCTTCTCTTTTAGCACCAGATTTTTCCATTTGTAATTGGCATAAGGGTTTGCCAATCCCTGACATTCTAACTCTAAATGATTTATCCCTTTGTTCTTTGAATTGTTTTCTGATTGCTTTCTTACAGTCTTCTCCAAACTGTTCAATAAGTTCTTCGCTAATAGGAACAGGCGATTTTTCCGCCTGTACCAAAAAATGTTTTATTTTATCTAATATTTCTATATTCAAGAATTATTAACCTTAGATACCGAAGCCGACTCATCAGCATACTTTTTTAAATGAGCGTGATACTTTTCCATAACTTGACTGTTCTTAGCATCAATTTCATTTTTAAATAACTGATACGCTCTGCCGTCATCACTGTCTTCTAGTAAATTAGCAGAAATATCTAGTGATGTAATTTTACCTATTACTATTTTGTAATAAGTATTTCCGCCAGTTATCTTGTCCTCTAGAGTAAGATTTACTTTATTAGACCAAAGAATTCCTTTATTTGATAATAAAGAATCTAAGTTGCTGAGAACTGCAGCATTTCCACCTGCAAATTTTAACTGAACAGGATACTGTTTCAAAGAAACCTTATCACCTTTTGAGTTTTCACCATCCATGTCAATAAGACCATAAATAATTCTAAAAAAGTTTGTATTATCAGCTCTTTCTTTTTGGTCAGGTGTTAAGTCCGCTCTGTTCTTTTTGATAACATAACCGCATTTAGTGGTGCCCAGTGTATCAAAAGCTTCTTCACCAAAAGAAATTAATATGGACTCAGCAGAAAAATTTCTGTCCTTATTGCTCCATGTCATGTATTGATTTCTTTTTATAAAAGGTCTTAAAGAAACACTTGGTGCATAAATAAATTGTTCAGTATCTTTATCCCAAACATTCCAACACCCTAAATATTGTGTGACTTTATCACCATTGTTTTTGTCTTTATGATTTCCTGTGCTTCGCAGTTGCACGATATAGGAGGGAACACTTTTTGGTGCGCCCATTCCTGCTTCTGCTCTGATTTCTTCTTCGGACATGTCTCCAAAGATTGTTTTGTCTGTCATATATATAACTCCTATATTCGTTTTAAGTCTAACCAATTATGCCCTTTTTTTATTTCATAGTCAAGTGGCACATTAAAATTAATATTGTATCTTTTATTGATTGATTGTGTGATACCGTCACAAGCTTTTTTTAGTTTGTTTAAAACACTATCTACCTCCCCGGGATGTGCGTCTATAATAATGGAATCATGAACTGTATTAATTAACCTTGTTCTCATTCCTTTCATTTGTTTGTAGATATCTATACAAGCGGCGGGAACTATATCCCCTGTTGCAAACCCTTGTACAGGATAGTTTCTAACTTGCGTATAAAAATTAGAACCACCCCAAGAAGCTCTCTTGATACCTTCAAAATAGTATTGCCTACCACTGGGTAGGGTAACAAAGGATGTAGCAATAGCAGTATCCTCTGTTGTTTCTTGCCACGAAGTAATACCTTTATATCTTTTCCTAAAATAAGAATAGTATTTCTTCTCTTCCTCTGTTCCTGACATACCACCATACAAAGGTTTAAATGTATGCGCCTTTGCATCTTGTCTATTACAACCAATAACATTAGCAGTATTTTGGTGAACATCTACACCTTCTAAAATATCCTGCATGGCTTGAGAATCTTGTGATAGAAAAGCCGCAACTCTAAATTCTAATTGAGCAAAATCCATTTCAATTATCTCCCCATTATCAAATCGAGATTGTATCACTCTTTTGATAGGTAGCTTATCACCTCTTGGAATATTTTGAAAGTTAGGGTCAGAACAAGATAGTCTGCCTGTCACTACATTTGTTTGGCTAAACTTAGGATGTAAAATATTATTTTCATAAGCTTCTTCTTTCATCTTATCCACAAAAGTTGATAGCCATTTTTCTATTTGTTTATATCGTATGATATAATCTAAGAACTCTCTTACTCTTCCAGGATTTCTATCGCCGATATATTTTAAGTTATCCATACCTACTTTAAAACCTAGTGATGTGACATCTCTTTGGTCTCTTGGAGTAATCTTAAATCCAGCTATCCTATCTGTTTCCGTTAAGAAAATACCTTCACCATTACAATCTTTACATTTAGTTAGATTAACATAAGCAGTGCCGTCTTTTTTATATTTTCTATAATGACCTATGCCGTCACAGGTTTTACACTTTGTACCAATACAATATTTAACAGGTCTTGTTTTGCTCTCTACTATATTTCTAAAGGTATTAGAGGGATATTTCTCAGGTGTTCTTTTCTTGCCCTGTGCATCTGTACCTAGGCCAAATGTTTTTGCCCAGTCATTCTTATCAATTATCTCTCTTGAATAGATGATTTTACATAACTGCTCCCCGCTAGTGATATTAAACTTAGCGTCACCCATTACTTCTTGAACAGTTATGTCTATCTTTTTTTTGACCGAATGATACTCCTCATTCAATCTAGTTTTTAATTCATCTAATGTACTAGGATTAACATAGATACCATTGCGTTCTATTTCGACTAGTGTTAATAAGAATTCACACATCATTTCGAGTGTCGGTATTAGTATTTTATTTTCTTCTCGTTTATAATCTAAATTTTGTTGGAGATATAAATCTTTTGTTATCGTCACATCATTTCTACCATACATCTCTAAATCTTTTATAGGTATCTTATCCATACCAATACCAGAGTCGATAGCATTTTCTAATGTGGCATATTTGATACCTATCTTTCTTCTTCTACAACATTCTTTTAAACTTAAGGGTCTTCGCTGTCCTCTGAACAAAACAGATTCTGCAATCATTGTATCCCATACTTTGCCTTCATATTTAAATCCACATTCTAATAACCAAGACAAATCAAACTTTAAATTATGGCCTACTAATAAAGTAGTCTTATCTAAAATTGACTGTACGGCGTTATGGCTAGTACGAATATCACCAGTGAAATCATTGTGATTAAAAAATAAGTATTCATTATTTACTCCTACACTTACAAGTTTGTTTCTTAAATTATACGGAGTGTTATCTCCGTCTTCCGTAAAGGTTGTTTCTATATCTAATACACTTATCATTAGTCTATATACCTCGATTTACTTGGCACAATTTTACAAACAATAATACCGTGCCAACCTGTTAATTTATTTTTACTAATACATAAAGTTCTAGTAAAGTCTTCTTCTCCTTCCCAATCATCTTTCTTTCCGATACCAATAATTAAATCAGCTTCAGCTGCCTTACCTGTCTTGCTACCTTCCATGGTATCAAAACTGATATGGTTTTTATCGTGAGCATCACTACTCGCTTGACAAATACCAAACATACATACATCCCTTCTACTAGAAATATCTCTAGTTAATTTATAAATTTCTCTTAGTTTTTCATGCCCACTATTAAAGCTACCAGATAATTCTACTTTATCCAACTGGTCGATAACAACAATGTCGGGTTTATACTCTTCACAATAACTGTCGATTGACTCTACGGTAAAATCTTTACAATCGTAGACATGAATTTTATCTCTTATTTTTTTCCATTCCTCATTAGCCAAAGCAGGTTCTTCATCTATATGGCTTTTTGTCATGTCAGAACATGACTGTATTAATCTAAAAACATTTCGGGTGGGCTTTTCTTCATTACAAAAAACGGCGATATTATTGACTTTTTCTTGGTATGCAAAACCATTGGGTCCTGAAACCATATTAATCCAGAAAGCAGTTTTGCCTGATTCGGGTCTAGCAAAGATGATAGTGAAGTGGCCCTTGCCTACACCTTTAACACAATCATTTAATTGAGAAGGAGCATTGAAAGTAAATAGATTACTGTAGTCCATTTCTTTTAATAACTCATCTAAATCTTTTGTTACTTCTGAAATACTATCGCCGATATTATCTTCTTGCTGTAATAGTTTAATGATAGATTGAACTTCACCATTGCCCCCTTTGTAAATATCTAAACATTTTTGTGCAGCTTCATGAACTAATTGAGATTTATGCATCTCTTGAATAGTCATGACTACATTGTCTTCATTAATTTCTACCCTATCCAAGTCGGTTACAACTTGCATAGCTTTATCTTTGTTAGACTGTGTATTAGTGGGGTTATAGGTTAGATAATTTAAATATAAATCATCGGGTAAAATTTCATTACACTCTGGCAATTCTTTAAATGTTTTTTCAATAACCCCATAGACATCTAATAAATTAGATAAGCTACTCTTTTGTATTTTGTTTTTGTACTTCTGATAAAATTCCCTTTTTAGACAAAGCTTTATTATCTTTAGTGCCATTAAATCTTTCATCCGCAATCCTCTCTAACTTCTTTACTACTTTCCCTAGCCTTGGTGCTAGTTTTATAATGTCTAAAGCCTCCCTCAATTCTTTAACATCATTATTCATGGGTGTAATCATCCTCTATTCTAATATTACAGGTACTTACAAAATCTTTAACATCAAGATTAAATTCTTGCATATCTACTAATTTCTTTTCCATTAACTCTCTTGCTTTCTTGTCAGAGTAGTCATGTAAATCTTTTACATTCCCCGGAACTTCAAAAGTAAATACTGTTTCGACTGTTGCCATAATCTGGTACTTAGGAAATGGATTACTCATCTTTATCCTCCCATGATTCCTCAGGTATATTACTAACTACTTCTACAGGTTTTATATCCTTAGGTATAAAAGATAAGTTTTTACCAAGTAAAACTTTCACTCTCTCTTCAAGTATGTGTTTGACATCATCTACTTTTAAATCACTAGGTTTCTTTTCAAATGAAAAAAAGTCAGACCTAAATCCTGTTTCAGATATATAAGGTATTCGATACTCTGGTTTTCTATCTAGTGAATTTTCCTCTGAAGTCTTGATACCCTTTTCTTCCGCTATATTTTTTTCATGATTATCAATTGTTAAATGGTAGTGCCAAGTCTCCCAAGGTCGAGACTCTTCAGAGTCCCAGTCCCTATAGACCTGAGATTTAAGAGTAGCTTCAATATCTACCCCCGATATTTTAATCATTCCGTCAAAATGTATTCTATCAAAAAACATTATTCCTTTTCCTTTCCTATACCAGATGTATCCAACTTTGATGCACCTTCTCTAGCTTTATCTACGACTTCTGCTAATTCTTGTGCCTTCTGCTGTTGTCGATAATCTGTTTTTGTTTTTGATTGTTCTAAAACGTCATCAACAGTCATGTTGATTTTTTCTTGTCGTGTTTGAAAATTTCTTTCCGCCCACACTTCTAGTCTATCGACTAAAAACTTGTTCTGCAATCGCAGTTCTTTTAGTTCTACCTCTTGCTCTTTAATAGTCTTGAGCCTTTCCCTATTTTTATCTTTTGCTTTTTTTAATTGCTCTTCTAATTCTTTAACTGTCGCCATGTAATAACCTCATAATCTCTTCTTGTTTTAAATATTTTAAATCCTTAGGTATTAAAACTATCTTACTATCTACATTATATCCGAGCTTCTTTTGGATGTCAAAAGTCTTGGAGTTTGCATCAGGGTCTAGGCAGATATAAACTTTTCTAAATTTACTGCGGATATATTCAGCGTGTTTATCAGATAAAGATGTTCCCATAATCGCTATGCCTGTATGGATAGGAGATACCGCACAAGCTGATACACAGTCTTCTACAATAACTGCATTGAATACATCACTACCTACTACAAAAGGATATTCGCTTGAATTATATTTATACCACTTAGGAAGTTTATTGGTCAGTGACCTGCCTACCGCACCTCTAACAACCCCGTCAATGTCTATTAAGAAAACTACTCTATCTTGTTTTACGTCATACATAATCCTGGCATTACAGTCATAAGGACTGATTCCATAATCATTTAAATACTGCATAGCTCTTGGATTAGGATAGATAGATACAAATGATTTAGGTATCTCAAACTTTTGTTCTTCTACAGGTTTTCTATCGAAGATATTTTCTAAATCTTTTTCAGAATAGCCTGTACGATTTGCTCCTTTATAATCACAAGAAACATGAAAACAATTCCACAATACTTTTCCGTCTATCTTTTTGATAGATAAAGTATTTCTATTTAAACACAAAGGGCAGTCCAATCGAAGACTGCCCCCTTCATCTATATTGATGTAAT
>MDTB01143971.1_pt1 | contig 12989 bp, 11 predicted proteins | sample 811161 | NCBI WGS metagenome assembly MDTB01 (sample SAMN05326650, study PRJNA326480) | marine metagenome | isolation source: seawater | place: Mediterranean Sea | collected 2009 | reverse complement strand
TTCTTATTTCAAAATGTAGTTTATTGTTGTCTAATAGATCACTTAAAAAATTTAAATTTGATATCAATCTTTTATAACTAACCGAGTTTCCTTTGGTAAATTTACAAAATGACTCTTCATCATTTCCATAAATACTTATCGCAAGAAGAAAAAGTTTTTTAATTGAAAACAAACTCTCTATTTGAGTCTCAGAACACGGAATAAAATTTGTATAAAAATAGCAATCTTCTACTAAATCATTAGATTCAAGTATTTTTAACTTATCTATAAAACCTTTATCCATAAATGCGTCTCCTGTTGTTGGTGTAAGGCCTATTCTGGTATAACCGAGATTGGCTACTTCGTTTAAACACTTGGAGAAAAATTCATTAGGCATTGTGGTTCTAGGATGACTATCTAGATCCCTTTTTTCATAAGCACAAAATCCACAATTCAAGTTACAAATTGAAGTAGTTTCAATATTAATTCTCTGGACAGCTGGTAAAATATATTCTTTTTTAAGAAATTTATTTATTCGTTGAAAAAGAAACTTTTTCTCTTTTCTTAATTTAATTAAAAAGTTACCAATAAACGATTTATTTTTAATTTTTAATTTTAAGTCAGTAAAAAATATTTTTCCGATGTGTGACGAATTAAGTTTTTTCATTATTTATTTGTTTAAGTATTTTTATAATATCTTTTAAACCCTTTCTTTTAAATTCAGATAAAAAATAATTATTATATTTTATTTTATCTTTTTTAAAAATCCAACCTTTAATTTTATCCTTGTTTTGATTTTTACTCAAATTAAATATTTTTAGATCAAAGACTTTAGAATAGAGTTTAATTCTATATTTAAAATATTTACCTAGGGTATCTGAGTCTAATGATATTATATTTTTTTTTAGAAAAATAGCATCAAGAATTGAACTTGATTCGTGGAAAAAAATTAATTTTGATCTCATTAAAAAAAATCTAGTTTTATATTTTACTATAGATATGTCTTTTAAATATTTTTTTATTTCAAAAATGTCTGAATTTGGATGTAATAAAAAGATAAAATTTTTAATTTTTTTAAATGTTTCATTTATTTCAGTATAATATTCTTTTTTAATAATACTAGTTGGTCTAGAATCATATTCAAATCTATCAGGATGATCAAAACCTGAGTCTAAAAAAATTATAAATTTTTTTTTATATTTTATTTTTTTTTTTAACTCATCATTGCTTCTTGATTTTACGAGATAAATATTTTTAAAGAATATATTTTTTTTAAAAAAAGATTTTTTAAAAACTGATAACAAGCTAGATTTATATGAATCTGAAAAACAATATCCAATTTGATCTGATAAATTTTTATTATTATGAAATAAAAAATCTGTTTTTGGTAGGATATTCAGATAATAAAAAGAAAAATAAATTATAAAATTTATATTTAGTAAGATTATTTTGTAAATCTTTTTTAAATTATTTAATAATTTTAGATTAAAAAAATATTTAGTATCTCTTAAATCGCTATCTCTATATATCTCAACTAAAGAAACATTTTTTAATTTAAGAAATCTAAAGATACTAATATTTATTAAGCTTTTTTTAATAAATGAAATACAAATATGTTTTTTAGATTTAAGAAAAAAATTATTTAAATCTTTTAGTTTTTTTACTCTAAAAAAATACTTTTGATATTTTTTTGGTACATTTATATTATTTTCATCATATAAATTTAAAAATTTTATATTTTTAAAATTTTTGACTAACTCTAAACAAAGAACTTTATTTCTATAAAAAAATTCATAATTTGATTGTTTTTTAAATAAAATTATAACTTGCATAAAATTTACTTATCTTTTTAATCTTAAAAAAAAATTATTTAAATTTTTTATAAAAAGATTTTAATTGAGCAGCCTCTAAATCCCATGGTGAGTTTATATCCCAACCATCTTTTTCACTCATGATATACATGAAAGGCTTTTTTCCCCAAAATCGCCCATCTTTTTTCATATCTTTATGATTTCTTATAAAAATTGATCCGTTGTCACCATATAGTGGTTTAATTTTACCTGTTGAAAGTATTGTGTGAATTTTTTCCTGAGGATTGTTGTTAATAGGTTTTTTATCAACTCCCCAAAAATAGTTTAAAACTCTAGAGGCAGAAAACAAACTATCATATTTTTTAATATTTTTTTTAAAATAATTAATTGCCTCGTTATAGTGTTTTTCATTTGTTAAAGGATTAGTTAAATGTGCCCATAAAATATATTCGGTTTCAAAGAAACTAAGCATATTTTTAATTGCATCATTTATTGTGCAACTTTCAATACAGTATTTTTTTTTTCTTAAATAAAATTGAATATTCTTTTTATACTTTCTGTTATTCTTGTATTTATTTACAATATTTTCAATTTTCAAATCATCACTACCTACTATTATTTCATCAACATTACTTTTCAATAATTGTTCAATTTTAATTTCGATTAGAGATTTACCAAAAAATTTTTGGTACATTTTATTTTTTACTCTCTTGCTTCCTTTTCTTGCAAAAACTACAGCGCTAATTTTCATAAATATTTCTTTAGTCCCTCTTTAAACTTTTTTACAATATAATTATAATTTTTTTTTGACGATGAATAAGAGAAAAAAATTATTCCATTTTTTGGATAATAAATTCTGTTTTTAAGTAAAAATAATTTAAATTTTTCAATTTTCTTAATTTTATTTTTTTCAAAAAAATCTCTTGATTGTCTGTCCTTTAAATTTTTTGATGAATAAACCAATCTCATCATCGAAAAATATCTATAAACTTTTGTATCAATTTTATTTTTTAAACAGAATAAATTGATCTGGTTTTCAAAATTTTTTGAAATTTCTTCTAGATAATTAAATATTTTGTTTTTATTTTTTCTTAAATAAATTAAATATTGCCTTGCAAAAAAGGTTGTCATTGAATTTCCTGAAAATGTACCTCCAAAATAAATATTTGAATTTTTTTTTTTAATCTTCTGTTCAATTTTTTTAGAAATAGCAATAAATCCTATTGGCATACCGTTAGCGAAAGCTTTACCGAATGTCGAAATATCAGTTTTTATACTGAAATAACTTTGTGCTGAGCTCATATCACTTCTAATACCCGTGATCATTTCGTCAAATATAAGTATAATGTTTTTTTCTTTACAATATTTAGCAATAAATTTGAGATATTGTTTTATTTTAATATTTGGCAAACAACCCTGGATTGGTTCAATAAATATACAACTTATATCTTTAATATTTTTATCTAAAATTTTTTTTGATAATCTTATATTGTTGTAAGGTATGAAAATTAAATTTTTTTTCTGATCTTCACTAACTCCATCTGATAAATTAACTGTCTTAAGATTTTTGTTAGATTTAAATAAAAATTGATCAACCGATCCATGCCAGCTACCAGTGGCTGCAACAACTTTTGTTTTTTTTGTTATAGCTCTAGCTATTCTCAGAGCTTTAATATTTGCCTCACTTCCAGAATTACAAAATATAAATTTTGAAAAACTTGGTAATATTTTCTTTAATTCATTAGATAGGTTGTAGGCATGTAAATTTGGAGTTGAAAAGTTACTAATTTTTTTTTTTACATAATCTTTAAAGATCTTATTTTGAAAATTTAAATTGTGGCCAAGCAGATTGGCACCTGAACAAAACCCTAAATCTATGTATTCCTTATTATTTGAGAAAATTTTATCTTTAAAACCTTTTTCAAATAATAAGCTTTTTTTTTGATTATATCCCTCATTTAGAATATTTTTTGACATCAGGTTAAAATTAATAACTAGCTAATTTTTTAAACGCTTCAAAATGTTTTGAGCCATGAACTTTGCCATTACAATTACAATCTGCACATGGTTTTTTTTTTCTTTCACCTGAAAATAACATTTTTCTATAATTTGTTAATATTTTTCCATTCCATATTTCAAAAAAATTTTTTTGCATTAAATTACCGACTGGATTTCTTCTTTGCCAATCGTGTGGACATAAATACATATCTCCATTCCAATCAATTTGTGCATGATAAGCTGGATAATAGCATGTCCTATCTTTTAATTCTTCTTGTTTTGACTGTTTTCCTGTTTTTACTGTTCCAGCCCTATTAGTTATATAATCAGAAAATTCTTCACCTTTGTACCATCTGTCTCTAAGAATAACAAAATCATCTGGTAAATTAATTTTTTTTATCATATCGTTGAAATGTAATAATTGATCTGGTCCATCATACATACTAACTACTAAATGACTTACACCAATATCATATAATTCTTTTAAGTTATTTTCATTAAGTGGATCTCCATTGGTTACTATTTCGATAGCGCCAAGTCTAGATAATGACTTTACTAAGTATTTTAAGTCTGTGTATAATAAAGGCTCTCCATAGCCACATAAGGTAAAAGCCCCTTGATAATCTATATCTTTCAAATCCGAATATAATTTATCAATCAAAACTCTTTCAGCTTTTTGATAAGTGTTTGGGGCAATATCTAAATCAGATTTTGGACAAAATGAACAAGACCTATTACATACATCTATTACACTCAATTCAATCCAGCTTGGTAAAGGGACATTTTTGTAGAATTGTGGATCACGATCTAAAATAGGAATTTTTCTATTTATATTTTCCCTAATTTTTTTCTCGGGATTATTTGTTAGATTATCTCCTATTAATGTCATTGGTAAGTATTATGTATCATTTGTTTGTAAATAAATGAAGTGATTTACTTTATTTTAAGAATAAATCAAATTTAAATTAGCATTTACACTAATTATTTAGATAAAAACAATAAGATTAAATTATAAATAAATCAAAATATCAATTTATATCATTTTATTAATTTTGATATCAAATATCATGATGATAAAAATTGTGTAATATTAAAAAAAATTGAATTATTAAAAAAATAAATATTTCATTTTTTTTCTTTAAAATTTATAAGAATTTTAGAATTTGTTTCTAAAATTATTTAAATCTTTTTCCTAAAAAAAATATTTTTTTCTTTTTTATTTTAATCTCTTTTAAAGGGATCTTAATGTAATGATTTAAAGCAGCAACAAAAATACTCTTATTGTCTATCCTAAAAATAATTCCATTTTGAAATGGATGAAATTTATTATTTGAAACATGATAAGATGCATTAAAAATTCTTACCTTATAATTATCTATATATGAAAAAGCTCCATTAAATGGATGAGAAAAACCTTTAATAAAATTTACAATACTTTTTGCGTCCCAACTCCAATTAATTAAACCATCTTCATCTGAATTTAATCTAGGCCAATAATAGCTATTTTTATTTTTTTGCATTTTACCGTTTAATTTTTTTTTGTTTTTTGACAAAATTATATTTAAGAATTTCTCTAAAAAAGATTTTTCCAATTTTGCTTGGTAACTATTTATATCTTCAGGTAAAGCATTTTTAAAATTTTTATTTATTTTTTTACTTAAAATAATAGCTCCTGTATCAAATGATTTTTCCACTCTATGGATATTAATGCTGATATTTTTTTTTTTCTCTAACAAGATTCTCCAAGTAATACATCCTGCACCTCTTTCGGTTGGAAGATCTCCCGCATGATAATTATATAAACTACCATTAAAAAATTTGATTATGTTGTCATCAAATTTCCAAATTGAATTTAATGAAAAACCTTTTGTTTCACTATTTGCAAATTTTTTAATATTTTTTAAATTTATTTTTTTCCATATAAAATATGGAATATTTTTATTTTTTAAATATGAATTAAAAGTTATTGTTTTATTAATTAATTTTTTACTATGAATTTGATCAGTTATAACTAAAAAAGATATTTTTTTTTTTAATAAAAAATCAATTACAGTCGTCATTGGAGCATTTTCCTTCAATCTATTTCCACCAAATAATATTAACTTATATTTTTTCATTATTTAATTTAATGTTTTATTTATAATTTTTATAATTTGCATTTGTTTGTTTTTTTTTAACTCATAAAAGAGTGGTATCGTAATTGCCTCTTTAAAATATCTTTCAGAGTTTGGAAAATTTTTCTTTTTAAAATTAAATTTTTTGTAAAACGTATGTCTATAAATTGGTGTGTAATGCAGATTTGTTGTAATACCTTTTTTTTGAAGATTGAAATAAACTTTATATCTCTGTTTCGGTTCAAGTGTTATTATAAATAAATGCATCGAAGAAAAGCTTTTAGATAGTATTTTTTGGAACTGTATTTTTTTGTTATTCAAATATTTTTTGTAAATGTTTGCAATTTTATTTCTGTGGTCAACGATTTTTTTTATTCTTTCTAGTTGTGTTATACCTAGAGATGCTTGTATTTCATTCATTCTATAATTAAAACCTAGGTCCTGCTGATCATAATACCATGGGTTAATCTTAGGCTTCAAATCTTTTCTAATTCCATGGCTTCTTAAACTTTGAATTTTCTTAAAAATTTTTTTTGAGTTAGTTAACACCGATCCACCCTCGGCAGTTGTTATGACTTTTACTGGATGAAAACTAAAAATACAAATATCAGAATATTTACAATTCCCAATTTTTTCACCATCATATATTGAGCCAACAGCATGTGATGCATCCTCTATTATCTTAAATTTATATTTAATTGATAATTTTTTTATTTTTTTCATATCAACAGGATGACCTGATAAATGAACAATAACTAATATTTTTGGAAGCTTGTTTTTGGGTGTTTTTTTTAATTTTTTTTCTAATTCTTTTATCGAAATATTAAATGTCTCTTTATCGATATCCACCAGATCAATGTTGGCATTGCAATAAATTGCACAATTGGCAGATGCAACAAAAGAAATTGTAGTAGTCCACAAATATTCATTTTTTTTTAAGCCTAGAGCTAAGCATGAAAGATGTAAACCTGCAGTGGCACTACTTAAAACAATACTAAATTTTGATCCAAAATGACGAATAAGTTTTTTTTCAAATTCTATAACCCTTGGCCCTGTTGTTAAATAGTCTGATCTAAGTACTGAACAAACTCCTTTTATGTCTTTATTATTAATACTTTGTCTAGCATATGGAATTTTATCAAAAGAATTTCTCATTAAATATCTCTCATTTTCTTATTTTAAAAAAATATTTTTTTTTAATTTGTATTTTATTCATATTTTTTCAATTAATGATCCTACATTTTTACTACCTTGTAAAAAAAATTGTTTTAGAATTTTTTTCTCAGTTTTTTTTCTCATACTAATATTGGTAATTATTTTTTTTAACAAAATATTACTATAGTCATAACCTAATTTATTAATAACATAGCACAATCCCAATTTGGAAAAAAAATTGGCATTTTTAAGCTCTAGATTATTTTTTGGGACACAAATAGTCGTAATCCTGTTTGATATCATTTCCGATAACTGCAATCCACCAGGACATATTCCAATATTATTATTTTTGTATAACCGTTTTATTAATTGTTGTGATGGGTTAATGTAAAATTTAATATTTTTGTTAAATTTTTTTAATATCTTGTATTTTTTATCACAAACAAAATTAATCTTAATATTTTCTAAATAATCATATGACAGAATCTTAAATATTTTTTGAAAAAAAACTTTATCAAAACTACCGCCACATAAAATTAAGACATTTATTTTTTTCTTGAATTTTAATCCTCTATAAGAATTAATTATTTTATTATTAAATACTAAATATTTTAAGCCACTAAATATTTTTTTATTTTTATTTTTTACTAAATGATTAATTACTAAATCTAAAAGCTTTAAATTATGATGTTGGTAGTTTAACTGAACAATTTTACAATTTAATTCTTTTACTTTTCTAACAATTTTAAAAGAAATTGTACCATCTATGATTACTTTTTGTATTTTATTTTGTTTTATTACCGAAAAAATATTTTTTTTTTTATTATATATTTTTTTAAAACAATCTAACTGCAAACCTTTTGGAACATAATCAACACCATGTAGAAACAACTCATTTTTTTTTAAATAATTAGCGATAGAAATACTTCTTGAAACATGCCCATATCCAACTTTTTTGTTTGCATTTACTAAAAACAAAATCATTTTTTTAGATTAGAATATTAACCTTTTTTTTATTATTTTATAAATTAATTAAATCTTTTGATTTCTGTATCATCCAGATCTCTTTTATCGATATAATTTATAAGCCTATCATTATGTTTTTTTATTTTATAAAGAATTACATCTAATGCATTTAAATACTTTTTAATATGATTATTTTTATGTGCAATTGAAACAAATATATTTGGCCCAGCTAAAATATTTTTCTTTAACATCTCTTGTGAAATATATTTTATTTTTACTTTATTATTAGTTTTAAATTCAATTTTTATAATAGCATCTATTCCTTTAATCACTCCATCAATTTTATGTTTTACAAATAATTTCTTTATTCTTTTCTTTAAATGTTTTCCTGTTTGTGAAATTAATATCCAGGATTTTTTTCTTTCCATTAATTCAATTGTTTTTAGAGCAGCAGTCGGTCCAACCCCTTCACTCCAAAATGTGGAGCTAATAAAAGTTTTTGAAGCAACATTAAAAAATTTTCTTTTAGATAAAACAGTAGTAATTGGAAATCCATTACCAATTGCTTTTCCATAAATTAATATATCGGGAATCACAGAGAATTTTTTATAATAACCCCCTAATGTCTCTCTAAATCCTGAAGTACATTCGTCAAAGATTAAAATAATATTATTTTTATTACAAAATGACCTTATTTTTTTTAAGAAATTATTTTTTGGTGCCTCCCGTCTTATAACCTCCATCTTAATAATTTTAATTGCATATTTTTTCACAATCTTTTTTAAATAATCGAAATCATTATACATAAATGGAAAAACGGTTTTTTTAAGCTCTTTTGGCACCCCTGAAATATCTAAACCTGAAAACAAATGCTGATTTAAGTTATTTTTTTTATTGAGATTTGCAGACAAGTACCAGTCATGCCAACCGTGATAGCCACAAATTGCTATTTTAGAACTTTTTGTATACGCTCTAGCAATTCTTATAGCAATTGAATTTGCATCGCCACCAGTCCTTGCAAATTGAACACACTCAGCCCAAGGGTCAATTTTTTTCAATTTTTCTGCTAATAATAATTCCTCAATATTATTTAATGAACTAATATTACCCTTATCTATTTTTTTTTTAACAGCACTATTTATAATTTTATTGTTATATCCAAGGATATTAGTTCCAACACCCATCAGGTAAAAATCTAAATATTTTTTTTTATTATAATCCCATATAAAACAACCTTCTGCTTTAGTAAAAAAAGCTGGCCAATTACTTTTAAGAATGTTCTCTGGTCTTTTTGTTAACATCATATTCCCACCTGGAATTATATTCTTAGATCTTATCCACAATTTTTTTTGATTATCTATATAAGCACCTTCATTTCTTTCAATATCTGAATTCATTTTATAAATTTCTTTATTTTGTTTAATAATCTTGACAGCGTCTTGCCATTTAAAAAAGATATCTTTTTTTTGCTTAAATATATATTTTATCAATTCGTAATCTTTAAATTCATCCAAACATAATCTGAAGTTTGAGAGATTTTTCGAATTTGAATAATTATAAAAATTACAAAAATTTTTTGATCTCATTATAGATGTAACATGCTCCTTATCATATTGATCTCTGGCTAAAAGATTTGCTTTTTGTAAAATTTTGTAGCTAAAGATCGCAATATCTAAACCATCAGGATAGGTTGGCTTAATTGCATTAGATATATACTCATAATTATTTTTTTTATAGAAATCTATCATTAAATCTAAAATTCTATAATCTACAAATGGGCAATCTGCAGTTATTCTAATAACTGTATCTGCTTTAAAATTTCTAGCTGTATTATAGAACCTTTTTAATACGTTTTTATTGTCCCCCCGATAAAAATCTACATTATTTAATTTTGCTATATCCACAATTTTATCATCTGATTTATTCTTTGTGGTACTAACAATAATTTGATCAACTTTTTTTGATTTTTTTAATCTTTTGATAACAATATCTAAAATAGAATTTTTATTAATCTGTAATAAAACTTTGTTTGGCAATCGAGAAGAGGCCGATCTAGCCTGAATAATACAAATTATTTTTTTTACTTCCATTTTTTTGGCACAATAAGTTTTAAATTATTATTTTTAAATTGTGAATAATTGAAATTTCTTTTTCTGAACAAAAACTGTTTTTTTAATTCTTTAAATTCTTGCAAATTTGAAATTCCAACCACAATACTATCAACTGTTCTAATGTTTTTTATAAAATTAATGCAGTGGTATAATTGACTTTTTTTAGTTTTTTTACAAAAAAGAGCAAAATTATTAAAAAAATTACTATATTTTTTTAAATTATTAGGAGTTTTTTTTTCTAACAAAGTTCCTTGTAGAAAAATAGACCTAATCTGTAGTTTAATTTTTCTTTTTAAAAAAAATTTCAAAATTTCCTTATTCGCAAATCTTTGATCAAAAATATTTAAAGGTAATTGTACTAAATCAAATTTAAATTTTTTTAAAATTTTTAAATCACTAATAAAATTTATTGAAATACCAATATTTTTTATCAGTTTTTTTTTTTTTAGAATTATAAGTTTTTTGTAAATTTTAACGCCTTCTTTTTTATTCAAATTTTCTGGAGAATGAAATGATAAACTATAAATTTTTTTACAATTCAATTCGATAAAATGTTTATTTATAATCTTCTCAAGATTTTTTGAATTTATTTTATTTTTAAAAATGCATGGTAGCTTTGAATAAATTCTTGATTTATAATATGAGTGCTCTCTAATTATCTTTAAGGATTGATGATAAGCTATTGCTGTATCTAAACTATTGTTAAATGAAAGGTTGAGATCAAATATTTTTTTATGATCAGTATTTTTTATTAAAAGGTTTTTAAATCCGTAGAATTGATTTAAATTAGCTGTGCCTAGAATAATTTTTTTTAACATCAAAAAGTAATCTTATTATAAATAATCTTAAATATTATAAATAAAAATTAAATTTTTTATAATTAATATTCTAATTATTAATTATAATTTCATTTCCAATACTTTTTTTTTGATTTCAGATACCGTCATAAATCTATTATTACCACTATTATAACTAAAATGTTTTGCTACTTTTTTTAATTTATTTGATCCATGTTTCAAATTAGATTTATTTGGATAAATTATATAATAATTTTTACTTTCATATGTTGATAAACTATCACTTGGAGTAATTAGGTCCTCGTGGATTTTTTCACCTTGTCTTACTCCAATAATTTTAATCTTAGACTTTGGATTAATTGCTTTTGCGAGGTCTGTTATTTTAAAACTTTTAATTTTTGGAATAACTATTTCTCCTCCTTTGTTATTTTTAAAAGACCATTCAACCATTTCTATAGCTTGTTCAACCGTAATCCAAAAACGTGTCATTTCCTTATCTGTAATTGGAAAAACATTTTTGTGAGAAATTTCTCTAAAAAGAGGAATTATTGAACCTCTGCTTCCTGCAACATTCCCATATCTCACAATTGAAAAATTTATATTTTTTTTTCCTTTAATGTTGTTTGCTGCAATGAACAGCTTATCTGAACAAAGTTTTGTAGCTCCATAAAAATTTATTGGTGATGCAGCTTTATCCGTTGATAATGCAACAACTTTTTTAACCTCAGTTTCCAAACAAGCCTTAATTAAATTTTGTGCACCAATAATATTGGTCTTGATGAACTCATCGGGATCCTCTTCTGCTTTAGGTACTTGCTTTAGAGCGGCCGCATGTATAACAAAATCAATATTTTCTAAAGCTCTTTTTATTCTTTCAAAATCTCTTATATCGCCTAAATAGTATCTCAAAAATTTATATTTTTTTACTGGAAATTTTTCTGCTAATTCAAATTGTTTAAATTCATCTCTTGAGAAAATAACTATTCTCTTAAATTTTTTATACTTATTTATTATATGCTTTAAAAAAGCATTGCCAAAAGTCCCTGTACCACCTGTAATTAGTAATGATTTATTTTTAAACATATTCTGAAAGATATATTTTAATTAAATCTACTTTACAATTAAAATTTATTATTTTTAATTTATTCATAGTAGATAATTTGTAGATGAATTTATACTTTTGTTTTTAAAAATATTTATTATTCATTTTTCTTATTTTACAGTGTTATAAAATGGTTTTTAAAAAAATTATATCTGATTTAAACTTTCAAACTATTCTACAATTAGTCTTGTTATCTCCTCTTAATTATATTTAGAACAATATTTGTTAAATCCGATATTATTGTAGAAATTTAACTCATTTAAATTATATTAATTATCAATTGTGAAAAATTTAATATTTATTTATCGAGGTAAAGTTTTTTTAATTAGAAAATTATTAGCTAAAGATATCAAAACTCCTTACATCAGGCACTTAAAAAATCAAAAATTTCTGATTAATAAAAGTAAAAATCTTACAAAAAAAGATCAAATGAATTATATCAATCAAATTCATAAAGATAAAAATAGGACTATCTTGGGTATTTTTCATAAGAGGAACTTAATAGCTACAAGTGGATTTCAACACCTTAATAAAAGAAAAGTATTTATTGGAATATTTTTATTTAATAAAAAATTTTTAAATAAAGGTTATGGGTTTTTTGTTATTAATTTTGCAATAAATTTCATTTATAAATTTTATAAAAAAAAAACATTTATTGCTTGTATTAATAATAGAAATATTGCTTCTATTAAAGCATTTCAGAAAGCTGGATTTATAAAATTTAAATCAATGAATAGACCTAATTGCTATCAACTTAAAATTGAGAATTCACATTCTTTTTAAATTCAAAATTTAATAAATTTTAATAAGCAAAGTTTTTCTTAGTTATGCTTTTACAATATTATCAATATCTCTAAAAAAATTTTTTTCAGTGCATAAATCAAGCCAATTGAGCTATTAGTACTGGTAAGCTGCACGCATTACTGCGCTTCCACACCCAGCCTATCAACGTGGTG
>MDTB01112182.1_pt1 | contig 12989 bp, 13 predicted proteins | sample 811161 | NCBI WGS metagenome assembly MDTB01 (sample SAMN05326650, study PRJNA326480) | marine metagenome | isolation source: seawater | place: Mediterranean Sea | collected 2009 | reverse complement strand
CTTTAGTGCCATTGAACCACTTTACTTTACCTTTTAGTGTACTCATTATTTACTTTTCCTTATTTGTTATTTACTTAAATCAGTAACATAATTACTGACAGTGCCCCTAATAATAGAATTGCCTATGCAATGTCAAGGAGTGATTTATGAAAAAAGACCAAAAATTAGTAAATAGTCTCTTTTACAACACGGGTTAATTAAATATAGCAATAATTCCAACAAGAATGGCTAGAGAAATTCCTAAATAAATATATTTATTGTTAGATAAATGTCTGTTGAATTTTATAAAAAATGGCTGATTATATCCTAGGCCTTTTTGATCTAAATTAGAACTTTTAGTAAATCCTTTGTCTCTTCCTATTTTAAGAAATTTCGATTTCCTGTGTTCAAAAACTTCCTCTCTTGAAAAATTTGAAAAATAATTAAGATTATTAATAATAGAATTCCTTACTTTGTCTACCGTAGTTTCCGAATCTCTATGTGCCCCACCTAGTGGTTCGTCAACTATTTCATCTATAATTCCTAATTTTAAAAGATCTTGAGCTGTTAATTTCATTGCTTCGGCTGCTTGTAAAGACTTGCTTGGATCTCTCCAAAGAATAGATGCGCATCCTTCTGGAGAAATTACAGAGTAAATAGAATTTTCTAACATAATTACCTTATTAGAAGATGCTAGAGCTATTGCGCCTCCAGAACCTCCTTCACCAATTATAATTGAAATATTTGGTACTTTTAAAGACATGCAGCACTCTATTGAATTAGCAATAGAGGAAGCTTGTCCTCTCTGTTCTGCGCCGATTCCTGGATAAGCTCCAGGTGTATCAATAAAAGTAATTACTGGAATTTGAAATTTATCTGCTAAATTCATCAATCTTATACATTTTCTATAGCCTTCAGGTTTCATCATGCCAAAATTTCTTTCAATTCTACTATTTAAATCTTCTCCCTTCTCTTGCCCGATGATTAAAACTGATTTGTTATTAATTAAACCAAAACCAGCAATAACAGATTTGTCGTCCCCGAAAAATCTATCGCCAGATAAACTTGTAAAATTTGAAAAAATCTTTTTAATATAATAATTTGCTTTCGGCCTATCTTCGTGTCTTGCAACTAGAGTTTTTTGCCAGCTATTTAAGTTTGAATATGTTTCTTTTAATTTTTTTTCAATCTCATTTTGAGTATTCTTAATTTCTTTTGTATCTACTTGAGATATACCGTCAGAATCATATGGACTCTTAAGATTGTCTACTTTTTCCTCCAAGGATTTTATTTCTTTTTCAAATTCTAAATAATTTCTCATAAAGTGCGACAAACTAATCTTAGTTCTATTTAAAATAGAATTCAATAATGTCAATAAAATGTTGTTTGATGTCAATTTCTTTGATTTATTAATGTTTATATGAAAAAAATTGATTTAGGAGGTATTAAAGTTAACCAGGATCTATACGAATTTGTAAACAATGAAGTTATACCGGGAACAGATATAGATCCGGAAAGTTTTTGGCAAAAATTTGAAAAATCAGTCGAGTATTTGGCTCCTATAAATAAATCATTGTTAAAAATTAGAGAGGAGATTCAAAGAAAAATTGATGCGTGGCATCTATCCAAAAAGGGCAAGCCTTTTGATAAAACTGAATATTTGAATTTCTTAAAATCGATAAATTATATTGTTGAAGAGAGAGAAAGTTTTGAAATTAGCACTTCTGATGTAGACGAAGAGATAGCTAAAATTGCTGGTCCCCAATTGGTTGTTCCAGTGGACAATGCTAGATATGCATTAAATGCTGCAAATGCCCGATGGGGGAGTTTATACGATGCTTTGTATGGCACAGATGTAATACCAGGAGAAAAAAGTTCTAGTTATAATCCGGAGAGAGGGAAAAAAGTTATAAGTTATGTAAGAAGTTTTCTAGATAAAATAATACCTTTAGAAACTTCAAGCTGGAAAGAAATTTCTAATTTTATCATTAATGAGGAAGGTTTAGTATTAGTTGCAAATAAGACTAATAAAAATTTAAAGAATAAAAATCAATTTATAGGTTATAGGGGAGATAAAAAAAATCCGTCTTCTATCTTGCTCAAAAATAATAATTTACACATCGATATTATAATTGACCCAAATAGTGCAATTGGAAAGAATGATCTTGCAAAAATAAGCGATGTTGTAATTGAGTCAGCAATTTCCACTATAATAGATAATGAAGACTCTGTTGCAGCAGTTGACTCTGAAGATAAAATAAGATGTTACCGAAATTGGCTTGGAATCATGAAGGGAGATTTGCAAATTGAAATGAATAAAAATGGAAAAAAATTTATAAGAAAATTAAATCTTGACCGAAATTACACTAGATTAGATGGGACTCAAATTAAATTGCACGGAAGATCTTTGTTATTAAATAGAAACGTTGGACACCTTATGACAAATCCATCAATTCTACTTAAAGATGGTTCGGAGATTCCAGAGGGAATTATGGATGCTTTTTTCTCAACTATGTGTGCTTTACACGATCTTAAAAATAAAAAAAACTCTAGAACCGGATCTGTTTACATAGTAAAGCCCAAGATGCATGGACCTGAAGAAGTTGAGTTTACAGATAAATTATTTGGAGAAGTTGAAAACATTTTAGGTATTAAAGCAAATACTTTAAAAGTTGGAATAATGGACGAAGAAAGAAGAACCACAGTAAATTTAAAAGAGTGTATAAGACGGGTTAAAGACAGAGTAGTTTTCATAAATACTGGTTTTTTAGATAGAACTGGGGACGAAATGCACACCTCTTTTGAAATCGGTCCAATGATTTTTAAAGGAGAGATGAAAAAATCTTTATGGTTAAATACTTATGAAAACTGGAATGTAGATATTGGTCTTAGTTGCGGTTTTTCAGGTAAAGCTCAGATAGGTAAAGGAATGTGGGCTATGCCAGATAAAATGGCAGATATGATGGATCAAAAAATTAACCATCCAAATTCTGGAGCAAACTGTGCTTGGGTCCCTTCTCCTACTGCTGCTACACTTCACGCTACCCACTACCATCTTACAGATGTATTTAGAAAACAAACTGAAATAAAAAAAAGAGAAAAAGCCAAATTAGAAAATATATTGGAAATACCTATGGCTGATAGACCGAATTGGTCTAAGGAAGATATTAATAGGGAATTAGAAAATAATGCCCAGAGTATACTTGGATATGTTGTCAGATGGATAAATCAAGGTGTGGGTTGTTCGAAAGTTCCTGATATTAGTAATGTAGGTTTAATGGAGGACAGAGCTACACTTAGAATATCTTCACAACATATAGCTAATTGGCTTCATCATGGAATTTGCGATGAAGAGCAGGTCATAAATATAATGAGAAAAATGGCAAAAATTGTAGATAGTCAAAATAAAGATGATGATGCTTACAAAAAAATGTCTGAAGACTTTAATAGCTCTATAGCTTTTAAAGCTGCTTGTGATTTAGTTTTTAAAGGCAGAGAACAACCATCGGGATACACTGAGCCACTGCTTCATAAAAGAAGGCTAGAAAAAAAATCTACTCACTAGTTACTGGAACTCTATTTTTAAAAGCTGAAAATAAAGTGCCATCATCTAATTGTTCTATCTCGCCTCCAACAGGAAGACCTTGGGCTAGTTTAGTAATTTTTATCTTGTCATTTTTAATTGAGTCCTCAATATAATGAGCAGTCGTCTGACCTTCTATTGTAGCGCTAGTGGCTATAATTACTTCTTTTAGACTGTTTTTTTTAATCCTTTTAACTAAGGAATCTATGAGCAGATTTTTTTGTTCATAATTTTGATCTGAATTTAATGTGCCTCCTAAAATATGGTAGTAGCCTTTAAATATATTTGCAGACTCAATAACCCACATATCTGCAAGATTTTCTACAACACAAATTTTGTCAAATAAGTTTTTTCCTTCACAAATACATTGTTTTTCTACAATTTTTAAATTTCCACAATTCACACATCTCACTACATTTTTATAAACTTTTGCTAGGGATTGGGCTAAGGGCTTAACCATATTTTCTTTATTGTTTATTAATTTAAGAATTATTCTTTTAGCAGATTTAGGACCAAGACCTGGCAGTCTTGAAAATTGTTTAATCAATTCCTCTATCTCTGGTATGTCATTATTACTCATTTAAAAAGGAAGCTTGAAGTCGGGAGGAAGGTTGAGTCCCCCAGTTATTTTAGAAAGTTCTTCAGAAGATTTTTTTTTTAATTTTTCTTTAGCATTGTTGAAAGCTGCTATTATAAGATCGTTAATTATTTCAGTTTTTTCTTTTTTAGCTTCTTCACTAATTATAATTGATTTTAGTTCATAATCTCCTTTAAGAATAACTTTAACTAAGTTTCCTCCAGCTTCTCCCTCTACTTCGATCTTTTTAATTATATCTTGAACCTCTTTCATTTTCTCTTGCATTTCTTTTGCTTTTGAAAGCATATCGTTAAAGTTAGGCATTTTAATTTTCTTTCACATCAACAAGCTTTGCGTCAGGAAAAGCGGTTAATATTTTTTTTGCTACATCGGTTTCTTTTTCTTTAGATATAGCTAATGATTTTTGCTCTTTTTCAGTTTGATAAACAGTTTTTGCACCCGTTTCCTTACTTAAAGATATTATCCACCTTTCTCCTGTCCAAGATAAAAGTTTTTCCGTTAACACTTTAATAAATTTTTTATTTAGCTTTTCATTAAAACTTATATCTATTTTTCCTTTTTTAAAGCTAACAAGTTTTACATTTCGCTCAAGATCGTATTTAAGCTCTATTTCTTTTTCTTTCTCGGCAATTTTTATTAGGTCTGTAAAATTATTAATTTTAAGCTTAGTTTCAACTTTAGTTTTTTGATCCAAATTTTTAATTAAATTCATTTTAACTTGGTCAGTACTTTTTAATTGATTTTTAACTGGGTTAGACAAGTTTTTTTTATTTTCATTTTCAATTGGATTTTCTTTTGTAGATTGAATGGTTGGAGAGTTTTCTATATTTTGTTCTTTTGTAAAATCTTCTCCTAACTTTTCAATATTTTTAAGATGCATCAATTGCATTACATACATTTCTAAAGCCAAGTTTTCATTTGAAACAATTTTTAAATCATCTATAGTTTTAATAGTTAATTGCCAAAATAATCCTAAATCTTGCATATTCAAATCTTTTGAGTGTAGTTCTATTAGTTGAGTTTCTGATTCTGAAATCAAAGCATCTCTTTCAATTGAACCAAGATTTATTTTTCTGCTAAATAAATATAATAATTCCAGTATATCGTTAAGAAAATTTTTAGCGTCTAGACCTTTTTCTATAAGATCCCTTAAATGATTGATTGAATTTTTTTGATTTCCGTTTAATATTTCTTTAAAAAGTAAAATCAATTTACTTCTATCTGCGAGTCCCAACATGTCTCTTACATCTTTTTCTATAATTTCTTTTTCATTATTAATACTTTGAAAAATTAATGCCCTATCTAATAATGAAATTGCATCTCTAACAGACCCCTCTGAAGCTTTTGCAATTAATTCGAGGGCACCTTCTGAAACTTTTCCCTTTTCTTTTTGAGAGATTTTTTTTAAGTGAATTAAAAGATTATCCAGAGAAACACGCTTGAGATCAAATCTTTGACACCTAGACAAAATCGTAACTGGAATTTTTCTAACTTCGGTGGTGGCTAAAATAAACTTTAAACTTGGAGGTGGTTCTTCTAATGTTTTTAAAAGGCCATTAAAGGCTTGCTTAGACAACATGTGAACTTCGTCAATTATGAAAATCTTAAATTTAGCACTAGTCGGGCTATACCTTGAATTTTCAATAAGTTCTCTTACATCATCTATTCCTGTTTTTGATGCTGCATCCATCTCAAGAACATCAATGTGATTTGAGTGAGCTATTTCTTGACATGAACTGCAAAATTTTTCAGGAGAACAGTTTTTGTTTTTATCGTAATTTTTAATACAATTTAACGCCTTAGCAATTAATCTTGCCGTTGTAGTTTTTCCTACTCCTCTTATACCGGTTAAAAGATAAGCATTAGGAGTCTTGCCTAGGTTTATAGAATTTGTAATTGTTTGTGACATTACCTCTTGACCAATTAAATCTTTAAATTCTTGAGGTCTATATTTTAAGGCTAATATTTTACTTTCTATCATTTTATAAAAGGAGGCAGGCAAACAACCTGAAAAATTTTCACTACGGCTGCTTCTTTTCAGACCTGACCGGGTTTATGAAACATCCACCTGATGCCAACCTCCAAACGATTATATCAAGATCAATTTGAATACTACAAGGTTAGTTTTTAGTTTTGTGGACTATTTTTCCCTAAATTTGGAGGCTACATACACCCCCAAAATATCTAAACTTTGAGTATGAAAGCCTAATTCTTCCATAGCGCTCTGTACCGGTTTATCATCCAAATGTCCCTCAAAATCCAAATAAAAATTAGTTTGAGCAAAAGTGTTTTTAACTGAAAAGCTCTCTAATTTTGTCATGTTAATTTGGTTTGTAGCAAATCCGCCTAGAGATTTGTAAAGGGCAGAGGGTTCGCTTTTTAACCTAAATGTACAGGTTGTAATATATTTTTTATTTTTTTCAAATTCTGGTTGTTGAACTTTTTTGCCCATAATAAGAAATCTTGTTACGTTCCCTTTTTCATCTTCTACGTTTTCTTTTAATATCTTTAAATTATAAATTTTTGCGGATAATTTAGATGCAATAGCTGCTATGGATTTATCATTACTATCCGAAAGTTCTTTAGCAGAGCCAGCGGTGTCCGCAGAAATAATAGTTTTATATCCATTATTCATAATAATTTTTTGGCATTGGCCAATAGCTTGCGCATGACTTCTAACAAATTTAATATCTTTAATTTCTGCATCTGGTTTTGCAATTAAATTATGTTCAACTATTTGAAAATGTTCTCCATGTATTTGGAGTTTATATTTAGGAAGTAAATAATGAATATCTGCAACTCTTCCTGCAAGAGAATTTTCTAAAGGTATAATAATTTTAAATGACTCATCTTCATGCGCGGTTTTAAAAGTTTCCTCGAATGTAGAGCAAGTTTTAATATCAACATCTTTGAATATTTCATTTATTGCAATATGAGAATATGCTCCTAGCTCTCCTTGAAAAGCAATTTTAGTTTTTGTCATTATTCTCCATCAATTTTTTTATTTCTTGTAAGTCTTCTTCAGTATCGACACTTAGAGGTATTGAGTTAACAAGACCCACATGTATCTTCATATTATTTTCTAAAGCTCTCATTTGTTCTAAATTTCTCTCTAATTCTAACTTACTTCTTTTGAGATTTACATACTTTATTAATGCCTTATTAGTAAATCCATAAATCCCAATATGATGGTACGCAAAATCATTATGACCCGTAGTAATATTTCTATGAAAATCTGTGGCCGTAGAAAATGTTGATTTTGTCATTGCTTCTTTTGTAAAAACTTTAACTACATTTGGATCATAAGCTTCATCAGCTAAAAGATTGGAAGCTAAAGTAACTATATCGCATAGACCTTTTTTTAAATAATTACTCAGAAATATAATTTCTTTTGGATCTAAATTTGGCATATCGCCTTGTAGATTGATTATTATTTCAGGTTTCTTATTTAACTCCTTTTCAAAAACTTCAAATATTCTATCTGTTCCTGTCTCATGATCAAATTTAGTAGTTATGGCTTTGCCATTATTTTTTTTGACTAACTCAACTATTTTTTGGTCAGGAGTTGCAACAATTACATCGCCTATATTAGCTTTCGTAGCTACCTCAAGAACATGAACAATCATTTCTTTATTATTGATGGTTTTTAAAGGTTTATTAGGTAACCTCTTAGCCTGTAATCTAGAGGGTATTATTACGGCAATCTTAGTCATAATTATGCGTCCCAAAGACGCAAAGAAAACAATTTAATTTTAAGTTTTTTTTTATAAACTCGTGTTATACGTCAATAAGTTAAGTATCAGATTTATGAATAATTTTGAAATAAATAAAATTCTTGCTGCTGTATTAGCTACAGTATTAGTAGTTTTCGGTATCAATAAATTTGGAGATATACTATTTCACACTGATAAGCCTACACAATCTGCTTATAAAGTAGAAAAGGTCGAAGTCGCTTCAGCAACATCTTCGGGAAATGCCAAAGTTGAAATTAAAGAACTTTTGGCTATGGGAGATGTGACTCATGGAGAAAAAGTTTTTAAGAAGTGTAGTGCATGTCATATGATAGCTGCTGGAGGAAAAAATATGATTGGTCCAAATCTTTGGAGCGTGATCGGAAAAAAGACTGGAGCGGACTCAAATTATAAATATTCAAAAGCTTTAGCGGCCTATGGTAAAGAATGGACTTTTGACGAAATGAACGGCTTTTTAATTAAACCTTCTGCTCATATAAAAGGAACTAAAATGGCTTTTGCTGGGTTAAAAAAAGAAAAAGATAGAGCCTCAGTAATTTTATATATGAACTCAAAAAGCGATAGTCCTTTACCAACTCCTTAATCTAAACACCAGGTAATAATACTTTTTTGTATATGAACTCTGTTTGCTGCTTGAGTCCAAACTAAAGATTGTTCACCGTCGATTACCTCATCAGTAACTTCTTCGCCTCTTCCTACTGGTAAACAATGCATAAAAATTGCATCTTGATTTGCAAGTCCCATCAATTTTTTATTAACCTGGTATTTTTTTAATGAATTTTTTTTTGCTTTTTGATTTACTTTGTCATTCATTGAAATCCACTTATCAGTCATAACACAGTCTGCATTTTTTACTGCTTCTGCTGGATTGTTAGTAATCAAAATTTTGACATTATTTTTTTTAGCCCAAGACATAATATTTTTTCCAGGTTTATACTTTTCAGGACAACCTATACTAAGTTTAAAGTTAAATTTACTCGCTGCTTCAATTAAAGAATTTGACATATTATTGTTGCCATCTCCTAGCCAGGCAATGCTTTTGTTATTTATATTTCCTTTAACCTCTTCAAAAGTTAGTATGTCTGACATAATTTGACATGGATGACTTTTATTTGAGAGGCCATTGATAATAGGTATACTAGAATGCTTTCCAAATTCTTTTAGATTGTCATGAGAAGATGTTCTTATCATGATAATATCTGCATACTCTGATAGTACCTTTGCAGTATCCTTTAAAGTTTCATCGCCTTTTCCATAATGAATTCCCTCTGGATTTAAAAATATTGATGATCCTCCAAGTTGTTTAACAGCAATATCAAATGAAATTCTTGTCCTAGTAGAGGGTTTCTCAAAAATCATTACCATTGATTTGCCTTTGAAAGGCTTGTCGTCATCTGGCTCAGATTTATTTAATTTATTTCTTTTGGATTTTCTAAGCTTTGCATCATCAATGATTGCTCTTAACTCTTTTGATGGTAAGTCTGATATGTCTAAAAAATTTTTCATCTGTAAGTTTTACATACTTTCTTAATTATTGTCACTGCCTCATCAATATTTTGCTTTTTGATAGTTAATGGAGGTAATAATCTGACTACATTTTCTCCTGCTCTAATAGTAAGCAAACCATTATTTGATAATTTTTTAATAAACTCAGTTTGATTTTTTGACAATTTAAGACCTATTAGAAGCCCCTTACCTCTGATTTCTTTAATTACTTTAGGATAATCTCTTTGTAATTTAAAAAGTTCGCTATGAAAATATTTTGATATTTTTTGGACATTTTTTAAAAATCCCTTTTTAAAAATTAAATCTAATACAGCATTGCCAACACTCATAGCCAATGGATTTCCTCCAAAAGTAGTGCCGTGTGACCCAGGCGTCATACAACTTGCTACTTTTTTTGTCATTAAACAAGCTCCAATTGGAAAACCTCCACCTATACCCTTAGCGATTGGCACTATATCTGGTTTGATCTTTGCATATTCGAAAGCAAAAAATTTACCTGTTCTGCCAACTCCACATTGAACTTCATCTAGGATAAGTAAAATCTTTTTTTTATTACATAGTTTTCTAAGACCTCTCAAACAATATTCTGGTATTACTTTAATTCCACCCTCTCCAATAATAGTCTCGATCATTATTGCTGCAGTTTTTTTAGTTATCGCTTTTTCCAAAGATTTGTGATCTCCAAAGTTAAAATGATCAAAACCTTGTACCTTGGGGTAAAATCCTTCAATATGTTTTTTGTTATTGCTTGCAAATATAGTCGCTAAAGTTCTGCCATGAAAACTACCATTTACACACAATATTCTATTTTTTCCTGGTTGTCCTTTTGAATAGAAATATCTTCTAGCTATTTTAATTGCAGCCTCGGTTGCTTCGGCTCCTGAATTTTGGAAAGCGACGTAATCAGCAAATGTTTTCTGAGCCAATCTCTTAGCTAATTTTTCTTGTTCAGGGATCATAAAAGAATTAGATACGTGCCACACTTTTTTTGCTTGTGTGTTAACAGCTTTAATTAAATAATCATTGGAATGACCAAAAGAGTTCACTGCTATACCTTGAACGAAATCTAAGTATTTTTTTCCCTTGGTTGAATATAAGTAGCATCCCTTTCCTCTTTTAAAAGAAATTTTTTTTCTAGCGTATGTGTTTAAAATTGAACTCATTTTTATGATTTTATTTTGTAACCTTTTTTATAAAGTAAATAAGCAATTAACCATATAGAAATACTTAGAATAAACAAATAAATTAAGCCGATGAGTATGGAGCCATCAGAAGTTTCTATAAAACTGTATCTAAATCCATCTATCATATAAAAAAATGGATTTGCTTTACTTATAGACTGAAGAAAATCTGGCAGTCTATCAATTGTATAAAAAGTTCCTGAAAGAAAAGATAATGGAACAATAACAAAATTTGTTATAGTGGCCATGTGGTCAAATTTTTCGGCCCACAGACCTGCTATTATACCTAAAGCTCCTAGAGTAAAAGACGATAAAAATGTAAAAGCTATTAAAGTAAAGTAATTCTTAATTTCAAAATCTATAATAAAGTAAAAAACAACAATTGATACCGTAGCAATCATAATGCTTCTAGTTACAGCTGCAAGTGTTATTGCTGTGATAACCTCTCCAGTTGAAAGAGGGGCATATAATATATCAACTATATTGCCTTGAATTTTTCCAATCATAAATGAAGAAGCAGAATGTGAAAAAGATTGTTGAATCACCTGCATGGCGATCAAACCGGGTGCTAAAAAAGTAATAAAAGAAACACCTAAAATGTCTCCTCTTTCAGTTCCAATAGCTAATGATAAAACTAAAAGAAACAATAGAGATGAAATTAGTGGTGAGAAAATAGTTTGTATCCATACTATTAAAAATCTTAAAACTTCTTTTTGATACAAAGTCCAGAACCCAATCCAGTTAACTAAACCAAATCTTCTAACTCCAATTTTATATTTTGTGCCTATATCAATCATGAATAGGTCTTATAACGCTAATTTGTTAAAAATCTGTGCAAAACTATGTTTCACGGGTATTTTGTTGTTTTCTACCACAACATAATGTACTAAGTTTCAATTATATACTATATATAGTAATGGTTGTATTATGAGTTGGAATGATGAAAAAGTAGAAAAATTGAAGGACCTTTGGAGTAAAGGCCATACAGCTAGCGAAATTGCTCAAATGTTAGGGGACACTACTAGGAATGCCGTAATAGGTAAAGCTCACAGACTAAATTTAGAAGCTAGAGCTCCGTCAAAGCAAACTAATCAAGCTGGTAAGCAAGAAGTTAGGCCAGTCAAAAAATCTCAACAACCAATGAGCAGAAAAAGTAGATTTAAATCTATTTTATTAGACAAAAATTTTGAAGCAGAAAAACCAACAAGTCTTGAGGGATTAAGTGACACAACATGTCGATGGCCTATAGGTCATCCTGACGAGGAAAATTTTTATTTTTGTGGTAGAAAACCAATTGAAGATTTTCCTTATTGTAAATTACATGTTTTATATGCATTTCAGCCTAAGAATCAAAAAGAGGATGTTCTCGATAAAGAGGACGGAGTCCCAGAATTTATAGAGAAAAAAGTTAAGTCTGCTGGCTAAAAATTATTTACACTTTTTGCACAAACCAAAAAATTCTAAGTTATACTTAGAATATTTCATTCCAGCTATGTCTTGAAAATTAGAGAGATAATTAGATAATTTAGAATTATTGATTTCAGTAACTTTCTCACATTTCTCACAAATAGAAAAAGCAGTGGCTTTCGTAATTTCACAATTTGAATTTTTGCAAGCAACAAAGGCATTCCTGCTCTCAATTTTATGGATTTTACCTAATTCCAATAATTTGTCCAAAGCCCTGTAAACTTGTAAAGGGGCTTTAATACCCTTTTTTTGAACATCATGTAAAATTGAATATGCTTTAAGAGGTCCCTTTGCCTTTTCTATAATTTGAAAAATCATTTGTTGATTTTTTGAGAGAATCTGTGTTTGAGCCATATATTAATTTATCAATTTATATTTATTTTTTCAATTGTGAATATTTTTTAAATTTAATAAGTGAAAGACAAAATAAGATTAAAGCTGCGGTTATTATTGAAGGGCCAGAAGCTGTATTAAATTCTAAAGATGAAAATAATCCAATTAGAACTGACATTAAGCCACCTAATATTGACAACTTAATCATTTGCTGTGGATTGCTAGAAATATTTCTCGCTGTTGCTGCAGGAATAATAAGCATACCAGTAATTAAAAGTAGACCAACAATTTTAATTGATATAGCAATTATCGCTGCCATTAATATTGTAAAAATTGCATTCATTTTATCGGGTTTCATTCCCTCGGCCTCCGCTAATTCATGATTTACAGTAGAAGCAAACAAAGGTTTCCAAATCATTTTCAAAATCAGTAATATTGAAGCGCCTCCAATCCAAATAAGCAATAAATCATTTTGATTAACAGCCAATATGTCCCCAAACAATAAACCCATAATATCAAATCTAATAGATGTTAAAAATCCAACTACCACAAGTCCTACTGCTAAAGATGAATGTGCTAACAAACCTAAT
>MDTB01131002.1_pt1 | contig 12991 bp, 14 predicted proteins | sample 811161 | NCBI WGS metagenome assembly MDTB01 (sample SAMN05326650, study PRJNA326480) | marine metagenome | isolation source: seawater | place: Mediterranean Sea | collected 2009 | reverse complement strand
ATATCATCTTTCCAATAAGCTGAAGTGTCTTAATGCTCAAGTTATAAGTCTCATAGACACCTATTGATAATGCTTCAAAAAGATTACGAGATTCTCTAAAAGAAACTCCAAGAACTCCAAAGCTATCTTGTGATTCAATATTTACAGGTATGTATAATATCTCGTCATTTCTTTGAATTTTAAATTCTAAGATTGTATTTGGATTTGGTCTTACCGCAGAACCAATATCTTCAGCAAAATTAATATCTTTGCCATCAATCTCCAGAACCAGATCACCTGGCTTCAATTCTGCTTTGTATGCAGCACTTTGATCAAAAACATTCCCGATTATTGGATTATTTTTAAACCCAATATCAACTTCCAAATATTTAGCTAAATATCCTACAGGATTTTCCTGGGACTCTTTTGAACTTAAGAAATTATTAACTGTTAGTGTAATAATAGTTGGATCACTTTCAGCAGTTCTCATAACTGAAAAATTCATATCTCCTGAATAACCAGCATATGTCAAAAGCTCTAAACTAAAATCTTTTTGACTTCTTATTTGCTTATTATTTATTGATAAAATTTTATCATTTGGCCTAAATGAAGATTTAGATGAGATGTTTTGTTCTTTATTAGTAACATCTATGATGACTGGAACTTCTTGGGGATCAACCAAGGTTGCTACAGGACCATTTGACATAATAAGACCAGCAAAAATAAATATTGCAAGAAGAAAGTTTGCTAAAGGTCCAGCAAACATAATAGATGCTCTTTGCCATTTTGGTTTGGAGTCAAATGTATTCTTTAGCTGTTCCTCAGTTAAGTCTTTAACAGATTCAGGCTCAGCTTCTATCAATTTATTTGTAATCATTGATACATAACCACCTAATGGCACTGCCGACAAAGCAAATTCTGTACCGTGTTTATCATACTTTTTGTAAAAAACTGGGCCCATTCCAACAGAAAATCTTTGAACATGCACTTTGCACATCCTTGCAACAATAAAATGACCAAACTCATGAATTGTTACTAATACACCTAAGAGTACTAAAAATGATGATATGTAAATAATTGTTGTCATATATATCTATTTAATTGAAGGATTTTACCACCTTCTTTGCCTCAATGCGTGTCTGTGTATCAATATCGTGAATTGATTCTATAGACAAATCCTTAGACATATGATCTATGCTAAAAGTTCTATATATAACCTCATAAATCTCATCAAATTTTATTTCGCCATTAATAAAACTTTCAACTGCAACCTCATTAGCTGCGTTGAAAACTGTTCCAAGATTGCCTCCTCTATTACATACCTCACGAGCAATATTTTGAATTTGCATTCTATCTTTTGGAAATTCTTGAAATGTTAAGTTTAGAGAAGTGAAATCTAGTGAATTAAAGTCAATTGTAAGTCTATTTTTTTCAGACAATGCATGAGCTATTGGAACCTTCATATCTGGATTACTCATCTGACAAATACTCGACCCATCAACATATGTAACTATTGAATGTATTATGCTTTGAGGATGAATTACTAAATTAAAGTAATTTTCATCAAGATCAAATAAATATTTTGCTTCAATTAATTCTAAGCATTTATTCACCAAAGTTGCTGAATCTATAGTTACCTTAGTGCCCATTTTCCAATTTGGATGATTTAATGCATCTTGAAGAGTGACATTTTTTAGATCTTCAACTGAAGAATTTAAAAAAGGGCCGCCTGATGCTGTAATAATAACTTCCTTAACATCTTCTATGCCTTTTTCGCCATTTAGACATTGAAAAATAGCATTATGCTCACTATCAATAGGCATGATCTCGGTATTATGTTCCTTTGCAATTGGAAGGATTAAATCTCCTCCAGCGACAATGCTTTCTTTATTTGCCAACAAAACTTTTTTTCCAGTATGAACAGCCATATGTGTTGCATGTAAGCCAGCAAAACCTGAAATAGCACATACTATAATATCAATGCCCTCTTGATTTATTAGATTTTCTAGATCTTCGTTGCTATTTAAATAAGAGCAATTTTTTGACTTCTCTATGTTGTTGTACCCCATTAAATCATCTATGTGAACAAAAGATGGAGAAAACTCGTCAATTATTTCCTTGCCCTTAGCAATATTTTGATTAAAAGAGATTCCAAATAAATTTAACTTCTCATTATTTTGTTTAATAACGCTTAGAACGCTATCTCCAATGCTGCCAGTTGCGCCAAGTACTAAGATATTTTTCATGCCAGCAGTATCGTTAATATTATTGTAATTGGGGTTGCTAATAGATGAGAGTCTAATCTATCAAGCACTCCGCCATGACCAGGCAACAAAGTGCCGGTATCTTTTATATTTTTTTCTCTTTTACGAAAGCTTATAAAAAGATCTCCTGCGAAAGCTAAAATACTTCCAAGTAAATATACCGATATAAGCCATAAACTAAGATCAAATAAGTTAATAATAATACTACTAAATATTATGGAACCTATTAGCCCTCCCACTAAACCCTCCCATGTTTTATTAGGACTGATGTTTGGAGCGATAGAATTTTTTCCAATGTTCGAACCAGTAATGTATGCTGAGGTGTCAAATATGGCTGTATTAAATAAAGATAGTAGAAAGATATAATAAAAAGATAATGAGGATTCTTCTTGCATTTCAGATGCTTCTTTAAAAATAAAATCGCCTGCTATAAGTATAATTAACAGCCAAAAATAACCAAAAATTAAATTAAAGCCCCACAAAAATGGATGTCTAAATTTATTCTTTATCCAATCGTAATATCCTATAAAACAAATCATGGAAATAGTGACAGAAAATAACCAAAAATTCTCAATTAAGATTATTAATATAATAGGTATGGCTATTGCTAAAGCTGTAATCGCTCTTATAAATAAATTTTTGTTATATTCTTTTTCCAAACCTTCTGCTCACATTTTTAAAATTATCTAAACAATTGATAAAGTCTTTACAAGTAAAATCTGGCCAAAATTTTTCTATAAACATAATCTCAGCATACGCTATTTGATATAAAAGAAAATTGCTTATTCTTTTATCTCCTCCCGTCCTAATTAAAAGGTCTATTTCATCAACTGGTACAGATGAATAAAAATTAATTGTTTCTTTTGTTATATCTTTGGAATTCAGAATCCCAGATGACACTTCTTCTGAAACTTTATGAACGATATCAACAATATCTTGTTGGCCTCCATAACCAAGGGCAACATTAAGATCTAATTTAGCTTTTTCAAAACAAGTTTCACTCTCGGCATACAATATTTTTTTTTGAATTTTTTCACCAAAATCATCTAAATGTCCAAAGAATTTTAATTTGACCTTCTTTTCCTTAAGCTCAGGAACTTGTTCATTTATAGCCTCAATTACTAATTTTTTTATTGCATTTATTTCCCTTTTTGGTCTTTGCCAATTTTCAGAACTAAATGCATATAAGGTAAGCGATTTTATATCTCTCTTAACTGCCTCTTCAACAATATCTCTAACAACTCCAACACCCTTTTTATGGCCCTCACTTATGTTTAAAGAATTCCTAATGGCCCATCTTCCATTGCCATCCATAATTATTGCAATGTTCTTTGGATAATGTTTATTATTGCTTTGGCTTTTTGCCATTTTTGATCACTAAATTTCTAATAGATCTGATTCTTTATTTTTCAATTCATTATCAACAATTGAAATATATTTATCAGTTTCTTTTTGAATTAGATCTTCAAGCCTTCTTTGGTCGTCCTCAGAAATTTCTGATGCTTGTTGTTGATCTTTTGCAGATTGATTTGCATCTCTTCTAATATTTCTGATCGAAACCCTTGAATTTTCTGCTTCTGCTCTAGCCTGTTTAATATAATCCTGTCTAGTTTCTTCAGTTAAAGCAGGCATAGTAACCCTAATTAAATCTGAACTAGTGCTTGGATTAAGACCTAGATCTGAAGAAAGAATAGCTTTCTCAATTTCCGGAATTAAATTCTTATCCCATGGAGATATAACTAAAGATCTGCCTTCTTCAACACTTATATTAGATGTTTGGTTGATTGGTGTTAAGTTACCATAATAATCTACTTTAATATCATCTAAAATTGATGGGTTTGCTCTACCAGTCCTAATTTTGTTAAAGGCATTTCTCAAAGCGGACACAGATTTGTCCATCTTTTCTGAAACATCATTTATTAACGCTTGCATATCAACCTATTAGTGTACCTATTTTTTTACCGCAGATGATATCTTTTAAAGCATCATTCTTGTTTACATTGAAAACATTTATTGGTAACTCATGATCTCTTGCTAATGTTAATGCTGTTGCATCCATAACCTTAAGATTTTTTGTAATTGCATCATCGAAGGAAAGATTTTCAAAAAATTTAGCATCACTATTTTTTTCAGGATCAGAATCATATACGCCATCAACTCTTGTTGCTTTCAGCATTAAATCAGACTGAGTTTCAATAGCTCTTAAACAACCTGCTGTATCTGTTGTAAAAAATGGATTTCCAGTACCTGCAGTGAAGATAACCACATATCCATCACTTAAAAGTTGAATGGCTAGTCTTCTGTCATAATGCTCAACAATACCAGACATTGATATAGCTGACATTACACGCGTCTTAATTCCAGCTCTCTCAAGTGCATCTCTAAAAGCAATTCCATTCATAACAGTAGCTAACATACCCATATGGTCACCAGCAACTCTATCCATTCCTGCTTTATTTAATTTTTCGCCTCTAAAAAGGTTACCGCCACCAATGACAATACCAATTTCTGCACCAATATCTTTGCAAGACTTTACTGATGCTGCCATGTCATCAAGTATCGTTGGATCTATACCATGTTCATCGTTTCCAGCAACTGATTCTCCACTAAATTTAACCAGAACCCTTTTATGCTTTAACTCAGACATAGTTTATTTTAATTGTTCAGCAACCTCTTCAGCAAAATCTTTAACTTCAACCTCAATGCCCTCTCCAACTTTTAGTCTAGAAAAAGATACAATTTCAGCATTATTTTGAGATAAATAACCATCAACAGTTATCTCTGAATCCTTAACAAAATCTTGAGAAAGCAAAGATACCTCAGACAAAAATCTTTTAACTTTTCCTTCAACCATCTTATCCATAATTTCTTGTGGCTTACCAGATTCTTTGGCTTGATTTTCATAAATAGCTCTTTCTCTGCTAAGAAGGTCCTTATCAATATCTTCTTCCGAAAGACATAATGGATTAAATGCGGAAACGTGCATTGCAATATCTTTAGCAACTGTTTCATTGCCACCATTAATTATTGAAATTGAGGCTAATTTTGAATCAGAGTGTAGATACAATCCAACATTCATATCCTTCTTGAATTCAACTGTGCTAATCCTTCTTAATTGAATATTTTCACCTATTGTTTGTACAAGTGTCTTTCTGTCTTCCTCAAGAATCGACTCATTTAAAACCTCAATATCTGTAATCTTGTTATTTGATATATAGTCTCTAACTTTTTCTCCAAAGGCTAAGAAATTTGCATCTTTTGCTGCAAAATCTGTCTCAGAGTTAATTTCAACCATGGTTGCATAATCATCGCTTATTGAAGTAACAAGAATCCCATCTGCTGCAACTCTTGATGATTTCTTTTCTGCCTTTAAAGCGCTATTTGATCTTAATAAATCAAGAGCCTTCTCTAAATCGCCCGCACATTCTACAAGGGCTCTCTTGCAATCCATCATTGCAACGCCCGTCATTTCTCTTAGCTCTTTAACCTGTGCTGCTTTAATTTCCATTTTTACTAACTCTCTTTTTTTTCTTCAGCATCATCCTGCTTGTCATCAAGATTTTCTTCAACTTCATTTGGCTCAACTAATTCTTTAAGATCTTCTTTAACAGGAGTGGTTTCTTTTTTTACTTTTTGAATTACAGGTGAGTCTGATTTTGGAGCAAAACCTTTAGCTGAATCAATTCCTCTTGCACAAGCATCCGAAATGACCTTAGTGATCAATCTTATTGATCTTATCGCATCGTCATTACCAGGAATAATAGTATCAATACCACCAGGATCAGAATTGGTATCAACTAATGCTATTACAGGTATTCCCATTTTTTTAGCTTCAAGTACTGCGATCTTTTCATACTTAACATCTATCACAAAGATTGCATCAGGAAGACCCTTCATATCTTTTATACCGCCAACGCTAGCTTGTAATTTTGAATGTTCTTTTTGAATCTCTACTGCTTCTTTCTTTATAAGTTTTTCAATTCTTCCAGATGAGATCATTTCTTCAATATCAATTAATCTTCTTACTGAGCCTCTTATGGTCTTCCAATTTGTTAAAGTCCCTCCCAACCATCTCTTATCTACATAGGGCAGTCCTAATTGAGAAGCTTCTTCTTTAATTACTTTACCGGCAGATCTTTTGGTGCCTACAAATAATATTTTGTTTCCTCTTGAGCATATATCTTCAACTTTCGATGCGGCTGCACTTAGATGTTCTTGAGTAAGCTCTAAATTAATAATGCTAATTTTTTTTCTTGTATCAAAGATAAATTCTTCCATTTTTGGATTCCAAAATCTTTGTTGATGACCGAAATGAACGCCTGCTTGAAGCAGGTCTTCTATTGATACTATGCTCAATTTATACTCCTTAGGGGTTATTCTCCAATTCCTAATAAAGCTGACTTTTAAAAAAAGCACCCCAACTTTACAAAAAACAGAATCTTCGTGTTAAAAGTTTGTGTATTCTATAGAAAAAATTGTTTTTTTTAAAGATTTTGTTTAATTTAATATATCTTTAAAACTATATACTTTAGGTTTTAATTTTCTAATTTTCATAGATGATAACATTGCTCCTTGAGCAAATACTTCTCTTGATAAGGCTTCATGCATAAAGCAATAGGTTTTTGATTGATTGTAAAAGCTTAATTTATGAATTCCAAAAATGTCTTTTTTTCTGATTGAATTAATTTCAATATTACTTATGTTATTTTTTTTATCGCTTAAATTAATTATATTTTTTAATTCAATGGCTGTTCCTGATGGTTTGTCTAGTTTTTCAATATGATGAGTTTCTTCTATAATGCAACTCATTTCTTGATCTAAAGATTTTATAAAGGTTTCTAAAGAATCTTTTAAATTATTAATTCCTATGCTGAAATTTGCTGCTAACAAAATCGGTATTTTTTTTCCTGCAGTTTTAATTTCATTTATTTCATCGTCGCTGAAACCTGTGGTACCAATTATTATGGGTATTTTTATATCGAGACATCTTTTAAGTATTTTTAATGTAGAAATAGGATTTGAGAAATCAATTACAACATCAGAATTATCAAAAGTATCCTCAATAATGTATTCAAATTTATTACTACTTTTAATTAACCTTAAAAGTGATTGGCCCATTTTTCCAGATAAACCATTAATATAAACTTTATGCATTAATCTCTAGTCTTTGAAATTGCTTTATGAAATGTATCAGTACCAGGATAGTTTTTCGATTGATTTAATGAATCAGAAAACTCTTGTAAAAGTTTAGCCTGTTTCTTATCCAAATTTGATGGAGTTTCTACCACAACTCTGCATAAAATATCACCTCTTCTTCTATCTCTGACTATAGAAGCACCCTTTGCTTTGATTCTAAATACTTTACCAGTTTGAGTATTGGGTGGTATTTTTAAAGATATTGTATTTTCAAGAGTAGGTATATTAATGGAGCCTCCTGTTACTGAAATCGCAAATGGTATAGGTGTTTCAATGTATAAATGCCTTCCATCTCTTTCAAATAATGGATTCTCAATAACTCTAATCGCAACGTAAAGATCTCCAGATTTTGAGCCTTTCATCCATTCACCTTCTCCAGAAAGTCTAACTTTATCTCCATTATCAACACCGGAAGGTATATTAACTGAAAGAGTTTTATTCTCTTTAATAGCTCCAATGCCTCCACATGTTCTACATTTTTCTAAAATAACTTTTCCAGTTCCTGAACACACCGAACAGGTTTGTTGAACAGAAAAAAATCCTTGTTGCATCCTGACTTGGCCTGTACCGTTACAATTCGTACAAGTAATTGGGCTTGTGCCTTTTGCAGCTCCAGTTCCATTACAGTCATGGCAGACTTTATGAGAAGGTATTTTTATTTTTTTTGTTGTTCCTAAGACAGCTTCTTTAAGAGACAAATCAAGATTATATTGAAGATCTGAGCCCCTTCTTTGTCTCCTAGATTGAGATCGAGTACCGAAGACATCACCGAAAATATCACCGAAAATATCATTAATATTTATATCATTAAAATTAGGGCCTCCTCCCATGCCCTCTACACCAGAATGACCAAATTGATCATAAGCAGACTTTTTTTGAGAATCAGAAAGAACATCATAAGCCTCAGCAGCTTCTTTAAATTTTTCTGCTGCTTCTGGATTGTCTGGATTCCTATCAGGATGATATTTCATAGCTTTCTTTTTGAAAGCTTTTTTTAATTCACTTGCAGAAGCATTTCGAGAGACCTCAAGTATGTCATAGTAGTCTCTCTTCGACATAACTAGTATTTACTTTTCTTCTTCTTTTACTTCTTCAAACTCAGCATCAACAGTATTTTCTGAAGATTCATCTTCATTTACATCAGATTCTGTTTGTCCATCAGGTGCTTCTTGTTTATAGAGCTTTTGTGTTAATGGTGTTAAGACATCATTTAGATTTTTTGTAGCAGATTCTATTGATTCCACATTTTCCGAAGCTATTGCATCTTCAAGTCCTGAAACTGCATCTTCAACTTGCTTCTTTTCTTCATCTGATAGCTTGTCATCAGATTCTTCGATAGTTTTTCTTGTAGCATGAACTAACATGTCAGCGTTATTTTTTGTCTTAACTAATTCTTCAAACTTCTTATCATCTTCAGCATTAGCCTCAGCATCTTTAACCATTTTTTCTATATCTTCATCTGATAGACCGCTTGATGCCTTAATAACAATTGATTGTTCTTTGCCAGTATTTTTATCTTTAGCAGAAACATTAAGTATTCCATTTGCATCAAGATCAAATGAAACTTCTATTTGTGGCATTCCTCTTGCAGCAGGTGGTATATCAGTTAAATTAAACTGACCAAGAGACTTATTCTGTGAGGCTTGAGTTCTTTCTCCTTGAATAACGTGGACTGTAACTGCAGTTTGATTATCTTCAGCTGTCGAAAAGACTTGTGACTTTTGCGTTGGGATTGTTGTATTTTTTTCAATCAATGGAGTTGATACTCCTCCAAGCGTCTCAATACCTAGAGTTAATGGAGTAACGTCTAAAAGCAATACATCTGTTGTATCTCCGGATAAAACTGAGCCTTGTATTGCTGCACCAACTGCTACCGCTTCATCAGGATTAAGATCTTTTCTAGGTTCCTTACCAAAAAATTCAGAAACCTTTTTTTGAACAAGAGGCATTCTTGTCTGACCTCCAACTAAAAGTATTTCATTTATATCACCCTTTGAAAGCTTTGCATCTTTCAGAGCTAGTTTTAAAGGTTCTAGACTTTTATCAACCAAGTCTTCTACAAGAGATTCCAACTTTGCTCTAGTTATTTTATGAACAAAATGCTTTGGTCCAGAACTATCTGCTGTTATGTATGGAAGATTTACTTCTGTTTGTTCTGAAGATGAGAGCTCAATCTTTGCTTTCTCAGCAGCTTCTTTTAATCTTTGAAGTGCTAATGGATCACTCTTTAAATCAAAACCAGACTCTTCTTTAAATTTATCAACAAAATAGTCTATTAATCTTAAATCGAAATCTTCTCCACCCAAAAATGTATCTCCATTGGTTGAAAGAACTTCAAACTGATGCTCGCCATCAACATCTGATATTTCGATAATAGATATATCAAAAGTACCGCCGCCTAAATCGTAAACAGCAACTGTAGAATCTCCTTTGCTTTTATCTAAACCATAAGCAAGAGCTGCTGCTGTAGGCTCATTGATAATTCTTTTAACATCAAGCCCTGCTATCTTTCCTGCATCCTTGGTTGCTTGTCTTTGTGAATCATTAAAATAAGCTGGTACTGTTATTACTGCCTCTTTTACATCATGTCCTAAATAGTCCTCTGCAGTTTTCTTCATTTTTTTTAGGACTTCTGCAGCAACTTGCGGAGGTGCTAATTTTTTATTTGATGCCTCTACCCATGCATCCCCATTATCAGCTTTGATAATTTTATATGGGACCATATCAGCATCCTTACTGACAACTTCATCATCAAAAGTTCTTCCTATAAGCCTTTTAATAGCGTAGAGAGTATTTTCTGGATTAGTTACTGCCTGTCTTTTTGCAGGCAATCCAACCAAAACTTCGTCGTTATCAGTATATGCAATAACTGAAGGCGTTGTTCTTTGGCCCTCAGCATTTTCAATGACCTTTTGTTGTTGACCTTCTACAACAGCAACACAGCTGTTTGTAGTTCCTAAATCAATTCCTATTATTTTTGACATATCTTTCCTCTAATTTTTAACTACTGTTACCCTGGCTGGTCTTAAAACCCTGGAGTGAAGCTCCCATCCTCTTTGCATGATATTTCCAACATCTCCATCTTTTTTATCCTTATTTTTTTCCATTGAAACTGCTTCATGTTTTTCAGGATTAAATTCCTCATTATCCGGATAGATAGGTATCATTCCGAATTTATCAAGTGTTGACTCAAAAGATTTTAGTGTTAGTTCAATGCCCTCTTTATCTTCTTTGGTAGCATCTTTGGATAAATTTGTAAGCGCACGCTCTAAGTTATCAATTATTGGCAACATTTCTAATAAGAGCCTTTCAACGCCATATTTATGAGCTTTTTCTACTTCTGATAATGTTCTTTTTAATGCATTATCAAGATCTGCGTTTGATCTTAAAAGTTGTTTTTCTAATTCTTCATTTTTATCAAAAAGTTCTTCATATGATGGGGTGCCAACGCCCCCAGTGACAGATGACGTATCAGCATCAGCATCAACATCAACATCAACATCATCACTTTCTCCATTTAATAATTCTTCAGATGATTTGTTATCAATATCATCAACAGTCGATTTATCTTTTTTTGTCATAATTAAATCCCGCTACATATCATATATTGGGATTTAAAATTTCAGTTCAAGGGGAGAAATATATAATTATTTATTTCTTTCTGACATGTAAGACTAGATTGTGATCAACAAGTTGGTATCCTGATTTTTCTGCAATCATATTAAGCCTATTTATTAATTCAGCATCTTGAAATTCAAGCACTTTACCTGTTTCAAGATCAACCATGTGCTCATGATGCTCTTCAATAACCTCATATACAGCATGACTTCCTTCAAAATGATGTTTTTTGACCATTCCAGCAGCTTCAAATTGTGTTAAGACTCTATAAACCGAAGCTAAACCTATATTCTCACCATTTTGTAATAGTTCTTTATAAATATCTTCTGCACTAAAGTGGGCCTCTTCTTGTATTGCAGTGGACTCTAGAATTTCCATAATTTTTATTCTTGGTAAGGTTGCCTTTAGTCCAGCTTTTTTTAATTCACTATTCTGTTTATTCATATGTTTATTATATAGTACATGTTTTTAACAATGATACTAATGATTAGCGACATAAAATTTAGAACAAAGTATAATCATTTTATATATGAAAAAAAGTAATAAATTAGAGCAACTTAAAGCATTTCTTATTTGTATTGTTTTTTTGACATTAGTTTCATGCGCATCTATGTCTCCATATAAGGTGCCCGTTCTTCAGGGAAATCTCTTTGAGGAAAAAGATATTGAAAAGCTTTCCGAGGGTTTATCTAAAGAACAAGTTCAGTTTATACTTGGTACTGCTTTGTTAAAAGATCCATTTCATTCAAACAGATGGGATTATTACTACTCAATAAAGGTTGGTACTGATATTCTCACTGAAAGTAAATTATCAATACAATTTAATGAGAGCGGTCTTGTAGAAAGCTGGACAATTGAAAAAATGGAAGAATCAAACTAGTTTTCTTCAATACTTTCTAATCTTTTTATAAATGCCTCCATGGCTCCTTCGCAAAATATATTTATTGCCTGATTTGGTAAAAGATTATCCAATAAAAATGGAAGTTTAAATTCAGACTTAAAGATTATTTCAGTGGATAAATCCTTTGTTTTATTGATAATCCATTCGCCTTTAAAGAAATCAAATGGGCCCTCAACTTGCTCAATCTGTATTTTGTTATCGAGCAAAATATTCTTTGAGGTTATTGAATATTTTCGAAGTAAAAAATCAAACTTTAATTCTCCTACCTCATGATTTTTATTCCTCTCAAGCACTTGTGCACTTGAACATCCAGGAATATATTTTGAATAATTTTCAAAATTAGCAATTTGTTCAAAAACTTTTTTGGTATCTTGTTTTAAAGTTTTTGAAAGATTTACTTTTCTAGGCACTTGCAAAGATTTGAGAAAGTAAGACACACCCAATTCCAATAGGTGCTACAAACTTAATGAAGATTTTCCATATTGAATATATCGTTGGATTAATACTTCCTAGTTCATCCTTTATAAGAGACTCTTTCATAAACCAACCAATAAATATTGCAATTAGCATTCCTCCAAGAGGTTGCAAATTCTTAACAGCAATAAGGTCCATCGAGTCTAGAAAATTATAATCTCCAATTATTTTTACATCTGACCATAAATTAAAACTCAGGACTGATCCAATACCTATGAACCATGATAGGGCAGAAATTATAATTGCAGATTTTTTTCTTGATAATATTCTTTCTTCAGATAGGTATGCAACACCTGGTTCTAAAATTGAAATTGAGGAGCTTAATGCTGCGACTGATAGTAATATAAAGAATATAGGTCCAATAATTTTTCCGAATTGCATATCATTAAAAGTTGAAGCCATAGATATAAAAACAAGGCCAGGTCCACTGGCTCCTTTTTCTCCTCCAAGTTGTTCGAGGGTTTCTTTAACACTAAAAGCTTCGTAAGCACTGAATAGGATTGGAAAGATTGCGAGTCCAGCTAAAATTGCAACAAGTGTATCTAATGATGCAACATTT
>MDTB01068907.1_pt1 | contig 12992 bp, 11 predicted proteins | sample 811161 | NCBI WGS metagenome assembly MDTB01 (sample SAMN05326650, study PRJNA326480) | marine metagenome | isolation source: seawater | place: Mediterranean Sea | collected 2009 | reverse complement strand
TTTTATTTACAATTCAGTGATACTTATGTAGTCTGCAGTCAAAAGGATATCATAGATGATTTTTTCAGTAGGTACAAGATTTTTTTTTATGGTTTAAAATCTAGGATGATCTTTTTTTTGAACTCCAATTCAGATTATAGGCAAGCCCCTCTGCTCCAGTATATATCAATACTTTTTGAGGTTGAATGAGTTGATTACATCTTATGCTGTAAGGCTGGTCTAAGTTTCCCGAAACAGCCAATACCAAACCGTTGTAAGAATCAGCTATCTGAGCGGTAATCAAGGCACCTTCACGTACTGTAGCTTCTACCAAAATGTTTACATCACTCATACCGACAATTATTCGATTACGCATCGAAATAAATAGGGGCCAGATTTTGTCCCAGGAGGTTGCTTACTGATCAAACCTCTATGACCTATGATTTTTTCTGCAAACTTCATATGGGCTCCTTGATAAATTTGATCGATATCCCCCGCCAGTATGGCCCAATTGGGCATATGATTTTGAAGGGCAGCTTTATGTGCTTCAATGTCAATACCATAGGCCAATTCACTTAATAGATGGATTGAAATATTTGACCGTCTTCAATGATCTTTTTTGTGATAGATTTTCCATAATCAGATGCTTATTGGGTACTCACGATGGCCATGATTCGATTTGAGTTGAGCGATTCGGTGCTCTTATAATACAATAGGGCAGGGCCATTCTATAGACCCCTCAGGCTATCAGAATATTTTTTCGAGCGGTAAGAGATTAGCGCTATTTCTCTTTTCTGACAATGGGTCATGATCTCATCAGAGGCTTTAAGCCTGTGCCGATCAAGTATGTTCTTTATGATCTTTTCTGAGATGCCGGAAACTTCCTTGAGCTCAGAAGATTAGGCATGAAAGGCCGATCCAAAACGTTCGATCAGACCTTTGGCATGTGCTTTGCCGATACCAGATAAAGCGAGCAAGTCAATTAGATAATAATCCTCTTTTTCCTCTATTACTTCAAACTACTCAAGTGATCTCTAACTATCAAAATATCCTATATGAACGTTTAAATGGATGTATTGAAGTACTTATTTGTAGACATTAAGCTGAATTTATATTGCTATAAAGCTTGGCTTTAGTTTTGATCAACTCATCAGTGAGTTTTATTTTGTTATTTGCATTCGTTTGGTAGCATTTGGTTTTGTATTAGGAGTGTCTGATGAGGGCTAGGGTGAGCGTGCTGATATGATCTATTCAGCATGGTTAGCTGTTTCGGAAAATTTTGAAGTTAATGTAATTGTGGTCATTGTTACTTTGCCACCTAATTGAAGACTATGTAGATCGACTAGAAATAGGCATGAGTCTGTGCTTTGGAGCATTAAAGGAAACTCATTAAAAAATCAATTTTTGGGTAACTCATTTTTTAATTTTACCAGGAAATCACGAACACTCTGTAGTGACTTGATGAGTTCTATTTTATCTTGAAGACTCTCGGTCCCTTGGGCAATAAAATCTCGTGCGCCTTGTAGGGTAAAACCTTTTTCTTTTACCAAATGATAAATCAGCTTAATATTTTTGATATCCTCAAGGGTAAATTGTCGGTTTCCTTTCCGATTTTTTTTCGGTTTTATAATATCAAATTCACTTTCCCAAAATCGAATAAGAGATGTGGCCACCTTGAGGCTTCCAGCAACTTCACCAATGGTAAAATATTTTTTCTCTATCTCTTTCTCTTTGTAGGGCACTTACTCTATTTTTAGGTTAAGATAATTAATTCTTCGAAAATTATTAATCAATATCGGCTTTTTTGAAAAATAAAATTTACTTATTTTATTTATGCGTAAGGCTGCTTTAATTTCCTCATCTATTCGCGGCCAAACGCCATAATTTTGTAAAAAAAATGAATATATCATCTAATTATCAACCATCATAACTGATATTAAGTTGCGATAGTGGGGTTAGCGCATTCAAGATATTTAAATTGAATCGTCCAAGGTCAAAAAACCCTAAGACTGCAGGTGATAATGCTGTTTTTGTAGACTTCAATTCGTTTGACTAGATGTGGACAATGTCCGATCAATACATCTGCGTCCACATCAATGAGGGAATGGCTAAAAACATAAATACATTAAGGTTCTTTCCTTAAAAAAAAATGTCCCTTCCAAGTTACCAAAAGTGATCAGTATAGAACCTGTTCAGTCCACAAGTCATATGTTATATGTAGATAGATTTGAGATCAGAAGTTGGTCTACATTATAAAATCACGCACTGAGTCCAGTAAAGCTTTTACTTCGACATTCAAAGAGATATGATGAGGTCTTTCCTGAATGATGATCATTCCAATTGCTAAGTTTGATGAGCCATAGTCTATGGCCCATACTCAGTAAAAATTTCATACTTTGGAAAGCTTAGAGAAACACTCACCCACAGAGTTGAAATCCGGTAGGTTTTGATGAGGGCATGAACTATTTTATTGTGAGATTAGAGTATATACTTACATCTATATCCCAATCAGTAGGAACCCATAGCTTGATTTTCAATCGACGCCAATCTGAGTATTTCTTCATATTCTTCAGCTGATAAATCACGGCTGAAATAATGAATTGGGTTCACTTTTACGCCATTTTTGATGACCTCATAATGTAAATGGGGTGCCGTAGATTTGCCCGAATGTCCGGAGTAGCCAATGATATCTCCTCTTTTGACTCGTTGACCTTTTTTTACTAATATTTTGTCTAAATGTCCGTATTTAGTTTCATAACTAAAACCGTGATCAATATGCACTTGTTTTCCGTATCCACTCAATGAACTTTTTGTAAATTTCACTTTACCGTTTCCGGTAGCATGAACGGGATTGCCCACTTCCAAAGAGAAATCCACTCCTGGATGCATTCGTCTGGTTTTTAAATAAGGATCGATTCGATATCCAAAACCTGAAGAAAGACGCTTGAGTTCTTCATTTGACACGGGTTGAATGGCCGGAAGTGCTGCTAAAAAATCTTCTTTGTTTTTGGCCAATTCAACGATTTCATCATAAGACTTGGTTTGTATATACATCTGCTTTTTTAGATCGTCAATTTTTTGAAGGTCATTTACGATGAGCGCTTCTCGTGAAAGGCCTTTTTCCATTAGCGCCCTATATTTGTTGGCTCCTCCAGTACCTCCCGTCCTGATTTCATCAGCAAGAGGATTTACGCCAAAGATCACTCGATAGATATCGTCGTCTCGCTCTTTCATGCTCTGCAGCACCTGAGAAATACTTTCCATATCCTCGTTCATGAGGTTGTAGAACATGAGCAATTCTTGATTTTCTTTTCTTAACTGCAATTCCTCGGGAGACTCAAAATACATCATGTATCCAAAGACCAAACCGGTCGCGATGGCCGTTGCTACAGTCAAAAAAGCAAGTGAGTTGATGAATATATCCCATTTAGAAGTACGAATTCTTTCGTATCTACAGGATTCAGTGTCGTAATAATACCTTATTCTTGCCATTGATTTTTATAGAAGTAATTTTGCAGTGCAAGGCTTTAAAGATTAAACTTATCTCTTCAGACAGTTGCAAATTTATAGTTTTAAAGAAAAAATAGCAAATTAGCATAAAATTAAGAATTTTACCCAATATGGAGTCCAAGCTAATACGAAAGAAATTTTTTGAATATTTCAAGGCAAAATCACATCAATGGGTACCCTCTGCACCTATTGTGGTAAAAAATGATCCTACTCTAATGTTTACCAATGCAGGTATGAATCAGTTCAAAGATTATTTTTTGGGAAATAAGAAAGCCAACCAAAAACGCGTGGTAGATACCCAAAAATGCTTGCGTGTGTCTGGGAAGCACAATGATCTTGAAGAAGTTGGTTTTGATACCTATCATCATACTATGTTTGAGATGTTGGGTAATTGGTCTTTCGGAGATTACTTTAAAAAAGAAGCCATCGCATGGTCCTGGGATTTATTGACCAAAGAGTTTGAACTGTCTGAGGAGCGTTTGTATGTAACCGTCTTTGAGGGGGATGAAAAGGAGCAACTTGAAGCGGACATAGAGGCGAGAGATTTTTGGCGAAACCATGTACCAGAAGATCGAATCATCAATGGTAACAAGAAAGATAATTTTTGGGAAATGGGTGAAGTAGGACCTTGCGGCCCCTGTTCAGAAATACATATAGACTTGCGTGATGAAAAGGAATTGAAATTGATTCCAGGGGCTAGTTTGGTAAATAAAGACCACCCTCAAGTAGTGGAGATCTGGAATATCGTTTTTGTTGAATTTAATCGTTTGACCTCTGGAGCTTTGCAAAACCTTCCAGAAAAGCATGTAGATACGGGTATGGGTTTTGAACGTTTGGCCATGGCCTTACAGGGAAAGCAATCTAATTATGATACAGATGTATTCCAACCCCTGATTCAAGCAGTAGCCCAACGGGCCCAAGTCCAATATGGAGCTGATGACGCTACTGATGTGGCTATCCGTGTTATTTCAGATCACATTCGTGCTATTGCGTTTACCATTGGAGATGGCCAACTACCTAGCAATACCAAGGGAGGTTATGTGATCAGGAGAATTTTGAGAAGGGCCGTGAGATATGGTTATACATTTTTGAAGTTCAATGAGCCCTTTTTATTTGAATTACTACCGATTTTATCCCTTCAATTCTCCGAAACCTTCCCTGAGCTAGAAGCGCAAGAGGAATTCCTGGCAAAGGTGATTAAAGAAGAAGAAATAGCATTTTTGCGTACTCTTGAGAAGGGTCTTGCTAGATTTAGTTTGCTAAAAAAGAAGGTCAAAGAACAGATCGCTGGGGTGGATGCCTTTGAGTTGTATGACACCTATGGTTTTCCTATTGATTTGACTGCATTAATTGCTAAAGAGAATAGCCTTTCTGTCGACCTATCAGGGTTTGAAAAGGAAATGGATAAGCAAAAGAATCGGTCCAAAAATGCAGCTATCGAGGATGTGGGCGATTGGAATTTAGTACATGAGACATCTGTTGCTTCTGAATTTATAGGGTATGATCTGCTGACGACTGATACCCAAATCATTCGTTGGCGTGAAATAAAGCAAAAAGATGCGGTATCTTACCAATTGGTGCTAAGTACGACACCGTTTTATGCCGAGAGTGGGGGTCAAATCGGCGATTCAGGTGAACTGATAGGAATTGAGGAAACGATTGATATCATAGATACCAAAAAGGAGAATGATTTGTTCATTCACCAGGCCAAAAGTCTCCCAAAAAACTTGGAGGGCATTTTTAGAGCAGAGGTCAATCAAGATAAAAGGAATTTAATTGAGAGCAATCATACAGCGACCCATTTACTTCATTCGGCTTTAAGAGAGGTATTGGGAGATCACGTACAACAAAGGGGATCTTTAGTCAATGATCAGTCTTTACGTTTTGACTTTTCACATTTTACTAAATTGAGTGCCGAAGAATTATTGGCCGTTGAGCAGCAGGTTAATCAAAAAATCCGAAAGAATATTTCTTTGGTGGAGCGTAGATCGGTTCCGATTGACAAGGCTAGGGAGGAAGGAGCTATGGCCCTATTTGGAGAGAAGTATGGAGACCATGTACGCATGATTCTTTTTGATGCCCCTTATTCAGTAGAGTTGTGCGGAGGCACCCATGTGAAGGCTACCGGCCACATAGGTATGTTTAAAATTATATCTGAAAGTTCCATATCGACGGGTGTAAGAAGGATTGAGGCCATTACGGCCGATATGGCGGAATCTTTTTTGTGGCAAAAAATAGAATTGCTAGACCAAATCGAGCAAACCCTAAAGCACCCTACGGATACTTTAAAGGCTTTACAAGTGTTATTAAATGAGAAAAATAATTTGATCAAGCAAATTGAGGCTTTTAATATAGCCAAAACAAAAGAGTTGAAAAAGGCGGTGATGGCGGCTGCTGAAGTCTATAAGGGCATAAACATCATTAGTTTTGAAGGTATATTTCCTGATGCTGCCTCCGTCAAAGAAATTGCTTTTGATCTCAAAAGAGAGATGGGCCCTCTGATTTTATTGATTGGCGCCAATGTGGGGGGGAAGCCTCTTTTAACCCTAATGATTCAAGAAGAATTGGTTCAGCAGAATGATCTGAATGCCTCAATATTGATCAGGCAGATGGCTAAGTCTATCCAAGGTGGCGGGGGTGGACAAGACTTTTATGCAACGGCTGGAGGTAAAAATACAGAAGGTCTGACCGCAGCTTTGGAGATAGGAAATCAAATATTGAAAGAAAAAATTTAAGCACATTGGCTATTTTAGAAACGGTAATAGGACTGGAAGTGCATGTCCAATTGAATACGAAGAGTAAAATATTTTCCTACGATCATAATGATTTTGGAAATCATCCCAATTCAGATGTTGGAGCCATTACCCTAGCACACCCCGGTACTCTACCGATGGTTTCCAAAGAGGTCATTGAAATGGGTATGAAATTGGGAATTGCTTTGGAAGGTAGGATTAACAGAAATTTAATTTTTGATCGCAAAAACTATTTTTATCCTGACCTTCCCAAAGGTTATCAAATTACTCAAGATGCCACACCTATATGTAAAGGGGGCATTGTAAAAATCAGGAGTGATAATTTTCCATATTTTGATATTGCGCTCACCAAAATTCATTTGGAAGAAGATGCAGGGAAATCCATACATGTTCAGAATGCAGATTTTACCAATGTAGATCTCAATAGGTCAGGGGTTCCTTTGGTAGAGATTGTGACGGAGCCTGTCATTACCTCTTCCGAGCAGGCCGGCTTGTGTTTGATTGAACTCAGAAAATTGGTCAGGTATTTGGGCATCAGCGATGGGAATATGGAGCGAGGATCCTTGCGCTGCGATGCCAATATTTCTGTGAGACTACCCGGAGCACCTTTAGGTAGTAAAGTAGAAATCAAAAATATGAATTCAATCAAGAATGTCCGAAAGGCCATCGATCATGAGATTGAACGTCAAACAAAAATGACCGCTGCCGGCCAAACCATTATTTCTGAGACACGAACTTATAACCCTGAGAACAACACTACCTCAGGTATGCGTAACAAGGAAGTAATGAATGATTACAGATACTTCGCGGAGCCCGATATCAGTCCGATTGTGATCAGTGATGAATGGTACGAATCTGTAAAAAAGTCACTTCCAATCTTACCAGACCAGGTTAAAAAGATTTTGATTGAGGATTATGGCCTGCCCAATTATGATGCCAACTTATTGAGTGATGATCGTTCGACCGTAGCGTATTTTTTCAAAACGGCAAGTTTTTGTAAGCATTATAAGCTCATATCAAATTGGATCATGGGCCCTGTGAAATCTTATTTAAATGAAAATGAAATCGGTATAGACACCTTGAATTTAACCCCTTCAAAATTAGCAGACATGATTCATGCCGTTCAGCAAAAAGAGATCAGCCATTCAGATGCCGCACAACAAGCTTTTAAGTATATTTTGAATCATCCACAGGTTGAAGTGACCGAATCCATTGTAGCATTGGGTCTTGCTCAAGTAGATGATTTTTCTGAAGTGCAACAGCTAATAGAAGATGTTTTAGCAGCATATCCAGCTAAGGTTAAAGAATACCATAATGGAAAAAAAGGCGTTATAGGGATGTTCATGGGGTTGATTATGAAAAAAGCGGTTGGTAGAATAGATCCTCAGAAAGTCAATGAAATGATTAAAGGAACCTTAGATAAGATAAAATGATCAAATATTTCTTAGTAATTATTACACTCGCATTAGGTTCAGGTTGCAGTCCTGAATCATCATTGTTAAAAGTTAGTCTTATCTTGGATGACGACATTAATGGAGAGTGGGTTTGGTTACAGCAAGTACAAGAAATTGGCTTGGTCGCCATTGATTCTGCTGAGCTGTCTTCAGGAACGGCTGTTTTTTTCATTGAACCTGGACCTCCTGAATTTTATCGTCTGGACGTATTTGGAAGAAAAAATATCAATTTGATCGTAGGACCTCAAGATAAAAAAGAGGTCGTCATCAGGACCTCGATCAAATCCGCTGCTCTCGTCGAAGCTGAAGGATCTATACAGACTTCATTGATGATTGCTATGGACAGTACAATACTTAAGAAGCAGAGTGACATGCAGTTGCTCAATCAAGAAGCCATGCAAGCGAGATCACAAGGGGATCTAAATACTTTTAATGCGGTAGTCAACCAGTTTAATTACCTAAACAAGCGCCATGATGATCATCTCATGGATCAAATACGAGATGCCAGTCCTCAATTGGTAGGTATTTACGGATTGAATTATATTGATATTGAGAGCAATTTTAGTTTTGTCGACAGTTTGGCCAACGTTTATAAAAAGGCACTACCTGATCACATCTTTACCTCAGATCTTTTGTCAAAAGTCAATACTTTGAGAAGCCTCGCTATTGGAGGACCGGCACCTGAAATCAGTTTGCCTGACACCTCGGGATCTATGTTTAATCTGAGTTCATTGCAAGGCAATTATGTATTGATTGATTTTTGGGCGGCATGGTGTAGACCTTGTCGTCAAGAAAATCCAAATGTGGTGAGGCTTTACAATAAATATCGAAATGAAAATTTTGAGATTTTAGGAGTTTCATTGGACCGAACAGATCGTGCTTGGAGGAAAGCGATAGCCGATGATGGCTTGGAATGGATTCATGTTTCAGATTTAAGTTATTTCAATACCAAAGCCGTAAAAGATTATCAAGTAAGTGCCATACCTCAAACTTTCTTAATCGATCCGGAAGGAAATATTGTGGCCAAAGGATTAAGAGGTCCTACCTTGAAAGCCAAGCTTAAAGAACTTTTTGATTAAGCATTAAACCAGGCTTTGAGAACCAGCCAAAGTTTAATTTTAGCTTCCTTATGATTGTCTAAAAAAGAAATATTATGGGTGTGTAAAATTTGGTAGGATTCCTTTTCTTGAAGGCTATTTAGCTTTGTTTTTTCATCTTGATGGCCAAAAATGAGGGTTTTTTCAAATAGGATCGCGCCCTGCCATGATTCAATCACTGAGGTGGTCTCGATATCTTGATGAATGGCTTTGAGTAGTTTGGTCAGCGTGGCTCTAGAAGTATCCGTGAGTGGTTCGGTAATGACCTGTAGACCGGGTGATAGAGTCACCTCTTTTGTCTCAAGCGGACGTTCTTTAGATTGGCCAGGTTCGGGAGTTTTTTTTTGATTCGTAGCTCCTATTTCATCAACTTTATACAATTGATCTGTAAGGATGAGGTGAAGGTTTTCTGTCGCTTCTTTCATTATTTTTTATTATCAATCATTCAATTATTTCAGAAAGTCTATTTTAATTTTCAATATAAGGCTGTTGATGATAAAATCCTAAAAGGGACTGTTAGACACCATCATTAATTGATTATTTTTGTCTTAAATTGATTTTATTTAGGAATTTTAAAGTTCTATAAAAGCTCATGAGGATAACGTTTATTAAAAACCGCACTTAAAGCTTCTAACCAATATTTCAACTGCAGGAACAGAGACTCCCATACAATTTTTACTCTTCGACAAATTTAGACTACTCCATGCTCTATTCTTGCTTTTCATCAAAGAGCTGCTTATCTATGGATGGAAATAAGGTCAAAGTATTTTGATAATAAAGTTTTTGAAGTACCGAATCGGGTAGTCCTAGACCATACATTTTCCAGTGGGTATGACGCTTTCGATAATAATCAAAGTATTCATCTTCTGTTTCCAAAACCCGAAAGTAGGTATGATATTCATTCACATTGTAACTGTCTTTTCCAAACAATATGCGATCTAGATACTGTACAAAAAATTGTCGAGCTCTTTTGGGTTGTCGTCCCAATTCAGCAAGTACTGCCCCGATTTCTGTCATCACATTAGGATATAGATCCAAATTTTCACTCAATCGATCTAGGTCGTTTCCCATCCAACCCAAATGGGCATTGATGAAGGTCGTATTTGAAGGTTTTTTGAAAACAGCATGCTGTTCGGCCAATATAGATTCAAAAGAGGGCACTTTAACTGGGTCACGGTAACGTCATGGCTTTTGGCGTAATTCGAGCCAATGTTCGTTGAATTCATATCTAGGGTTCCAAAAGGAGGACGGTTCGGAGGAATGAATGAGTACAGGAATTTTATTTTTTCCACAAGCTGTCCAGATGGGATCTCGGCGCGGATCGTCAATGGCGATACGATTTCCATCGCGGTCTTTGTCTGTTAATCCCAGGGACTTGCATACTTTCACGCCTATGACGCCTTGAGCCACCGCATCATCTATTAATTTTTCATTTTGCTCAGCAAAATCAGCACATCAATCAATCAAAAATCAACATTTAAAAATAAGCCGAAGCGGTTGGGCGCATTTTCACGGACGTTTGCCAAGGATTTCTTCAAATACAAGCCTCGAAAGCCACTCAAGTTCACCATGAAAGCCATATTCAGCGCATTCATTTCATGGACTAATTTAGATAAGTCCTTGACAGGCATGTCAAATTGGTGATTATGAACATCAACAAATGAGTATTTCGAATGGGAATGATATTTTCAGGTACTTTTAAAGTAGAGATGGGTGTATATTCCTCTATGTCCATCACGTTATTCTGCTGACGAATGGCATTATAAGAATAATAGATGCCAATGACGGTTATAGCAAAAGCAAGGCTTACCGTCAAAAAGATTTTAATGAAGCGAATCAACCAGCGCATCAATTAATAGGAATATTGATTTCAGTGGTATCCCAGTACATACGCAATAGGATACCTTTAGAGGACGTTTCAAAGTCTATGGTAAACTGTTCAACGATTTCATTTAGGCTGCTATTTTCGATATTAATCCGGGTAATGATTCCATCAGGATCAGGTTCTTGTGAACCGATCCGAAAGGGTCAGTATGAACAATTAATTCCCAGTAACTTTCTTGTGGTTAGGTATAAAATCGATAATTGCCAGCTTCTAAGTCTACATCTCCAAATGTGATAACTTGATTGACTTCTATTTCTGTTACTAAATTAGCTCCTAGGTACCAATATTTCCCATAAGGCAAAAGGGCTCCTTGGATTCATCCCCGAATATAAGGCGTCCTTTTTTGTAAGGCCGGTAATAGGTGATCTCCATCTTTAAACCATCTTTATAAAATACTGCGGTCCCTTGAGGACTTTTTGGATTGATGATTAAGGCATAATAGAAGTAGCCAAGAACCACTGAGATCAATATTAAAACCGCAATGCTGATTTTTTAAACAATTTCATAGATAAGAAAGTTGATTTGAGAAATTACAAAATTATATCTTCTAGTGAGATCAAATCAAATAAAAGATTAACGTGACCAATCGTTTAGGTTTCATCTTATGGTGCCTGTGAATATTTGGGTAGTTTTTCACGTTAGCATGCTAGTTATAAACTTGACCGTTGATTTTATTTATAATTTCATTTTTCTTAACAAGGTATTTTTCAATAATTCAAAGGATATTTTTTTTGACTAGATTGGCTTCCAAAAGGAATAAGGATAGATCAATTGAGTCAAGACGTTTTGTTGGCAAGCAATTATAGAAGGTTGAGGAAATAGTAAATCAGATGAGCTCTTATGTTTTTTTGATCATATTTGATTGGAAAAAATGGAATCTATAGATATTAAGCTCATAATTTTTTATAGATATTCTTCTTCAGGTTTTGGTTGTATCTTATTTTCAGCTCTATTTTTTTTCAATTCTTCACATCTTTTAGGGTCTCTACCATTTTTTTCAACTCATAAACGATACCCATGGCCCCCAAGCCAAAAATCATTCCTATGATTCCAAAAGTCCCCATCTTTATTTGTCAGTTGATAAATAAAGATTTTAATTCATGCGCATCTTTAGGCTCCATCCTTTTGGCAACCACTAGTCGCAGTTGCCTTCTTCTTAAGGCGCCTTTATAAAGCTCTTTTTCGAATAGTGATTCTGGCGCTACCTCAGGAATTTTCAATGGCTTCCCCTCTTTATCAACAGCCACAAAAGTAAAAAAAGCCGTATGTGTTTGAATTTTTTTAGCATTTGGAATATCTTCAGCAATAACTTTGATGAAAACTTCCATCGAAGTAGTAAAGACACGAACCACGAAAGCTTCGATGGTAATTACATTACCGATGTTGATGGGTTGTGAAAACGAAATATTATCAACTGAGGCGGTCACCACGACGTTATTACTGTGCCGCTGCGCAGAGACTGTGGCCGCAATGTCCATCCAATGCATCAACCTTCCACCAAAAAGATTATTGAGATTATTGGTGTCATTGGGCAAGATTAACTCAGTCATGGTGACTTTTGATTCCTGACAGGGTTTCCTTATTTTTTTACCATCCATCCTTACCCAGTAAAGGTACGAAGCTAAAATTTGTGAATTCTTTTTTTGAGGCTTTGTTTTGTGATAACTTTTTGATGGCGATCATTTTTTGCTGATTCTGATCCCCAACAGGAATTACCAAAACACCACCAATCTTTAATTGTTTGATAAGTGCATCTGGAACATTAGGTGCACCTGCCGTTACCACAATACTGTCATAAGGAGCATGTTTAGACAAGCCCTGGGACCCATCTCCTCGAAAAAAATTAGGACGATAGCCTAGTTTAGGTAAAAAAGCTATGGTTTTTTGAAATAACTTTTTGTTGTATTCTATGGTAAAGACTTCTGCACCTAATTCTAATAAGATAGCGGCTTGATAGCCTGAACCCGTACCAATTTCCAAAATTTTATCACCTTTTGAAACATTGAGCAATTCGGTTTGAAAGGCTACGGTATAGGGTTGACTGATCGTTTGTTTTTCACCGATGGGAAAAGCCTTATCCTCATAGGCATGTTCAAGAAAAATAGAGTCAAAGAAAGCATGTCGAGGCATTTTCCCAATAGCTGAGAGTACAGCTTCGGATTTTATTCCTTTTCTTTCAATCTCTTTTACCAGTTGTCTTCTCAAACCTTTAGCTTTGTAACTATCTTCCAAATTATTCATATCATTACAAATCAAAACTAATTATCGATAATTTTATAGTATGTTCACTGGAATAATAGAGGTTCAAGGCAAA
>MDTB01179965.1_pt1 | contig 12994 bp, 4 predicted proteins | sample 811161 | NCBI WGS metagenome assembly MDTB01 (sample SAMN05326650, study PRJNA326480) | marine metagenome | isolation source: seawater | place: Mediterranean Sea | collected 2009 | reverse complement strand
TCAGGGGCGCGTGCCCCTAGACAGCTTCGGCTGGGGCTGGGGCTGGCGCCGCGGGGCCGGCCCATGGGACGCGCTCATGCATCGAGCAGCCCGTGATGAAGCGCTCACCCTCAACACCGAAGCTGCGCAGGATTTGGCCACCGCCTCACTGCAGCAACCCCAAGGCCAACCCCTTCAGCGCAGCAGCACAGCCCATGCCGATCTGCTGGTCAGCTGCCATAGCGGCGGCGGTTGCCGCTGGCACCCGCCCCAGCTCTGGATCGGCCTGGGGTGCGAGCGGGGCAGCAGCCTGCCGTTGTTGCAGCAGGCGGTGGAGCGCAGCCTCAGCGCATCGCAACTGGCGCCAGAAGCGGTCGCTGGGCTGGCCAGCCTCGAGCTCAAAGGCGATGAGCCAGCCCTGCTGGCCCTGGCTGCAGAACGGCAGTGGCCGCTCAAGTTGTTCAGCGCGGAGCAGCTCAAAGAGCAGCCGGTGCCGACGCCTTCTGAGGTGGTGGCAGCGGAGGTGGGTTGCCCCAGCGTGGCTGAAGCAGCAGCGCTCGTGGCAGCAGGCCATGGCGCTGTGCTCCGTCAGGCCAAAACCATCCATAAAAAGGATGGCCACGGGGCCGTCACCGTGGCCATTGCAGAAGCCGCCGTGCCGTGGGCACCTCAGCGCGGCAGCTTGGAGCTCATCGGCGCTGGCCCAGGCGCGTTGGATCAACTCACCCCCGCAGCCCGCAGCGCCCTGGCCAATGCTCAGGTCTGGGTCGGCTACAGCCTGTACCTGGATCTGCTGGAACCGCTGCGCCGCTGTGATCAACAGCGCATGGAGGGCCAGCTGACACGCGAGCGGGAACGCTGCCAGCAAGCTCTGGATCTGGCCCGGCAGGGCATCAAAGTCGCCCTGATCTCCAGCGGCGAAAGCGGCATGTACGGGATGGCTGGCCTGGCGCTGGAGCGTTGGCTGGAGCTACCGGCCCAGGAGCAGCCCCTGTTTGAGGTGCATCCGGGCATCTCTGCGTTTCAGATGGCCGCAGCCCGGCTTGGCGCACCACTGATGCATGACCTCTGCACCATCAGCCTCAGCGACCGGCTCACCCCTTGGGACGTGATTGAACAACGGGTCAAGGCGGCAGCCGCAGGCGATTTCGTCGTGGCGCTCTACAACCCGCGCTCCCGTGATCGCCACTGGCAGCTGGGGCGAGCCGTGGAACTGCTCCTGCAGCAGCGGCCTGACTCCACCCCAGCTGCGGTCTGCCGGCAGCTCAGCCGCCCTGATGAAGCCCTGCAGATCCACCGTCTTGACGAGCTTCCTCTCGATCAGGTCGACATGTTTTCGCTGGTGTTGATCGGCAACAGCACGACCCGCCTGCATCAAGGGCGGATGGTGACGCCCCGCGGTTACCCGGGAGCAGAGCTCAATTGATCGACGTTGAAGTCGGGATGACAGGATTCGAACCTGCGGCCCCTTCGTCCCGAACGAAGTGCGCTACCAAGCTGCGCTACATCCCGATAGACCCATCGTAGGAGACCAACTTGCAGAAGCCTGACTGGCTGCGGGTCAAAGCCCCACAGCGCGAGCGGATCGGCGCCGTTGCTGATCTGCTGCTGGATCTCAAGCTCAACACCGTCTGCCAGGAGGCCAGCTGCCCCAACATCGGTGAATGCTTCGCCGGGGGGACAGCAACCTTTCTGATCATGGGTCCGGGATGCACCAGGGCATGCCCGTACTGCGACATCGACTTCGACAAGAGTGTTCGTGCGCTCGATCCCACCGAACCGGAGCGGCTGGGGGAAGCCACCCAGCGGCTGGGCCTGCGCCATGTGGTCATCACCTCGGTCAACCGCGATGACCTCAGCGATGGCGGTGCCAGTCAGTTCGTCGCCTGCATCGAGCAGATCCGCGAGCGCTCACCAGGCACCACGATCGAACTGCTGATCCCGGATTTCTGTGGTGACTGGAATGCCCTGGCCGCTGTGATGGCCGGGGGACCCGATGTGCTCAACCACAACATCGAGACCGTCCCTCGCCTCTATCGCAAGGCTCGCCCCCAGGCGATCTACGAGCGCTCGCTGGAGTTGCTGCAACGGGTCAGGCAAGGCTGGCCGAGCTGCTACAGCAAATCGGGGCTCATGGTGGGACTGGGTGAGAGCGACGCTGAGGTCCTCGAGGTGCTCGCTGATCTGCGCCGCCACGCTGTCGACATCGTCACGATCGGGCAGTACCTCTCACCGGGGCCCAAGCACCTGCCGGTGGATCGCTTTGTCAGTCCAGAGCAATTTGACCACTACCGCCGCGTCGGGGAAGACGAGCTGGGCTTCCTGCAGGTGGTGAGCACCCCGCTGACCCGCAGCAGCTACCACGCCGGGGAGGTGCAACGGCTGATGCAGCAGTATCCGCGCTGAGGAGAAAATCCACGGAAGGGTCCTAGGGTCACCCGCCAAACGTGTCGAAAGCCATGGCCCCGGCCCCGGCGGCGTCCACCCGGTTCTCCGGTGTGTTCAACCGGATCAGCACGAACAATCTGCGTGGTGATCTCTTTGGTGGGGTCACTGCCGCGGTGATCGCGCTGCCGATGGCGCTGGCCTTCGGTGTGGCCAGTGGCGCCGGGGCAACAGCCGGTCTCTGGGGCGCTGTGCTGGTGGGGCTGTTCGCTGCCCTCTTCGGCGGCACACCCACACTGATCTCCGAACCCACCGGTCCGATGACCGTGGTGATGACCGCTGTCATCGCCAGCCTCACGGCGAGCAACCCTGAAAACGGCCTCGCCATGGCCTTCACCGTGGTGATGCTCGCGGGTGTGTTTCAGATCGCCTTCGGTGTGCTGCGGCTGGGGCGCTACGTCACCCAGATGCCGTACACGGTGATCTCGGGCTTCATGACCGGCATCGGCCTGATCCTGATCATCCTGCAGCTGGGCCCGTTTCTCGGTCAGGCCAGTCCCAAAGGGGGGGTGATCGGCACGCTGCAGGCCCTACCCCAGCTGCTCGCTGAAGCTCAGCCCCTGGAGGTGTCACTGGCCCTGCTGACGCTGGCCATCCTTTGGTTCACGCCCAAACAGCTCAAAAAATTGGCGCCCCCGCAACTGATCGCGCTGGTGGTGGGCACGTTGGTGTCGCTGCCCCTGCTCGGCGGGGTGGGAGCAGATGACGTGCGCCGTATCGGCGAGATCGCCTCAGGGTTTCCGCAGCTGCAACTGCCGATCTTCAGCACCTCGGATCTACGGCTGATGGTGGTGGACGCGGCGGTGCTGGGCATGCTCGGCTGCATCGATGCGCTTCTCACCTCGGTGGTGGCTGACAGCCTCACCCGCACCGAACACAACTCCAACAAGGAGCTGATTGGCCAGGGGCTCGGCAACGTCATCAGCGGCCTGTTTGGTGGACTGCCCGGAGCGGGCGCCACCATGGGCACGGTCGTCAACATCCAAAGCGGCGGGCGCAGTGCCCTCTCCGGCATCTCCCGTGCAGTGATCTTGATGCTGGTGATTCTGGTGGGAGCCCAGCTCGCCGCTGAGATTCCCCAGGCCGTCCTGGCCGGCATCGCCCTCAAGGTAGGCGTCGACATCGTCGACTGGGACTTCATTCAGCGCGCCCATCGCATCTCCCGCAACGGGGCGCTGATCATGTACCTGGTGATCGGCCTCACGGTTCTGGTGGACCTGATCACTGCCGTTTTTGTCGGCGTCTTCATCGCCAACATCCTCACCATCGACAAGATGAGCTCCCTGCAAAGCCAGGCGATCAAATCGGTGAGCACCGGCGGAGACGATGACCTCGCCATCCCGAACGATGAACGCGACCTGCTCGATCAAGGCAACGGCCAGGTGCTGCTCTTTCAACTCACCGGCGCCATGATCTTCGGCGTGGCTAAGGCCATCAACCGTGAACACAACGCCATTAGTGACTGCAAAGCTGTGGTCTTCGACCTCTCAGAGGTGTCCCACCTGGGGGTGACCGCTGCACTGGCCGTTGAAAACGCGGTCGAAGAAGCCATCGATGTGGGCCGTCAGGTGTACGTGGTGGGCGCCAGCGGAACGACCCGTCGCCGCCTCGAGAAATTGGGACTGTTCAACAAGCTGCCCTCACGGCGCACCGAGATCAGCCGCCGTGACGCGCTCCAAGCAGCGGTCGCCGCCATCGACTGATCAGAACAAGCCGCGCACCAACTGGGGCTTGAGCAACCTGTAGCGGCGCTCCTCGTAGACAACATCAAAGGGCAGCTGTTCCATCGCGGCCTGGGGCACCACCACCTCAGGACCGTTGGGAATCAGGAAGACAAATCGCTTCGAGGGCAGGTCAAACCGCTTGAAACGCAGCGGCTTTGGCGGCTGCGCGACTGGTACGTCGCGCGGTTGAGGAGGCCGTGTCACCCCCTGAGGCATGGGGATCGGTGGGGTCTGACCCTGCGGCGTGGGGTTCTGAGGCGTCGGAATTTGCAGCGCCGGCACCTGAGGCTTGAAGGGCTGCGCCGGGATCTCCGGGTAGGTGTTGACCAGATTGACCTCGGCCAGTTGCCCCTTGCCGATCATGCGCTTGCTGAAGAACAGTGCACCACTGGCATCAGGCTTTACGTCGCGGCCATTGATGGTGGCGCTGAGCTGGGCAGCAATGCCTGCAGCAGAAGGTTCTTTGAGGGTGATGCCACGGGCGAAGTTCTCATCGGTGAAACAGACCGGTTGCGTGATGCTGCCGCTGGCGAGGTCCAATGTTTGGCGCAGGGTGTGCACCTCTTCGCCAACTTGGTTGGTGCTCACCGTGGACTGCTGCACCTGGCGACCACCCAGTCCCATGGTGCGCAGGGGAGTGCTGAGCTGGCTGAATTCCAACGTCACAACTTGAGCAGATGGCGGTGGAGAGCCGACAACGCTTTTGTTGATGCGAAGGCAGTAGTCCTGGCGCGAGACTTGCACAGGCTCGCGGTACTGATTGGCCAGGATCACCCGCTCAGTGTTACCGGCAAGGACGCGCAAACCACTGACCACCGAGGTGGTTCCCCGTGTCGCCACCTGAGCCGTCATCGGTTTGGCCTTGGCCGTGAGGTTGGCGGTGGTGGTGGCCGATGGCAGAGGCACCCAGCCCTTGGGCAAACGATCCAGACGCTCCTGCAGCGTCACCGCCCATTCCTCACCCGGTCGCATGGGTCTGCAGACGCGGGCTCCTGTCTGATCCTGATTCTTGAGGTCGGCCAGAAGTGAGTTGCTGCGCCCATCTGATTTGAGAACAAAGCTGTCCTTGCTCGTGACCTGCTGCAGGGGAGACGTGGCTGTCTCAAGCGCTTTGCCATCCTTCAGCCATATCTTCTGCACCTCGACGCAGGCCTGGCTGCTGAGCTGTTCCTTGGGGATATTGACCAGTTCCACACGGTTGACCGTGTTGCGCCCTGGTGAGCGCCACGGCATCGATTGACCTCGATCAGCGACGATGCGGCCGTTGAGCTTGGTGGCCAGATGGGTGAAGGAGGAGCCAGGCTGCTCCGGTTCACTCACCTTGAAGCGCTGCAACTGATCAAAACACTGCGTTTTGGATTCCCCCGGCTTCAACTGCAGCGGAATCGTCTGCTGCCCACTGGCTGTTCTGGCCGTCAGCGTGGCAGGGAAGGCCTGCTGAGGCAGAAGCGCACCAGCAGAGTTGAGGGTCTTGGTGACCGTGATGCAGCGTTGATCCGTGCGCTTGTTGACCAACACCAACTCAGGCGCAGCCGCCTGCCCAGCGCTGATGGAGGCCTGATCCGTTGGCTGAACGACCACGTTGCCTGAATCCTGAGGCGGCGGGGTTTCGCTGGCGCTGACGGCATAGCTCCGGCCTGGTTGAAGATTGCCGTAGCAGCGCTGACCTGATTCCTGACTCACCGTCACCGGAGCGCCAGGGCCCTTCAAGGTGATGCGCGGAGAGGAGCCATTGGGGGGCGCACCTCCCTCCCACGCCTTGCGGAACTTCACGCAGGCGCGTGTGCCCTGGCCTGCGCCCGGGGGGCAGCCTGGGTTGGTCACGGTGATGGGCAGCACGCGTGGCTGGGGTTGGCCCCCATCCCCCTGCCGGCCGGCCGTGCCGTTGAAGCTCAACCGCAGCCGGCCTAATCCCTGCTGTGTTGTGGAGAGGCTGGGGTTCTGGCCTGCAGCTGATGCGGCCATGGTGGAACCAGGTTGGGCATTGAGCTCTCGGATGTCGATCGAACCCTGGAACTGGTCTGGGGTGCCCTCCAGCTCATCGCGCTTGGGACAGAAGCGGTGAGGCCCCCCATTGGCCAGCATGTTGAAGCTTTGCGTGCCGTAAACACGCGCCAGGCCGCCGCGGGCCTGCACGCGGAACTGGGCGAGGGAACCTGGGCAACCGGTTTTGCTGATCTCCAAGCACGGGAAACGGGTGACCGGCTTGGGGGGATCAGCAGGCTTCTCCCGTCGCTCCAAAACATTGGTGTAGCGGACGGTGTAGTCCTGGCCGGCCTGCGGCACGAACGAGCTGCTGGTCTGCGGCTGGCCATTGAGCGTGGTGCGGCTGGCCCCCGGTCGATAGCTGTACTGCCAGCGGCCGATGATGGGGCTGCTGGTTCCCATGACCTCACCGATGGCCAGTGGGGTCCCCGCTGGAACCATGCGGGCATCGGTTTGTGCTTCTCCCCCGCGCAACTGAGGCGTGATGGTCTGTTGACCCTCCACCAGTTGAAGACCCATGGTGCGGATCAGATTGGCGATGGTGCCGCGATCCAAAGCAATGGGACGTCCCTGTTCGTCCCGCACCTCAAAGAGCTTGTGGGACTGCACCCGAGCCTGACCCTGGGGCGCGCAGGTTTCCTTGTAGGTGCAGCGCAACACATTGGGCGCATCGCCGCTGTTGGACTCGGAAGCCTCCAAGATGTTTTGGGCCGTCGCCGGCCGCTTGGCATCGGCCGGCTTCAGCAGCTGGTCACACTGCAAGGACTCGAAAATCCCTTGACGCGGAAGGGGGGGAGCCAAAGGCTCTCCAGGCGATGATGCGGGCTGATAGGGGTCCGTGGAGAGCTTGGAACTGCCACTTTTCAGGTTCTCCCACAGGGCCTTGGGCAAGGGCACCAGAACCGTGCCGCTGCTTTGGCAACCCTCGATCGGCTCCCCTGCAGGATTCAGCAGCTGGGTCTGGTCCTTGGGGTTCACCGGAATGCTGACCAGGTGGTTGTCGGTGACATGACCAAGGGTCTGCTCAGGATCCAGGGGCGCAGCGGAGGTGGTCGGGCGCTGATCGCTGCCCAAGACAAAATTGATCGGCGTCGGGGTGGGCGCGGCCCCAGGCTCACAGCCACTGCGGACAGCCGTGAGTTGCAGACATCCTCCAATCGGCACCTGCTTGGTGCCCTCAATAGCGGGCTGACGCACGGTGATCGACGGGGCGGAGCCGGCTTGGCAGATCTGGTTGAAGTCGGGAATCTCACCGACGATCGTGCTGCCGGACTTCAGGAGCCCGCCATCAATCAGCGCTTGCAGGAATCGAGACGCCGCTGCCTGGCGATCCGGCGATGGCACGGTGGCCGGCAGACGCAAACCCGGTTGGGCCGGGCACGAGGCCCCTGGTGTGGGTTGCTGTGACCTTGGCTCAGGTCTCACAGCTGGATCCAAACGGCGGGTCAGCAGCACCCGTCCTTCCGCGGTGGTCTCCAGTCGCAGGGGTTGCATGCCCTGAGCCGCCCCAGAGATGAGGGTGGACTGCGGGGTCAACAGCTCTGCCTGGCGCCGCTGAAACCGTGCCAGACCATCGCGAACACACACCGCTTCCCCGGTGCCGTTCTCGCCACCGTTGGGCTCACAGCCTTGGCTGGGTTCTATTCCCGGTGGGCGCTCAGGCGTTTCCAAACGGGTGCTGGTGATGGCCCACGGCAGAACAGACCAGAGCGAGGCGGGGATCGTTGGAATCGTCGCCACCGTGTAGCTCTTGAGCGGGAATTCACGCTCAAGGGTGCTGCCAGTCGTCAGATGCTCGGTGACGGAATAGCAATCAGACGTTCCTTCAGCACCAGCTGGACATGGCGTGGAGGTGCGGTCGGTTCCGTTCAACAAGAACCAGCGGGTGCGATCGGATTCCTCATGCACGGTGCTCACGCCGCTGTGGTGCACACCTGGATCAAGCTTCAAGAACGAACGGCTGGGCCGCACGTTGTTGAAGACAAACTCTGTTGTGCCCTTGGCCTGGGGCTGAATGATGAAGCTGCTCGCTTCTGGGATGTTGACGCTGCCATCCACCACAATCCGAGGCGCTACCACCGACAATCCCTCCAACCCTGTGGGGTTGAGAAGTGGGCCGCTCAAGGTGGCTCCTTGAGCGATTTCGATCAGGCCATCGCCCGCCAAGGTGAGGTTGATCAGCCCCGAATCAATGAACTGCTGAACATTGATCCCCGCCGTGGTGAGCAGCGTATGGTCCGTGATGATGTGCCCCCCCAGCACGGAAATACCAGCTGGGTTGACCAGAATCACACCCCCGCCAACCCTGCCGCGACCCTCCGTCGGGCGGCATTGACCTCCAGCGCTGATGCAGCTCTGCAGCAATCCGCGGATCACCGAGCGAATGCCGCTGGTCACCTGATTCAGCACCGTGGCACTGCGCGATGGCTGGTAATAGGTGACGATCTGATCGGCACCGATTGAAAAGCGGTTCCAATTGATCACGCTCCGTTCTGATGCGCTGCGGATGATCAATTCGTTGCCCTGGCGCTCAATTCCGACACGGCCGGAACGCACCGATGGGCCGCTGGGCAGCTGGGCCTGAGCCGCAGGGGCGACGCTCAGACCAAGAGCTGTCGCCAGTAGAAGACCGCGCAGGAGCCCCATCAGAAGCACCACTCCAAACCAGCCCACAGCTGCCAGCCCGGTGACTGATTGGCCGCATCAACGCCGTATGGATTGTCAGGTTCTGGGCCCAGGGGATGGGTCACCAGGGCCTGCAGGCTGGTGTCCTGGCGAACCTTCCAGCGCAGGCCAGCACCGGTGCCGAACAGAGAAACAGTGTTGTCGTAGGGCTGGCCGCTCCAGGACTCGTTGTAAAGCCGTCCCCAGGCCGCATCGACCACACCAAAAAGCTTGAACTGGGGGGTGAAGTAGTAAGCCAGATCCACCTGGCCAACGACACCGTCATTGCTCATGCTCTGCCCAGGTGGATAGGCCCTCACCCCTGAAGGGAAGCCCATGTTCATCGACTCGGTGAGATCAAGATTGTTCACCAGTGCTTTCTGAGCATTGATATTGAGCGACAACTCAGTGAGCGTGCTGAGCATCTGCACCCGGTTCAAGCTGAGATTAGCCTTGGCAAAAAAGCCATCAACCCCGGGGCCAAGAGAATCCTGACTGTCCTGAAGTGTGTTGTTATCCAGCATCATCTGCCCCATCGAAATGGTGCCGAGAAGGTTGTTGATGGCGCGACCAGCAAAGTCGTTATGCCACTGCTTGAAGACATTGCCGCGGCCGACGGTTTTGCTGCGATCAGTGAGCGGCTGTTCAAAGAAGTTGTTAATATAACGGGCCGCTTCAAAGTTGAACTGGGCCACAGTGGTGTAAGCGAGCTGACGCTCCAATGGCAGCTGCACATCCACTTTGACCTGCCTGGTGTTACCAGCGATCGCATCATTGGGCACGCCCGGCTGCCCAACAACGGAATAGTCATTCCAGTTCAGCTTGAGTGTGGCACTCGCGCCCGTTGGCGAGAGCGGCAGTTGCAGCTTGGCCTTGGTGGTCCGCTGCGTGAGATCTGGCTTGAAGCCAGCACCTTGAAGTTCTAAGTCGATGCGCTCACCACGCCCAAAGAGGTCATTGGCTTTGCCCTTGGCGCTGAGTTGGGCATCACCAAACAGACCGTTAATCAAGTTATTGGGATCCACCTTGCCGTTCACCAACTTGGTGTCGGAGATCTTCAGCAGCACATCCATCCGGTCACTGCCAGGAACGGGAATCAGCTGGCTTTTAACCTTCACCCCCGAGAGGTCATTGAGCTTGAGGATGGACGACTCGAGTCGGTCCAAGCGAATGGGCTCGCCCGGGGTGAGGTTGACCAGAACGAATTGGCGCGCCCAGTCGTCATCCAAACGGTGAGGAATGGAGTCATCAACCAGAACCTCACCAAGAACTTTCGGCTCGAACACCAGCTGCAGCACACCATCGGTGAGCTCCTGCTCAGGCAAACGCAGCACCCCAAGCAACCGATGGCGCAACAACTGTTGCTCGAGGTTGTCGCGCAGGATCTCCAGATCCTCAGCTGTCACCGCTGCACCCAAGGAGGGCTCAAGCAAACGGTTCAGCTCAGCAGCAGCAATCGGGGCATTCTCGACATCAATGCGCTCCAACACAACCGATGGAGCAGCCAAGGCCATCTGGGCAGGAAGCCATCCGGCCAACACACCCAGCAGGACTGCTCGCACAAGGGGTCATAAAACCCCTGAAAATTAGAGAGCCCAGCTGAACTTTCAACCGGAATGACGGGACACATGTGACCCATCCGGTGCTGGCGCTCAGGCCGCCACGGTCTCCTTGTCCTCCAAGCCGATCCTGGCACGTTCACTGGGGGGGACCAGCAGCTTGAATCGTCCTTTCCAGCTGGGCCAGTCCGCCAGGATTGCCGCAGCTTTGCTGCTGCCGGTTTCCGCCTGATGGCGCTCCAGCAGGGGCTTGAGCAGGGCTTCCTGCTCAGCCGTGGTGAGCGGGCAGATCGCGACGATTTCGGGATTGACCCGTGGCGTCAAACGGTCGTCTTCATCGAGAACGAAGGCGACGCCGCCGGTCATCCCGGCCGCAACGTTGCGACCCGTGCTGCCAAGCACGACGACGATGCCGCCGGTCATGTACTCGCAGCAGTGATCCCCAGCGCCCTCGACAACGGCATGGGCACCGCTGTTGCGCACCCCAAAGCGCTCACCGGCTCGGCCGTAGGCGAACAGCTCACCGCCGGTGGCGCCATAAAGACAGGTGTTGCCGAGGATCACCTGGCTGCCAGGGTCTTGAACGTCAGCGGGAGGAACCACGCTCAAACGGCCGCCACACAAGCCTTTGCCGACGTAGTCGTTGGCTTCACCGACCAGACGCACGTTCATGCCCTGCACATTGAACGCACCAAAGCTTTGGCCTGCGGCACCTTCAAACGTGAGGTCAAGCTGGCCCTTGAAACCGGTGTTGCCGTGGCGCTCGGCGATCTCGCCCGCCAATCGGGCACAGACGCTGCGATCGGTGTTGACGATGGGGATGGTGCGGGCCTGGCGCCCATGGCTCTCAATCGCCGCCATGAGATCGGCATCGGCGAGCAGCTGGTCCTCCAGGATCACGCCATTGCCATGGGCCACATCGGCGTGCTTCAGCCAGGAGCGATCTTCAGCCCCCTTGATCGGGGACAGCAGGCAGGACAGGTCCAGAGCCTTGGTCTTGGCCAGGCTGACCTGACGGGCCTTGAGCAGCTCCGTGCGCCCGATCAGCTCCTGCAGGCTGGCGACGCCGAGCACACTCAACAGCTGACGCACCTCTTCGGCGACGAACAGGAAGAAATTGACCACCTGCTCGGGCAGACCCGGGAAGCGTTTGCGCAGGTTCTCCTTCTGGGTGGCTACCCCAACCGGACAATTGTTGGTGTGACACACGCGGGCCATGATGCAGCCCTCGGCGATCATCGCTACTGAGCCAAAGCCGTACTCCTCAGCACCCAGCAGGGCGGCGATGACCACATCCCATCCGGTTTTAAGACCACCATCGGCCCGCAGCAGCACCCGATCGCGCAGACCGTTCTCCAGCAGGGAGCGGTGCACCTCAGTCAGCCCCATCTCCCAGGGGCCGCCGGCGTGCTTGATCGAACTCAGCGGAGATGCGCCGGTGCCACCGTCGTGGCCTGAAATCTGAATCACATCGGCGTTGGCCTTGGCGACGCCTGCGGCGATGGTGCCGATGCCGATCTCAGCCACCAGCTTGACGCTGACCCGCGCCGCAGGGTGGACCTGGTGCAGGTCATGGATCAGCTGGGCCAGATCCTCAATCGAATAGATGTCGTGGTGGGGAGGCGGCGAGATCAAGGCCACGCCGGGCTTGCTGTTGCGCAGCCAGGCGATGTAGGGATCAACCTTGGGTCCGGGCAATTGGCCGCCCTCGCCAGGCTTCGCGCCCTGGGCCACCTTGATCTCGAGCTGTTTGCCGCTGCGCAGGTACTCCGGTGTGACGCCAAAGCGCCCGGAAGCGATCTGCTTGATGGCCGAGCAGGCCGTATCACCGTTGCGCAGTCCACCGATGCTGGGCAGCACCTGGGAGCGCCCCCCGGCATCAACGTCTTGGAGCACATTGAAGCGTGCCGGATCCTCGCCACCCTCACCGCTGTTGCTCTTGCCTCCAATGCGGTTCATGGCCACGGCCAGCACCTCATGAGCCTCCCGGGAGAGGGCGCCAAGACTCATGCCACCGGTGCAGAACCGGGCGCAGATGCTCTCCACACTTTCCACCTGATCGATCGGCAGCGGCGTGGGCGCCGGTTGAAGTTCCAGCAGGTCCCTGAGCGTGGTGACCGGGCGGTTTTCCAGCAGCGTTTTGTAGGTGCTGAAGTGGTCGTAGCCGGGACCGGCCTTCACAGCGGCATGCAGCGCTTTGGCCATCTCCGGGCTGTTGAGGTGGTACTCACCACCGGATCGGTACTGCACAAAGCCCATGAACTCGAGCTTGCTGCGGTTGAGCTCCGGGAAGGCTTTGGCATGCAGGCTGAGGGTTTCACTGGCCAGGTCGGTGATCGAGAGACCCGCCACCCGGCTAGTAGTGCCGCAGAAAGCCAGCTCGATCAGATCAGCGCCAATGCCGATGGCCTCAAAGATCTGCGCCCCGTGATAGCTGGCCAGCAGTGAGATCCCGATCTTGGAGAGGATCTTGCGCAGCCCGTTCTCAAGGGCATTGCGCACATTGGCCTGGACCGTTGCCGCATCAAGGGCCGGCAACTTGCCCAATTCAATGGCCTTGCGCACCTTGGGCTGATCCAACCAGTGACGCGTGGTCTCCCAGGTGAGCCAGGGGCACACCGCGCTGGCACCAAAACC
>MDTB01157129.1_pt1 | contig 12996 bp, 11 predicted proteins | sample 811161 | NCBI WGS metagenome assembly MDTB01 (sample SAMN05326650, study PRJNA326480) | marine metagenome | isolation source: seawater | place: Mediterranean Sea | collected 2009 | reverse complement strand
CGTTCGACTTGCATGTATAAGGCGTGCCGCCAGCGTACGTTCTGAGCCATGATCAAACTCTCAAGTTTAATAACGGCGCACACTAGCTTTATAACTTTATGGTAAATAAAGTTATTTTCGTTAAAGTGTGTACGACAATTTCTTAATTAACCTAACCGTCCACACTTCTCTTCTTAAATTTACTATGTAAAAAAGCTAAGATTTTTTTCAAAATCTAAACACACCTCTGGTAATGTAAATAAAACATATAATAGAGGCGAGCCGTGGTTATATTACAATTCAGATTTAAATCAAGTCGTATATTGCCCTAAAAATCCTGAAAATATGCCATTTTTAACCTATAGATTGAAAAGTCAAAATAATTTTTATAGAAGAGATTACTGGGTATGGAATTACTAAAATCAATTTTTAATTTTTCAATAATAAAAAGAAATCTAAACTTTAAAAAAATTGAGATTATAAATTTTAAACAAGTTTTCATTTCACTATCTTTATTAACTATTTTGTTTGTTGTTTTTACTTTTTTCTCTGGGAAAATTGAAGAAAATCAGAATTTAGCTAAAAACAATATTGTGGAAATTCAGGAAAATGATGAATTTTTAGATTTGAGAAAATTTATTTTAAAAAAACTTAGAAGCCCTTATAACAATTATTCTTACAATGTTAGAAGCAATGATACTTTTATTAATGTTTTAAGACAGTTTGAAATTCAAAATAGTGAAATCGAAAAAGTTATTGGAAAGCTTAAAGAAAAAAAACTAACTAGAATTTACCCAGGTAGAGAAATGCAGATCGTAACAAAAAAAGACGAAAAAAATTTGAATTCTTTAGTAAATTTGAAATATAAAATAAACAGTGCCCTAAGTATTGAGATTAAAAAAGAGGAAAATGATTTTAAGATTTATGAAAATATTATTAAGCTTTATAAAAAAGAAATTGTATTAAACAACAAAATTAAGAACAACCTTTACAGCGCGGCTGTTGAGGCTGGTATTGAACCAAATATTATAATCGAGTTTGCCAGAATTTATGGTTTTGAAATTGATTTTCAGAGGGATTTACGTAAAGACGATACTTTTGAAATCTATTACGAGAGACTGGTCGACAATGAAGGTGTTGTTAGAGATACAGGTAAAATTATTTATGCATCAATGAATGTAAATAACAGAGATATTTCTTTGTATGCGTTTGAGGAAAAAAATGAAATTGGTTACTTTGATGTGAGTGGCAAGAGTATAGTAAAATCTTTAATGAAAACTCCGATTAATGGTGCAAGGCTCTCATCGTCTTTCGGAATGAGAAAGCATCCGATTCTTGGTTTTAATAAACTACATGCAGGAACAGACTTTGCAGCACCTTCGGGTACACCTATAATGGCTTCAGGATCGGGAATTGTTACAAGAGCAAGATGGTGTGGTGGCGGAGGCAATTGTGTAAAAATAAAACACAATTCTACTTATGAGACTGTTTATGCTCACATGAAAAGTTTTGCTAGAGGCATTAAAGAAGGTAAAAGAGTACAACAAGGTCAAATAATTGGGTATGTTGGATCCACGGGTTTATCAACAGGTCCTCATCTACACTATGAGGTACACGTAAATAAAAAAAAGGTAAATTCTCAAAAACTAAAGCTTCCTTCAGGAAAAATATTAAAAGGTGAACCTAGAAAAGAATTTGAACTAAAAAGAATTAAAATTGATCTTAAATTAGCAGAACTAAAATCTTAGTTTAGATTAATCTTTATTTTGTTTATCATTGGAGCTCAGATTTTTGTCTTGAGAGCTTTCTTCTTTATTTTCTCCAGAATTCATTTTTGATAACATTCTAGAATAATGATCTGCATGCTGAAGGTAATTTTGCACCAAAATTAAATCTCCAGTGCTTTGGGCGTCTTTTGCTAGCTGATTAAATTTTTGAATTGCTTTCTCAATGTTAACAGGATTTGACATAGAGCCATTCTTGTTAAAGCTTCTATTGAAGTTAAAGGAATTGAGTTGAGGGTTTTGATTTTGGCCGCCATTTCTTCTTCTAAATCCACCCTTATTATGTCTAATTCTAAATACTCTTTTTCTGTGGTTATTCATTTTAAATTAGTTTTTGAGCTCAGATATTACGCATCTAACATTGTTTTTAAAATCCTTAATCAAATATTTAATTCTAAAAAAATTATTTTTTAATAAAAGAGAAACACTGTAAAACTGTCCGTTTCCGATTTCTAATGCTAGTATGCCATTAGTTCTTAAAATATATTTGGATTTGTAGATAACTTTTTTAATTACGTCAAGACCATCCTTTCCTCCATCTAGGGCTAATTTAGGCTCGAAATTTTTAATATCTTCAGAAAGGGTCTTGATTTGAAAGGTTGGAATGTAAGGCGGATTGGAAACAACAATGTCAAATTCTCTCTTTCCTGAAAATCTTTGGATTGAATTTTGCTTAAATTTTAAATTAATTGAGCCTTTTTTTAATATTTTTTTAGCGTTGATTTTAGCAATTTTAAGTGCATTTTTTGAAATATCTATAGCCAAACCACGAGCTTTAGGTAAATTTTTCAATATAGATATTATTATACACCCAGTCCCTGTTCCAATATCTAGTATTTTTGGAGTTTTACGCTTATATATGTCTAATATTTTTTCCACCAACAGTTCTGTTTCCGGTCTAGGTATAAGCGAGTTGCTATCAACAAAAAAAGGAAAGCTAAAAAATTCTTTGTTTTGAGTTAAATAAGCTATTGGTTCTTTTTTTTCTCTTCTTTTAATCAAATTACTAAAAGCGGATGCTTTTTTTTGAGTAATCTTTAAATTTTCATTTAACAAAAGTTTTATTCTATCTTTTTTGACGATTGTAGAAAGTAAGATTTCTGCGTCAAGTCGGTGAGAAGTAATACCCTTTTTTTTTAATATTTCTATTCCATCTTTTAGTAATGATGTGGAGTTTACCATTAATTAAGTTCCTTCAATTTCTGATCCTGATCCTTTAATCTTAGTGTCTCACTCATTTCTTCATGAATTTCACCGCTTAAGAATTCATTAAGCTTGTGTAGTGTGAGATTTATCCTATGGTCTGTTACTCTCCCCTGGGGAAAATTATATGTTCTTATTCTTTCAGACCTGTCTCCAGATCCAATTTGGTTTTTTCTATCCTCTGATCTCTGTAAATCTTTTTTTCTTTTTTCACTTTCATAAACTCTGGCCCTTAAAATTTTAAGAGCTTTAGCTTTGTTTTTATGTTGAGATTTTTCGTCTTGCTGACTAACTACAATTCCAGTAGGAATATGAGTAATTCTTACAGCACTGTCTGTTGTGTTTACCGATTGTCCTCCTGGTCCCCCAGATCTAAAAACATCAACTCTTAATTCTGTTTCTTTAATATTTACATCTATGTCTTCAACTTCAGGCAATACAGCTACAGTGGCTGCAGAAGTGTGAACTCTTCCTTGAGTTTCGGTATCTGGAACTCTTTGAACTCTATGCACTCCTGACTCATATTTTAGGTAAGAATAAATATTGCTTCCAATAACATTAAAAATAACTTCTTTAAATCCTCCTGCATCGCTTTTAGAAATATTAATTATTTCAATTTTCCATTTTTTTTTAGAACATACCTTTTCATACATTTTAAAAAGATCTGAACAAAATAATGTTGCCTCAAGACCTCCTGTGCCTGCTCTAATTTCTACAATAGCATTTTTTTTGTCATCAATATCTTTGGGTAACAAGAAAAGTTTTAATTTATTATCATATTGAGTTTTTTTTTTGTTCAACTCTAAAAGCTCTTTTTTTGCTTCTGATAAAATTTCTCTGTCTGTTTTAGTGTCATTTATGATATTTTCTAAATCTTTTTTTTCTGCGTCATAATTAAGAAATTTCCTCGCAAAGGGGATTATTTCATTTAGTTCCGAATACTCCTTTGATTTATTCTCAAATTTTTTTGAGTCTAAATCTCCTGAAGAAAGTTCTATTTCTATGGATTTATGTTTAGTAATTAAAGACTCTACTTTTTCTTTAGGTATCATTTGAATTTTTTTTTTCTTCTACTTTAAGTTCCACAAGCTCGACTACTTTATTTATTATCTCTTCACTCGGAATTTTTGTATGAGGAATTCCAGATATATATAATAAATTATTATCATTGCCACCCCCAGTTAATCCAACTTCCGTTTGTGCTGCCTCCCCTGGCCCATTCACAACACAACCTATTATTGACAATTTAATTGGTGTTTTAATATGTGAGAGTTTTCTTTCTAAGATTTCCACAGTTTCAATCACAGGAAATGCCTGTCTTGCACAGGAAGGACATGAAATTATTTGTACACCTCTTGATCTTAAGTTTAATGATTTAAGAATATCGTAACCAGCTTTGATTTCTTGAGTTGGATCAGCCGAAAGTGAGACACGAATTGTATCACCAATACCTTTTAGCAAAAGGTATCCAATTCCAATTGAAGATTTAATGCTTCCGCTCATTAAAGCACCCGACTCTGTTATACCTAAGTGAAGTGGATAATCGCATAATTCAGACAACTGCTCGTATGCCTTGATAGATAATAATACGTCAGACGATTTAACACTAAGTTTAAAATTAAAAAAGTCATTATCCTCAAATAGTTTTACATTATACATTGCACTTTCTACGAGAGCCTCTGGACACGGCTCTTTATATTTTTCTAGAAGCGTTTTGTCTAATGAACCTGCGTTGACACCAATTCGAATTGAACAATTATAATCTTTAGCTGCTTTTAAAACTTCTAAAATTCTATCTTTTGATCCAATGTTTCCGGGATTTATTCTTAAACACGCGGCCCCGTTTTTTGCGGATTCAATTGCTCTTAGATAATGAAAATGCACATCAGAAACTATTGGAACGTTAACATTTTTTGTAATTTCTTTAAGAGCGTTCGTAGAATCTTTGTCTGGACATGAAACCCTTACTATATCTGCTCCTTCTTTTTCAATATCATTAATTTGATTAATTGTAGATTTAGCATCTGTGGTAAGTGTATTTGTCATTGACTGCACTGAAATTTTAGAATTACCTCCAACCGTAACTTGGCCAACTTTAATTTCCTTAGTCTTTCTTCTTTTAATATTTCTGTGAGGTCTTAATTCCATTTTAATCAAGCTTAAATGACTTGTGTAATTTTTTTATTGCTTTGAGCGTGTTAATTTCTTCAATAATTAGAGATATCTTAATCTCAGAAGTCGAGATTGCCAATATATTAATTTTTTCTTCTGCTAAGGCTCTAAACATTTCATAAGTTACTCCCGGTGTTGTTATCATTCCGGCTCCTACTGCTGATATCTTTGAGACTTTGTCATTATGACTAAGGTTTTTGTAAGAAATCTTTTTGTTATTTTTTATTATCTCGAGTGTTTTTGACAAATCATTACGTTTTATAGTAAATGTTAAGTCAGTTTTATTACCGTCAGATGAAATATTTTGAATTACCATATCTATGTTGATTTGATGATCGCTGAATGGTGCAAATATTTCTGCAGCCACCCCTGGTTTATCTTCAACTCCTTGAAGTGTTATTTTAGCCTCATCTTTTGAATAAGCTACACCTGTTACCACTTTTGAATAATCAATGTTTTCTTCAGAAAAAATTTTTGTTCCCTCTCTGTCTGAGAAAGTAGATTTTACATGTAGGGGTATATTATATATCATTGCCGTTTGAACAGCTGATGGTTGCATGACCTTTGCACCTAGTGACGAAAGTTCAAGCATCTCCTCATAAGATATCTTGTCGATTTTTTTTGCTACTGGAATTTTTTTAGGATCAGAGGAAAAAACACCATCGACATCAGTATATATTTCACAACTTGTTGTATCAAATATTTTTGCTATAGCGACTGCCGTGGCATCTGAGCCGCCTCTACCAATGGTCTCTAATTCATAATTTTCCGAAACACCTTGAAATCCTGGAACAACTGCTACACCTCCAGATTCTAAAAAATTATTAATTTTTTCAGTTCCAATATTTATTATTCTTGAATTTGTTTTCTCACCTTTTGTCATAATAGGTATTTGCCAGCTGAGCCAAGACTTAGCTTTTATACCTAAGTTAAGCAGTGCGCCTGTCATCAGTGCAACTGTTTCTTGTTCTCCAGACGATAGCAAGACTTCTAATTCTTTTTTTTCAAAATTTTTTGATATTTCAACAGATTTTTTTAATAGGTCATTAGTTCTTCCAGCCATTGCTGAAACAACAATAATTAAACTATTCCCACCTTTATGCTCTCTTTGTACTATTTTTGCCGCATGTTGAATTCTTTCAACAGATCCTACTGAAGTACCGCCAAATTTTAAAACTTTTTTTGTCATAGTTGTTTTTTTTAAATAATCTAATAAATTGTCATAAACATATATAAAATGAATGACTACAATAAATAAAAAAGAAATTCAAAAGTTTTCAAATTTAGCTGATGAATGGTGGGATGTAAATGGAAAATTCAAACCTTTACATATATTCAATCCCACAAGAATAGATTATATTGTAGAAAAAATTACTGACCATTTTAGTTTAGACAGAAATAAAAGATTAAATTTAAAAAGTCTTAAAATATTAGATATAGGTTGTGGGGGTGGACTTGTTTCTGAACCTATGAGTAGACTTGGTGCAAACGTGACTGGAATTGACGCTTCTGAAAAAAATATTAATGTTGCTCGTTTACATGCAAATAGAAGCAAATTAAAAATAAACTATCTAAATACTTCACCAGAAAACCTAAAAGTAAAAGAAAAGTTTGATGTAATTTTGAATCTTGAGATTGTTGAGCACGTTGATAATTTAGATTTATACATTAAATCTTGTTCTGATCTTTTAAAACCACAAGGACTAATATTCACGGCTACTTTAAACAGAACATTCGAATCATATATAAAAGCGATATTAGGTGCAGAGTATGTATTGAGATGGTTGCCAATTGGAACTCATGATTGGAATAAATTTATAAAACCCTCAGAGTTAAAAGAGAAATTAGAAAGATATCATTTCAAAGTATCAGACGTAAAAGGTGTTGTTTACAATATATTTTCAGGAAGTTGGACAAGATCAAATAACTGTTCGGTAAATTATGTTGTTACAGCTATTAAAAGTTAATTTTCTTTTTCAAGCCAGGGAATATTTACAAATTCTATTCCTTCTTTATTTAATTCTTCTCTTTCTTCAGATGTAGTTGTGCCGTAAATATTTTTTTTATATTTATTGTTGTAATATATTTCCCTCACTTTCGAAGCAAAATTATTTCCCACATATTCAAAATTTTTTTCAACTAAATTTCTTAAATTCTGGAGTCGTTTTTTCTTTTTTTTTAATTCTTTTGTAGAAATAAAATCTACATTTTTTGATTGTTGATTTACTACACTTGGAGACATGATTGACTTTGCTATTTTTTTTGAATTACAATAAATACATTCTAATACCCTGTTTTTTTTTAATCTTTCAAATTCATTTGAGTCTGAAAACCAGCTTTCAAACTCGTGTTTATTTTTACAAATTAAATTATACTTAATCATAATAATTAAATGGTTAGTTATTTTTAATATTCAAGAAGGATTCCTATAATCAGCATTTATATCGATATAATCGTGAGTGAAGTCGCAAGTATAACATTCAAATTCACTTTCTCCTTGATTAATAACAACTTCAATAATTATTGAGTCCCACTTCATATATTCTTTAAGTTTATTTTCATCATAATTCTCTGAAACTTGGCCTTTTTCAGCTACCAAGAACTCACCAAATTTTATTGAGAGTTTATTTTTATCTACAGACTCACCAGATTTTCCTATACCCATAACTATTCTTCCCCAATTAGGATCCTCGCCAGCAACAGCAGTTTTTACCAGAGGCGAGTTTGCTATAGAAAAAGCAATTTTTTTTGCACTCGTTATTGATTTAGCACTTTTTACTTTAATAGTAATAAACTTTTTTGCACCCTCTCCATCTACAACAATTTGCTTAGCTAAATTGCTACAAACCTTTTTAAGAGCAAGCTCAAATTTTTGTATAATCGGATCATCCATACTTCTGTTTTGACCAATCTTTATTTTTCTTGTTGAAAAAATTGCTACCATGTCATTAGTTGATTTGTCGTTATCAACAGTGATTGCATTAAAAGTGTTAGTTGCAGCTCTTTTTAATAATGATTTTAAAATATTAGAAGATAAATCAGCATCAGTAAAAATAAAAGATAGCATTGTAGCTAAATTAGGTGCAATCATTCCAGATCCTTTGGCAATACCGGCTATCTTTAAAATTTTATTTCCTACAACAATTTCCTCATAAGCTAACTTTGGCTTAGTGTCTGTTGTCATTATAGCTGAGGCTGTTTTTATCCAAACTAACTTATTATGATCGTCTCTTAATTTATCTACTAGTTGTTGCAGACTAGAAACAACTTTGTTTGTTGGAAATTTTTCTCCGATTACTCCAGTTGAGGCAAAAATAAGATCTTTAATTTTAACTGTTTCAGAAACTCCTTCTTCAGATTTAGACTCTCTTATTGTTAATATTCTTGACAAATTTTTAGCTACTGAGTCAATACTTTCTAAACCAGCATTTCCGGTAAAAGTATTGGCATTTTTAGTATTAACTAAAAGTCCTTTAGTAAATGACTTATTTGATTTTTTATTCCATTCTATAGTTTGGGAGGTAATACTGTTCGTCGTATATAATGCCGCGTAATTTGCGCCTTCTTTAAAATAGAATAGAGCAATATCCTCTCTTCCGTTTTTATATAAATCAGCTGAGTATGTGGAGATTTCAAGTCCATCTATAGGTTTAAGTTCTTGAAACTCTCCCATTTTGGAGATTTTTGGATTTGTATTAAGAAAGTTTTTTAAATTTATTGTCATATATCTGTTTTAAAAAAAATATAAATAATTATATTGATTTAATATGAATTTATATACAAGAGCACTTAGTAAAATATTTAAAAGCAGTAATCAACTAGAATTGAATAGAATTCATCCAATCATTGCTAAAATTAATGATTTTGACAGTGAGTTCTCAAATATTTCAGACAGCCGTCTTAAAGAAATAGCAAATTCTTTAAAAGAGGAGGTAAAAAAAGGCAAACAACTTGAATTGATTTTGCCTGAGAGTTTTGCTCTTGTAAGAGAGGCCGCCAAACGAGCAATAGGTGAAAAACATTACGATGTCCAACTAGTTGGAGGAATAATTCTTCACGAAGGAAAAATTGCTGAAATGAAAACTGGTGAGGGTAAGACTTTGGTTGCTACTTTACCTGCTTTTTTAAATTCTCTTACAGGTAAAGGAGTTCATATAGTCACTGTCAATGACTATCTTGCAAAAAGGGACTCGGAGTGGATGGGGCAAGTTTTTAATTTGCTAGGTGTTTCTACTGGTTGTGTAGTATCTGAACTAGAGGAACACGAGAGAAAAGCAAATTACAATTGCGACATCACATATGGAACTAATAATGAATTCGGATTTGATTTTCTAAGAGATAATATGAAATATGATTTAAATGAAATGGTTCAGAGAGAACACAATTTCTGTATTGTTGATGAGGTAGACAGTATACTTATTGATGAGTCACGAACTCCTTTGATAATTTCTGGAAAAGTTGAGGATAAGAGTGACTTATATACAGTAGCTAATGAATTTATAAATAAACTACAAAAAACAGACTATGAATTAGATGAAAAAAATAAAAATGCAATTTTGACAGATTTGGGTATAGATAAGATTGAAAAACTTTCTAGATTGAAGGGTGTATTAAAAAATAATAATTTTTATGATCCACAAAATCTTGGTTTGGTCCACCATGTAAATCAAGCTCTTAGAGCAGGTTTACTATTCCATAAAGATAAAGATTACATTGTAAGAGACGGGAAAGTTAGTATTATTGACGAATTTACTGGAAGAGTACTTGAAGGAAGAAGGTTTTCAGACGGTCTGCATCAAGCGATTGAGGCTAAAGAAGTTGTTGAAATACAGGAAGAAAATCAAACCTTAGCATCCATAACATATCAAAACTACTTTAGATTATATAACAAGTTATCTGGAATGACTGGTACAGCCCTAACTGAGGCAGAAGAATTTTTTGATATTTATAAACTAAATGTAATATCAATACCAACAAATCAGAAAATGGTAAGGAAAGATTTTAATGATCTAATTTTTAGAACTGAAGAAGAAAAATATCACTCAATAGTAAAAAAAATAGAAGAATGTAAATTAACAAAACAGCCTGTCCTTGTTGGAACCACTAGCATTGAAAAATCAGAAAAAATATCAAATATGCTTCAGAATAAAAAGATAGATCATAATGTGCTTAATGCCAAACACCACGAAAATGAGGCTAAAATTATAGCAGGAGCAGGAAAACCTGGGGCTATAACAATAGCTACAAATATGGCTGGCCGTGGAACTGATATTAAACTTGGGGGAAATAAAAATTTTAAAGAAAATAAAAAAGATTTAGACATAGAGACACATAAAAGAGATTTTGAGAAAGTAAAACAATTAGGTGGTTTATTTATATTAGGAACTGAAAGACACGAAAGCAGAAGAATAGATAATCAACTTAGAGGTCGGTCAGGAAGACAAGGGGATCCAGGAAGTTCTATTTTTTATATAAGTCTTAAAGATGAACTAATGCGAATTTTTGGAGGCGACCAAATTGAGGGAATGCTTAAGAAATTAGGGTTAAAACAGAATGAGTCAATTGACCACCCATGGATAAATAAAGCAATTGAAAGAGCTCAGAAAAGAGTTGAAGGCAGAAATTTTGATATTAGAAAGACTTTAATAAAGTTTGATGATGTAATGAATGATCAAAGAAAAGTAATTTTTGGTCAAAGACTTAAGATATTAAAAAGTGATGACATAACTGATATTTTAGAGATATTTTTCTCTGAGATCAAAATTAAATTAAAAATACTTAAAGATACTTTTGATAAAAACAACGATCAGAAAGAAATTTCAGCCGGGATTAAAGATTTAACTGGGAATATACTAAACGAAAGTGAAATATTGTCACTGATAAAAAAAGACTTAGCAGATTATACTAAAAACTTTGAGGATCTATTTAATGGAAAGAGGGCAAAAAGAGTTGAAAAAATAGGTTCAGAACAAAATAAAGATATAGAAAAAAAAATTTTATTGCAAATAATAGATTTTTCTTGGAGATCTCATATTCAATATTTGGAGCAACTAAGACAAGTAATCGGATTAAGAAGCTACGGGCAAAAAGATCCTCTATCAGAATTTAAAAAAGAGGCATTTACTTTATTTGAGGCTTTGCTTGAAAAAATTAAAGTTGATATAATTAAATTTCTATTAAATCTCAATATTGTAATTCAGGAAAAAGAGGAACAAAAAATAGAAAAAGTTAATACCAATGAAAAAAAAGTTGGTAGAAATGAAAGGTGTCCATGTGGTTCAGAAAAAAAATTTAAACACTGCTGTGGAAGAATATAATCATTTAATTTTTTTAAAAGCATTTAACGCTTTATTTCTTGCAGTTTCGTGGTCAACGATTGGTAAGGGGTAGTCTTCTCCGATTTTAAAGTCTAAAGCGTTTTTATACTCCCAAGGTTTATGAATAAATTTATTAGGTACATTTTTAATTTCAGGTATCCATTTTTTTACATATAAGCCCTCTTTATCAAATTTTTCTCCTTGTAAAATTGGATTGAATATTCTGAAATATGGAGCTGCATCTGCTCCAGAACCTGCTACCCATTGCCAACCAGAAACATTGTTGGCCTCGCTGTAGTCCAATAAGCAATTCTTAAAATATTTTTCTCCATGTTTCCAATGTATCAATAGATGTTTTACAAGAAAAGAACCTACGATCATTCTGACTCTATTATGCATCCAGCCAGTTTGATTAAGTTCTCTCATTCCCGCATCAACTATTGGATAACCAGTAACTCCTTTTTTCCATGCAGAAAGAAACTTAGAGTTTTTCTCCCATGGGAAGTTATCAAATTTTTTTGAATAATTACTTTGCAGCATGTGAGGAAAATTATTTATTAGCGAATGATTAAAATCTCTCCAACCAATTTCGGTCAAGAATTTATGAGCTCCTTTTTTTTTTACTTTAGTGCACTCACTCCAAATTGTTTCTACATGAATTTGCCCATGCTTTATAAAAGGTGAAAGCTTTGATGTACCAGATTGAAAAGGTATATTTCTCGAATCAGGGTAATCATTTATCCTCTCCTTTACAAATTTTTTTAATATTTTAAGAGCCTCTTCCTCGCTTGGAGTCCAATATTTTCCTAACCTATTAAACCAGTTTTTTTTTGGTAAAATATTTTCTTCGTTAATTGTTTTATCAAAATAATTAATATTCTTTTTAGTTTTTGTAATTCTTTTGAGGTTAGAGGGAATTTTATCTAAGTAATGTTTCTCAGCATTTCTCCAAAATGGCGTAAAAACTTTAAAGGGTGTGCCATCCCCTTTTTTTACTTCATGAATTTCATTCAAAACGTTACCTTTGAAAATTTTAAAGTTAATTCTTTTATCTTTTAAATTACTTGATAAATACTCATCAAATTTAAGATAATATGGTTCATATGTTCTATTCCAGTAAATTGAAAAATCTTTTTTGTTAAATAATTGGTCAAAAAAAATTTTTTCTGACTCGATACTGATTACTTGTAGACCTACATTAATTTTTTCAAGTTTTTTTTTAAAATAGATTAGTGAGTTACTTATCCACCATTTTTGAGCTTCTTGATTATTAAATTTCAATTTATCGTACAAATAAAAAACAACTACTTTATTGTGATTTTTAATTGCTTCAAATAGAGCAGGATTTCTCTCAAATCTAAAATCATCTTTCAACCAGAAAAGTCCAATTTTTTTATCCATTTTTACTCTTAGCAAATAATTTTTAAAATATCGATGTGTATTAATTGTTGGTTGGTGGCCTTGGTTTGAATCGCACAAACGACACATACCTTTTCAGGGTACTGCTCTACTACTGAGCTACAAGGCCTAAAACCTAAAGG
>MDTB01148465.1_pt1 | contig 12996 bp, 14 predicted proteins | sample 811161 | NCBI WGS metagenome assembly MDTB01 (sample SAMN05326650, study PRJNA326480) | marine metagenome | isolation source: seawater | place: Mediterranean Sea | collected 2009 | reverse complement strand
TGACCTTGGAATGGGGGTGGCGGAAAGATATATTTCATGTGGATAAAAATCCTTAACATTATTAGAAGATATTTTTATTCTTTGATTAATCCCAAACTTATGTTGTTCATCAATAATTACCAAGCCAAGATTCTTAAAAACAACATTTTTCTCAATGAGCGAATGAGTACCAATTAGTATGTCTATTTTACCTTCTGCCACAGAGCTTAGAATTAATTTTTTTTCTTTAGGCTGTAGCTTGCTTTTAAGGCATGAGATATTTATAGGTAGATTCGAAAAAATATTCTTAAACGTTTTAGTATGTTGGTCTGCAAGTATTTCTGTAGGAACTAAAAAAGCAACCTGCAGCTTAGATGATGTTGAGTAAAGCGATGCTATTGCTGCGATAATTGTTTTTCCTGAACCTACGTCGCCCTGAATAAGCCTTTTTGTTGGAAAAGTTTTTCCAAAACTAGTCTTGATATCATTTATAGCATTAAGTTGAGATGGCGTTAGGGTAAATGGCAATGATTCTATAAATTTATTTATATTAATATCTAGTATTAAATACTGTGCACTCTTATTAAGCTCAAATTTCTTTTTTGCATCGTTTAATATGATCTTATAAGCAAGCAGTTCCTCAACAATAAATCTTTGCCTTCCTCTCTCAAACAATTCGTTAGACTCATCATAATCATCGGATCTTGGAAAATGACAATATTGTAAAGCATCTAAATAATGCGGTAACTTCAACCTCTCTAATAACTTGTCACTTAAGACATCCTTATTGTTATTAGTAGATATATAGTCATAAACATATTTAATGAGTTTTCTAATTTTATTTTGAGAGATAATTTTTCTGGTTTTATAGTATGGGACAACATTCTCTATATGTTTTTTGCCAGATAACACTTCAATCTCAGGGTGAATCATCTCAATGAGTTTGCCTTTTATTCTTACTAGACCAGAAAAACGAATTTTTAACCCGGGTTTTAAATTTGAATATATTATTATTTTGTGCAAAAAACGAATCTGAATCTTGGTATTGTCAACATCAACTGTAATTATCAAATTTGGTTTGAATCCCTTAGATTTGTATATTTTAGTGATGACACCAACAAACAAACAAGTCGAAGAATGCTCAACATCTCTCAAATTTGTTAGAGAGGTTTTATCTATTAAAAAAGATGGCAGAAATAAAATTAGATCGCTGATGCGATTGATTCCAATAGAATTTAGTCTGGTTTTAGTTGCAGGCCCGACTGAAGGTAAACTCTCAAGGTTAGCATCATCAAGGTTAGTGCTAGTAACCATAAAATTTAGTCACCTAAATATATAATAGCATCCATTTCAACCAGAACATCTTTTGGCAAACGACTGACCTCAACAGCTGCTCTTGCTGGATATGGCTCTGTAAACATTTTACTCATTGCAGTATTAACAGATTGAAAGTCCTCTAGGTTTTTCAAATAAACTGTTATTTTGACAATATCATCTAGACTGCAACTTGCTTCATTAGCAACTGCTTTTAAATTGACTAGTACTTGCTCAACCTGTCTTGTAAAATCATCTGAAACGATTTCCATTGTTGATGGATCTAGGGGTATTTGTCCTGATATGAATATAAAATTACCTGCTCTTATGCCCTGAGAATATGCTCCTATTGCTGATGGAGCTTTATTAGTAGAAATATTTTTTAATTTACTCATGGTTTTGTCCTAACATAGCCATCATTAGATAATTTTTCTAAATAGCTATGCCAATATTGTTCATAATTTTTTGAGAGATCATATAAATATTCCCAAGAGTATAGTCCTGTATTGTGACCATCATCAAAAGTAAGCTTCACTGCATAATTCCCTACAGGCTCAATATCATCAACTCCTACATTTTCTTTTCCTTTCTGAAGCACTTCCTGCCCCGGTCCGTGCCCCTTAACTTCAGCAGAAGGCGAGAAACATCTTAAATACTCTGCTGTAAGGTTGGCGCTTAAGCCATCTTCAAATGTCAAAGACAGTGTATGAGTTTTTTTGATATATCTAATTTCAGTAGGTTTGATCATTTAATCAGTATATATATTTATTAATAAAATTTCACTGACTATTCATTATGTTTATTTACTGCCCTTGGGTGAGATTTAGAATAAATTTTTCTCAAGTGTTCAAAATCTACATTTGTATATATCTGAGTTGTACTTATATCTTCATGTCCCAGAAATTCTTGTACAGCTCTAAGATCACCAGATGATTCTAATAAATGAGTTGCACATGAGTGACGTAAAGTATGAGGGCTAATTTTGAAGCCTAGCCCCTTAAAGCTTGCCCAATAGTTTAGCCTAGTTTGGACAGATCTATTCGAAAGTCTTTTGCCAAACTTATTCAAAAAAAGAGCATTATCAGTTTGTGCTGAATCATTCCTCAGAGAAATCCATTTGGATAAAGCCTCTAGTGCTTTGCTTCCAATTGGCAAATATCGCTGTTTGTTTCCCTTCCCTATCACAGATATAATTTTTTCTTTGTAGTCAAAGGATGAAACATTTAATGATGTAATCTCGCTTAGCCTTAATCCTGAACTATACATGAGCTCTATCATAGCTTTATCTCGGACAGCTGCAAAACTATTGTCCGGTATATCGCACAGTTCATCTATTTGCTCTATAGTCAGAATTAATGGTAATTTTTGGATCTTCTTAGGCACCAGTATCTTTTTTGATGGATTAACATTAATTAATTTTTTTTTATATAGAAAAGAAAAAAGGGAACGAATAGATGATGCTTTTCTAGATAAAGATGTAGGTGTTAACCCTGACCTATTAAGCATGTTAATATAATTTTGAATGAGCTCAGTAGATACTGCAGATAGTTTATCTAAGTTAAAGTCTCGTAGATAATTCATGAACTTCTCTAAATCTAATGTATAATTTTTGAGAGTGTCTCGACTATAATTTTTTTCATATTTTAAATATGAGGAAAATAATTCTAAAGGCTTTTTAAACTCATCCATCCCAAACACCATCGTATTCAAATTCGCTCGGTCCTACTAATTTTAATGATCCACTATTATCGTGGTGTACTTCTAACATGCCACCTTCTTGCTCTATCATAATTGGAGATGGCATTGAATGGTAACCTGCGTCCCATCTTTGCTCTAGAGAATCAACTTCTTCAAAACTTATGTCTTGATAAGCTCCGGTTTGATACCACATATCCATGGCTAATGCTGCGGCTGCAGTCGCTCCACTACCACAGGATTTGGTCCATCCGGCGCCTTTTTCTCTAACTTTAATTCTTATAAGATTATCATCGTTTTGATGAGGAAAAGAATCGTACTCATAAAACATATTATGATCAGCTAAAATAAATGTTAGATTGTATTGTGATTGTAATTCATTTAGTTTTTTTGGATCAATATTCAAGGAGTCAATCAGACCCGAATTAGATTCCTCACCCTCATTGCCCCAAATCACAAGATGTTTATTACCAACATCAACTACTTCTCCCTTAAATGGTTTTGATGTGAAAAGACTGTCTATCGAGTCTGTAAAAAATTTAGGTCGACCCATATCAACGGATACTTTATTATTTTGTTTATCAACAATTTGAGCACTATAATCCTTGTCAGAAATTATAATTTTCGATGCTGTTATTTTAAATTTTATGCTGAGATATAACATAATGGCTCTCAAACCATTGCCACATTGAGATGCAGTTGAACCATCACTATTATATATTTTACATGTGACTTTATTTAGCTTTGTTGTATTTATTAACAATAGCTGATCACATCCAACAACATCCTTAGAACAAATTTTCTTTATAGCACCCTGATCCTCTGTAAATTTTTCTTGTGCAAGATCAATGATTATAAAATCATTGCCCTGGCTATTCATTTTTGTAAATTTTGTGCTCATCAAGTTTCTATTGTCTCACCGATAGTTAGAGATATTTAAGCTCATTTTCAAGAATTTGTTCAATGGTCTCTCTATCACGGATTTTGTTAATATTTGAATCTGATATGATATATTCGTCAATCCTAGGTCTTGTATTGTAATTAGATGACAACGAATATCCATAAGCCCCAACATTTTCAACAACTAAAAAATCTCCTTTTTCAATGGATAAATTACGTGACTTACCTAAAAAATCTGCCGTTTCACAAATGGGGCCTACAACATCATATAGTAATTTTGAATCAGATTTTTGAAGCACTTCTTTAATTGAGTGATAAGCTTCATATAGAGGAGGTCTCAATAAATCATTCATCCCAGCATCCATAACTGCGAAATTTTTGAGTGATGTTTGTTTAATATTTGTAACTTTAGATACTAATAATCCAGACTCACCAACAATAGATCTTCCAGGCTCAACAATTATAGATAAGTTTCTTCCACCAATAGCATTTATAATTTCTGTCACAAAAGTGTCTTTTGAAACAGTTGATTCGTTCTGATAAGAAATGCCGAGGCCACCTCCAATATCAATATGTCTCAACTTAATGCCATGGCTATCAAGTTGATCAATAATTCCAAGGATTTTATTTAGTGACTCAATATATGGATTAATATCCATAATCTGTGAACCTATATGGAAATCAATGCCAATAATATTTATTCCAGCTAGTTTCGACGCTTTTATGTATATAGGTAGAATTTGCGATTGCTCAATACCAAACTTATTATCTTTCATGCCTGTTGTGATATATGGATGTGTATCTACGCTTATTGCAGGGTTTACTCTAACAGATATGTTGGCTTTAGTATTCATATCTATAGCAATCTCGTTTATTGTGTATAATTCATCTTCAGATTCAATATTGAAACATAAGATATTAGAAATGAGAGCATATCTGATCTCTTCTTGTGTCTTGCCGACTCCTGAGAAAACTGTTTTTTGAGGATCGCCACCAGCTTTGATAACTCTCGAAAGTTCGCCAGCAGAAACAATGTCAAAACCTGAACCAAAACTAGCCAGCAATGACAAAATAGTTAGATTTGAATTTGCCTTAACTGAATAGCAAATGGTATGTTGTGTTTTCCCAAAACTTTCATGATATAAGTTAAAATTATTTTTTATAATATTTTCGGAATAAATGTAAAAAGGTGTTTGATGCTTGGCCACAATATCTAAAATATTTTGATCATCAAAGTGTAAAGTTTTATCTTTATAATTTATAGTCATTTAGTACTCTGAAGCATCATCAGAAGATTGTTCTATAACAGTATTATCTTGGTTATTATCAGGTAGGGTCAGGGGGCCTTTATTGCCACAAGCCGTGATCAGAACTATGAAAAAAGTCGCAAGCAAAATTTTCATAGAGGATAAACAAGTGTATTTAAAATAATCTAACATATGTTACATTATAGTCATATTAGTGACATGCTGCTAGGCTCGTAATGGATTTAAATAATACAGAATTAATAATAATTGGTGAAAAAGAAAGAGCATCCAAAGTAATTTTTTGGTTCCATGGATATGGTTCAAATAATTGGTCATTTGAGCCTACAATGAAGATGCTTAATATGTATATGAATAATGATATATGTATCATTATGCCAAATGCGCCAGTCGTTGATAATAAAAGATCATGGTATCCTCTGCCACGAGTAAATGACAAAGGAATAATTATTGAAGATCTTGAAGGTTTAGAAAGATCAAAAGATGAGATAAGTAATTTTATAAATAGCTTTAGTATTAAAAAAGATAAAAAACTTATAATTGGTGGTTTTTCTCAAGGCGCTGCGTTGTCATTAAGTATGTTATTTGATACAGAACATAATTTTGATGATTGCATAGCTTTATCTGGCTATATGCCAAATGCGGATAATTATAAAAGTACTAGAATTAAAGTTGGAAGAATCTTTATTGCTCATGGATTCTCCGATCAAGCAATAAGCTTTGATGACTATAAAAAAACATTCGATTTTATATCAAATAAAACAGATCGGATAACTAGCTATACAGATGACTTTGGTCATACTATAACTAAAGAGGTTAATAATCGTTTAATTGACTGGCTGAGTGATTAAGAATGGGCTCTTGAGACAGAGCCCATTTAAAAAGAGCTAGTCTCTATGCCTTTGTGCCGCAGCCATAGCTGTTTCACTACCATATTTCTCGTTGATTTTTTCAACTGATTCAAAATGATCTGCTCGTCTATGAGTTAAGCACATACCTTTTTTATCTACACCCCATAGCGCATAAGCTATAAAAGGTTTAAGATGATCAGGTGTTTGATCAAAATGCGGGACACCAAATCTTATTAGAAGATTATTACGGTCTGCACCACTAGCTTTTTGTTCTGCAATTATTCGTTGAACTTCGACTTGAAGATCTTTAACATCATCTCCATTCCACGAACCAACCACTGTTCCATCAGGCAATATTATGTCATCGCCATTTGGTATTGGATGTTCTGCCATGATTACTCCTCCATATTTATCGTTATATTCATTATAGTCAAATCTAGATAATCTTCTAGAGAATTTCAAATTAATTTTATTGGCAAGGAAAGTTTTCTATATAAGCATTTCTTAATGCAAGGCCTAAAAGAGGTGCGTCTTTGTATTTGATATAGAAAGAATTATTTTCCTGAATTTCCTTGTTAATTAAGGATCTAAGTTGTGATGATGAAAGCACCAGATCTCCTGGTTTACAAAAAAACTCTATAGAATTTTTTGTGTAGGTATGTTCTTGTGCCCATTCAAGCCCACTCTCTAATCCATATATATACATATCATGTAGTTCATTCTTATCTTGTTTTAGATAATCATCAACAGAAGGAGGAGAGCCATATGAGGTACTAGTAGATATTAATAAAACTGATAATGTTAATAATTTTATAATCATTTAAAACCATACTTTTTTAAACGTTTTAGAACAGACTTTGATTCTCTTAAAACCGAAGCAGCTGATGTTTCGCCCTTTCCAGTTCTTGATTGTATACACGTTATTGGATCTAATATTTTAAAAATATCCTTGTTTATTAATTTAGAAAAGCCTTTAAGTTCTTCTAGAGTTAGATCACCTAGCTGCTTATCGTTTTTTTCACAGAATTTTACTATATCTCCAACTTTATGATGAGATGTTCTAAAAGGCATGCCTTTTTTTGATAAGTATTCTGCAATATCCGTAGCGGTTGAAAAAGAACTAGCGGCAATTAATGCTGATTTTTTTGTATTGAGAGTCATTGTAGAAATCATTCTTGGCAACAAGCTTAAACAGCTCAAAGTAGTATCAATAGAATCTAATATGAGGCTTTTGTCTTCTTGCATATCTCTGTTATAAGTTAGCGGTAGTCCTTTCATAAGTGTGAGCAAACCAAAAAGATTACCATAGACTCCGCCAGTTTTGCCTCTTATGAGCTCTGCTACATCTGGGTTTTTTTTCTGTGGCATTATTGATGATCCAGTACAGAAACTCTCATCTAAGTCAATTAACCCAAATTGGGGATTGGACCACAACACGAGTTCTTCGCATATTCTAGAGAGATGCATCATGATCATAGAATTTGTATATGCAAAATCACAGACATAATCTCTGTCGCTAACTGCGTCCATAGAATTTTTAGTAACTGTCTTAAATCCTAATTTCTTAGCAATCATATCCCTATTGATTTTTAATGATGTGCCTGATAGAGCAGCCGACCCTAAGGGCATGGTGTTTAGGAGTTCCCTGGTATTTGTTAATCTTAATTCATCCCTATAAAGCATCTCGCTCCATGCTAATAAATGGTGTCCAAATGTAACTGGCTGAGCAACCTGCATATGAGTAAAACCAGGAAACAGAGAGCTAGAATGTTGCGCAGCAGATTTTGCCAGGACATGCTGAATCTCTCTAATTTTATCAAGATAAATATCTATGAAGTCTCTCAAATATAACCTTAAGTCTGTTGTGACAAGGTCATTTCTAGATCTTCCGAGATGAATTTTTTTGCCAACATCTCCTATTAAAGCTACTAGTGCATTCTCAATATTCATATGCACATCTTCATATTCTACAGACCAATCTAATTTACCGGTATCAGCGAGTTTGTTGACTTTTTTAAGCCCATTAATAATTTTCTTTTTTTCAGCAATAGTGATATGGCCACAATTGGACAACATTTCAACATGAGCCGTTGTTACCTTAATATCTGAGTTGTATAAAACTATATCAATATTTAGGCTTTGGCTAAAATCTAAAACCTCTGAATCAATTTGTTTAGTAAACCTACTAGACCAAGTTACATTTTTCATTATATTTGCTATTTTTTAATTACATTATTTATAAGTAAGTATAGTATAAATAAAAACAAAAAATTATAAATATGAAAAATATAATTAGAATCGCAACGCGAAATAGCCCTTTAGCACTAAAACAAGCTGACATGGTTAGAGACCTCTTATCGCCATCTGTAGATTGCAAAATAATTTCTATGACCTCATCTGGAGATACAGTCTCACAAAAAGCATTTAAAGAGCATGGCGGGAAGGGGCTTTTTTTAAAAGAATTAGAAGAATCGCTTCTAAAAGAAAGTTCTGATATAGCTGTCCACTCACTAAAAGACGTGCCGGCTATAATTGACAGAAAATTTAAAATAATAACAATTTCAAAAAGAGAGATTTCTTCCGATGTGTTGATCTCAGATGACTATGAATCAATAGAAGAAATGCCGAAGAACTCAGTAATAGGCACTTCTAGTCCAAGGCGAGCCGCAATATTAAGAAATATATCTAAAGATTTTAAAATAGTTGATATAAGGGGCAATATACATACTAGACTTACTAAAATGAGTGATAAAAGTTTAGACGGTATAATCCTTGCAGCGGCGGGTCTGCATAGAATGGGGCTACAAAATAAAATTAAACAATATCTATCTCTAGAAACTTTTATACCTTCGGCTGGTCAAGGTATTCTATGTATTGAGTTATTAAGAAATGAGAAAAAGATTGAAAAAATACTCGAAAAATTATGCGTAAAAGATGTCCAGGATTGTGCTGATATAGAAAGGCAGTTCATTGAAAAAATAAATGGAGATTGTATGTCGCCAATAGGCGTTCATGCAAGAATAAAAAAGAATAAGGTTATGATTCATGCATATGTTTCTGCTATAGATGGAAAAAGACATATTAAAGTCAAACATGAGGATGATATTAAAAATAAGAAAAATATAGGGAAAGCGCTTGCAGACATTTTTATAAAACAAGGCGCAAAGAAGCTATTAGGTAAATCAGTATGAAAATAATTGTGACTTCAGATCTAACAATTTTTGAAGAATTAAGAACGCTTGGAGAGAAAAAGGGGTTTGTTGTTGAAAAACATCTCGCACTTAACATAAAAACAAAAGCAGATATTAATAAAGATGAATTGGAATATGTTAAGACGGCAAATAACATGATATTTCAAAGCAAAAATGCGGTCAAATATTCAGAAAAGTTACATAAGGAGATTCAAAAAAACAAAGAAGCTAGAATGTATTGCCTAGGGAAATACACTAAAACAGAGTTAAAAAAATATTTCGTGAATGAAGTAATGCATCCTGTCACTAAATATTCTAGTGAAAACCTATTAGAATTAATAATCAAAGAAAATGTGAACACTGAGAGCTTTGTAATAATAAAAGGCGAAGGAGGTCGAGACTATTTAGAAAATAATCTTAGCGATATGGGGTGTAATGTGAAAACATTGAATGTTTATGAGAGAATAACAAATGATTCTTTTCTTGATGAAAAAGTTTTAAACGTTGATTCAAATAACTATTTATTAGTCTCAAGCAAATTAGCTCTGCAAGAATTAATTAAAACTATAATGAACTTTGAAAAAAAATATCCCCTTATACTTGTCTTGCCAAACACGCGACTGGCAGATGGTTTAAATACACATAATTTTAAGAACGTATTGATTATTTGTAATAGTAGCAGTGCAAATATTTATGCAAATATTTTAGAACAATACAATGAAAAAAAATAAGATAATATTGGCCGGCAGCGGCTACCTCGGCGATAACATTATAGACTTGTTAGACGAAATGAATCATGGCTACTTGATAACAGAAATATCAAGAAGCAAAAAGAATAGAGACGGGAACGTTCAGTCGATACAGCATGATATAGACAATTCAATTCACTTAGACCTTGATCTAGAAGGTTCAAAAATAATATACATGGCTCCTCCTGATACATCTAGTGATGGTGATTTAAGAATAGCTAAATTCATAACTACAGTATCAAAGTATAATGTCGAAAGATTTATATACATAAGCACCAGCGGCGTATATGGAGACTGTAATGGGAATAAGGTGAATGAGTTAATCCCTGTGAACCCTATTACTGATAGAGCAATGAGGAGGGTTGATGCTGAAAATAAAATAATAGATTTTGGCAGGAATAATAATGTTGAGATATTGATACTGAGGGTGCCAGGTATATACGGTAAAAATAGATTGCCCATGAAAAGAATAATTAACAGGGAGCCACTAATTGAAAAAGCACAAAGCAGAACAACTAATCTCATACATGTTCAAGATCTCTCGAGAATAGTTATCAAGTCCCTTGAAGTAGAAATACAAGAAACAGAAATTATAAACGTAAGTGATGGTACAGCAGTAAAGACAACTGAATATTATGAAAAAATTTATGATGCATTAGAAATTAATCTTCCAAAATACATAAGCTATGAAGAAGCTAAAAAGTTATATGATAAAAAAAGATTAAGTTTCTTAAATGAATCAAGGGTTCTAGATACAACAAAAATGGAAAAAATATTTCCTGATTGCATTAAATATACAAATTTAAGCAAAGGAATAAAGGCGAGCCTATAACCCGAGCCACCTTATCAAGGGCTTCCATTCTTCTCTATCTTGGGCTGTTGCGCTTTCACCCATTTCAAAAATACCTAAACCGGTTCTCGCAGACTTAATGTAATTTGTGTTATCTCTAAATGCGGTAATGTATTTGAGACCTTTTTCTCTAACAAGGTATGTGTCGAGTTCTAGAAAGATATTCGTGTTAGCTCTTGCTCTATTTGCTACAAGGCCAACCTTTATTTTCTTGCGAATAACTGGGCCCATTGACCTTAATGCATTTAAAAAATCCGTTGCCGCCTTAATGTCTATTGGTGAAGGCATTACGGGCACTACTATAGTGTCTGCTTTTTTGATATAGGTATTTAGTTTAGAGCCATAAACAGCAGCAGGAACATCGTAAATAACAACAGCATCTTTGCTTGCTTTTATAGGTTTAGTGAATTTTGATGAACCCTTAATAAAGGCTTTATTCAAAGGTCGCTCTTTGAGCCATTGAGTGCTAGACCCTTGTGGATCAAGGTCTACTAGCGATGTTTTATGGCCCTTTTGGGCACAATAGGCCGCCAAATTAACTGCTATAGTAGTTTTACCTGAACCACCCTTAGAATTAATAACCATGATTGATTTCATAATAACCCTCTTGTATTAATTTATCCTATCAAAGAGCAGGTTAAACTACCATAGGATTATTTTAAAATGATCCTAACCGGTGCATGATCAGATGTTCTTGGTTCTACGAGACACCATGATTTGTGTCTAGTTTCTTTATCAATTATATAATCAGCACATTTAGATTTAAGGGAATTGCTGAGCAGAATCAAGTCAATTCTATAACCAATATTTCTTTGAAAGGCTCCTGCTCTATAATCCCACCAAGTAAAAGTTTTTGGAGGAAATGAAAAATCATGAAATACATCATGAAAGCCAAGTTGTAATAGTTTAATAAGTACTCCTCTTTCTTCAGAGGAACAAAGTATTTGATTTTTAGTTTTATCAGCATCAAAGACATCATTGTCTGTAGGTGCAATATTAAAATCACCTAGCAGAATAACTTTTTTTGTATTTGATAAAAGAGATTTCGCATATTTATGTAAGTTTCTAAACCATAACATTTTATGCTTAAACTTATCTGTGCCAAGATCTTGGCCATTAACAACATATAAATTAACAATGGTTAAGCCATTGATTGTAACAGCTATAGATCTTGCTTCATTGAAGGGCGTGTTTACAGGGTTATAGTCAATACTTTCAGGTTTGACTTTAGATATGATAGCTACACCGTTATAAGTTTTTTGCCCAAGAAATGATATATGATATCCCAAAGCTTCAATGTCACTTACGGGAAAATTTTCGTCAAGCGTCTTAGTTTCCTGGAGAGCAAGAACATCCGGAGAGTACTCAGATAGATATTGTAAAACAGCATGAATTCTAACTTTTATAGAATTGACATTCCAAGTGGAAATTATCATATATCCAAGTTCTTAACAGATGAGTATTTTTGCTTTATAAATTCTCTACGCGGCTCTACATCGTCACCCATTAGTTCAACGACAACAGGATTCAAGTCTTCCAGCGGCAAAACTTTTAGCAGAGTTCTAGATTTTACATTCATAGTTGTCTCTTCTAGCTGTGGTGGGTTCATTTCACCAAGACCCTTATATCTTTGTAGCGTTAGAGATTTTTTACAAATATCTATAAGATTATTAAAGCAATCTTTTAAAGATAGCATCGATGATTTCGATGTATCCGCAGGATCACTATAACTAAACTCTGAGGACGAATATTTAGATAGCTTAAGATTAACAAGGTCTTGATAAGAATCCGAGCTGAAAAAATGTTTATTCAGTGGATCTAGCGACGAAACCACTCCATTAATTTTTTTACTAATTAGAATAGAATGTGTTTTATCATCAGAAACATTTTCTGAAGGGTCAATAGAAAAAGTAATATTAATTGGTGTATTTGCATTTATGAAAGAATTATAAGAATCACACCAAGATTTAACTTTTTTCGTGCTCTTAAGTGTATCTGTAGTCATAGCATCAAAAAAAGCAAGATTTTCTAAAACCAATTTATCTCGTTTAGAAGAAAACTGGTCAAGTACGGACTGCATATTCGTATACGAAGTTAGCAATGAGTAGAATACATCTTTATTGACTTGCTTGTGGTCAATTGATAGAGAATAAGAAGATGTAATATCCTTGTTTATATAATCACTGAGCGCTTTATCGTCTA
>MDTB01000398.1_pt1 | contig 12996 bp, 10 predicted proteins | sample 811161 | NCBI WGS metagenome assembly MDTB01 (sample SAMN05326650, study PRJNA326480) | marine metagenome | isolation source: seawater | place: Mediterranean Sea | collected 2009 | reverse complement strand
TCGGTGCTGTTCGTCCACGCGATGGGGCGTTTTCGCCAGGAGCATAGGAAAACTGCGTCGCCCCACTAAGTTGGGGTTTTGAATCAGGAGGGGAGCCATCAAAGTTGACCATTCGGTCAATTCAGGTTCAGAATGCTTCTGTGATGGAAGCGCGTCATGCCAATGAACCCGCCCGGGTAGATCGAATTGGGACCGCCGGCAGCCCCCGGGGTGTCGGGGAGCGCCAACGCGAGAGGATCATCCGTGCAGCTACCGTCGTTTTTTCCCGGAAAGGCTACGACGGGGCCCGGGTCGAGGCGATCGCGCAGAAGGCCGGCATGCCCAAGGGCAATGTGCTTTATTACTTCAAGTCAAAAAAGGCCCTTTACAGGATCGTTATCAAACAGGTGCTCAGTCTGTGGCTCGAAGCCCTGGGCAACGTTGCAGTAGACGGCAACCCCGAAGAGGCCATCCGCCAGTACGTCAATAGAAAATTGGCTTTGTCCAGGAACCATCCCGAAGCCTCGCGCCTTTTTGCGATGGAAGTCATCAGCGGAGCTCCCATCATTAGCGATCATCTGAGCGGTGAACTTCGGCGTTGGGTCGAGAAAAAGGGGAGGGTATTCAAGAAATGGCAAGAGGACGGCCTGATGGCAAAGATCGATCCGGCCCATGCTTTTTTCATGATCTGGGCCGTCACGCAAACCTATGCCGACTTCGAGGCCCAAATCCAGGCGGTGACAGGAGTCAAGGATTACGATCAGGAGATCTACTCGGACGCGGCGGGGGAGGTTGTCGATGCGCTTGTGCGGGGTCTGGGGTTAAAACGTGATCAGGGATGTTCCCTGCAGTCTGCATAACCGGCTAGATGTAGATCGTCGCGCGGCAGTCAGTCAAACACATTGAGCGGGTTAGAGATAACTTAAGGAGTAGACGATGAGTAAGTTGAAATCAGGCTTGATCCAGATGAGCCTTAAAGGTTCGACGGAGGATACGCCGGAAAAAATTCGTGATGCCATGCTTGAGGCGCACCTGCCCCTGATCGACAAGGCTGGTGCTGAAGGCGTGCAGGTGTTGTGTTTTCAGGAAGTATTTACGCAGCCCTATTTCTGCCCAAGTCAGGATGCCAAGTGGTATGCCGCTGCGGAACCGATCCCAGACGGGCATACGGTCTCTTTGATGAAAGAATATGCCAAGAAGCACAATATGGTGATCATTGTGCCGATCTATGAGGAGGCGATGACGGGCGTCTACTACAACACGGCGGCAGTCATTGATGCAGATGGAAGGTATCTCGGCAAGTACCGCAAGACGCACCTTCCGCATGTCGCTGGTTTCTGGGAAAAGTTCTTCTTCAAGCCTGGTGCTTCCGATTGGCCGGTATTCAATACCGCCTATGGCCGGATTGGCGTCTATATCTGCTATGACCGGCATTTTCCCGAAGGATGGCGCGCGTTGGCGCTCGCGGGGGCGGAGATCATCTACAACCCCTCGGCAACGGTCGCCGGTTTGTCGCAGTATCTCTGGGAGTTAGAGCAGCCAGCTTCGGCGGCGGCGAATGGGGTTTTCATTGCGGCAATCAACCGGGTGGGGACAGAAGCGCCCTGGAATATTGGCGAGTTCTACGGTTCGAGTTACTTTGTCAATCCCAGAGGCCAGATTGAAGCCCAGGCAACCCCGGATCAGGATGAACTTCTGATCCATGAGATGGATATGGATATGGTGCGACAAGTTAGAGATACCTGGCAGTTTTTCCGCGACCGGCGGCCTGAGACCTACGGCCCTTTAACGGATTTAAACTGACCGATAACTCAATCAACAGTCTGAAGAATAAACAATGTAGATAGAGGAGAAAGGGAGCATGGGTGATGAGCCGATGATTAACGGGGGACGACTGTGGAATTCGATAATGGAGATGGCCAAAATAGGTCCGACCGATAAAGGGGGTTCCTGCCGGCTGGCCTTGACGGATCTCGACCGTGAGGCGCGGGATCTTTTTGTCGGGTGGTGCCGCGATGCAGGCTGCACGATCTCTGTCGACAAGATGGGCAATATTTTTGCGCGCCGGCCAGGCACTGATCCGGATTTGCCGCCCGTGGTCGCGGGCAGCCACCTTGATACTCAGCCCACCGGCGGTCGTTTCGATGGGGTTTATGGCGTCCTGACCGGTTTGGAGGTGATCCGCAGCCTGAATGACCATGGCATTCAGACCCGCCATCCCGTCGAGGCGGCGTGTTGGACCAATGAGGAAGGCAGTCGGTTCGCGCCAGCCATGGTGGCGTCAGGCGTTTTCGCCGGAATTTATGACCTGGAGTATGGTCTGTGTCGTGCGGACGCGGAAGGCAAGACGATGGGTGAGGAGTTGGAGCGCATCGGTTATGCCGGTGATGAGCCCATGGGTCGGCCACTGCATGCCTATTTCGAAGCCCACATTGAGCAAGGGCCTATCCTGGTGGAAGAGGGGATTGAGATCGGTGTCGTGACCGATGCCCAGGGGCAGCGATGGTATGAACTTGAACTGACAGGCAAGGAATCACACGCCGGGCCAACGCCGATGGATCGTCGCCAGGACGCGTTACTGGGAGCGGCGAGAGTCATCAGCCTGGTCAACGAGACCGGCCTTGCCTACGCCCCATTGGCTTGTGCAACAGTCGGCATGGTGAATGTCCATCCGAATTCGCGGAATGTTATTCCCGGACGGGTCTTCCTGACCATCGATATCCGTCACCCCGACGATACCGTTCTGTCAAAAATGGATCAGGCCATCCGTGACGGGGTAGAACGGATTGCCTCTGAAGGGGGTTTATCTTCTGATCTGGAGCAGATCTTTTATTACGCGCCGGTACCGTTTGATCAGAGTTGCGTTGAGGCCGTGGATGGGGCAGCTCAGTCCTGCGGATACAGCGCCCGAAGGATTGTTACCGGTGCCGGCCATGACGCCTGCTTCATTGCCCATGCTGCGCCGACGTCAATGGTGTTCATTCCCTGTATCGACGGCATCAGCCACAACGAAGTAGAGGACATCGAACCGGAGTGGTCCACTGCCGGAGCGAACGTCATGTTCCGCGCCATGCTGTCCAAAGCCGGCCACGCCGACGGTTAGACGGGACAGCGGACTGCTTCGATGACTCAGACAGCGCAACCGGGCTCTGCTGTGGTACACACCGCCAATCTGTCCCTGGAATTCAGTACGGACGATGGGCCCGTCCATGCGCTTTCGAATATCAACCTGGATATTGCGCCGGGCGAATTTATCTCGCTGATCGGTCCTTCGGGCTGCGGCAAAACGACTCTGCTCAGGGTGATTGCCGATCTCGAGACGCCTACCGGCGGGGAGATCGAGGTCAATGGCGTTAGTCCGCGTGAGGCCCGTGAGAGCAGAGCATACGGCTATGTCTTTCAGGCGCCAGCGCTGTACCCCTGGAGAACGGTTCGTCGCAACGTGATGCTGCCTCTCGAGATCATGGGGGTTTCACGGCAGGCGCGGGAAGCGCGGTGCGCACATTATCTTGATCTGGTGAATCTTGACGGCTTTGAGAACAAATATCCCTGGCAATTATCGGGCGGCATGCAGCAACGTGTCTCCATCGCCCGGGCGCTCAGCGTCGAACCCGAGTTGCTGCTGATGGATGAGCCCTTTGGGGCGCTGGACGAAATCACTAGAGATCACCTCAATCAGCAGCTCCTGGACCTCTGGCGAAAGACAGGCAAAACGGTCGTTTTTGTGACGCATTCCATTCCGGAAGCGGTATTTCTCTCGTCTCGGGTTGTGGTCATGTCTCCAAGACCCGGACAGGTGATCGACGACATTTCGTGCAATCTCTCCCGGGAGCGGACTTTGGATATCCGTGAGACCCACGAGTTTCTTGAGATCGCCCACCGGGTACGTGACGGCCTCAAGGCGGGGCATAGTTATGACGATGATTAACCGTCTGGTGCATCAGGGGGCATTCTTACCGGTCCTCACTGTAGTGGCTAGCCTGATTGTGATCTGGTATGCCGGAGCCGTTTATCTCAACAGCACGCAGTTGATTGACCGCTATCAAAAAAAGGGAGTTGATTGGGATATCAGTCGACTGGCCCAAGATGCCTGGAAAATGGAGCGGCCGGTGTTACCCGCTCCTCATCAGGTGGGTGTTGAGCTCAAAAAAACCGTGCTCGACAAGCGGGTGACTTCAAAACGCAGTTTGGTGTATCACGCCGGAATCACGTTGTCGTCGTCGCTCTTGGGATTCGCACTCGGGACACTTCTCGGCATCGTGCTCGCTATCGGGATCGTCTATGTCACCACGCTTGACCGAAGTCTAATGCCCTGGATTATTGCCTCTCAGACCGTACCGATCCTTGCGTTGGCACCGATGATTATCGTGGTGCTGGGGTCAGTCGGGATCACGGGACTTTTTCCGAAGTCGGTGATTTCCATGTACTTGTGCTTCTTCCCGGTCGTGGTCGGCATGGTGAAGGGGCTTCGATCGCCCGAGCCCATACTCATAGACCAGATGCGCACCTACTCCGCCAGCTCGACTCAGGTCTTTTTCAAGTTGCGTCTGCCGGCTTCGATCCCATTCCTATTCGCCTCACTGAAAGTAGCTATTGCATTGAGTGTTGTTGGCGCCATTGTTGCTGAGTTGCCCACAGGCGGACAGGGGGGGCTGGGCGCCCGTCTTCTTACCGGCTCCTACTATGGCCAGATTACGATGATCTGGTCGGCGCTGATAGTCGCTTCGTTCGTATCAGCACTCTTGGTAACCGTAGTCGGGCGTTTGGAAAGGATTGCGCTGCGCAAACTGAACGGCGGCCAGGCGGTGGCGGTGTGAACGTGGGTTCAAGAAAGGTCCCCGGGTCGGTATTGGCGGGCGGCTTGTTCCTCCTGCTGGCATTTTTTGGTTCGCCTGCGCCCGAAGTGAAATGGATCGACCTTGCGGGAGTCTGGGTGACAGCCGGTTCGCTCGCAGGCGTTCTGGTGCTGCCTCTGTTAGGGCCGACGGCATCGTTATGGAGTCGCGCCGCTCAGCTCGCGCTACTCGGCTCAGCGCTTTTGGGTGCGCTCGAGCTTGTGCATTTGGAGTTGATCAGTGGAATCGCACAGCTTGGATTCTGGCTGATCGTTACCTCCTTAGGGTTTGCCGTCTGGCATGTGATGCAGCGATTCAGTCAGACTGACCCTAAGGCACCGTGGCTGCAATTGGTCTTTCGCATCATTGTGCCCGCGATCTTCGGCGTTTGGTTTCTGGCCCTGTGGGAGCTGGTGACTATCGGATTCGGAATTCCGCGGGTATTGCTGCCCTCTCCGGGTCTTGTAGGCAATGCCATCACAGGATCGTTGAATATTCTTGCTGCAGATTTCCAGCAGACCGTGGTGCGCGCCGTGATTCCCGGGTTTGTTATAGGCAATCTTGCTGGATTCGCTGCTGCCTTGGCCGCGGACCGGTGGGCGTTTTTAGGGCGAGGGCTGCTGCCCGTCGGCAACCTGGTCAGCGCGGTCCCCATTATCGGGATTGCCCCGATTATGGTGATGTGGTTTGGATTCGACTGGCAGTCCAAAGCCGCAGTCGTTGTCATCATGACCTTTTTCCCGATGCTGGTGAATACCATGAGTGGGCTTCGCAGCGCGGGTGCTATGGAGTTGGATCTGATGCGCGCTATTGGAGCGAGCCACTGGCAGTCATTCCTGCAGGTGAGGCTGCCAACCGCTCTGCCGTTTATTTTCAATGCGCTAAAGATCAACTCGGCGCTGGCTCTGATCGGGGCCATCGTTGCCGAGTTTTTTGGCACGCCTATCGTTGGGATGGGTTTTCGAATTTCGACTGAGGTCGGGAGGATGAATATGGAGATGGTTTGGGCATCAATCGCCTTGGCGGCGGTGTCTGGATCACTGTTCTATGGTTTACTGGCGGTTGCGGAAAGACGGGCGACATTTTGGCACCCCTCCTTCCGGAAACCGTCGTAAAAACGCCCCCTTTGGGGCACGTTCAACCAAACAGAGGAGGTTAACTATGAGACGCAACATTACGACCCTCATCCTGGCAGTTGCAATGGGGATGGCCAGTTCCGCCGCCCTGGCGGCTGACAAGGTCACCCTGCAGTTGAAGTGGGTAACCCAGGCGCAGTTCGCCGGCTACTTCGTCGCGAAAGATAAGGGTTTTTATAAAGAAGAAGGGCTTGATGTCATGATTAAGCCTGGTGGGCCAGACGTGGCACCTCCGCAGGTGATCGCGGGTGGCGGTGCAGACGTCATCATTGACTGGATGCCTTCGGCTCTTGCATCGCGTGAAAGAGGTTTGCCGCTGGTAAATATTGCCCAGCCATTTAAGCGCTCCGGCATGATGCTGACCTGCCGCAAGGATAGCGGTGTCAAAACACCATCTGATTTTCCTGGCCGAACCCTGGGTGTCTGGTTCTATGGAAATGAATATCCGTTTCTGAGTTGGATGAGCCAACTGGGTGTCCCGACGGATGGCAGTTCGCAGGGTGTGACGGTCTTGAAGCAGGGCTTTAACGTCGACCCCATTCTTCAGAAGCAAGCGGACTGTGTGTCGACCATGACCTATAACGAGTACTGGCAGATTATTGATGCCGGTCTTGGCGCTGACGAATTGGTCACCTTCAAGTATGAGGACCAGGGAGTCGCAACGCTTGAGGATGGCTTGTATGTCAGGGAAGACAACCTGAAGGACCCGGCGTTCGTCGACAAGATGGCTCGTTTTGTCCGCGCCTCTATGAAAGGCTGGGCCTGGGCTCGGGAGAACGGCGATGCGGCAGCGGATATCGTGCTGGAGAACGACGAGACCGGCGCCCAGACTGAAAAACACCAGCGTCGGATGATGGGCGAGATCAACAAGCTTACGGCGGGCGGCGGCAAGCTCTCTGAAGGTGACTACGAGCGTACCGTAGCGACCCTGATGAGTGGCGGCTCTGACCCTGTCATTTCAAAGGCGCCCTCGGGAGCATGGTCCCACGTGGTTTGGGATGCAGCGTTCTGAGGTCATAGCGCTTATCTGACACTGTAGCCCAAAGGCAAAGGCACGACCCTGGATGCGGTGGCATCCGGGGTCTGCCTGCCGATTTATTTTTTGACGACCTCAAGAAGTGGTTACAGCATCGGGTAAAACTGTCGAGTAGATCTCGGGAGCACAAAGTCACCGGGTAACTTGCTAACGAAGAGACCCTAAAAAGATAGATTGGCTGCATTAGCAGAAAGGATAAAAAAGTGGAATTGATTACGACAGCGCATAACGGGCCATCGGGCATCGCTGCCGAGCGGCTTCATGAAGCCGAGTGCCAGAGCAATTTTTGTGAGATGCACACGCCTCTCGAGGAGAACGCGGCTCGCGTCGAAGCCGAGCGGTGTTATTTCTGCTTTGATGCGCCGTGCACCGAGGCGTGCCCGACCGGGATTGATATTCCGGGGTTTATTCGCATGATCGCCAACGACAACGCTGTCGGCGCTGCTGGGCTTATCCTAGAAGAGAACATCATGGGCGGGACCTGCGCGAGAGCCTGTCCGGTAGAGACCTTATGCGAAGGGGTCTGCGTCCGCAATCATGGTGATGACCGGCCCGTGACGATCGGATTGCTGCAGCGTTTTGCAGTCGATGAAGCGATTCAAGAAGGAACAGATTTTTTTTCGCGCAGCGAGCAGACTGGCAAATCAATCGGCGTCGTGGGGGCGGGTCCTGCGGGTCTTTCTTGCGCGCATCGCCTGTCGGTGCTGGGACATGATGTCGTGGTTTATGAGGCCAGAGCCAAGTCCGGTGGTCTGAATGAGTACGGTCTTGCTGCGTACAAGATGCTCGATGAATTTGCCCAAAAGGAGGCAGATTTTATTACGGCCCTTGGCGGAATCGAGATTGTCCACGACACGATTTTGGGAAGGGATGTCACTCTTCAGGAGTTGCGGACGCGTCACGATGCCGTTTTTCTGGGGATTGGTCTGGGTGGAGGTAATATGCTTGGGATTCCGGGAGAGAAAGCAGAGGGTGTTACTGACGCGGTCGCATTCATAGACGGACTGCGACAAGCAGACCATTTGTCCGCCGTTCCAGTCGGACGGCGGGTAGTCGTCATCGGAGGGGGAATGACCGCCATTGACGCAGCAGTCCAGGCCAAACTACTGGGCGCAGAAGAAGTCACCATTGCTTACCGCAAGGGTGCGGAAGCCATGAAGGCCAGTATTGTTGAGCAGGAGTTTGCGAAGATCCGGGGCGTGTCGCTCCGGTATTGGGCTCAGCCCGGTGCCGTAATCGTCGAGGATGGCCGTGCGGCAGGTGTTGAATTTCATCCGAGTAGTGATCCGGACGCGGGAGAGAAGTTCGTGATCTCGGCAGATATGGTGTTGAAGGCCATAGGTCAGGGGTCACATCTTGAAAGAGCCGGATCCACGCACTCATTTGAAGTCGCGAGTGGGCGACTTGTGGTGGACGACGAACGCCGGACTTCCTGTTCCGGCATCTGGGCTGGCGGGGACTGTATCGCCGACGGTGATGATCTGACCGTCAGCGCCGTCCAGGACGGTAAGGTGGCGGCCAACAGCATTCATCGGGCGCTTTCCCTTTAAGCCGGCTGACTGCGCCGAGTCTCCTGGAATAAAGTTCGGATAAGTCTGCCGCGTTTGGAAACATAACAACAGCAAAGAGTGATCTGAAAGAAGAGGAGATAACCATGAACGATCTCAAAAGTAATTTTGTCGGGATCGAGTCCCCGAACCCTTTCTGGTTGGCCTCCGCGCCTCCAACAGACAAGGCCTACAACGTCAATCGTGCTTTTGAGGCGGGCTGGGGCGGCGTGGTCTGGAAAACGCTCGGAGAAGAAGGCCCGCCGATTGTCAACGTAAGTGGACCTCGTTACGAGGCTCTTCACGGCAAGGATCGCAGCGTAATCGGCTTCAACAACATTGAATTGATTACGGATCGGCCTTTGCAGCTGAATCTTCAGGAGATCGCGCAAGTCAAGAAGGACTGGCCGGATCGTGCATTGGTGGTCTCTTTAATGGTGCCCTGTCAGGAGGCTGCGTGGAAATCAATTCTGAGTCAGGTGGAAGATACCGGTGCCGATGGGCTCGAACTTAATTTCGGATGTCCTCACGGTATGTCTGAGCGGGGTATGGGAGCGGCGGTCGGCCAAGTGCCCGACTACGTCGAGATGGTGACGGCCTGGTGCAAGGAGTACTCAAGACTCCCGGTCATAGTGAAGCTCACCCCAAATGTTACCAATATCAGGCAACCTGCCCGGGCGGCAAAAAAAGGGGGTGCAGACGCGGTCTCGCTGATCAACACCATTAACTCCGTGATGTCGGTGGATCTGGATTCGCTCAGCATTAATCCAACGATTGATGCCATGGGCACTCACGGCGGTTACTGTGGGCCCGCGGTCAAGCCCATCGCGCTTCACATGGTGTCCGATCTTGGACGCGATCCGGACTGTGAGGGTCTGCCTATTTCTGCGATCGGCGGCATCAGCAATTGGCGGGACGCCGCTGAATTTCTGTTGCTGGGCGCCGGCAACGTCCAAGTGTGTACGGCCGCGATGACTCACGGATTCAAGATCGTCGACGACATGATCGACGGGCTGAGCCGTTTTATGAAAGAAAAAGGTTTTGCGTCAGTGTCAGATCTTGTGGGGCAGGCCATTCCTTCGCTCACAGACTGGCAGCACCTTAATCTTAACTACACAGTTAAGGCGCAAATTGATCAGGAATTATGTATTAAGTGCGGTCGTTGTCATATAGTCTGTGAGGATACGTCGCATCAGGCGATTCACGCACGTCACAACGGCGAGCGACGGTATGAGGTGAACGAAGAGGAGTGTGTCGGCTGCAACCTCTGCGTCACTGTCTGTCCTGTGGAGAATTGCCTGACGTTGCGAAAATTGGAGGATGAGGTAGATGTGCGTACGGGCCAGATGGTGAGTACTGCTGAAAAGCAGCAGTGGACCCGACATCCCAATAATCCGATGGCTAATGCAGATCCCTAAAATTCGCTTCAGATAGGGACCTAAGCGACTGTTCACGCCGACAGTCAGAGCAACTAGAAACTTAAGGAAAGAAAATGGCACAGCAACAAGAGCAGCATCAACTACAGCAAGAGTGGGTTGATCGTGATGCAACGCATCTGGTTCATCCCCTGCACAATCCGGCTGCCCATGCTTCGGCGCGGGTCTGGACAGGAGGAGAAGGCGCTTATCTCACCGATGCTGACGGAAATCGCTTTATCGACTGCTTGTCGGGCCTGTGGAACAACACCGCAGGTAACGGCCGACATGAGCTTGCCGATGCCGCCTCGAAGCAGATGCGAGAGATGGGATTTGCCTCGGGCTATACCGGGAGCACGAATCCACGTGCGATCGAGCTCGCAGAGCGTCTGGCAGACGTGACCTATCCAAATATTAATCACTTCTATCTGACGTCGGGCGGAGGCGAGTCGACCGACAGCAACATCAAGATGGCCCGCTACTATTGGAAGGTCAAGGGCAAGCCGGAGAAAACCAAAGTCATTTCCAGAATCTGGGGCTATCACGGCGTAACCTTTGCGGCCATGTGCGCGACCGGTATCGCACCCTATTGGGGAATGTTTGAGCCGCGGATTCCGGGATTTGTCCACATTCCCAGTCCCTATCCGTATTTGTATGAGGCGCCGGAAGGCGCCCCGAGTCAGGGTATTGCAGCGGCCGATGAGCTTGAGAAGAAAATCCTAGAAGAGGGACCGGAAACGGTCGCCATGTTCTTAGCGGAACCCGTGCAGGGCGCCGGCGGGGTGATCGTTCCGCAAGATGATTACTTCCCTCGTATCCGGGAGATCTGCGATAAGTATGAGGTGCTCCTGGTCTCGGACGAGGTCATCACAGGCTTTGGCCGCACCGGCAAGATGTTCGGACTTGAACATTGGGATATTCGGCCTGATTTGATTCAGTTCGCGAAAGCAGTGACGTCAGGCTATTTCCCCCTTGGCGGGATCGGGATCAGTGATGAGATTGCCGACGTAATGAACCAAAGTGGCTCTCCCTGGATGCATGCGTATACCTACAGTTCCCATCCGGTGGGGTGTGCTGTCGCTCTGGCGATGCTCGATATCATTGAGCGCGAATCGTTCCTCGAACAAGCCAGGACAAAAGGCCAACGCCTGCTTGTGAAGCTCAAAGAGGCGCTCGCCGACCATCCGCACGTGGGAGATGTTCGCGGACTCGGAATGATGTGCGGAGTCGAGTTTGTCAAAGACAAGGCAACCAAGACGCTTTTTGATCCGGGTGAGACCATTGGCCCGAAAATTCATAATGAAACGGTAAAGCGGGGCATGTTCTCCCGTGTTCGAGGTGATGTGTACTGCGTCGCCCCACCCATCGTCACCGACGAACACACGCTGGACCAGATTCCGGAGATTCTCGCGGACGCCACGCGGGCGGTGCTCGGGTAGCCTTGAAAATCTATGGTGAGCGACCGGCACGGGGCCGGGTCGCTCATTCGACTGCACTCGACGCTTTGGCTCTGGCCTGCGGCCGGTGGCTTTGTCATGCTTATGGCATGGGTGTTCTAGATAAAATTAAATCCTGAAGCATGTCAGAGGCTCCATCACCGGCGCGATCGGGACGCGGTGGCCGCAAGCGTGCCCGCGAGGATCGTAAAGCGGCCCGGGCGGGCTCATCGCAGGTCTCGCAGTTAGCATTCGGTCCGCTGACCAATTCCTATCCCCCTCTTGATCCTCTAACTGAAGAGCAGCTCGAAGCCGTCCATCAGGCCTCACTCGACCTCCTGCGCGATGGCGGCATTGAGGTCATGAGCGAGCGGGTCCGCCGGGCTTTCGCAAAAGAAGGGGCGAAGGTGCTCGAGGATCGCGATGTGGTGCTGACCGATCCCGATTTGATTGTTGAACTGGTTAGCCGCGCACCTAGTACTTTTACCCTGACGCCACGTAACCCAGAGCGAGCACTTCAGTTAGGCGGCAACCAGAGCTATTTCGGGATGGTGTCAGGGCCTCCAAACGTACATGATTGCGTCAACGGACGGCGCGCCGGTAACTTTGCGGACTACAAGAAGTTGCTGAGTCTCGGTCAGCACTTCAACGTGATAGGCCTTTTTGGCAATCAGACGGTTGCGACCACTGATCTTCCCCCAACGACGCGGCATCTGGACTGCTATCTCGCAAACCTCTCCCTGACAGACAAGATCTTTTCGGCGATCCCAATTGGGGCAGGACGGGTAAACGATGCGGCCCAGATGCTCGCCTTGGCCCGCGGCATCAGTTTGAATGAGATGCGGACACGCCCCGGGCTCATTGGCAATATCAACGTGAATTCGCCTCGCAAGCTTGATGAGGCGATGTCCGATGGAGCACTCGCGCTAGCAGAACTCGGACAAGCGGTCATCGTGACACCGTTTACACTGCTTGGCGCCATGACGCCGGTCACCATGGCGGCCGGCCTGGTCCAGCAAAACGCAGAGGCACTTTTCGGAATCGCCATGATCCAGTTGTTTCATCCCGGTAGCCCGGTAGTCTACGGAGGGTTTACATCAAATGTTGATATGCGCTCCGGTGCCCCGGCGTTTGGCACGCCCGAAAATGCAAAAGCCAATCTTGCCGGGGGTCAATTGGCCAGGCGCTATGGCTTGCCGTATCGTACCAGCGCGTGTAACGCATCGAACGTGGTAGATGCGCAGAGCACCTATGAGACTCAGATGGCGCTATGGGGCGCGGTTATGGGCCATGGCAACGTGGTCTACCACGCTGCCGGGTGGCTGGAAGGAGGGCTCGTGGCGTCCTATGAGAAGTTCATCCTTGATATAGAGATGCTTCAACACCTCGCGCATATGCTGTCACCTATTGATTGTTCTGAAGATGAGATGGGCGTGCAGGCGATCCGGGATGTGGATCCCGGAGGGCATTTCTTTGGCACTGACCACACGATGGCCCGTTACGAAACCGCCTTTTATGCGCCGTTGGTCAGTGACTGGCAGAACAATGAGAACTGGCAGGCCGCAGGAGCAAAAAGCGCGACGGAAAGAGCCACGACTCTCTGGCAGTCGAT
>MDTB01231790.1_pt1 | contig 12997 bp, 12 predicted proteins | sample 811161 | NCBI WGS metagenome assembly MDTB01 (sample SAMN05326650, study PRJNA326480) | marine metagenome | isolation source: seawater | place: Mediterranean Sea | collected 2009 | reverse complement strand
GGTCCGCTCCGCTTCACCGAGCGTGAGTACTTCGAGGCCGACGACGAGAGCCGCGGCAACGTTCAGGTCGAGTTCTAGGTCGACCGGAGCCCTGTCCGTGCCCACCGTGTCGTCCCGCGCCCTCGCAGCGATTCCTGCGGCACCGCTCGGCCTGATCGTCGCGATCGTCCTCGCCGTGGTCGCCCACCCCGTCGCCGGGTTGGTGCTCGGTGTTGCCGTCGGCGCTGCGCTCTTCTTCTGGGTGCTCAACGGTGCCGTCGGCCCTGCGCTTCGTGCGCTCGGGGCCTCCCCGCTCGACGAGGGAAGCGAGCCTCGGCTGGAGAGCCTTGTCGAGTCGATCTGTGCCAGCCACGGCATCGCCGAGCCGGTCCTCTACGTCGTCGAGAGTTCGGCGATCGACGCCGCTGTCGTTGGCAAGCCCGACGACACCCATCTCATCGTCACCCGCGGTGTGCTCACCAAGCTCGAACGGTTGGAAGTCGAAGCGGTCATCGCCCGCCAGATGACACTGTTCGGCAACGGCGTTTCGGCGGCCACGACGCTTGCGTCGCCGGCCCTCGGCCCGGCGGCCGCTGGCTTGCGCAAGCGGTTGCTCAACGATCGCCGGCTCGTGCGAGCCGACTTTGATGCCGTCGGCCTTACCCGCTACCCGCCGGCGCTCGCCGCCGCATTCGAGAAGGCCGTCGAGTCGGCGCGGATCAGTCACAACGCGAGGACCGATCATCTCTGGATGATCGGGAGCGGCACCGATTCGGTCCAGCCCGAGATGGGCGAGCGAGTCGACGCCCTTCGAGAGCTCTAAACGCAGTCGAGTTTGAGCGGCATTCGTCGACTTCGGCTCGCTCATCGCCATCTGGAGCGACTAGGGGGCATTGCGACGCATGACGCATGACGCATGACGCATCGGCTCTTCGGCTCTTCGGCACAGGCCGTTGGTGACGAGATTGTTCGAGAGCGTGGCACGAGGTGGATCACGCTCCTGCCCAAGGACATTGAAGAGTTCTCCGTCGACCAGGCCTTCCGAGGTCTCGTCCTGGAGAGTGATGAGTAGAATTGGCAAATGACCGACCAGTCCCTTCCCAGCCAGGCGCGATCGACCGGTAGTCCCCTCGTCAAGCGTGGGCTCGCCGAGATGCTCAAGGGCGGCGTCATCATGGACGTCGTCAACCCCGAACAGGCTCGTATTGCCGAAGACGCTGGCGCCGTGGCCGTCATGGCGCTTGAACGTGTGCCCTCCGACATCCGCAAGGAAGGTGGCGTCAGCCGCATGTCCGACCCGGAGATGATCCAAGGCATCCAGGAGGTCTGTTCCATCCCGGTGATGGCCAAGGCCCGAATCGGCCACTTCGCTGAGGCTCAGATTCTCCAGTCGCTCGGCGTCGATTACATCGACGAGTCTGAGGTCCTCACCCCGGCCGACGAGACCCACCACATCGACAAGTTCGCGTTCGACGTGCCGTTTGTGTGCGGCGCCACCAACCTCGGCGAGGCACTGCGTCGTATTAGCGAGGGCGCCTGCATGATCCGATCGAAGGGTGAGGCCGGCACCGGCAACGTGGTCGAGGCCGTGCGCCACATCCGTTCGATCAACGGCGACATCCGCAAGATCACCCAGGCCGATTCTGCTGAGCTGTTCGAGTGGGCCAAGCAGTTGCGTGCGCCGCTGCCGCTGATCCAGGAGATCGCCGAGACCGGTGAGCTCCCCGTGCCGGTGTTCTGCGCAGGCGGCATCGCCACCCCGGCCGATGCTTCCCTCGTGATGCAGCTGGGGGCGCAGGCCGTGTTCGTCGGCTCTGGCATCTTCAAGTCCGACGAGCCGGTCAAGATGGCCAACGCCATCGTCGAGGCCGCCACCCACTACCAGGATCCCCAGATCCTGGCGAAGGTCTCGACCGGTCTCGGTGATGCGATGAAGGGTCTCGAGATGGCGACGCTCGAAACCAAACTCGCCGAGCGGGGTTGGTGACCAGCCCGGTCACGGTTGGCGTCCTGGCGCTCCAGGGCGCCTTCGCTGCGCACCTCTCGATCCTTCGTGATCTCGGTGTTGAAGCGTGTGAGGTCAAGACCAACGAACAGTTGGCGTCGATCGACGCGATCGTCATTCCGGGCGGTGAGTCCACCACGATGTCGATGCTGCTCGTGAAGGGCGACATGCTCAATCCGCTCCGTCAGCGGGTGGTCGACGGCCTGCCGGTCTTCGGTACCTGTGCCGGCATGATTCTGTGCTCGGAACGGATCGAGGACGGCCGCGCCGACCAGCACTGCCTGTCGGCTCTTCCGATCGTGTCCCGACGCAACGGGTATGGCCGTCAGATCGATTCCTTCGAGGCTGAGCTCGATGTCACCGGGCTCGATGAGCCGTTCCACGGTGTCTTCATTCGGGCCCCGGTCGTCGACTCAGTCGGTGACGATGTCACCGTGCTCGCCGCCGTCGACGGGCAACCCGTGCTCTGTTCGCACGGTCCCGTTACGGTGGCATCGTTTCATCCGGAGCTCTCGGGCGACTCCCGACTTCACCGGCGTTGGTTGATCGACGCCGGGCTTCTCCCCGAGGGTCTGGCGGAGGCCAGCGACGAGACAGCGGAGGTCACGCCGTGAGCGGTCATTCCAAGTGGGCGACGATCAAGCACAAGAAGGGTGCGGCCGACGCAAAGCGCGGCAAGCTCTTCGCCAAGCTGATTAAGCAGGTTGAAGTCGCGGCCCGTCAGGGCGGCGGCGATCCAGACGCCAACCCGACCCTGCGCACCATGTTCCAGAAGGCGCGCGACAACTCGGTGCCGCTCGACACGATCGAGCGTGCCGTCAAGCGCGGTACGGGTGAACTCGAAGGTGTCAACTACGAGACGATCACCTACGAGGGCTACGCGCCGGGTGGGATTGCGCTGTTGATCGAGTGCCTCACCGACAACCGCAACCGCACGTCGGGCGACGTCCGCTCCACCCTGTCGAAGAACGGTGGCTCGCTTGCCGAGCCCGGCGCAGTGTCGTGGCAGTTCGAACGCAAGGGCGTCCTCCTCGTGCCGTCGTCGGTCGAGGAGGACGAGGTCATGCTCGTCGCGCTCGATGCGGGCGCCGAAGACATCGTCGACGAGGGAGAGATGTGGCGGGTCACCACCCCGCCATCGGACCTTCCGCAGGTTCGTGAGGCACTCGACGAGGCCGGCATTGCGGTCGAGTCGGCCGATCTCGCCATGCTTCCGACCTCCACCGTGGGGGTCACCGATGTTGCCCAGGTGAAAGGGCTGATGAAGCTCATGGACCTGCTCGACGATCTCGACGACGTGCAGGACGTGCACGGCAACATGTACGTCAGCGACGAATTGATGGACGAAGCGTCGGCTTGAACGGCGTCGGGGCGAGGTTGACGGTCACACCTGCCGTATCGGCTGGCACCACCCGTTCTCGATGACCCGCTAGGGTCGTACACATGTTCGTGTTGGGGATCGACCCGGGGCTCTCCCGTTGTGGGTATGGCTGTGTCGAGCACGGCCGCACGCCTCGTGCTGTGGCCGCTGGCGTCATCCGCACCGATCCGGCGCTCGATCTTCCGCACCGGCTTGCCGAGGTTCAGTTGGAATTGCGGGCGCTGATCGCGGAACTCCGCCCCGACGTGGTGGCGATCGAGCGAGTGCTGTTCCAGCACAACGTCTCGACCGCAATGGGCGTCGGGATGGCGAGCGGGCTCGCAATGGCCGAGGCTGTCGCTGCGGGTTGCGATGTCGTCGAGTACTCGCCCAACGAGATCAAGCAAGCGGTCGCCGGCTCCGGATCGGCCGGCAAGCACGAGATCGGCGAGATGGTACGGACGCTCCTCGGCCTGCCCAATGCGTTGTCCCCGGTCGATGCCGCTGATGCCACCGCCGTGGCGCTGTGCCACCTTGCCCGGGTTCCCGGCCGCCGTGCCCGTGCGGCCGTCACCGCCTCTCAGAAAGCGAGTGCGTCATGATCGGTTCGTTGCGTGGTCGCCTGCTCGACCGTGGGCCCGACGGCGAACTCCTCATCGAGGTCGGTGGTGTTGGTCATCGGGTGCAGGTCACGCCGTCGACCTCGGTCACGATCGGCGAACTCGACGGCGAGGTGTTCGTGCACACGCACCACGCCGTTCGAGAAGATTCCGAGACGCTCTTCGGCTTCGCCACCATCGCCGAACGGCGGGTGTTCGAGTCATTGATCTCGGCCCATGGCGTCGGCCCGGCCCTCGGTTTGGCGATCCTGTCGGTGCACGGTCCCGACGCCTTGCGTCGCGCCGTTGCCGAGGACGATGTCGCTGCGCTCTGCCTCGTTCCCGGCGTCGGGAAGAAGACGGCGGCCCGGCTCGTGATGGAGCTGAAGTCCAAGCTCGACCTGCCAGAAGGCGAGATCATCGTGCCGTCCGGAGACGGCGGACAGGCGTCGGCGGGCGGTGATTCCCGAGCCGATGTCCGCACCGCACTCGAAGGTCTCGGCTACGGCGCCGACGAGATCCATGCCGTTCTGGTCGACTTGCCCACCGAGGGTGATGTGGGCGGGTTGCTCAAGGATGCACTTCGTCGGCTCGCTTCGGGTGTTTGATCCCGTGCCTGTTGCCCCTGACTGCTAGGAACTCCGCATGGCCCGCGAAGAACTCCTCTCACCGGACGATCAGCCCGAGGATGCCGGCCTGCTGCTCGATGAGCCCGGGCTGCGGCCCAAGACGCTGTCGGAGTTCGTCGGCCAGTCGGAACTGAAAGGGCATCTCGGGGTCATGCTCGGCGCCGCGGCTCGTCGTCGCGAAGCCGCCGACCATCTGCTCTTCGCCGGTCCGCCCGGCCTCGGAAAAACCACGCTGGCTAACATCATCGCCGCCGAGATGGGCACCAACCTCCAGGTGACGTCGGGCCCGGCCCTCGAACGAGCAGGTGATCTGGCGTCGATTCTTTCGAAGCTCGAGGACGGCGATGTGCTGTTCATCGACGAGATTCATCGCCTGCCTCGCCCCGTAGAAGAGGTTCTCTATCCCGCGATGGAGGACTTCCGTATCGATGTCGTGCTTGGCAAGGGCCCGGCCGCTCGCTCGATCCCGCTGGATCTCGCTCGTTTCACGCTCGTCGGTGCCACCACCCGTACCGGCCTGATCACCGGTCCGCTGCGCGATCGCTTCGGTCTCGTGGCCCGCCTCGACTATTACGACGTCGACGACCTCCAGTCGATCGCAATGCGGGCGGCCAGCATCCTTGGGGTCGACATCGACGAGGGCGGTGCCTATGAGATCGCTCGCCGCTCGCGCGGTACACCCCGGATCGCCAACCGACTGCTGCGCCAGGTGCGCGACTATGCCGAGGTCGAACGCGACGGCAACATCTCAGCCGAGGTCGCCAGGGATGGCCTTTCGTTCTTCGGTGTCGATGAGCTCGGTCTCGACAAGGCCAGCCGGGCGGTGCTCGATTCGGTGTGCCGCCGTTTCGGAGGTGGTCCGGTGGGTCTCTCGACCCTCGCCATCTCGGTCAGCGAGCCCACCGAGACCGTCGAGGACGTTTATGAGCCGTACCTCATTCAGCAGGGCCTGTTGATGCGCACCCCGCGAGGCCGCGTCGCCACGCCAGCCGCCTATACCCACCTGGGCATGGCACCGCCTCCGGCCACGTCGACCGGCTCCGAATCCCAGAGTGGCCTGTTCGATTCCGACGACTAGCTGGGAATCTTGCAAGCGGGTCGTGAGCGAAAACTCGTACCCTCGATCGGGTGACGGATCGCCCTGAAACGCTCGCCGACATCGAATACGACCTCCCGGCGGAACGCATCGCCCAGGAACCGATCGAGCCGCGTGACGCCGCTCGGCTGCTCGTCGACCGAGGCGATCGTGTCGAGCATCGCCATGTGCGCGACCTGCCCGACCTATTGCATCCCGGTGATCTTGTTGTCGTCAACGACACCAAAGTCCTGCCCGCTCGGATTCCGGCCCGTCGTTCCACCGGTGGCGCAGCGGAGATCCTGCTCCTCGAGGAGCGCGACGATGGTTTGTGGGAGGCGCTCGCCAAGCCGAGCAAGAAGCTCAAGCCCGGCGACGTCATCGCCGCCGAGGGGCTGGCGGTCGAGATGGGGGAGGATCTCGGCGACGGCCGTCGAGTAGTGCGTCTCGACCCGGGCGATGCCGACTTGCACGATCGGTTGGCGGAGGTCGGGCTTCCGCCACTTCCGCCGTATATCGAAAATCAGATCGACGACCCGTCCCGGTACCAGACCGTCTACGCCGACCGCCCGCTCTCGGCGGCCGCTCCCACTGCCGGCCTGCATTTCACCCCGGCCGTTCTCGAGGCGCTGCGGGCGAACGGCGTCACCATGGGGACCGTGGAACTCGCCGTCGGCCTCGACACCTTCCGTCCGGTGATGGTCGACCGCCTTGACGACCATGTGATGCACAGCGAATGGTACCGGGTGCCCGATGAGACGGTCGCCGCCGTAGAGGCAGCCGAGCGAGTCGTCGCGATCGGCACCACCGTCGTGCGCTCGCTCGAGTCGTGGAAGGCCACCGGTGAGCAGTCGGGCCGAAGCAGTCTCTTCATTCGACGCCCTTACGCATGGAAGGCGGTCGACGTGTTGCTCACGAACTTTCACCTGCCTCAGTCGACGCTGCTGTGCCTGGTCGACGGCTTCGTCGGCCCTCGCTGGCGAGCGCTCTACGAGACGGCTGTTGCCGAGGATTATCGCTTTCTCAGTTTCGGCGACGCCATGTTACTGGAGCGTTGAGCCCGGTCGGGTCCCGTAGCATCGGTTCGATGCGTGCGAGCTTTGTCGAGACGGCCGGGGATGGGCAGGCCCGCTGCGGCATGGTGACCACGGCCCGTGGCGAGTTCACGACCCCGCGTTTCATGCCGGTCGGCACCCGCGGAGCGATCGTTCATCTCGATGCGAGCGACGTCGAAGCGCTCGGCGCTCAGGTCATCCTGGCCAACACCTACCACCTCATGATGCGACCCGGTGCTGACGTCGTCGAAACGCTCGGTGGCATCCACGGCATGGCTGACTGGGACGGTCACGTCCTCACCGACTCGGGCGGCTACCAGATTTTCTCCCTCGGCCCTGAGCTGTCCGACGAGGGCGCCACGTTCAAATCAACCTACGACGGCTCGACCCACCTCCTAACCCCGGAGGGCGCCGTCGATGTCCAGGCCAAGATCGGTGCCGACATCCAGATGGTGCTCGACGTCTGCCCGTCGTCGATCGCTGACCTCAGCGTCGTGGGCCGTGCGGTCGAACGCACCGGCCAATGGGCGGAACGAGGTCGGGCCGCCTTCCTCGACCATCCTGTGGCGGCACGCCGCCAGTGCCAGTTCGGCATCGTGCAAGGCGGTACTGACGAAGCGCTGCGCGAACAGTCCGCTCGTCAGGTGACCGAGATCGGCTTCGACGGCTACGCCGTTGGCGGCCTGAGCGTGGGGGAGGATCGCGGCGAGATGCTCTCTGGCCTTGATGCGTGTATGAATCTCCTCCCACTCGATCAGCCGCGATATTTCATGGGTCTGGGCGACCCCATCGGCATTGTCGAGTCGGTCGCCCGGGGTGTCGACATGTTCGACTGCGTGCTGCCGACCCGACTGGCCCGCCACGGCACGATTCTGACCGACGGTGGCCGCTACAACCTGACCCGTGCCGAGTTCGCCACCTCGACCGAACCGCTCGACCCAGCGTGGCCCGAAAGCCCCGCCGCCCGGTGGTCGAAGGGCTATCTGCGTCACCTTCTGCTCACCAAGGAGCCGACGGCGGCGCGGATCATCACGCTTCATAATGTCGCCTGGCTCCTCCGTTTCATGGATCGGATGGCTGATGCGATCCGGTCAGGAACTTTCGAGGACTTCCGCCTCGGCGTCCATGACGTGTGGGGCGCCCGCTAGCCTCCTCCGGGTCCGTTCACGATCGTCAGGAATCTCATGGGCAGTCTGATCTTTCTCGCACTCCTGCTCGGGGTCATGTACTTCATCCTCATCCGGCCGCAGCAGCGTCAGGTGAAGGAACAGCAGGCTCGTATCCGGTCGCTCGAGGTCGGCATGATGGTCGTCACGAACTCCGGCATCCACGGTGCCATCGCCGAGGTCGAGGACAAGGTCATCTGGCTCGAGGTCGCCCCGGAGGTCGAACTGAAGATCTCCAAGGGTGCGGTCGCCGAGATCATCACCGATGATGACGACGACGAGAATGACGACGAGGGCGCCGACGATTTCGCCGCTGGCGACGCCGACGCCTGAGCGACGTGCGCCGTCAGGTCACCTACGTCGTCGGGATCATCGCGATCTCGGTTGCGGGTCTCGTCTACACCTTCGCGTCGGGCAACGAGCCGCTGCTCGGACTCGACCTGCAGGGCGGGGCGTCCGTGGTACTCGAACCCGAGCCGCTGCCCGACGGCCAGGAGATCACCGAGGAGACGCTCGACCAGGCGGTCGATATCATCCGAAACCGCGTCGATGGTCTTGGTGTACGCGAGCCTGAGGTGACCCGTCAGGGCGAGACGATCCTTGTCCAGATCCCCGGCGTCGAGGATCAGCAGCGTGCGATCGACCTTGTCGGTCAGACCGCCGAGCTTCGATTTCGACCCGTCCTCCAGCAAGCCACCTTCGACGATGAGGCCGCGTTGAACGCCGCCACTGCAGCGATCGCCGCCGGCGATCTCGACGGCGCTGCGCTCGCCGAGGCGCAGGACATCGTCGATCGGTGGACCCTCACACCCGACGCTGCCACATCGGAGCCTTCGGTTCTGCAGGAGCGCAACAACTCGACCTTCCAGGGTCGAATCCGAATGGGTCCGGTGCCGACCGTGCTTGAGCCCGAGGTGCCCGGTCAGCGCCTGACCGGTGAGGCCCTGGAGAGCGCGGCCGCTCGCTTCAATGTGCAGCAGGGGTGGTCGGTTGCACCGATCTTCATGTCTGGTTCGCCCGGGATCGATGATTTCAACGTGATCGCTGCCGCCTGCAATACCTTCCAGGCCTCGTGTCCGGCCGGGCGGGTCGCCATCGAGATCGACGGGTTCGTCGAGTCGGCCCCGAGTGTCAACGCCGCCTATTTCGAGCGCGACCAGATCACGATCTCCGGCTCGTTCACCGAGGAGGAGGCCAAGGACCTCGCCCTGGCACTCAACTTCGGTGCCCTGCCGCTGGAACTCACCCCGCAGGAGAGCCGCATCGTCAGTTCGACACTCGGTGAGGATGCCCTCGACGCCGGCGTGCTCGCCGGTCTCATCGGCGTGCTGCTCGTCTCGATCTATCTGATCGCTTATTACCGCTACCTCGGTGTCGTCGCGATCGTGTCGTTGCTGATCTCCGGTGCGCTGCTGTGGACCATCGTCGCCTGGCTCGGTGCCTCGCACGGGCTCGCGCTCACGCTCGCCGGGGTCACGGGCTTGATCGTGTCGATCGGTGTGTCGGTCGACTCCAACGTCGTCTACTTCGAGCATCTGAAGGAGGACGTTAAGGGTGGCCGGACGGTTCGGTCGGCCGTCGAGCGGTCGTTCCCGATCGCCTACTCGACGATAGTGAAGGCCAATGTGGCGAGCCTGATCGCCGCCGTCGTGCTGTACACCCTCACCGTCGGCCAGGTCCGCGGCTTCGCCCTCTTCCTCGGGCTGGCCACGGTGCTCGATCTCGTCGCCACCTACTTCTTTATGGGCCCTGCGATCCGCATCCTAGCTAACCTCGACATCGATCTCGCCCGGAAGCCCAGCACGTACGGCATTCCGAAGGCGCGCGACGCCACACCGGAGCCGGCAACGATCGGAGTTGCCTCGTGAAGACGCTCCGCGTGCTCTTTCGCAACGAGCACCACTTCGACTTTCCGGCGATGTGGCGCAAGGCCCTCGTCGGCTCGGCCGTGCTCGTTCTGATCAGCGTCGGCGCGCTCGTGTTCCGGGGCCTCAACCTCGGGATCGAGTTCGAGGGTGGGACTGCGTGGGAAGTGACCGCTCCTGGCGTGTCCGTCGCCGATACCCGCGATGCCCTCGGTGGCACCGGCGCCGAAAGTGGCAAGATCCAGACCCTCGGTTCCGATGCGATCCGGGTCCGCGCCGACCTTGATACGCAGGAGGAGGTCGCCGCCGTGACGGCGACTCTCGCCGAGCTCGCCTCGGTCGACGTCACCGATGTGAGCGTGACCACTGTTGGTCCGTCCTGGGGCGATCAGATCACGAGTAAGGCCCGCAACGCGCTCTTCTGGTTCTTCGTCATCGTTGCGGGCTACATCGCCGTGAGGCTTGAATGGAAGATGGCCGTTGGCGCGCTCGTGGCCGTGGCCCACGACATCCTCATCTCAGTCGGTGTATATGCGATCTTCCAGTTTGAGGTCACGCCGGCGACTGTCATCGCGTTCCTGACGATCATGGGCTACTCGCTGTACGACACGATCGTCGTCTACGACAAGGTTCGCGATGTCGGTGGGCGTCTCACCGTCACCGGTCGCTACACCTACAGCGAGATGATGAACCAGTCGCTCAACCAGGTGTTGATGCGCTCGATTAACACCTCGATCACGTCGGTGCTCCCGGTGTTGTCGATGCTGTTGATCGGTTCGGTCTTCCTCGGGGCGCTGACGCTGCAGGAGTTCGCCATCGCCTTGCTGATCGGCATCCTCGTCGGTACCTATTCGTCGATTTTCGTGGCGGCGTCTGTCGTGGCGTACATGAAGGAGCGCGAAGCCGAGAACCGGGCAGTCGCCGACAAGGTGCGCGCTCGCGAAGGTGAGACCGGTACTCGACGGGTAAGCGAGGACGACGTCGCCCTCGCCGGTATCCCGACGACCCGTGAGCGGCCGAGTGGCAGCGGGAGTCGCACCTCGAGCAGTCAGCGTGCTTTCCGGGGCCAGGCAGCGCAGCGAGGCGCAGCGGCGAAACGCACACAGTCGGCCGCTCGACCCGGTCAGCCGCCGAAGCCGCGGAAAAAGAAGAAGTCCTGAACCCGCTACGATCGAGTGATGGGACGACTGTCTGTCGCCGAACTCGTCGGTCTGATCCGCGACATCCCTGACGTTCCTCAGCCTGGGATCGTCTTCAAGGACATCACGCCCCTGCTCGCCCACCCGGACGGACTCGCGTCGACCATCGAGGCGCTCGCCGATCCATGGCGTGACGTCGGGGTCGACATCGTCGTCGGCATCGAAGCTCGAGGGTTCATCCTTGGCGCTGCGGTTGCCCGGTCGCTCGGCGTCGGCTTCGTCCCGATCCGCAAGGTGGGCAAGCTTCCTGGCGCCACGTTGGCCCAGCAGTACGACCTCGAATACGGCACCGACACGATCGAGATCCACGCCGACGCCGTTTCGCCCGGCGAGCATGTCCTCGTGCTCGACGATGTGCTCGCCACCGGAGGCACCGCAGCTGCGGCGGCCCTCCTCCTCGAAGGACTCGGCGCGACCCTCGCCGGTTACTCGTTCCTGCTCGAACTGTCGTTCCTCGGTGGGCGAGCCAAGCTCGGCGATGCTCGCATTGAGGCGGCGATCGAGGTGGGTGGCTGATGTCGACCGTCACTCGTGTTCTGCCCTGGCGTCGTGCCGCCAACCGGCCGTCGTCCGCCGAGATCGCGCCGCTGCTCGCCGAGTTCGCCAAGCATCACCCGAAGACCGAAACGACCCTGCTCGAGGCGGCGTTCGCCGTGGCCGAGGAGGCTCATCGCGGCCAGAACCGCAAGTCGGGGGAGCCCTACATTCGCCATCCGGTGGCGGTGGCCACTGTCGTTGCCCGGCAGGGCCTCGACGACATCTCTATCGCCGCCGCTCTGCTCCACGACGCCGTTGAGGACACGACGATCAGCATCGAGGAACTGGAGCGGGAGTTCTCCGCAGAACTCGCCGGCATCGTTGATGGCGTCACCAAGCTCGATCGGGTCCATTACGACTCCAAGGAGGAGCAGCAGGCCGCCACGATGCGCAAGATGATCGTGGCGATCGCTCAGGACATTCGGGTGCTAATCATCAAGCTCGCCGATCGTCTGCACAATCTACAGACCATTGCGGGCATGCCAGCGTTCAAACAAGAGCGCACCGCTCGCGAGACCCTCGAGGTCTACGCGCCGCTTGCGCACCGGCTCGGCATGCAGGAGATGAAGATGCAGCTGGAGGATCTTTCCTTCGCTGCCCTCCATACCCGTCGGTACGCCGAGATCGACCAGATGGTTCAACTCCGCGCCCCGGAGCGCGATCTCTACCTTGCTCAGGTCGTTGGCGACGTTCAGGCTCGGCTCGCCGAGCTCGGCATCCGTGCCGATGTTGAGGGCCGCCCGAAGCACCTTTGGTCGATCTACGAAAAGATGGTCGTGAAGGGCCGCTCGTTCGACGAGATCTTCGATCTTGTCGCCATCCGGGTGATCTGTGATTCCGTGCGTGATTGCTACGGCGCACTCGGTTCGATCCACGCCACGTGGCATCCGGTGCAGGGCCGGTTCAAGGACTACATCGCGATGCCGAAGTTCAACCTCTACCAGTCGTTGCACACGACCGTGGTGGGTCCTCAGGGCAAGTCGCTCGAGGTGCAGTTGCGCACCAGGGAGATGCACGCCCGCGCCGAGCACGGCGTGGCGGCTCACTGGGATTACAAGGAGGATTCGCCGGGTGGCGACCTCGCGTGGTTGAACCGGATCGTCGAGTGGCAGCAGGAGACATCCGACCCGTCGGAGTTCATGTCGAACCTCAAGTTCGATCTCGACCAGGACGAGGTCTTCGTCTTCACGCCGAAGGGCAAGGTCATCGAGTTGCCGGTCGGAGCCACGCCGATCGACTTCGCCTACACGATTCACACCGACGTCGGGCACCGCTGCGTCGGCGCCAAAGTCAACGGCCGCCTCGTGTCGCTAGACACTCGACTCGAGTCGGGTGATTCGGTCGAGGTCTTCACTTCCAACGTCGAGGGTGCTGGTCCGAGCCGCGACTGGCTGAAGTTCGCCGCCAGCCGACGGGCGGCCAACAAGATCAAGCAGTGGTACATCCGGGAGCGTCGCGAGGACGCGATCGAGGAAGGTCGAGAAGATCTCATCCAGGCGCTTCGCCGCGAGGGGCTCGCTGCTCGCCG
>MDTB01195065.1_pt1 | contig 12997 bp, 13 predicted proteins | sample 811161 | NCBI WGS metagenome assembly MDTB01 (sample SAMN05326650, study PRJNA326480) | marine metagenome | isolation source: seawater | place: Mediterranean Sea | collected 2009 | reverse complement strand
CTTCTAGATTCAAATCTGAAAGCAATTTATTAATCACTTGAGAGGCTATTTCATCAGATCTTGTTTTGGCTAATTGCCCTTTTTTTGCAGGGGTAAAGGGTGACCTGGCGTATCCCGCTATTAGTGCCATAACTATATCCGACAGAATGAATAAATAAACCAATGAGTGATTTTAGTTGCAACAGATGAAAAAAATGTTATTAGGTGTGAAAAGTAAACCTAGTTTTTTGGATAAAATCCCAATCCAACCTCCACATGCCCCAGCGTCCACCATTTCAGAATCTTTTTTTCAATTGCATTGATAGGCATCAGCATTAGCCCAGCATTATGGAAAAACGCAGCGCTTGGTCTAGGACTCCCTTGCGTTTAGGTCTCGCAGGAGGGGGAACCGATCTTTCGGTTTTCTCATCAATTCAGGGAGGGAGAGTTGTAAATGCTACGATCAATAGATTCGTCCATGTCAGAGTATCAGAATCTCAAGAAAAGGCAACCAAGTTCATGTCGTACGATACCGGAGAGACTTCTGAATTGGGAGTATCAGAATCCTCTGGAAATATGCCCCTATTTAGAAAATCTCTGGAGAATATTCTGAGAATAGGAAAAATAGCAGATTACCCCCCGATTCTGGTGGAATCATTCTCTGATTCACCAGTAGGTTCCGGTTTGGGTACCTCTTCATCTCTATGCGTCGGACTCCTGAATGCTCTGTCAAAATGGTTCAATGTCCAAATCAAGAAGCACGATCTCGCCGAATTGGCTTACAAAGTCGAAAGAGAAGATTGTGGTTTTTCAGGGGGAATGCAGGACCAATTCGCAGCGGCATACGGAGGATTAAATGACATGTTATTCCACCCAGAAGGACAAGTTTCTGTTTCCAAAATTAGCCCTGAGTCTTCATTCAAGAAAACCCTAGAGGCATCCTTAATCCTTTACTTCACCGGTAAATCTAGAGACTCTTCTGCTATCATAGAAGGTCAAAGAAGAAAGATAGTCGAATCAGACTCTGCCGCCTTCGAAGCATTAGTAAAGATGAAGGGAAATGCCACAAATTTGATCCAATCAATCGAAGATGGGAATCTAGATACATTTGCTAGCATAATTAGAGAAGGTTGGGAGGACAAGAAGCGTACTTCCTCTTCAATTTCTTCAAACTCTCTAGAGCAAATAATCACTAGGAGTTATGAAAGAGGGGCAATAGGTGCAAAGATTAGTGGGGCTGGAGGCGGAGGATTCATGCTACTCGTTGTCCCATTCGAGAACCGAAATAGAGTTATAACTTGGTTAAGGGGGATGGATGGAATAGTGATGACCTGTAATTTCACAAGGGAAGGCTCAACTGCGTGGTTACAATGACGCCCCTGGAAAGAATAATTTTACGACTTAAAGAAAGTAGAGATTTACTGGACACAGTAATCAGCGACTCCAATTTTGTAGAATCTCTGTTGGCCCTTTCCGTTGAATGTACCTCTAAAATCGAGGACGGCGGAAAACTAGTCTTCTTTGGAAACGGAGGTAGTGCCGGAGATGCGCAACATCTGGCCGCTGAATTCGTCGGACGTTACCTAGTGGAAAGAAAGCCCATCCCTGCTGTGGCCTTAACTACCAATAGTTCAGTATTAACTGCTATTTCAAACGATTACGATTACTCTTCCGTTTTCTCAAGGCAGGTCGAAGCCTTAGTCGTTAAGGGCGACGTTGTGTTCGGAATTTCTACTTCTGGCGACTCAAAGAATGTAGTAAAGGGACTAGAAGAAGCTAGGGCATTGGGTGCCACTACGGTATCATTTTCTGGCAATAGTGGCGGCAAGGTCTCCCAAATATCTGACTATTGCTTTATCATTCCCTCTGATTCAACACCATTAATACAACAAATGCACATTACAATTGGCCATATCCTTTGCGAACTAATCGAACTATCATTGTAACCTACGATGGGAATGAAAATGAGAGTAGCCATAATTCACTATGACGATGCCTTGTCTCCAGGAGGCATAAATACCAACATCAGGGAGACTTTCCAAGGTTTATTGCGAAAAGGAGTTGATGCACACATTATTCAGCCAAAGAGCAAAGTCGAAGACAAAATAAGAAACCACTCGAATTTTCATGAATTGGTTAGCCCGAAACTAAGCCCGCCATTAAATCTAAGTCCGGCTCTAATAAGAAGTCTGAAAGCCACGATCAGACAAATCGATCCCGACATCATCCATGTACACAGTCACATGAATTTGCTATCGCATTCCATCATTCGATCACTATCAAAAAACTTCCCAATAATTCCTATTGTTTTCTCTCCGCATCTGGATGTGGCAATCAGCTCTAGATTTGCAAGACCACTATTTTCGTTATTCAATCGTACTCTTGGAAGAAAGACGCTCAGCAGGGTTTCCTCAATTATCTTCAACTCCCAATTTGAGATGAAAGCATATGAAAAATCTGTTATGAACGTCAGAATACCTTTCAGAATCATCCCTCCGGGTATATTCTCGACCGGGACTATGTCCAATAAGAAATGGGAATCAGACTTGACAATCCTGTACTTTGGCCATTTTGTAAGGAGGAAAAGGGTTGATAGGATAATTTCCATGTTCCGCTCCCTTCTGGATTCTCCGCTTTTTGAAGGAGTCAATCTTCGTTTGGAAATTTGTGGAAGTGGGCCCGAAGAGAAGAATCTTCACAATCTATCAGAATCATTGGGTTTAGAGAATAATATCGCATGGATGCCATTCCTGAACCGTGAAAAGCTCGTGGAAAAAATTCAGAATGTGAACTATTTTGCTCTTCTTTCCGACTCTGAGGCATATGCAATTTCTGTAGCCGAGACACTATCTTTGGGGACGCCTGTGATCGGTTCAAATTTGGCCGCCCTTTCAGAATACCATTCTACTCCAGGAGCATTTCTGTTTGATAATCCGGAAGATTACGAAGATATCTCAAGAGTAATCGCGGAACATAGGGGCAGGGAGATTGTAATTGGTCCGACGGGAGGGAATATCTTCTCCAACCGGCAGTCTCTTGAATCTCACTTTGAGTTATATTCTTCATTGAAAAGTTAGGCAAAACCTCCCCATCTTGATTTCAGTTCAATTCCTGTCAATTTTTCTGTTCTATCAACCATTTCTCTGAAATCATTTTCCAGGAATATTTCTTCCTCTTTGTCCAATAATACATTTCTACCTTCTTTCAGATTCATTCTTCTAATGCTTTGTCCCAGCCATTTAATTATTCTAAATTTTCTGAGTGGCACATATAATCTTCTTACGATAAATGAATTCGGAGACATCAAAGATAGAACAACCCTCGATCTTGCAGAGACACTTCTGTTTTCATGTGGCAGGAATTCTATTTCTACATCCCTAATTCCGAGAAAGTCCCACATCTTATCTAATGTCTCTTCTCGTTTTTCAATTAGGTCTTCCATCAGCATGATGTGGATTTGATTTCTTGGGAAGCAATTCAGAAATCTCTCGATTTGAGTGGCATAGTCCATCATCTCTCTGTAGGGACGAAAATTTGAGCACCCCTTTGGAAGGAATTTCCCCCTCATTCTGAGAGAATCCAGTTTGTAGGCCTCCACTGGTAATTCGACATCTTCATTTCCGGAATTCAGTCTAAATGAGTGTGCCGAGACCAATCTCCCCACGGGATGGCGCAACATTACCAGAATCTTTGCATTCGGATTATACCTCTTTATGTTTTCAGCCGCCATTCTGGAATAGAAATATCCGACAGAAGCCTCACAAACTACAGAGCAATCATCATGGTAGTCATCCCATAAGCTATGATAATCATCAAGATTTTTTGCATGCGACTCTGAAAATACATCTTGTGGTAAATCATCTGAGAAGTAGTTTGGCTCTTTTATTGGGCACATACATACATCTGGATGCCCTGCAAGAATATTCGATAGTGACGAAGTTCCCGACTTTGAAGCCCCAACCAGGAACGTGTCGACTTTCATGTCAATCAGACGGTTGCGATTAATCTCTATTTTTCAGTCATTCCACTATAATGAAATGTAAGTGTTAGTTTCGTAGTGTTATGGGGGGTGTTACCGAATCACATCTTCCTGATTTCTATGTCATAGGGGCCCAGAAGGCGGCAACTACTTCCCTATTTTCTTGGCTATCTAGGCAGCATTATTGCAATCTTCCCAGAACAAAGGAACCACATTTTTTCTCGGACACTGAAATTTTTTCCCGTGGTCTAGAATGGTATCTTTCTCTGTTCGATAGCAAGAGAGCCGGCTCAATTCGTGGAGACATAGATCCAGATTATCTTTGTTCCCCAGAATCCGCTGAGAGAATTTCTCTGATTCATGGAGAAAAAACTCCACGATTCGTAGTTCTTCTTAGAGACCCATATAATCGCGCTAGGTCACATTGGCAAATGGCATCCAGAAAAGGATTAGACTCTAGGGAAATGCATCAGGCAATTGCAGAGAGTTTCAGTAATTGGCCTAATAACCCCGCAGAAATTGACTATTTCGGCAATGGTTTCTATACGGCCTCTTTGGAAAGATACATCGAAAAGTTCGACCAGGAACACATCATGCCAGTAATCTATGAGGATTTGGTTTCTCGGGAAAAGTTCGGAGTAATCTTCAAGGAAATTTGTGATTTTATTGGATTACAAGAAATTTCTGAAATTCCCAAAAATTCCGAAAGGCACAACATAATTGGAAAACCACGTTCAAAAACTCTGATGAAAATGATTTATGATAAAGAAAACCCGATCAAGAAATTTGCTGGAAAATTAATTCCCACTGAAGAACTAAAAGTCAGAATTGCCAGATTCATTGTTAGAGTCAATTCTTCCTCTAAGAGGGAAACCTTGGAACTTAATCATAATCTTCTGCCATCAGAACTAATTGAAAGATATTCAGAAATGGGCGCCTCTCTAGTTAGATTATGGCCTGATTTGAAAACAAGTATAGAGAAGTGGAATCTATCAGGTTGATACCGACAGACTTCCTTTATTCTCTAATACCCAAGAAAAACAACTCATGAAGAAGAGAGAAAGTAGCCAAATTATCCCTGAATTGGCAGGATCCATTTCCACATTAGTCATGCAATATCCGAAAACTCCTATTGAAATAATTGGTGAAAATAATAGTTTCCTAGTACCTCCCGAAACTCTCCATTTTGCAACATAATTGTAGACTATGTATCCTGGAACTGATACCAGTCCCCATGCCATGAATTGAATCGCCGTATATTCGTTAAACATCCCTGAGAATAATGGTAGGATTATTCCTGCTATTCCACCAATTAACAAACCAACAATCACACTGGCAATGAATCCTCTATCCCATAAAATAGGCGTGCCTCTCAGTTCAGTCGCCTGAACTGTAAGCACTCTTGAGAAAGTTCGAGGAAGCATCAGAGCAAATGAGCCGACCATCCATAAAATAAAGAATTCACCTGCAGCACTTTGGCCCCATCTATTTGCACTTTGATACGATCCGATCCACAATGCAACACTCGGGAAAATTATCATGCTAAGGTTTGAGATATTCAATCCGAATGTTAAAGAAACAATCTCTAGATTTTCTCTAATTGATGCAATTCTAGGTCGAAAATATCCTCTCAATAATACCCCCCAAACAAGGATTATTGAGATAAATAGTCCCATTGTCCACGATGTAATCAACCCTCTTCTAATTCCCATGTCAGCAATGACGTAGAGCCCTAAAATTCTGGTTAGACCCAATAATGACTGTTTTATTGGTAGCCATCTCGAATTGGAACTGGTTAAGAGTAGGGTATCGGAGATCACGTCCATCCCCACCAGTGTGGATAATGCAGCTATGACTAAAGACACAACAAAAAATCCCCCTAATCCATGTAATCCAGAAAAGGAATTTGAGAAGAAAACTGTCATTATTAGTGAGATAATAAGTCCAACCAGAGATGAGATTATTATCCCAGAAGAGATCATCTTTTCTAATCTCAACTTATCAATCTCAGGGTTAGGTAACGTAGTCAGAAAAGTCGCTTCAATACCCAATCTGGATATTGTTGAAATCAGTAAAATCCCACTAATAATGAGGGTGGCGGAACCAATTTCTTCAGATGAAAAAAGATATGATGCGACGAACCAAAAAGAGTATCCTAGAATCGCGGCAATCAATCCGCCAATAGTGACATAGAGAACATCCCTCTCCACATCGCGAGACATATATTCATTCCTTCAGAGATTTATATGCGAAATTTTCCTTCATTTTCCATTTTTCTCACCATTATGCCAGCATCTAAGAGACTATCGAATGTACCAGTATCTAGCCATTCTGTGGAATCTTCCAGTTGGATTAATCGTAATTCTCCATCTTTCAAATAATCATTGTTCAAATCAGAAATCTCTAATTCTCCTCTCTCCGAAGGAGTTAACTTCTCGGATCTATTTACTACACTCGAATCGTAGACATATAGGCCTACTACGGCGATGTTGCTTTTCGGCTTATTGGGCTTCTCTTCTATTCTTTTCAACCTCCCCATTTCATCTAGGAATGCAATTCCGAATCTCTCGGGATCTTCAACTCTCTTACCAAAAATTACACCTCCGGTAAAATCAGAAATCTTATTTATTTCAAGACTCACTTCATCCCCAATAAACAGGTTGTCACCGAGAATTAGGGCAACATCGTCACTTCCAATGAATTCCTTTCCAAGGATGAAGGCTTCCGGTAATCCATTGGGATTTTCTTGGATACAGTAACTGAAATCAATATCTGAAAAACTTTCCGAATTAAGTAAATCTCTGTACATTTCAATATGATCCTCTGTTGAAATAATCAGAATTTCACTTATTCCCGAATTCTGCAATACTGATATCGGATAGTAAATCATGGGTTTGTTGTATATTGGCAACAAATGCTTGCTCAGTACATCAGTTAGCGGACTAAGTCTGGAGCCAGAACCACCAGCAAGAACTATTCCCTTCATGAGTGCCGCGAGTTTTTATGTTGTAAAATTTCTTTGGTAGTTTATGTCAATTGAATATTATTTCGTAAGGAAGCAATTACATGCAAACCCATTCTCCGATTAGATGGGGATGGATTTGCCTAGGGAAATGCCCAGTCGCATACTAGTCACAGGTGGTTGTGGCTTTATCGGTAGTAATTTTATTCACCACATATTGCATTCCTTCTGTGATTTAGATTTCGGATCCTGCGATGATGATCACGTCTTTTACACAAACAACTACCCAGGATTGGAGATAGATTTGCTGAATATGGATAAAATTACCTATGCTGCAAATCCAGACAACCTTAAGACAGTATCCGACTATTCAAGATATTTTTTTGAACAATGCGATATCTCGGATTATGCCAGAGTCATTGAGGTATTTGAAAACTTCAAACCAGAATGCGTAATCCATTTCGCCGCCGAGTCACATGTCGACAGGTCCATAGAATCAGGTTATGAGTTCATGGTTAGTAATGTCCTGGGGACTCATGTCTTACTTGAGGCATCAAGGGAAGTGGGAGTATCCCTCTTCATTCATGTCAGTACCGATGAAGTATACGGCTCCACCGATCACGACTCTTTTTCCGAGAATTCGCATTTGAATCCCTCATCTCCATACAGTTCTAGTAAGGCTAGCTCTGATCTCGTTGCACTGTCTCACTATAATACATATGGGACGCCAGTAATTGTCACGAGGTGTACCAATAACTTTGGACCCAGACAACATCCAGAAAAGTTGGTCCCTAAGGTTATCCAACTTGCCTCGCAAGACTCTAAAATACCAGTTTATGGAAGTGGGATGCAAATTAGGGATTGGCTTTACGTCAAGGATCATTGCCAAGCGATCCTGGATCTAATTTTGAAGGGGGAAGTTGGCCAAATATACAATATAGCCGGAAGAAACGAAATCAATAATCTGGAGATGATTGATTCAATTCTAAGACGTATTGGAAAGGGCTCTGAACTTATTGAACACACTGATGATCGGCAAGGTCACGATTTTAGATATAGCGTAGATGATGGAAAATTGAGGTCACTGGGGTGGGAACCTAAAATTTCGTTTGAGGACGGACTCGATTATACAATTAATGACTCTATCAACAGGTTAAGTCTCGGGAAAAAAAACTCCGTATTGTGATACTAATGTTTCGTTGGCTTCTAACTAAAATTGCTAGAAGGATGTACCCCGATTTTACTATCGATAAAGATGTAAGCGGGAGTATGATTAGGTCTTATGCTTGGACAATGGGAAAATGGTGGGTCCGATCGTGGCTCTTAATTCTCAGGGGGCGGTTTCCAGGAATGCTATTCATCGGACCAGGAGTGAGAATTTCTCATTTAAGGAATGTCCATCTCGGAAGATTTGTCAGAATTCATGAAGGGGCCCTGCTGAGTGGTCTTGGTCGAAAGAAGCTAACTATCGGAGAATATACCAGAATTGGGGCATATAGCAGAGTCGTTATTTCAGAGACATTTGATAATCCCGGAGAATACATTACAATCGGAAAAAGAGTCGGTATTCATGACTTCGCTCACATTGGAGGTGGAGGCGGGGTGGACATTGGAGATGATACAATAATTGGCGCATATTTCAGTTGTCACCCAGAAAGCCATATTTTCGATGATCCATCAAAACCAATTCGACTCCAGGGATTGTCCAGGAAAGGCATCAAGATCGGCGAGGGGTGTTGGATTGGGGCAAAGGTTACAGTTCTTGATGGGGTTGAGATAGGGGATAATTCGGTAATCGCTGCTGGAGCCGTTGTAAATCAGTCATTCCCAAAGAATAGCATTATTGCAGGGGTTCCTGCTAGGTTAATTAGAACTATCACATCAAACGACTCTTGACATTGATCAAAAATTACTTGGTGGAATAATTTTGGAAATTGCAGTATTGATTGTAACCTATAATGGCGAAGAATATATCTCAGATTGTATAGAATCATTGTTAGATTCCTTTAATCAAGATGAAATTTACATCGTGGATAACTGTTCATCAGACGATACAATTGAAATTGTAGAATCATCATTTCCCAGTGTAAGTATCATCACAAACTCTGAAAATACCGGTTTCGGTACTGCGTGTAACATAGGCTCAAGGTCGATAGACTCGGATCTAGTGATGTTTCTAAACCAAGATGCGAAGTTGTTATCTCTGGACAAGGAGGCAATAAGATCCGTCTTTCAAAGTGGAGAAATAGGAGTATTGGGGGGGAAAGTAGTTGGTAATTCAGGTAAAGTAATTGACTCTGTAGGAAAGGAACTTACCATCACAAGGATTCTAGGGAACTGGATTGGGCTGCCATTCCAGTTCTTTGGAATGTCTTTTTTTGGTATGGTCAAGAATATCGGAGAGGAAGTAAACTTTCTCTCAGAGATACCTTGGATTAATGGCCATTTGATGATTGTAAACAAAACTTCATTTTCTGAGTTGGGCGGTTTCGATGAGCAATTCTTCATGTATGTCGAAGAGGCTGATTTATGTTTCAGGATGCGTGAATCAGGATTCAAAGTATCCTATTCATCAGACATCGTTTCATTAGACTATAATTCAGTAAGGAATAATGAGGGGGGAGTCTCAAGACTGGTTATCCATAATTCTCTATTAGGACATGGATTGTATGTATCTAAGGAGAGAGGGGCATTAATCGGGATGTTAGTCCGCACAATCTGTTCACTTTTCTCAATTGTTTGGGGAGTAGTCTCCCTCCCATTTCTCATTTTTTCGTCTTCCGGCAGAACATCATCAATAAGTCTAATTTCAGGTGGATTTATGGGTCTTTTAGGACTCAGTAACCCTATGAAATAAGCATCGAATCTATGGTCACTAAATACCATCGTCCATCCGTTAATGTTGTGAGAATAGCGATTGTTGGGACGCGAGGCCTCCCTCCTAACTACGGCGGTTACGAGACATTTGCAGACCATTTTGTGAAGCACATGGTGGAAAAGGGGCATGATGTTATCGTAGCATGTGAAGGTCGCCCGAGAAAAGAAAAGCTAGACCATTACAATGGAGCGAAGCTGGTATACTTTCCTACAAAACCACCTCGTTTTTACTCACTAAGGAAGATTTATGAGGGTATCAACGATTTATACTTCTATCTAAAACTCGCAAGAAAGTGCGATATAATGTATATTCTTTCAGGAATGGGGACTCAAGCAATTCTAGTCATCCGTCTTCTGAATCCAAAGATTAAGATTGTAACTAGTAGCGATGGGTTGGAATGGCAAAGAAGCAAGCACTCCAAATTGGAAAGGTTTCTAATCAAGTCATTTACCAAGGCTTCTCTTAGAAATTCAGATCTAATAATTCACGATCATCCCGGGCTAATCAAAGTTTTTCCAGAACATGACTTAGGTAAAGCAGTAGTTATCGATAATGGGGTTTCAGTTCCAGGGAAAATTCCCTGGAAAACTTCAACACTTGAAAAAATTGGGGGCAAAATTCCTGACATTTCTCCCGGGAAATACTGGATGGTGGTTGCCAGATTGCAGAAAGACAACAATACGCACCACATCATCCGTGGTTTCATAGATTCAAACTCCGAACTCCCACTGATTGTGGTTGGGGATGTTTGGGACACCGGATACTCGAAAAAACTTGAATCAATTTGCCGACTTGATTCTCGAGATAGAATTTTCATGACTGGGGGCATTTATGATCTGGAGACTCTAGATATGCTGAGGGCTCACTGCACTGGAATTATACACGGACACTCAGCAGGGGGGACAAATCCATCGTTACTCGAAGCAATGGCATTGGGTAGATACATAATTGCCCATGACAATATTTTCAATCGTCATGTTCTAAACAACATTTCTGATTTCTTTTCAAACTCCAAGGAACTCTCCAAGATAATTGATAGGTCAGAACCTGAAGTAGAATTAAGAGAAAAATTAGGGCAAGAAAACCTTAGAAGGATAAGAGATAATTACCTTTGGAAGAAATGTTTCGATAAGCATGACGTGGAGTTCTCCAATATTATTGGCATCTAGGAATTATCTACAATATCTAGAAGCTCTTGGAGATTTCTAATCGAACTTGTCCCAATTACAATCGATTTAACTGCTGGAAAACTCAATGCCCGGGGTATCTCTTCTCTTGGTTTAAGGACCCCTCCTCCAAGTAGTGACATCCCGAGAATATTTATTTCTGGATTGGCCAAAATTTTCTTTTCTACGTACTCTTTGTCCGGTCCCATCTGTATACCAGCAGAATTTACCGAGGTCATGAACCACACCTCTCCATCTACATATTGAATTATTTCATCTATAAACTGGGGATTTAATGTGACAAATCCAGGAATAAGGCCACTCATCCTTATTGCTCTAGCGAAAGACGAAATCCCCTTGCCACTTTCCCATCCCAGCATTAGGTCAGTAACCACATTATGGAGGAAGCATACATTGCCAAGCGTTTTCCTCGGGTAATCAGAAAGATATTTTCCCGTTGCAAGATGGGCGCCTATTTGGGTCAAGCTCAAATTACGAAAGCTTCTCAATGACCTGTAGCCAGTAGAGAATAGAGGCCTCAATGAAGATGCCATTTCCTTCACAACACCATAAAGTCCCGAACTAGAAGCCTTATCGACAACAGATTGGGCGTAAGGAATCATTGGAAGGACAGAAATATCTGACTCATTACCAAGAAATTCTGCCGCCTCTATTGCAACTGGATGATTGTCTAGAACTATACTCTCTACTCCAGATCCAGCAACAAAACTCAGGAATTCTAAGTCTCTCTGAGAAAGGCCAGGTTTCAAACGATCTTTCTCACGATCGACATGATCGACCCCGATCAGTGCATTGTGGCCCAATACGAATCTAGGAATTGACATTGCCGCCCTCCGAAATCTCTGAGATAATTGAGTCAACTATCCATCCTGATAGAAAATCAGCACTAGGAAATGAATTACCAGAATTCACACTTGATGCCAAATGCTGCATTTGGAATGAGTATTCTTGATCGGCAATCTCAAAACTAGGATTGGCCCCTTTTCTCCTGTGGAAAATCACTCGTCCACTTTCCGCCATGTTTACACTATCGGGGTCGAAACGCACTTTCTTGCCGCTCTCGAATTCAATTTTCCCTGAGCACTCAACTTTTCTTACCTCGTCGGTACCCCAATCTGCCCTCAATGAACAACTAATCGACTCCCCAATTGAAATTTCTGATTCTATGGCCTTCCAATCTTTTACTACCGAATCAATGATTGATGTTTCTTCCAATTTTCTTGTATCAGTTAGAAATAAGCACAAATCAATTACATGAGGGAATAGATCCCATTCTACCCCTCCTCTTATGAGTCCCAGACTTTTGTCTTCTATTTGGGAGAATTGGGGGGAGAGAATTGAAGCTTCGATTGAGACTATCTTATCTCCATATTTTTCCGACTCCTCGTCAATCATCTTCTTTAAAAATCTGATAACCGGACTAAATCTTTGCTGGAAACCAATCTGAGTGAATAGCGATCTAGACTCCGCAATATCGTGCAGCTCGATTGATTTTTCAGGATCCATAGTTAATGGTTTTTCTACAAAAACCGACCAATCATTTTCTAGAAAACTCTTGGAAATTGAGTAGTGGGAACTGGGAGGTGTACAAATTATGGCAACACCATTTGCAATTTCATTCTGAGCCCTATTAATATCAGAAAAAATAGGCGTCCTCAGACCAATTCCCTTAGCTATCATCCTACTTTGAAACGAAGAATCAACAATCCCCGCCACATCAAGGCCTTCAGTTCGATGTGCAAGTGCCCCATGAAGCAAACCCATTTTTCCCGCACCAACCACAATGCAAGGCTTGGAATTATGATTTATTGATGAAGACATTCCCCTCTCCCAACATTTAGTCTAAGTATTCCAAGAAATCTGACAATGCCTCTTCCCAATGTCTCCCGCAAGTGTTTTTTTCACTTGCCATAGCTGAAAACATTGGCCTTTTAGCAATAGTGGGAAATGACATATGGTTAACCGGAACAACACTAGTATCCGCACCAATTTTTTTTATTATTGAATTCGCG
>MDTB01106496.1_pt1 | contig 12997 bp, 14 predicted proteins | sample 811161 | NCBI WGS metagenome assembly MDTB01 (sample SAMN05326650, study PRJNA326480) | marine metagenome | isolation source: seawater | place: Mediterranean Sea | collected 2009 | reverse complement strand
TCTGGAAGACCTGATAATATTGTATTTTATGCCACATCAAACCGAAGACATCTAATGCCTCGTCAAATGATTGATAATGAGAGAGGTTCAGCAATAAACCCGTCTGAAGCAATAGAAGAAAAGATCTCTTTGTCTGATAGATTTGGTTTATGGATTGGATTTCATTCGGTAGATCAGGAAACTTATCTAAATATTATAGAGACTTATGTAGCTTTTTATGAGCTGCCTGTAAAGCTTGAACAGGTTAAAAGTGAGGCTTTAACATGGTGCATCGGTCGCGGACATCGCTCTGGTCGAACAGCATATCAATTTATCATACATTTGGCTAGTAGGCTGGGTGTCACGCTAAAACCAAATACTAACAAATAAAAATTAATTTTGCTTATAATTTAATAACACTCGATGGGTCAATCGGTGTTCTATTTTGTCTTATTTCAAAATGGAGAGTTGGCGATTCAACCCTTCCAGTTTGTCCCACTTTACCAATCACCTGACCAGAGTTCAGAACATCTCCTTCTTTAACAAGAACTTCAGATAGATGCGCATAAGCTGAAATCACACCTCTATCATGTTTAACAAGAATAAGTGTGCCAAAAGATTTAAGTCCGGTGCCAACATACGCAACCGTGCCAGGCGCGGTCGTTCTTACGCCTGCACCTAAATTTGCAGCGATATCCACGCCATCATTGTGAATGCCGCGTTCTGCTGGCCCAAAACCATTAATAATCTGCCCTGACAATGGCCAGTTAAATGCATCCCCAGCACCCAGCTTTGGGGCTACAAAGAATTTTTTAACCGGCGCTAAAGCCAATATAGGTTCGGCTTTTGGAACTGAGGAAGTGCCTTGCTGCGGTTCAATTGCAAGAACTTGGTCATTTGGTATTTGCATAAAAAATACAGTGAAGTCTTTTGCTTCTGGCAATTGAAGTATTTGACCAGATTGTAATTCATATGGTTCTTCAAGAGCGTTTAGCTGCGCTATATCAAACTGATTTACGGAATATTGTTTTGCGATAGAAAACAAACTATCGCCAAGTCGAACAACATGAGTGTTTCTTGGTACAAGTTTTAATAACTGACCTGTTATTAATTTGAATGGAGCTTCAAGCTTGTTTTCAGAAATAATTTTAAAGGGCGGCACATCATAGCGATTTGCTAAACCAAATACAGTATCGCCCTCCTGAACGTTTATGAAACCAGAAGATGGAACAGGCAATTTTTCAAATAGTTGCTGCTGATTTATAACATCCACAGGTGAAGTTTTAGCTTTGCTGGCAAACGGAACCGAAACAGTACCAATCACCGGGATTTCTTTTTCTGTAGGCAAGTTACTGCAGCCGGAAAGCCCAACTAAGATACAAACAAATACGCCGATTATGAACGGAGTATCTAAGAGAAATTTAAGCATTTTCAATTCCTGGAATCATAGGGACAAACCGTACAGAAATAAGTCGTTCTGTATGAATAACATCACCCTTTTTTATGAGTTTGGTCAAGAATTCTTTGCCCGGCGGGCCAACGGGCGCGACCAAAACACCATCGGGTTTTAAATGTCTAATTAATTCATTAGGTACTTTATCAACCTGGCAGGTGATTATTATCCTGTCAAATGGTGCTGCTTCTGGCCATCCTAGAAAGCCATCTCCCAATCGCAATATTATATTTGTTAATTTTAATTGTGCTAAGCGTTTTCGAGCCTCTACAAATAAAGGTCTGTGTCGCTCCATACTATAAACACGTCGTGCTAGCAAAGATAAAATTGATGCTTGGTAACCACTTCCTGTTCCAATCTCTAGCACCGTATGGCGATTAGTCAATTCTAATGCTTCGGTCATTTTTGCGACAATATACGGCTGACTAATTGTTTGCTCGCAGGCTATCGGAAGCGAAGCATTCTCATATGCATGCTGTTTTAATGCGGGTTCAATGAAATATTCTCTTGGAATAGACTCAATAGCAGAAAGAACTGGTGATGATAAAATTGCTTGGGCCCTCAAGGACATTGTGAGGCGCGCTTTTTTTTCTGTTAGGTCACTCATAAGCCAATTTCAGGGATATTATTTAACAAAGCAGTCGCAGTAGTATCAACCAATAGAGGTGTAAATGTTACATATCCGTTTTGCAAATGATATCTATCACTTTCAGGGTTTGTTTCAATACGTTGATTTAACGGCCCAATTACAAAGTGATTAGGGTTCGACCCTTCTAAAATCTGGTCAGACATTTTATGTCTGTCTAATGCTGCAGTGCGAATACCTTTTACCGCTGAAAGTTCACTGGATGGGAAATTAACATTCAATACGTGCCGAGCCGGAAGCCTAATGGATAACGCATGATCAAATACACGCTTTCCAAATTCCCGAGCCACCTCAAAATCTGCTTCTAATCTTCCGTAACACTGACTAAAGGCAATAGCTGGTATTCCAACAATCGCAGCTTCCCTTGCTGCTCCTACGGTGCCAGAATAACCGACATCATCAGAAGCATTCATTCCATGATTGATACCAGACAATACAAGGTCAGGGCGTGTATCCTTAAATATTAAATTAAGGGCCAGCATAACACAATCTGCGGGGTTTCCAGAACAGGCATAGCGATTATCTCTTATGTGACTAAAATGCAGCTCGTTTTGAAGCGATATTGCTTGGCTTGTGCCTGAGCGGTTATCTATTGGTGCAACAATTGTAATATCATCTGACCTAGTTTTTGCTAGCTGTTCTAGCAACATAAGACCATAAGCATCAATTCCATCATCATTCGTAATTAAAATTTTCATCTAGCTATACTTTTAAACTCAATTTGATTGCACTGCGCGGATGACTAAACCAAATATTATCATACTCTAATAGGATACTCTCCCATCGAAATGCACTAAATTATTTAGCCAATTTGGTCAGAACCCATATAGCTATGGAGCGCTTCAGGTAGATTTATACGGCCATCCTTTTGCTGTCCATTTTCCATAATGGCAACCATACATCTGCCCACTGCTAGAGCAGACCCATTAAGAGTATGAACAAATTCGGTTTCTTTTTTTCCGGTTCTTCTAAACCGCGCATTCATACGCCTAGCCTGAAAAGGCCCGCAAGTAGAACAAGAAGATATTTCCCTGAAGCGCCCAACACCCTCATCCTGCCCGGGCAACCAGACTTCAATATCATTTGTTTGACGCGAGGAAAATCCAGTATCTCCAGAACATAATTTAACCACGCGATAGGCAAGTTTCAATCTGTTTAGCACGGTCTCCGCAACAGACGTCATTCTTTCTAATTCTGTGTCTGATTCATTAGGATCGGTAATAGAGACAAGTTCTACCTTAGAAAATTGATGTTGTCGTATCATGCCTCTTGTGTCACGCCCTGCAGAACCTGCTTCAGACCGAAAACACGGTGTATATGCTGTCATCCTCAAGGGTAATCTATCCGCATCTAGAATTTGGTTGGCAACCATATTTGTAAGTGGCACTTCAGCTGTTGGAATTAACCACCGACCGTCTGTAGTTTTAAACAGGTCATCTTCAAATTTTGGTAGCTGTCCTGTCCCTGTCATTGTCCTAGAGTTGACCAAAGCTGGCGGTAGATACTCTTTATAGCCAAATTCTGAGGTATGTATATCAAGCATGAACGAGGCAAGAGCACGCTCTAATTTAGCTATCTGGCCTGATAAAACAACAAACCTTGCACCTGAAATTTCAGCTGCTGCTTCAAAATCCAAGCCTTTATTTACCTCACCGAGAGCCACATGGTCACGCGGTGTAAATTCAAATTCTGGTATGTCACCTACTTGCCTTAGCAGCACGTTATCCTCTTCACTCGATCCGTTTGGAACACTGCTATCGAGAAGATTTGGCATTGAGAATAACATAGTATTTATCTCATCAGCAAGGCCATGTTCTTCCCTTTCTAATAATGGTATTTGTTGTTTTAAAGAAGCGACCTCGGCAATAAGCTCATCCGCATTTTCGCCTGAAATTTTCAATATACCCACCTGTTTTGATGAATCGTTTCTACGGGCTCGCAGTGCCTGTAACTCCGTCTGCAACTTACGTCTTTTCGTATCTAGCTCAAGGATTTGGAAAGACGGAGTTTCAATTCCCCTAAGTTGCATTATTCGATCAAATTCAGCGGGATTTTCACGAATAATTTTTATATCATGCATTTGATTTTCTCCTAAGAAGGAGTGATATCAAATTAATCATTTGTTTCCTCATAATCTCCATCTCTATTCAAAAAGCGAGCTGCAATAATTGAGAACTCGTACAAAAGAATTACTGGGATTGCTAACATTATCTGAGAGATTACGTCAGGCGGTGTTAGGATAGCAGCCGCAACAAACGCTACCAATATAGCATATTTACGATTTCGAGCTAATCCTTTAGGCGTTACGATTCGAGCCTTCGTTAATAGTAACAAAATAACCGGTAATTCAAACGAAATTCCAAAAGCAAACATAAGTCTCATTACCAAGCTTAAATATTCGCTTATTCTCGGCTCGACCTCAATGGGGAGCGTTCCCTCCCCACCAACCATTTCAAAAGACAAAAAGAATTCCCATGCAAGGGGTATAACAAGATAATATACCATGGCTATGCCCATAGCAAACAAGATGGGCGTCGCTAGCAAAAAGGGAATAAAGGCAGAGCGCTCATTTCGATATAAACCAGGCGCAACAAATCGCCATACCTGGAGCAAAATCAGAGGAAAGGTAATCGATATTGAAACAAAAAATGCAACTTTTACCTGCGTAAAAAAACCCTCATGTAATCCTGTAAAAATCATTCGCCCGCCGCGTTCAGCCAATATCTCAGCTAAGGGCGCTTGTAACCAGAAATAGACATAATCAGCGGCATTAAAGGAGCCCTCTCCGAAGGGTCTCGCAAAACAGAGTAGAAACAATACCACAAAAGCAACAAAAATGACGCCAATACGGTTTCGCAACTCTGTTAAATGGTCCATCAGAGACATGGATACAAGTTCTTCATCCTTCTTTGATTCAAAACCTGACATTAGCCCTCCTTCGCAGAAGTGTCGTCTTTGGTCTTATCATAGACTTGCTTTAAATCTGTTTCTAATTCTTTACCAACAGACTCTATATCTTTGGTCACACTATCATCTAGCATTTCAGAGATTTCTTCAAAGTCACCAGATTTAGCATCCTGAAGTACTTTTTTCACGTCCTTTAAATCTTCATCATCTGACATTTCTTTTAGACTTTTTGTAAACTCCGATGACATCTGACGCGCTTGTGAGGTAAATTTTGTAAATGCACGTAAAACTTTAGGCAAATCTTTTGGCCCAACTACTAGAACCAAAACAAAAGCAATTACCATAAATTCTTGCCATCCAAAATCAAACATAAATTAACCTAGACCTTGAGATTAAAACAAAGAATACACATGCTCGGATAACTTTACTTATTTTTTTGGGGTTTTTTTCTTAGCCATTTTTTTTGAAGCCACCTTTTTTGATGTCTTTTTTTTGGCAGCGGTTTTTTTGGCTGTTGTTTTAGCTCTTACCGGGGTTTGTTTTGGCGCAGAATTATCATCTTCTTCTTCGATGTAGACTGCATCCTGCGCCCCATCATTTTCATCAGAGGTTTCACCGTCTTTCATACCTTTTTTAAAGTTCTTTAATCCCTTGCCAAAATCCCCCATAATACCAGAGATTTTTCCGGGTCTTGCAAATAAGATTAGCACAACTGCCAGCACCACAAGCCATTGCCAAAGACTAAATGCACCCATTTTGAATACTCCCTTTTAAATTTCCATTACCAATTAAATGTTAACTGACAACCCAATTACAACGATATGCTTATGCGAAATACATTTGATTAGAACGCGTCTTATTGTTTATATCGTCATCGATAGATAAATTACAGAACTTTATTTCAAAGCGACGCAAATTCTAAGATAAAAGTATAACAAGAAGATACTAAATACTCTTAAATATTTTTCTCTGGGAAAATAAATACCTGTTCTGGGTCAATCTCAATGAATACATTTTTCCCTGTCTCAAACCAACTTAATCCCGGAATTCTAGCATGCAAATGTAGTTCCGAGCTTCCGATAGGAACAGATAAGTGGACAAGCGAATTTTTTCCTAGGAGATGCGTTTCTACAACTGAAGCTTTAGCGCCTTCTGATTTTGGAGATAGATGAAGCCCTTCATGTCTTACTACTATTTGCACGTTTGTGCCGTCTTCAAATTCATCAGCATCATACACACCAAATACAGTTTCTATCTTTCGATTCTGAACCGTCGCAGGTATATGATTAACTTCACCGAAAAATTCAGCTACAAATCTATTTTTCGGACGACAATATAAATCTATAGGCCGCCCCTGTTGTATCTCTTTCCCCTTATTTAAAACTAGGATTCTATCCGACATGAACATTGCTTCTTCAGCATCATGTGTCACCATCAAAGCGGCTGTATTTGTATCTCTTAAAATATGAAGCATTTGATCACGAACTCGCTCTCTTAACCTACTATCCAATCCACTAAAAGGTTCATCTAACAAAATCATGGGCGGGTTTGGAGCCAAAGCACGAGCAAGGGCAACGCGTTGCTGCTGTCCGCCTGATAATTCATGAGGATATTTATCTCCGAGCTCTTCTATATCAAGCTCACGCATCAGATCTATTGCGTCACTCACATCTTGGGTAGATTTGCGGGGCAGACCAAATAAAATATTTAGCATGACAGTTAGATGGGGGAACAATGCATAAGATTGAAACACCAATCCGATTCCCCTATCTTCTGGTGACAAAACAAAATCAGGTGATGATATTAAACGGCCATCTAATGTAATCTCGCCAGCATCTGGCGTTTCCAATCCAGCTGCAAGCCTGAGTAAAGTAGTTTTTCCGCAACCAGAAGGTCCAAGTAGGGAAACGACCTCATTTGACTGAATATTAAATGAAATATCATTAATAGTCTGCGCTTTTTCATAGCGGTGTGAAATATGTTCAAACGAAATCATAGCGAATGTACCTGTTCATACCTCTTTATGTTCAATCTCATAGATTTCCTCTAATTTATCCAAATCATTTGATAAATTTTGAGTTTTCTTGTCCATCGAATCCTCTTCGAATAACAGCGCTCCTTCTTTTTCCTCAATATACTCAGGCTCTATTGATTCTTGTATATCTGGGAATAATTCTTGTTCTCCTAATCCACCAATACTCTGTCCTTTACGAAGTAAACCTGCTGATTTAAGTTCGTCCATTCCTGGTAGATCATTCAGTTCTGATAAGCCAAAATAGTCAAGAAATGCAGTAGTTGTCACCCAAGTAAGAGGTCTTCCTGGGGTGCGCTTGCGGCCGCGCGGTTTAATCCAATCTAAATCTAACAATATATCAATAGTGCCTCTAGACAGACTTATACCCCTTATTTCTTCAATTTCAGACCGTGTAATGGGCTGATGATAGGCAATAATGGACAGAACTTCCATCGCTGCCCGTGATAGAGGACGCTCTACAGGGCGCTCTATATTCAACCTTGCTGCCACATCACAATGCGTTCTAAATGCATAATGGTCACCTCCAATCATTTGTAACTCAACACCACTTGCATCTGAGTATCTCCGTTGAATTAGTTCTATAATTTCGTCCAAATCAAATTCACCGATATAGGACACTAATTCCTTTGATGAGACAGGTTTAACAGAAGCAAATATAAATGCCTCTATTACCCGTGCTATTTCAATTTTGCTCGTTAAATCAGTCATTTCACTCTCTTTTTGAACGCAACAATATAGGAGCAAATTTGCGTTCTTGTTTAATATTCACATATCCTTCTTTTACAAGTTCAAGCGCAGCCGCAAAATGAGCCGTAAATGCAGAACTATATTGTGGAGCCTTTTTACTTATATTTGGAAGAAAACTCTCTAATTCTGCCCATTCAGGCATAGAAGGAATTAATACGCGAAGACGTGCAGCTGCTTCCTGAACAGAAAAAAGCTTAGTTGCTACGATAGTTAATTTTGTTTCATTCTCTGCTGAACGAATGTCTGCATATGCTCTTAATAAATCATAAAGATTAGCTGTAAAGGTAACATTATCAGAAAATGAAAACTGGTCTGGCATTCCCCTTACAAGTCTGGATTTGTAGAGTTTAGGCAATTGCATTAAACGCTTGGATGCGGTTTGCATGGCTTCCAAGCGAAGCATTTGAAATCTTAACTCATCTGTCATATCTATAACTTCACTTAAGGCTTCAGGGTCTGCTTCTGGTAATAATAATCTGGATTTTAGATAGGCAAGCCACGCTGCCATAACTAAATAATCCGCCGCTATTTCAAGGTCTAAAGTTTGCGCTGACTCAATAAATTCGAGATATTGTTCTGCAAGAGGTAAAATAGCAATGCGTGTTAGGTCAATCTTATGCTCACGCGCCAGAGATAGCAGCATATCTATGGGGCCTTCATAGCCCTCTAGATTCAAGAAAAGCGATAATTGAGACGCAGTTTCATCTCTTGATTCAAGCGTGAAATCTTCCATTTGCATTAAAGTTCCTGCCTAATTTTTCTTACAATACAATCTTGCCCAGCTGATTTTAGTAATTCACACGTTGATATCGCAAGTGATACATTAAGAGGCTGGGTGATGACCCGCCAATATATGCCAGATGAACCAGTATCAATTTTTGTTACCTCTAGCATAATACCATCTAGTCTATTTTTGTGCTTTTCCATAAGAATAGCTGCTTGTTGCTTTGCTTTTTCTTGTTTGGAGAATGCCGCAAGCTGAACTTTGTGTGTTTTTTTACCTATAATTTGCGTTGGAATTTCTGGCTTAGTAACAGGTGATATAAATGGTGCATCCTTAGTTTCATTGTCCTCTTTTATTTCAACCTGTTGGCTAGTATTATTATCATCTATCAACGAAGTAAGATTGATTTGCTCTGAGCTTTGTCTTGCCTCAGTAGCTATTTTCTGAGGTAAATCACTTAATGCAATTTGTGTATCATCATTCAAATCATCTACTGTTTCTGACTCAGGCGGCCGCTCGGGCTCTGATACATCATCTTCTATTTTGACTGCCACTGGCGGTAATTCAGGTGCCGCATCTGGTAGTTGTAATTTTTCAGACTGATTATCATTTTCCAAAAGGCCTTCTAAAATTTCAAGAACCATAGAGTCTTGATGTGGAATAACTTTGCCACCAGGGTCTTCAGGTTTAAGTTTGAACGGTTTTTTATCTGCTTTCAAAACAGGTAATTCTTGGGAAGTACCCGTTTGCAAAGATAGCCAGAAGCCGCCACCAGCAATACCAATCGCTGAAAAAATAAATCCGATTAAAATAGGTGACCTAAAGGATGTTTTTTGCTTTCCTGCATCCGTATCAGACATGTTATTACATTTCCTCTAAAGGAGTTATAGAAAGCAGATTTAACCCTGATTTAATAACCTGCGCTATTGTCTCTACCAATAGCATTCTAGCATGAGTTAAATCATCATCTGTATCATGAATAAATTTCAAATCGAGGTTTTCTCTACCAGCATTCCATAACCCATGAAAAACTGCGGCAAGGTCCATTAAATAGAACGCGATGCGGTGCGGCTCGCAATGAAGGGTTGCAGCCTCAACATTCTTCGGCCAGCTAGCAAGCTGTTTTATCACTCGAATCTCATGAATATCTGTTAACAACGATAAATTTGGCGTGCCAGATGGCTTTTTGTTTTGACGAAGTACTGATTTTGCACGCGCATGGGCATACTGAACATAAAACACAGGATTTTCTCTGCTTTTTTCCGTGACTTTTGCATAATCAAATTCAAGGGGTTGGTCGTTGCGCCGCGTCAGCATAACAAAGCGCATTACATCTGCACTAACTGCGTCTATCACATCACTTAAGGTTACAAATGTACCTGCTCGTTTTGACATTTTGACAGGTTTTCCTTTATCAAGGAGCGAAACAAGACCACATTGTTTAATCTGCAACATATCTTTTTTGCCTGATATTGCTTGAACTGCTGCTGTCATTCTTTTCACATAACCGCTATGATCTGCGCCAAGTACGTCTATAAGCCTACCATCTGTTCTCTCTAGCTTATCATAATGATACGCAACGTCAGATGCAAAATAAGTCCAACTATCATCTGATTTCTGGAGCGGTCTATCTACGTCATCACCAAATTCTTTCGACCTGAATAATAATTGTTCTCTCGGCTCCCAATCTTTATCAAGCTTACCTTTTGGGGGCTCTGGCTTGCCACGGTAAATTAAGTTATCGCTCTTAAGCTTCTGCATTGCTGAGGATACTTTACCTTTCTTTACAAGTTGATTTTCAGAAGAATAGATATCCATTACAATTCCAAGTCGCTCGAGATCCTTCCTTATAGATTGCATCATTAAATCAACAGCAATGGGCCCTATTCTATCCGTAATTTCATCTTCTGAAAGTTGTTTTAAACTATCACCATAATTATCTGCTAGAAATCGACCCACTTCTATTAAGTAATCACCAGGATAGAAACCGTCGGGTATAGCCTCTAATTCTTCGCCTAGTGCTTCGAGATATCGAATAAAGGCAGATTTTGACAACGTCGTGATTTGTGATCCTGCATCATTGATATAATATTCGCGTGTAACGTGATAGCCACTGAATTGCATTAAATTTGAAAGCACATCTCCTAGAATAGCTCCACGTGCATGTGCTGCATGTAATGGTCCTGTTGGATTAGCAGATACAAACTCAATATTAATATTCTGACCGGAGCCGATTGTGTTTTTTCCATAATCGTCCCCACTATTTAGTATAGAAGTAATTTCTTCTGCCCACCTTAATTTATCAACTCTTATGTTAATAAATCCAGGCCCAGCAATTTCACAAGATAGAACCGATGATGTATTTTTTAACTCATTTACAAATAATTCTGCTAATGCTTTTGGAGTTTGTTTTAATGACTTAGCCAGAACCAGTGCTACATTACATGCTAAATCGCCATTTGCCTCATCGCGTGGCAGTTCAACAACACACTTCGACATATCGATGTCTTTGCTAAAATTATGCCGTTCTGCGAGTGTCTGGTAACAAGACCGAATAATTTCTTCAAATTCTGCGAAAATATTCATATTTTTTCCTTAATTGGAGATAAAACAAATAATCGATCATGTTCCAGCATCGCTTCTCTGTCTGTAAGTGACGCAATATAATCAGCTATTATTCTTGCGTTACTTACGTCTGTATCGTCTCCAACAGATTTTTTTATAATTTTATTTTGCCAATAATCTGGCAGAAGAGCACTATTTTGCAAGAATTCAGCACATAAATCCTTTAGTAATTTTTGTGCTTTATTGGTCATTCTATTCACCTTATAATGTCGCCACATATTGGTAAAAAGGAAAGATCTTATTTCAGATAATCCTTCTTTCATTACATTAGAGTGGCAGATAAGAGGATGGCCAGCATTGCGTATTTCGTCAGATGATTTCGGAGATGCTTTTTCAAGTTCAAGTGATGATTGAACTAGTAAATCATTTACAAAAATGGAAATTAGGCGCCTTGTAAGTTCATTTGCAAATCTATCTGATGGCAAATCAGGATACTCTCCTTTTATTGATTTTAGAATATTTGATATAATTGGCAAATCAGATAATTCTTCCACAGTAAATAAATCAGCGCGCAATCCATCATCAATATCATGCGATAAATATGCAATATCATCTGATAAATTTGCAATTTGAGCTTCAGCACCGGCAAAGGTATCTAACTTAAAATCATATAAAGCATCAAGCGTCTTTAGAGTAGGCCTTTGGTTTTTGCTAGATACAGGGCCGTTATGTTTTGCAATCCCCTCTAGTGTTTCCCAAGATAAGTTTAAACCGTCAAAACCAGCATATCGTTGTTCAATCTGACATAAGACCCGAAGCGTTTGCTCATTATGGTCAAAACCGTCAAAATCCATCATTCCTTCCTGCAAAGCGATTTCTCCTGCATGACCAAATGGTGTATGTCCTAAATCATGCGCAAGAGCTATAGCCTCAGCTAAATCTTCATTCAATCTTAATGAACGTGCTGCGGATCTGGCTATTTGCGCTACCTCAATGGAATGGGTGAGTCGCGTTCTAAAATAATCTCCTTCATGATACACAAAAACCTGCGTTTTATATTGCAGACGCCGAAATGCAGATGAATGGATAATTCTATCTCGGTCTCGCTGAAAATTAGTTCTTTTAAAATTTACTTGTTCTTGTGAAATGTTCTCTGGAAATAAGCGCGGTTTTTGCATCTTTACACAAGCATATTGAGCATAATTTATGAATGTCTGGTCAGGATACATGATAACTTTCGGATTTGTGTTATTTGTAGGATCAAACACCTATTAAGCATGTTATACGATGCAGCAGTATTTAGAGCAAGTAACTATGACCTTGATTTACAATAATTAAAGGGTCATATTATTGTTATTATGTAAACTTTATGGGAATGGTGTTTTAATGACCCTTTCGTTAAATCTGACACAGGCGGCAGCAAAAAGGATTCAGCACTTGGGCTCGCTTGAAAATGCCTCCTATTTTAGAGTACGCGTGGATGGTGGAGGTTGCTCAGGTTTTCAATATAAGTTTGATTTTGATAACGAAAAACAAATAGATGATATTGAAGTATCTGCGCATGGCGTTACTGTTCTTGTAGATGAAATGTCACAAGAATTTTTACAAAATGCAGAGCTTGATTATGTAGAAGAATTGCTTGGGTCTTTTTTCAAGGTGTCTAACCCCAACGCTACTGCCTCATGCGGTTGCGGCACCTCATTTTCCATTTAATGAACCAAATATCCCCTTGCATGTATCAAAGCTGATCAAGAATAATGAGAATTGCTAGTTGGAATGTAAATTCAATAAAAGCCCGACAGGAGCATGTTTTAGCTTATTGTAAGGCTAATAAGGCAGATGTACTTTTACTTCAGGAAGTAAAAACAACGAACGAAAATTTTCCAAGGCAATCATTTGAGGATATCGGCTGGCAAGTAGCTACACACGGTCAGAAAACCT
>MDTB01019097.1_pt1 | contig 12997 bp, 10 predicted proteins | sample 811161 | NCBI WGS metagenome assembly MDTB01 (sample SAMN05326650, study PRJNA326480) | marine metagenome | isolation source: seawater | place: Mediterranean Sea | collected 2009 | reverse complement strand
GTCTCTAGATCCATCTGCTTCGGCCAAATTCTTTTGAATTGCAGCACCTGGTTTATAAAACATATGCGCAAATTTGGACCAATAAACTCCACCAAATAAAACTAAATTTGAAATAATATATAAAATTAAAAATATATAACTCAATTCTATGAAATCTAAAAAAAGAGTGTAAGACCAAGCTAGTCCAAAAGTTGCACAGGCTAGTAATGCTAAAACAAATAAATCTGCTGTAATTATCCTATACCAAGGATGAGCTTCTGCAGAAACATCTACTCTTAAAAAAAACCAAAACCAGTAACCCCCTAAACAAGTCAATATTGCCCCTAGGTGCCACATTATTGTAATACTAGAAGGAGCAGCTGAACCATCAGTATATTTAAATATTAATATTACTGAAGTAATCCAAAACAAAATTGTTCCATACATGCCTAATACATGTGCCAATCTTCTTTTTCCCGTTCCAAGTTCGGAAGTTGTTGCAATATCATGCGCAACTGTTTTTAAAATTACAGAAGTTTTTGTTACAGTGCTTAATTCAGTTTTTGCAGATTTTTTTGCTTTTTTGGCATTTCTAAAAAAATAAATTACATTTTTTTTGTGAATCATGTCTAATGCAGTACTTACTATCACTAATAATATCATTGTGATTACAAAATATTGCATTGCTGCTGCTGGCAATGTTAAAGCTAAATCTGCAAATGGATTGTTTGTAAACATAATGAGTATTTCTTTGATAAATTGTATTTTATATATATGTGATTATTGTAGGTCAAGTGAGAATGCTTCGCAACTATTTGAGTTTTCCCTCTTTTCTCATTTGTTCTCTAATCTTAGTTGCAGAAATTTGTTGAGTTTTTTCATCAAGAACTATTTCTTCTATTTTATAACCGACTCCTCTTCCATAACAAATGTTAGTAATATTAGGCACTAAAGTTATTTTAATTCTATTTTTATAATCTTTCAGAGCTTCTAAGATATTTTTTTTAACAGTTTCAAAATCAAAAGGATTATCGCCAACATCTTTTACATCACGAACCATTATATTAACCTGACCCGTTTTTTTTAAAATTTCCTCGAAAAGTTTTTGATGTCCGGCGTGCCAAGGTTGCCATCTACCAAGCATTTGAGCTGTTGGTTTTTTGTTGTCCCAAATATGGTCATCATTTTTCATGGTGATTAATTAACATGTTAGAAGAGTGTTTTGTAGGATTAAATTTATATAAAATGGATTAAAATTAAGAAAAAAAATTAATAGTGTGTTTTTTTGTTGAATTATATTATTTTGCTTATAAAAGCTTACTTCAGGAGAGGTGGCTGAGCGGTTGAAAGCACTGGTCTTGAAAACCAGCGAAGGGGCAACTCTTTCGTGGGTTCGAATCCCACCCTCTCCGCCAGTAACTAAATTTTAAAATTTTTAAATAATTCTAAAATTTTTTTATTACTAAAATTTTGTATTGGTTTTTGGTTTTGATAATAGGAATAAATCTCCTCATCATTTAGATTAATAAAGTTATTCAACTCTTTTAGATCCTCAAAAGAGAGATTTTCAACTACAGCTTTAACGAAAGAAGACAATAGAATATCCATTTCTTTTGTGCCTCTATAAGTAGATCTATATTTTATTCTGCTCTTTAATAATTCTAATTCATTCATGAATATTTTATAATATACATGATTTAATGAAGTTAATTAATAAAAATATTATATTTGAAGATGTTTCAAAAATAAAAGGAGTTGGAAAAAAACTCTCAATATATCTAAAGAAAAAAAAAATTGAAAAAGTCAATGATTTACTTTGGGATTTACCTTATTCTTTTACAGATAGAACAGAAATTGTATCTCTAAATAAATTAGAAATAGGAAAAATCGTTACTGCTAAAGTAAAAGTAATTAAGTACAATTTCCCTAGAATTAGAAATTTACCAAATAAAATCAAATGCAAGGATGAATTTGGAGAAATTGATTTAGTTTTTTTCAATAGTAGAGAGGGTTATATAAGAAAGGTCTTACCTATCAATGAATGGGTTGTTGTAAGCGGAAAGATTGGTTTTTTTGGAAATAAATATCAAATAACAAATCCAGATTATATAACTAAAATTGATAATTTAGATTATGTTAACAAAATTATTCCTAAATACACTCTCACAGAAGGTCTTACAGAAAAAACATACAGGAAAATAATTGAGTCTGTAATTAAGAATTTGCCAGAGTTAAATGAATGGCATGATCAAGATTTATTAAAAAAAATGAAGTTTCCTAGTTGGAAAAACTCAATTGTAAATTTGCATGACCCTAATAACTCTAGAAACTTAAATTCAATTTACTACAAAAGATTGGCTTACGACGAAATATTTGCAAATTTACTATTTTTATCAAAAAATAGATACAAAATAAAAAAAATAAAAAAAAGTCAAAAAAAATTTACTAAATTATATTCTTCAAAATTGATAAGCCAACTTCCTTTTAGATTGACAGAAAATCAACTAAAAGTGTGTGAAGAAATAGACTCTGATTTAAAATCATCGAAAAGGATGTACAGAATACTTCAGGGAGACGTTGGCTCTGGTAAAACAATTGTTGCATTATTAGCATGCTTAAATGCAATTGAATCAAATTTTCAAACTGCTTTAATGGCACCTACAGAAATTTTGGCCCAACAACATTTTGACCTTTTTTCTAAACTTTTAAAAAAAGCAAATATAAAAATTAATATTACTTTTTTAAGTGGCAAAACAGAACAAAAAAAAAGAAAACAAATAATACAAGATCTCAAAAATAATAAAATTGATTTTTTAATTGGAACACATGCTCTTTTTCAAAAGAGTATAATATTTAAAAATTTAGGACTAATAATTATAGATGAACAACATAAATTTGGCGTAAGACAAAGAATTAATCTAGCCAAAAAAGGAAATGATGATTGTGATGTTTTGTTAATGTCAGCAACTCCAATACCAAGAACAATGATCATGTCAATTTATGGTGACATGGATACATCTAAATTAATTGAGAAACCATCTATAAGACAAAAAATTTTAACTTTAAGTAAGCCCGAAAATAAAATTAATGAAATTTGGCCTTTCATTGAAAAAAAGATTAAAGAAGGAGAACAAATATTTTGGGTCTGTCCACTTATTGAAGACTCAAAAAAACTTGATTATTCTTCGACGGTTAAAAAATTTAATCTAATAAATAAAAAATTTCCAAAAAAAGTGGGTGTTATTCATGGTTCTCTTAATGATGATGAAAAAGAAAAAATTCTTAAAAAATTTTTAAACAAAGAAATACACATATTAATTTCTACAACTGTAATTGAAGTAGGTATAGATTTTCCTAACGCAACAGTAATTGTTATAGAAAATTCTAATAAATTTGGTTTAGCTCAACTGCATCAATTACGTGGTAGAATTGGTCGAGGTGAAAAAAGGGGTACATGTATATTATTGTTCAAAAATAATCTTAGTCAAAACGCTCGAAAAAGAATTAATATTTTGAAAAATTCAGATGATGGTTTTTTTATTGCTGAAGAGGATATGAAATTAAGAGGATATGGAGATATAATTGGTTTTAAACAAAGTGGAATAAAATATTTTAAAATTGCAGATCCTGTCCACCATGAAAATTTATTTAAATTAGCTGAATCAAATATCAAAAGTCTTAATGAAAAAGAATTAAATAATAATAAATATATTACTTTGTTGAAATTATTTGATAAAGTTGAATTAGTAAATAAAGAGGGCACCCCTTCTTAAGAAGAAGTTCCTGCTGATACTATAAATTTTGAAGCCTCTTCAAATGACATATCAAGATAAATAACATCTTTTTTGGGAACCATAAGCAAAAACCCACTTGTTGGATTGGGCGTGGTTGGCACAAAAACATTTATCAATTCCTCATTAGTTTTTTTTGAAATTTCTCCCTTGTTATCTTTTGTAACAAATCCAACTACCCAAATACCTTTTCTAGGATACTCTATTATTGCTACACCCTTTTTTTTATTATCTCCTGAACTTGTGAAAGTTTCTGTCATTGTACCAATGGCTGAATAAATTGTTCTAAGAATAGGAATTCTTTTAAGTAAATTGTTGATAGCTTCTAAAATTTTTTTTCCTAAAAAGGATAATGAAATCCATCCTATAGCGGTGACTAGAATTATAGTGATTAAAATTTCAATACCAGGAATATCTATTGGCAAATAATGATTTGGGTTAATTTCTTTAGGTAAAACACGTGATGATAATCTGATAATAATTACTGATAAATAAATTGTTATTACTATAGGGATTAAAACGACCATTCCCGCAAAAAAATAGTTCCGTAATTTAGAGAATAATGATTTTTTAATTTTGTCTGGCATTAATTATAGCTTGAATAAATTATAAAACAGGCAAGTAATATAAAAATTGCAATTAATATTTTATTATCTAATATCATAGATTATAAATATTATATGATTCATAACATAAATAGAAGAAAATTTATTGAGCTTTTTGGTTGTGGTTGTTGTGGCCTAATAATGCCATCTTGCTCAACAGTTCCTATAACTGAAAGACGACAGTTATCGATAATACCTGAAGCTACAATTAATAGGCAAGCTAGTGCTGCCTATGAGAACTTTAGATCTAAAACAAAATTAATTACTTCTGGTAGTCAATTAAAAACTATAAAGGAAATCGGTAGAAAAATAGAAAATTCAGTATCAGCTTTTTTCATAAATAAAAATGAAGATGATCCTACAAAAAATTTTCAATGGGATTATATTCTAGTTGATAATGATAAAGTAAAAAATGCTTGGTGTATGCCTGGAGGAAAGATTGCTATTTATACTGGAATTTTAAAAATAACTAAAAATGATAATGCTTTAGCTGCTGTTATGGGTCATGAAATTGCTCATGCAGTTGCAAGACATTCTGTGGAAAGAGCAAGTCAAGCATTAACTGTAAATCTAGGAACTCAAGTTGCAGATATTTTTCTAGGAGGTGCAATTAATAGAACGAGAAATACTGTAGGTAGATCAAGTGGTATGGATATTTTTCAACTTGGTATTTTTAATCCTTTTGGTAGACAGCAAGAAACTGAAGCTGATTATCTTGGTCTAATATTTTCCTCGCTTGCTGGATTTGATATTAGAGAATCTGTTAAGCTTTGGGAAAGAATGTCTGAAAGTAATAAAGGTAAAGAACCACCACAATTTATGAGTACACATCCATCTAGTCAAAATAGAATTAAAAATTTAAATAAGTGGATATCTGAAGTAATAATTAAGTATCCACCAATTAAAACTTAAGTTTAATTTAATGGTGAGCCCTGATGGACTCGAACCATCGACACCCTCCTTAAAAGGGAGGTGCTCTACCAACTGAGCTAAGGGCCCTAAAGAAAAACCGTTTTATATATAAATACAATAAATTTCAAATAAAAAAATTAATATAACTAGAATTTGTTGATGTATTTATTGTAAAAATTATTAAAGGTGCCTTTTTTGATATGCTTTCTAATCTCTTTCATGAATTCTTGGTAAAATTTTATATTATGTAGTGATATAATCATAGATGCTAGCATTTCATTGGTTTTTATCAAATGATTTAAGTAACTTTTTGAATATTGGTTTAGATTTCTAACTTTTGAGGTTTCATCTAAAGGACTTATGTCTTTTTGGTACTTCGCGTTACGTAAGTTAAGTTTTCCTTGCCAAGTAAAAGCCAACCCAGTTCTTCCTGACCTTGTGGGCATTACACAATCGAACATATCTATACCTGTTTTTACAGCACCCAATATGTCAGATGGGGTTCCTACACCCATTAAATACCTAGGTTTGTCAAAAGGCATATGAACAACAGTTTTTTCTAAAATCTTAAACATCTGATCTTGACTTTCTCCAACAGCCAAACCACCCATTGCATATCCATCAAAGTTGATTGATACAAGTTGCTCTAAGCTTTTTAGTCTTAAATCTTTATCCAAACCTCCTTGCACTATTCCAAACAATCCTTTTTTAGAATTTTTTCCAAATTCAGTTTTTGATCTTTTTGCCCAATTAGTCGAAACGTCAATAGCTCTTTCAAGTATATTTTTATCATTAGTAAGTTTTGGACACTCGTCTAAAACCATTAATATATCTGAATTAATTGATTTTTGTATCTGAATACTTTTTTCAGGACTTAAAATAAATTTTCTACCATCAATGTGTGAAGAAAAAATTGCACCTAATTTTAAATCAATTTTATTAAGTTTAGCTAGTGACATTATTTGGAAACCACCTGAGTCTGTTAGAATTGGTTTTTTCCAATTCATATAATTATGCAGTCCTTTAAATTTTTCTAAAACATCTGCGCCAGGTCTAATCATAAGATGGTATGTATTAGCTAATATTATTTGTGTGCCAGTAGACAATATATCTTCAACAAATACTCCTTTTACTGTACCTAAAGTACCGACGGGCATAAATGCAGGCGTATCAATTTCTCCTCTAGGTGTTGAAATTTTTCCTAGTCTAGCTTTTTCATTTTGAGCGACTAGCTCAAAAGAAAATTTCTTACTTAACATTTTTTACTTTTTAGATCTTAATTTTATAATTTTATCAGGGTTTTCTACTGAACCGTTGGGACCTTCTCCACGTTTGATTTGATCTATAAACTCCATTCCTTTTGTAACTTTTCCAAAAGCACTATAATTTCTATCTAAGTGAGGAGCTGATTCAAATACTATAAAAAATTGACTATTCGCACTATTAGGATCCGAAGATCTAGCCATTGAGAGAACGCCACGGTTATGAGCGGTATCACTGAATTCTGCTTTAAGATTTGGCAAATCAGAACCACCTGTTCCAGCTAAATCTAAATTGTAATTTGGTGAATTAGAATTACCAAACTGTACATCTCCAGTTTGAGCCATAAATCCATCAATAACTCTATGAAAAACAACTCCATCATATTTTCCTTCGTTAGCCAACGTCTTGAATCGTTTAACATGATTAGGAGCAATTTTATCGAACAATTCTATCTCGACTTCTCCATTCTTTAATTTTAGTATCATTGTGCTCTCCTTTGTTTGTGATTTATTGATGGTTATTAACAATATTGTAAAAATAAGAATTAAAATTTTTTTCATTAATCTTTTTCTTTAATCGCTTTAATAACAGATTTAGTAACAAACTTTCCTATATTTCCTTTTAATTTTGCTATTTCTTTAACAAATTTCGAGGAAATTACTTGGTTTTCAACTTCAGACATTAAGAAAATTGTTTCTATATTATTGTCTAATTTTTTATTCATTCCAGCTAATTGAAATTCATATTCAAAATCTGAAACAACTCTTAAACCTCTTATTATTATTGAAGCTTTATATTTTTTACAAAGATTTATTGTCAAGCTTTCAAAAGGAATAATTAATATTTTTTTTTTGCTTACATTTAGATCTGAAAAAAGAGATCTTTTTATGATTTCAATTCTTTCATCTATAGAGAAATAATAGTCTTTATGCTGAGTATCACTTACTGCTACAATTAATTTATCAACAATTTTAAGGGACTTTTTAATTACATCAGCGTGTCCTAAAGTTATAGGATCAAAAGTTCCAGGATAAATAGCAGTTCTCATATTAATTAATATTATCTTCTATTTTTATAACTGAAACAACTTTCTCTTCACCGGCTAATTTCTTTATTCTTACACCTTGTGTATTTCTACCAGCAACTCTAATTTCTTTAACGGCACATCTCATTACGCTACCCTTGTCTGTTGACAGAATAATTTCATCACTTTCTTCAACAACTAAAGAAGAGGAAACATTGCCATTTCGAGGTGAATTTATAATTCCAATAATACCTTTTCCACCCCTATTAGTTACCCGGTAATCCATATAAGATGATCTTTTTCCATACCCATTTTCTGTTACAGCTAAAATAAATTTATTTAGTCCTTTTTTAATTTTTTCATCTTTTTTAATTGTTTTGTTGTCAATTTTTGGATTATCCAAAATCGATAATGAGATTACCTTATCATCGTCCGAAAGCTGAATTCCCCTTATCCCTTTAGACGACCTTCCTTTAAATAATCTTAGTTTTTTAGACATAAATCTAATACACTTACCTTTTTTTGTACTAAGCATAATGTCTTGGTCATCTCTACAAATTTTAACTCCTACAATTTTATCGTTAGTCTCTAGCTTCATTGCTATTTTTCCATTGGCATTAATATTGGAAAAATCCTCCAAACTATTTTTTCTAACGTTTCCATTAGCTGTAACGAAGATTACTAGTAATTTTTTCCATTCATTTTCATCCTCTGGAAGTGGCATAATAGAACTTATTGATTGATGATTTTTTAAAGGTAAAATACTAAATAAAGATTTTCCTTTTGAACTGGCAGTTCCTTCTGGAATTTTCCAGGCTTTAATTTTATATGCCAATCCTTGAGATGAGAAAAAAATTACAGGAGTGTGTGTATTCGCAGTAAATATTTGTATAACAAAATCTTCCTCTCTAGTAACAATTCCTTTTCTTCCAGCACCACCTCTTTTTTGAGCTTTTAAACTATCCAAAGGACTCCTTTTGATATAGCCTTGATTAGTAATATTTATTACAACAGACTCCTTTTGAATAGTCTCTTCGATACTATAGTTTAGAGCGGCATCGGTTATTTTACTTCTCCTTGGAACAGCAAATTTTTCCTTAATTTCAGATAATTCCTCAATGATTAATTTATAAAGTTCCTTCTTTGAGTTTAAAATCTTATTAAAACTTATAATCATTGCAGACAACTTATTTACTTCCGCCTCTATCTCTCCAATTCCAAAAGCTGTTAATTTTTGTAGTCTCAATTCTAAAATTGAGTCAACCTGCTCTTCAGAAAGAGTATAATTTGTCAGACTTTTCTTTTTTTCTATTAAGGTTATTAATTTAATACTCTTTTTAATTTTCCATTTTTTTGAAAGTAAACTCTTTTTTGCAATTTCAGTATTCTTTGAATTTTTAATTATTTTAATAATTTCATCAATATTTTCAACAGCGGTTGCTAAACCTATTAATATATGAGCTCTTTCTTCTGCTTTTTTTAAATCAAATTTTGTTTTTTTTGTAAATGTTTCTTCTCTAAATTTAACGAATTCAGAAATAAATTCCTTTAAATTAAATATTTTTGGTTTGTTGTTTACTATTGCAAGAGTATTAAATCCAAAAGAGCTCTCTATACTAGTTAATTTGTAAAGTTGTCTTCTAATAGTTTCACCTTCAACCCCTCTTCTTAATTCAATAACTACCCTTATACCTTCTCTATTAGATTCATCTCTGATGTCACTTATACCTTCAATTTTTTTATCTCTAGCAAGCTCAGCTATTCTCTCTACCAAGACTGATTTGTTTACTTGATATGGAATTGATTTAATTATTAAAATAGATTTTCCATTTTTTATTTCTTCTTCATCAATTTGACCTCTAATCTTAAAAGATCCTCTGCCTTTGTTGTATCCTTGTTTTATTATATCAGTGCCAATTATAGTTCCTCCTGTAGGAAAATCAGGGCCTGGAACGTGTTTCATTAATTGGCTTATTGTAATATCTTTGTTGTTAATTAATGCAATTGTTGCATTAATAATCTCACCTAAATTATGAGGAGGAATGCTAGTAGCCATTCCAACTGCAATACCTCCAGCTCCATTAACTAAAAGATTTGGGTATTGAGAAGGTAAAACAACTGGTTCTTTTTCTGTTTCGTCATAATTGTTTCTGTAAGTAACAGTATTTTTTTCTAAATCTTCAGTTAGAAACTGTGCGATCTTTCCTAATTTAGTCTCAGTATAACGCATTGCTGCTGGCGGATCTCCATCTATTGATCCAAAATTTCCTTGTCCTTCTATTAAAGGTAAGCTCATTGAAAAATCTTGAACTAATCTAACTAAAGCGTCATAAACAGATTGGTCTCCATGGGGATGATATTTACCAATAACATCTCCTACAATCCTTGCTGATTTCCTAAATGGTTTCGACCAATCATATCCACTTTTATACATTGCATAAATTATTCTTCGATGAACTGGTTTAAGCCCATCTCTAACGTCAGGTAAAGCTCTGCTAACAATAACGCTCATAGCATAAGAAAGATAAGATGAACTCATCTCATCAGATACTAAAATTGGTTTTAAAGAATTATTATTTTTGGTTGATAAATTTTCCATTAAATTTAAAAAGGAATTTCGTCATCTAAGTCTTTGCTAGTAGATGAAATGTCTTCATTTGGTAAAGAGCTTTTATTTTCATTTATCAAGTTTGTTTTTTCATTTTTATTTTTTCCGTCTAACATCGTTAAGCTTGAATTGTAACCTTGTAATACTATTTCTGTTGAATATTTATCCTGGCCACTTGACTCATCTTTCCACTTTCTAGTTGTTAATGAACCTTCAACGTATACGTTAGCACCTTTTTTTAAATATTGTTGAACAACGTTTACTAAGCCCTCATTAAATATAACAACTCTGTGCCATTCAGTTTTTTCTTTACGTTCGCCCGTAGATTTGTCTTTCCAGGATTGACTCGTAGCAATACTGAGCCTTGCGACGTTTTTTCCGTTAACCATTTGTTTAACTTCAGGATCAGCTCCTAATCTGCCTATTAATAGTACTTTATTTAAACTTCCTGCCATAATTTTTAATAGTTAATAAATGATTTGCTCTTTAATAATATTTAAATTTATATCATATTAAGACTTTAATTATAAGCTGATTATTCTCTAATATATAAAAAGATGATGAAAAAAATCGTTATAAAAGGAGCAAAAGAACATAACTTAAAAAATGTTTCTTTAGAGGTCCCTAAAGATAAATTTGTAGTCATAACCGGGCTGTCTGGTTCTGGAAAATCATCTTTGGCTTTCGATACCATATATGCTGAGGGCCAAAGAAGGTATGTTGAAAGTTTATCAGCATATGCAAGACAGTTTTTAGATAAAATGAAAAAACCTAAGGTTGATTTAATAGAAGGTTTAAGTCCTGCTATTTCAATAGAACAAAAAAATACCTCCAAAAACCCAAGGTCAACGGTAGCGACTGTAACCGAAATCTATGACTATATGAGAGTTCTTTTTGCAAGAATTGGTGTTCCATACTCTCCATTTACAGGAAAACCTATTGTGTCTCAGTCGGTAAGTGAAATTGTTGATAAAATAAAATCACTACCTAAAAATAGTACTATTTATTTGTTGTCACCTATAGTTAGAGGAAGAAAAGGTGAGTATAAAAAGGAAATATTAAATTATAAAAAAAGAGGTTATCAAAAAATAAAGGTAGATGGAAAATATTACAGTATTGATGATTTTCCTGAGCTAAACAAAAAAATTAAACATGAAATTTCCATAGTTGTTGATAGATTGATAATAAATTCATCAGTTGGTAATAGATTGGCAGACGGAGTAGAAACAGCTCTTAATCTATCGAATGGCTTGTTGATAGTAGAATATGAAAATGAAACTCTCCCAAAAAAATTTAGAAAAATTGAAAGTGTAACTTTTTCATCTAAATTTTCATGTCCAGAGAGCGGCTTTACTATTGAAGAAATTGAACCAAGATTATTTTCCTTCAATAGTCCTTATGGAGCATGTGAAGAATGTGAGGGTATAGGTCATAACTTAAATGTAGACCCAAATTTAGTAATATCAGATGAAAAAAAGAGTCTTCAAGATGGTGCTATTGATCCGTGGTCTAAATCGAGTTCGTTGTACTATGCTCAAACTTTAGCTTCACTAGCAAAACATTATAAGTTTTCATTAAATGAACCTTGGAAAAAACTACCAAAAAAAATTAAAGAAATTATCTTATATGGTTCAGATGAAGAAGAAATAAAATTTTCCTATGATGATAATTACGAAACGTATACAACAAAAAAAACTTTTGAAGGTGTTATTAATAATCTCGAAAGGAGATATTTAGAGACAGAAAGTGAATGGAAGCGAGAAGAAATTTCTCAATATCAAAGTGAGTCTAATTGTGAAAAATGCAAAGGTCAAAGACTCAAAGAAGAAGCTCTTTGCGTTAAGATAAATTCTTTAAACATTAGTGAAATAACAAGCAAATCTATCGAAGAGGCACAAGAATGGTTTTCAAATTTGAAAAATATTTTGTCTGACAGAGAAAATAAAATAGGTCAGCACATATTGAAGGAAATTAATGAGAGATTAAGTTTTCTACTTAATGTTGGATTAAATTATTTAACTTTATCAAGAGAGTCGGGAACTTTATCTGGAGGAGAGTCTCAAAGAATAAGATTAGCATCACAAATAGGATCTGGGCTTACAGGAGTATTATATGTTTTAGATGAACCATCTATAGGACTTCATCAAAGAGATAACAAAAAATTAATTAAGGCTCTTAAAAAATTAAGAGATCTTGGAAATACAGTTATAGTAGTTGAGCACGATACTGAGACTATGGAAAATTCTGATCATATAATTGATCTTGGTCCTGAAGCAGGACTTTACGGCGGAGAAATAGTTGCATCTGGGAGTCTTGAAGAAATAATCAAGAATGAAAAAAGTATAACAGGAAACTATTTGTCTGGAAAAAAATATATTCCACTTCCTAGAAAGAGAAGGAGTGCTAAAAATGGAAGGTTCATAGAAATTAATGGAGCAACGGGAAATAATTTAAAAAATATTAATTTAAAAATTCCTGTAGGAACTTTTACTTGCGTGACTGGAGTATCTGGTAGTGGAAAATCAACCTTAATTTTGCATACTTTATATAATGCATTTAACTTGATGTTAAATAAGAATAAATCAAGAAAAGTTCCTAAAGCATTTAAAGGATTTAAAGGAACAGAAATAATCGATAAGATTATAAATATAGATCAATCTCCAATAGGCAGAACCCCTAGGTCTAATCCAGCAACTTACACAGGTGCTTTTGGACCTATTAGAGAGTGGTTTGCAGCTCTACCTGAGTCTAAAGCCAGAGGTTATAAGGTGGGTAGATATTCGTTTAATGTTAAAGGTGGAAGGTGTGAAACTTG